>Ga0233425_10007624_pt1 | contig 15049 bp, 10 predicted proteins | sample Watercolumn_Towu_2_FD_181712 | JGI IMG/M metagenome (GOLD analysis project Ga0233425, IMG submission 181712) | Freshwater microbial communities from Lake Towuti, South Sulawesi, Indonesia - Watercolumn_Towuti2014_140_MG | ecosystem: Environmental > Aquatic > Freshwater > Lake | place...
CAGCGGCTCGCCTTCATGCCCGCGGCCTTCGCGCTCTTCTTCCTCGCCGCGTCGCATCCCGTCCTCACGTGGGCGCTGGTCGCGGGGGCGCCGCTGGTCTCGGGCCTGCTCTGCGGCGTGCACGTGGTCGCGTGGATGGAACTCGTCGCGCGCGTGATCCCCTCGCACCGCCGCGCGTCGGCCGCCGCCATCCGCCTCTTCGTGGGCACGGCGGTCGGGCTGGCCGCCGGACCGGTGATCCGCCGCGTGCTCGACGCCCACCCCGGGCCCGCCGGCTACGGCATCCTGCACCTGCTGCTGTTCCTGTTCCTGGCGGGATCCTATGCCGTCTTCGCCGCCGTCCGGGAACCGCCCGTCCCGCGGCTGCGCCTCGACCCGGCGCGGGCGGAAACGCGGGTCGGCCGGTTCGACGCGCTCCGCGGCGACCGCCGGCTGCGGCTGGTCGCGGCCGGACGCGTCCTCACCTGCGGGATCTACATCCTCCTGCCGTTCCTCTCCATCCACGCGCTGCAGCGAACGGGGCGGCCGGACAGCTTCGTCGGGGCGCTCGTCACCGCGCAGATGCTCGGGGCGCTGGCCGGCAACGTCGCCGGCGGGTGGATGGGCGATCGCTTCGGCGGGCGGCGCCCGATGCTGCTCGGCCGCGCGACGCTCGCCCTCGCCTGCGCGGCCTCGGCCCTGGCGGCGACGCCGCTGCAGTTCCAGGCGATCTACGCGGCGCTGGGCGCGGGGCTCCACCTCAACGCCGTCGGCGACTCGGCGCTGACGTTCGAAGTGGCCTCGGCGGAGCGCCGGCGCCCGTTCTTCACGGCGCTCACGTTCCTCGGCGCGCCGGCGATGGTCGGCGCCGTCGCGATCAGCGCGGGACTCCGCCGCCTCGGTCCCGCCATCTGGCCCGCGGCCGCGCTGGGCGCCGCCGCGCTCGCCGCGGCGTGGTTCGTCACACGGCGCATCGTCGACCCCCGCCGCGAGCACGAGTTCCTGCGCGTCGCGCCGGCGGCGCACCCCGCCGCGACCGCGCGCCGCGCCGGCTGAACCGTCCCTTCCGCCGCCCGCCGTTCGTGTCTCGGGGCGGTCAGCGCCATCGGCTTCTGCCGCCCCGCTCTTGCGGAGGGGCGGCGGCGGCGGTAGAATCGGGCACGGCACGGGCGGAAGGGCGACGGCGGCAGGAGCGCGACCATGGGCGGATTCTTCGGTGTGGCGTCGACCTCGGACTGCGTCGCGGACCTCTTCTACGGAACGGATTATCACTCCCACCTCGGCACGCAGCGGGGCGGCATGGCCGTCTGGGGCGAGGCCGGCGTCTCGCGCATCATCCACGACATCCGCAACGCGCAGTTCCGCACGAAATTCGAAGACGACGTCGGGCGCCTCTCCGGGCGCCGCGGCATCGGCGTGATCAGCGACTATGAGGACCAGCCCCTGCTGATCGGCTCGCACCTGGGTCTCTACGCGATCGTCACCGTCGGCGTGATCCGCAACCTCAAGGCCCTCGTCGCCAAGGCGTACGAGAAGCGGTCCACGCACTTCTCCGAGATGAGCGGCGGCGAGGTCAACCCGACCGAGATCGTCGCGACGCTGATCAACCAGGAGGCCACGTTCGAGGACGGCCTGCGCCGCGTGCAGGAGGAGATCGAGGGCTCGTGCTCGATCCTGCTGCTCACGAAGGACGGCCTCTACGCCGCGCGCGACCGCTGGGGCCGCACGCCGGTGGTTCTCGCGCGCCGGGACGGCGCCTGGGCGGCGACGATGGAGAGCTGCGCGCTGCCCAACCTCGACTTCCGTCCCGAGCGCGACCTCGGGCCCGGCGAGGTGGTGTTCCTGAATGAGGACGGCGCGGCCACGCGCGGCCCGCCGCGCCCGGAGATGAAGGTCTGCGCGTTCCTGTGGATCTACTACGGCTACCCCGCCTCCTCCTACGAGGGCCGCAACGTCGAGGTCGTGCGCAACCGCTGCGGCGAGATGCTCGCCGCGCGCGACCGCGGGCGCGTGGCGATCGACATGGTGGCCGGCATCCCCGACTCCGGCATCGGCCACGGCCTGGGCTACGCCAGCGCCGCGGGCGTCCCCTACCGCCGCCCGTTCGTCAAGTACACCCCCACGTGGCCCCGCAGCTTCATGCCGCAGCACCAGGACGTCCGCGATCTCGTCGCGCGCATGAAGCTCCTCCCCGTGCACGACCTGATCGCGGGGCAGCGCATCCTGTTCTGCGAGGACTCGATCGTCCGCGGCACGCAGCTCCGCGACACCATCCGCCGCCTCTACGACGGCGGCGCGCGCGAGGTGCACATGCGGCCCGCCTGCCCCGCGCTCATGTTCGGCTGCCCGTTCCTCAACTTCTCCCGCTCGCGCTCGGAATTCGACCTCGCCGCCCGGCGCGCCATCCGCTCGTTGGAGCCGGAGGCGCGGGAGGTGCCCGAAGCCTACCTCGATCCCGGCCACCCGGCGCACGCCCGCATGTGCGCCGCCATCGCGCGCGAGCTGAATCTGACCTCGCTGGTCTACCAGCGCCTGGACGACATGATCGCGGCCATCGGGCTGCCCCGCGAGCGGGTCTGCACATTCTGCTGGGACCGCAAGGGCTGACGGCGCCATGGATTTCACGCATCTCCACGTCCACACGCACTACTCGCTGCTGGACGGCGCGAACCGGATCGACGACCTGTTGGCCGCCGCCGCGGCGGCGGGCATGAAAAGCCTGGCGATCACCGACCACGGCAACCTCTTCGGCGCGGTCGAGTTCTACGAGGCGGCGCGCGACGCGGGCATCAAACCGATCCTGGGCATGGAGGCCTACATCTCGCCCACGACGCGGACCGACCGCTCCATGGGCCGCCAGTCGGATGCGTCCTTCCATCTCCTCCTCCTCGCGGCGGACCTCGCGGGCTGGCGCAACCTGATGAAGCTCAGCACGCTGGCCTACCTCGAGGGCTTCTACTATCGCCCGCGCATCGACCGCGAACTGCTGGCCCGGCATCACGAGGGCCTGATCGCCACGACGGCCTGCATCGGCGGCGAGGTGCCGGCGGCGCTGCTGCGGGGCGACGCGGACCGCGCGCGCCGCATCGCCGGCGAGTACCTCGACCTCTTCGGGCCGGACCGGTTCTTCATCGAGGTGCAGAACCAGGGCGAGGCCGACCAGAACCGCGCGAACCCGATGCTCGCGGCCCTCGCGCGCGAGATCGGCGTCGGGCTCGTCGGCACCAACGACGTCCACTTCCTCCGCCGGGAGGACAAGGCCGCGCACGAGGTGCTCACGTGCATCCTCACCGGCAAGAAGCCCGGCGCCGAGGACGGGCTGGCCTACTCGCAGGAGCTCTACCTCAAGTCGCCGGAGGAGATGGCCCTCGCGCTCGCGGAATGGCCCGAGGCCGTCCGCAACACGCAGGTCATCGCCGAGCGCTGCAACGTGGAGCTGGACTTCACGGCCAAGCACCTGCCCGTCTTCCGCGCGCCGGACGGCTCGCCGCCGGGGGCCTATCTCGAACGCCTCGCGTGGGACGGCCTGCGCCGGCGGTTCGAGGGCCGCGAGCCCCCGAAGGAGTATGTCGAGCGGCTGCGCTGGGAGCTGCAGGTGATCGAGGACAAGGGCTACAGCTCCTACTTCCTGATCGTGCACGACTTCGTCGACTTCGCCCGCCGGAACTCGATCCCCGCCGCGCCGCGCGGCAGCGGCGTGGCGACGCTGCTGGGCTACGCGCTGGGCGTGGCGGACGTCGATCCCCTGCGCTACGGCCTGCTCTTCGAGCGGTTCACCGACCCCCAGCGCCAGGAAGACCCCGACCTCGACATCGATTTCTGCCAGGACGGCCGCGACAAGGTCATCCAGTACGTGCGCGGGAAGTACGGCCACGTCGCCCAGATCATCACCTACGGAACGCTCAAGGCGCGCGCCGTCATCCGCGACGTCGGCCGCGTCCTCGACGTGCCGATCCCCGACGTCGACCGCATCGCGAAGCTCATCCCCGACAGCCCCAAGGCCACGATCGCCAAGGCCCTCGGCGAGGACGTGAAGGACGACGAGCGCGACCTCGTCTCGCCCGACTTCCGGCGGCTGTACGAGTCCGACGAGACCTGCCGCCGCATCGTCGACCATGGCCGCCGCATCGAGGGGCTGGCGCGCCACTCCGGCGTCCACGCCGCCGGCGTCGTCATCGCCGACCAGCCGCTCGACGGCTTCATCCCCCTCTGCCGCCAGGCCGACAGCGAGGATCCCATCACCCAGTGGGACGGTCCGACCTGCGGCAAGGCCGGCATGATGAAGATGGATTTCCTCGGCCTGCGCACGCTGACGATCCTCCAGCGGACGCGCGAGATGGTGCGCGCGGCGACCGGCACGGACATCGACCCCGAGGCCCTGCCGCTCGACGACCCGAAGGTCTTCGACCTCTTCCGCAACGGCGAGACCGACGGCCTGTTCCAGTTCGAGTCGGAAGGCATGAAGGGCGTCCTGCGGCAGATGCAGCCCAACCGCATCGAGGACCTCATCGCGGCCAACGCCATGTACCGCCCCGGACCGATGAAGCTCATCCCGCTCTACTGCGAGCGCAAGAAGGGCCTCCGGCCGATCGAGAGCGTGCACGAGCTGGTCGACGACGTCCTGGCCGAGACCTACGGCATCATGGTCTACCAGGAACAGGTGATGATGGTCCTCAACCGCCTCGGGAAGCTGCCGCTCAACCGCGCGCTGACGCTGATCAAGGCCATCTCGAAGAAGAAGCAGTCGGCCATCGAGGCCGAGCGGCCGGCGTTCCTGCAGGGCGCGCGGGAGAACGGCATCGCCGAGGGCGACGCGCGCTCGCTGTTCGACCTGATCCTCGAGTTCGCGGGCTACGGCTTCAACAAGGCCCACTCCACGCGCTACGCGATCGTCGCCTACCAGACCGCGTGGTTCAAGACCTACCACCCGCGGCCGTTCCTGGCGGCCACGCTCACCTACGAATCGGCCGACCGCGACAAGGTCGTCCAGTACATGGCCGAGGCCCGGCGCGTCGGCATCGCCGTCGCCCCGCCCGACATCAACACGTGCGAAAGCCACTTCACCGTCGACGGCGAGGCCGTCCGCTTCGGCCTGATGGCCGTCAAGGGCATCGGCGCCGCCGCCATCGACGCGATCGTCCGCGCGCGCGCCGAGGGCGGGCCCTTCGAGAGCCTGTTCGACTTCTGCCGCCGCGTGGACCTGCGCGCCGTCAACAAGGCCGCGATCGAGGCGCTGATCCGCTGCGGCGCCTTCGACCGCTGCGGCGGCGCCCACCGCGCCGCCCTCCTCGCGGCCCTGAACGCGGCCGTGCAGTCCGCCCAGCAGACCGCCGACGACCTCGCCCGCGGGCAGATGAAACTCCTCGACGGCGGCGGGGCGGAGCTGTCGAAACCGACGTTTTCGGACGTGCCGCCGCTCTCGCGCGAGGCCATGCTGGCCGACGAGAAGGCGACGCTGGGGTTCTACGTCACGTCGCATCCGCTGGAGCCCTACGCCGGCGAACGGCGCGGCCTCAACTGGCCGCCCGAGATCACGCTGGCGCGCCTCCAGAACGGCGATCTCGCCGACGGCGCCATCGTCGCCGTCGCGGGCATGATCTCGCACGTCAAGTCGCTCGTGACCAAGAAGGGCCGGACCGCCGGCCGCAAGATGGCGGCCTTCACGCTGGAGGATCTGGACGGCCGCGTCGAGGCGATCATCTTCCCCGACGACTACGACGCCCACGCCGAGCATCTCCGCGCCGACGCCGTGGTCTACATCCGAGCCACCGTCGACCGCAGCCGCGACCGGACGGCCCTGCGCGTCTACGACATCCGCCCGCTCGAACGCGCCTGCGAGGAGTGCGTCGAACGGCTGCGCCTGCGCCTCCCGCGCCGGGACCCCGCCGCGGCCGGGGACGCCCTGGACCGGGTCGCGGAGACGCTCGGCCGCCACGCCGGCCCCTGCCCCGTCGAGTTCTTCGTGCCGACGGCGGTCGAGGGTTGCCGCACGGCGGTCCTCGAGGCCGGCCCCGCCTGGCAGGTCCGCACCGACCGCGCCTGCCGCGACGAACTCAAGGCCCTGCTGGGCGCGCAGGCGCTGACGCTGCTGGCGAAGGAACCCGAGGGCCCGCCGGAGCGCGGGCGCTACCGCGGCGGCAACGGAAACGGGAGGCGTGACGGCCCATGACGGCATCCACCGAGCGCCCCCATGTCCTCGTCGTCTTCACCGACCAGCAGCGATGGGACTCCACCGGCGTCCACGGCAACCCGCTGGAACTGACGCCCAATTTCGATCGCGTCGCCGCCGCCGGCACGCACGCCTTCAACGCCTACACCTGCCAGCCCGTCTGCCTCCCCGCGCGAAGCAGCGTCCAGACCGGCCGCTTCGCCACGGAGACCGGCTGCTTCACGAACGGCGGATGCCTTCGGCCCGACGAGAAGACCCTCGGCCACTGGTTCCGCGAGGCGGGCTACCGCACCGGCTACATCGGCAAGTGGCACCTGTGCCGCGAGGATCCCGTCCCGCCCGCCTGCCGCTCGGGCTACGACGACTGGCTGGGATCGAATGTCCTGGAATTCTCCTCCGACGCCTACCGGGCCGTCACCTACGACGGCGACGGCCGCCCCGTGCACCTGCCGGGCTACCGCGTCGACGCCTTGACCGACGCCGCGATCCGCTACGTCGACGCCCATCGCCGCGAACCCTTCTTCCTGATGCTCTCGCTGCTCGAGCCGCACCACCAGAACCACCGCGACGAGTACGCCGCCCCCGAGGGCTACCGCGAGCGCTACACCGGCCGCTGGACCCCGCCGGACCTCGCCGCGGCGGGCGCCGCGGGTTCCGCCGCCTGGCAGCTCGGCGGCTACTGGGGCATCGTCAAGCGCATCGACGAAGCCTTCGGCCGCCTGCTCGACGCCCTGCGCAGCCTGGACCTGTCCGAGCGCACGATCGTGCTTTTCACCGCCGACCACGGGAACCACTTCAAGACCCGCAACGGCGAGTACAAGCGCTCGTGCCACGACGGCTGCACGCGCATCCCCTTCGCCCTCGCCGGCCCGGGCTTCCGCGGCGGCGGACGGCGGACGGAACTCGTCAGCCTCGTCGACGTCGCCCCGACCCTCCTCGATGCCTGCGGCCTGCCGGTCCCGCCGACGGTGCAGGGCCGGAGCCTGCTGCCCCTCGTGCAGCGCCGGCCGGCGGCGCCGTGGCGCGAGGAGGCGTTCATCCAGATCAGCGAGACGCAGGTCGGGCGGGCCATCCGCACGGCCCGCTGGAAATACGCCGTCCATGCCCCCGACCGCCACCCGTGGAAGGACGCCTTCGCCGAGCGCTACGTCGAGCAGTTCCTCTACGACATGGAGGCCGACCCGTACGAACAGCACAACCTCGCGGGCCTCGAAACGCTGGCCGACGTGTCCGCCGACCTCCGCGCGCGGCTGGTGCGATGCATCCGCGAGTTCGAGGGCCGCGACGCCGCTGTCGAGCCGGCGCCCGCGCGCAAGGCCGGCCAGTCCTACAGCCCCCGCTGCGCACCCGACGCGCTGGCGTATCCCTGAGGCGCGCAGGGCGTCCGTCACGCAGGGGGCACGGCTCGCCGGCGGCTCGCTCTCCCGCCTGGGCGTACGCGTCGCTCGTGGAGGACGCGCGCGTGCCGCGCCGGAGCGTCTTCGCGGAGGCGGAGCCCCGCGAGCCGATGGCGGATGCGCATCCCCTGCGTGACGGACGCCTTGCTGAGACGCCCGGAATCCTGTTGCAATGGCGGAGGCGGCGGGTCTATAGTCCGCGCAAGTGAGCCCATGATGGGCTCGTTACGGCGAGGTGAGGGAGCCATGAAGAACCTGGGTACGGTCGTTGCGGTCGTCGCGGTGATCCTGGGCATCGTCGGCATCGTGACGGGCCTGTCGGCCAAGAAGGCGTCGGACGAACTCCAGACGCAGATCGCGGGGATCCAGAGCCGCACGGATGCGGCGGCCTCCGACGTCGAAGGCGTCCGCAACAATCTGAACAAGCTGGTCGAGAGCGTCAACCAGGCGCTTCGCGTCCGGGATGACCGTCTGCTGGCCGTCGAACAGCGCCTGACGAAGCCGCCGCCGCCGGCCGAGGATCCCAAGAAGGGCGCGGCCGACGCGACGAAGGGCAAGGATCTCTCGGCCGCCAAGGCGCCGGGGCGCGGCGGCGAACACACCATCGCGGCCGGCGAGACCTTCGAGAAGATCGCGAAGAAGTACGGCGTGACGACGCAGGCCATGATCGATGCCAACCCGGACGTGTCGCCGGAGCGCATGAAGGTCGGCCAGAAGGTCCGCATCCCGTAGGCGTCCGCTCTGTTCTTCTGCCTTTCGAACCGCCGCCCGGGCGCGCCCCGGGCGGCGGTTCGCGCCAGGCGCACCCGCCGCGAGACACGCCCTCACGGACGCCCGGCGCCCGGTCCGCCCGCGGCCCGGGCAAGCGCGCAGGGTGTGTCTTTCGCTCTGGACGCGGCCGGCCCCTCCCCGCTACCGTGCCCCCCAGGGAGGAGGCGGGAGGTATGCTGGCCAAGGTGAACGCGGGCGCCGTGCTGGGCGTTGAGGCCTACCCGGTCGAGATCGAAGTCAACGCGGGGCGCGGCGAGCCGAAGGTCATCGTCGTCGGCCTGCCGGATACCGCCGTCCGGGAGAGCGCCGATCGCGTCTGGACGGCCCTGCTGAACTCCGCCTTCCTGCCGCCGATGGGGCGCACGACGGTGAACCTCGCGCCCGCGGATATCCGCAAGGAAGGGCCGAGCTTCGACCTGCCCATCGCTCTCGGCGTCCTCGCCGCCATCGACGAGATCCCCTCGGAGCGGCTCGACGACCTGTGCGTGATCGGCGAACTGGCGCTCAGCGGCGAGGTCCGGCGCGTGCGCGGCGTGTTGCCCATCGCGCTGCGCGCGCGGCGCGACGGGCGCGCGGGCATCCTGGTGCCGCCCGAGAACGCCGAGGAGGCGGCGGTGGTCGAGGGCCTGGACGTGTTCCCGGTCAACTCCCTGCGCGAGGCGGCCGACTTCCTCAACGACGCCGTCGACGTCAAGCCCCTGCGGGTCGAGACCGCGAAGGTGTTCGACGAATCCGGCGCCTACGAGGAGGACTTCGCCGACGTCAAGGGCCAGGAGTTCGCGAAGCGCGCGATCGAGGTCGCGGTCGCCGGCGGCCACAACCTGCTCGCCATCGGCCCGCCGGGCACGGGCAAGACGATGCTCGCCCGCCGCGTGCCCTCGATTCTCCCGCCGCTGACGCTCGACGAAGCGCTGGAGGTCACCAAAATCCACAGCATCGCCGGGACGCTGCCGTCGCACCAGGCCCTCGTCGCGCAGCGGCCGTTTCGCGCGCCGCATCACACGATCTCCGACGCCGGGCTCCTCGGCGGCGGCGCGCACCCGATGCCCGGCGAGGTGAGCCTCGCGCACCACGGCGTCCTGTTTCTCGACGAACTGCCCGAATTCCACCGCAACGTGCTGGAGGTGCTGCGCCAGCCGCTCGAGGACGGCGTGGTCACCATCGCGCGCGCGGCGGCCAGCCTGACCTTCCCCTGCCGGTTCATGCTCGTCGCCGCCATGAACCCATGCCCCTGCGGCTTCCACGGCCATCCGCTGCGCGAGTGCCGCTGCTCGCCCCTGCAGATCCAGCGCTACCGAAACCGCATCTCCGGCCCGCTGCTCGACCGCATCGACATCCACGTCGAGGTGCCGTCGGTCCACTACCGCGAGCTCGCCGGCGACGGCCGTGGCGAGCCGTCCCCGGCGATCCGCGAACGGGTCCTGGCCGCGCGCCGCCTCCAGCACGCCCGCTTCGGCCGCGGCGGCCAGGTCCACTGCAACGCGGCGATGCGCGCGCGGGAGACGCAGGCCCACTGTCAGACGGCCGAGGCCGCCCGCGAGATGCTGAAGCACGCCATGCAGGAACTGCACCTCAGCGCCCGCGCCTACGACCGCATCCTGAAGGTGGCCCGCACCATCGCGGACCTTGCCGGCAGCGACACGATCCAGTCCGACCACGTCTCCGAAGCCATCCAGTTCCGCACCCTCGACCGGCAACTGTGGACGTGAACGGCAGCCCGCGACGCGGAATCGGCTGAGAGCAGGCGCCGGGGACGCCCATTCACGGTCCCGGGCATCTGCTGTCCCCGGCATCCGCCGGCATGTGCGTGCCGCTCGGTGCGCCATGATCGGTCGACGCTGCGCGAAGGACAACGCGATGTCCGGACGGCACATTCTTCCTCCGGGAACGCGACAGCGCCGGCCGCAGATCCGTGGATCGAGTTCCACAGGCGGGAGAACCGCTCCCCAGGGCCCTCCAACGCGCTCACCGCTTGCCCTGCGCGGCCGGACGCCTCATCATCGCGCCCATGAATAGTCTCGCGCCTCTCCTGTTCTTGGCCGCCACCGCCGCCGCATGCGCGGGCGATCGCTGGGTCGCCGTCGGCTACGGCGGCCGCCGCATGATCTCGACCAACGGCTCAACCTGGGAAATCACCGCCCAGTGGGCCGAGAACGGGGGGGACGACTCCAATAACCTCATGGGCGCCGCGTACGGTCTCGGCCGCTTCGTGGTCGTCGGCGGCGGCGGGTTCTCCAAGGACAAGCAGGGCGGACACATCCTCGTGTCGGTCGACGGTCGCGACTGGAAGGAAGTCCACTCCGATTCGTTCCGCATCAACCCCGTCATTTTCGGGGCCGGCCGTTTCGTGGCGGGCGGGCCGGAACGGACCCTGCTCTGGTCCGATGACGGGGAGACGTGGCAGAAGGGCGCGCAGATCGCCGCCGACGGCTTTCCCGGCTACGCCATGTGGTTCCGCCAAGGCGCCTACGGCAACGGCGCTTTTGTCATGATGGGCGAAGGCGGCCCCAAGAAGGAGTTCTACTGGTGCATCGCCTCGCCCGACGGCACGACGGCGTCCTTTCGCCGCGACCTTCCCCATCTGCGCGCGTTGGCCTTCGGCGGCGGCACGTTCGTCGCCGTCGGCGCCGGCGTCATCGCCACCTCGGCGGACGGCCGCGAGTGGTTGCGGCAGGAGCGTCCCGCCGACGAGAAGCTCGACTGGGTGCTGTGGACCGGCGACCGCTTCCTGTGCGGCGGAGGCAAACGGTGCTTCTCCTCGGCCGACGGCGGGGCCTGGGAGCCCTGCCCCGTCGAACCCCCAGGTCGCGTGCTCTGGAGCGACGGCACCCGCTTCATCGCCACCCAGTGGCCCGGCCGCATGATCTTCTCTCCCGACGGCAAGGAATGGATCAAAGGCAACGAACTCACGCCCAACGGCGTCAACCGCGTCGTCCGCGCGGATGGGGAATGAAGGGGCGGCCAACCCACAAGGGGACGCGATCGTGGGGACAGGACGGGATGAAGGGACAGAGAACGAGGCGCTGCGACCCCGTCCCCCTTTGCGTCCCTTTGGGGACGGGCCGATGGGGACCGTATCGCTCTCCTGACAGCGGCTGCCCATCCCGAGTCCCAAGCCGTTCTCCTTGTGTTCGTTGCGTCCTGTTGCGGCCGATGAATGGCCGGATTCAGGTTCACCGTCCTCGATGGCGGCCCATGCGCAAAGGCGATGGCCGCGCGCGGCGGATCTGTGCCACAATGGCGGCAAGCGCCACGGCCAGGCGGTGGCGAGTCGGCCGGCGCTTCGTTTGCCGGAGACGGGAGTTGCTCAGATGGAAATCGTCATCCAGCCCGATGCGGACGCCGCGAGCCGCGCAGCGGCGCGCGTGGTGGCCCGCCTCGTGCGCGAAAAGCCCGACGCGGTCCTGGGGCTCGCCACCGGCGACACGCCGCTCATGCTCTACCGCGAACTCGTCCGCCTGCACCGCGACGAGGGCCTCGACTTCTCGCGCGTGGTGACGTTCAACCTCGACGAGTACGTGGGATTGGGGCGCGACCACCCCCAGTCCTACCACGCCTTCATGTGGAAGCACCTCTTCAGCCGGATCAACATCCGGCCGGCCAACGTGCACATCCCGGACGGCATGACGCCGGGTATCCCCGCGTTCTGCCGGCAGTACGAGGCGTCGATCGCCAACGCCGGCGGAATCGACCTGCAGGTGCTCGGCATCGGCTCCGACGGGCACGTCGGGTTCAACGAACCGACGTCCTCGTTCGCGTCCCGCACGCGCATCAAGACGCTGACGCGGCAGACGCTGAGTGACAATGCCCGCTTCTTCGGCGGCGACGTGTCCCGCGTGCCCCGGCATTGCATCACGATGGGAATCGGTACGATCATGGACGCCCGCCTCTGTTTGCTGCTGGCGTTCGGACGCGAGAAGGCGCAGGCCATCGCGGCAGCGGTCGAGGGTCCCGTGGCCTCGATCGTGCCGGCGTCGATCCTGCAGCACCATCCGAACGCCAAGATCTTCGTCGACGAGGCCGCCGCGTCCTCCCTGAAGCTCGCCGAATACTACCGCTGGGTCTACGACGGCAAACCCGACTGGCAGCGCGACGCGTAGACGTTTCCCGCGCGGCCCTCCCGCCAGCGACCGGCCTGCCGGGCTTGCGCTCTAGTCAGGAAAGGGGGTATACCTTTATGGTATCGTTTAGGTATAGATAGGAGCACGCCATGTCTGCTTTGCTCATCAAGAACATGCCGGCGCCGCTGCACGACAGGCTGCGCCAGAGAGCGGCCGCTCACCATCGTTCCATGAACAGGGAGGTGATCGCGATTCTGGAGGTGGAACTGGCGACGCCTGTAACGACGCCCTTGCCGGCGCCGGTCAAGCCCCTGAAACCGATCAACAGCGAGTGGACGGTTCAGATCGTGCGCGATGCACGGGACGGCCGGCGATGATCGCCGTTGATGCCAATGTCGTGTTGCCTCTTCTCCGAGAGGACGCTTTGACCGGCGCCTCCCAGGGCGTGCGGGGCGTTGCGTCCGACTGGGTTGTTCCGTCCCTGTTGACGACCGAACTGGCGAATGCACTGTTGAAGGACGTCAAGGCAGGGTTCTTGACGATTGACCGTGCCGTACAGGCGAGCAAGACGGCCGCCGACCTGATCGCACGGGCGCGCGTGGTGGACCCACCACCGGCCGATGTCCTCGTGGCCGCCCACCGATCGGGGCTCACCGCCTACGACGCAACCTACGTTGTCCTTGCGCGCGCGCTGGGCGTCTTGCTGATCACCGAAGACCGACAGATCCTTCGCGCGTGCCCGGATGTAGCCCGGTCCATGAGGCAGTTCCTCTCTCCGCCGGAGCCGCCCACCGCCGTGCGGGAGCGCCCGTCAGCATACAATACCCGGCGGCCGCGGAAGCGCGGCGACACGTGAATCTGTCCGGGAAGCCGACCGCCTCGTGGTCATGGATGTCGCTGCCAACCAGTCCTGTCACCGGGACGGCGAGACCGTCGAGGTGCCCGACTGAGGCGACGCGCCGGCGTGAGGCATCGGATCTCCCGCCAGCGACTGGCTGTTCCGATCCCGCTTCGCGCCCGCGGCCGGGCTACCGCGGCGGCAGGCGCACGCATTCGCCGGGCGCGGACAGGCCGACGGCGAGGTCGGGGTACTTCACGCGCATGTAGTCGCGGAAGGCCTCGGGATCGCCCGCGTTGTCGGCGAAGAGATCGTGGTGGCCCGGCACGGTCAGGCGGGGACGCAGCGCGCCCGCCAGGTCCGCCGCCTCCTGGTAGGTCATGTTCCCGATGCAGTTGCGCGCGAGGCGCCGGGCGTCGCGGCCGTTGATCGGCAGGAACGCGGCGTCGAACGTCCACCCCTTGAGCCGCGTCTCCTGCCCCTCGTAGCGGCACGTGTCGCCCGCGTGGAAGACCGTCACGCCGTCCGCCTCGATCACGTAGCTGAGGAATGCGAACCGGCCGGAGGCCGGGTCGGGCGCGAGCTGCTCGTGCGCGGCCGCGACGCCCGTGATCTTCACCCCGTCGCAGATCGCCCAACGCCGGTCGTCGAGGCCGACGAAGCGCGACTCGGGGATGCCGAGGTCGCGCGCGAGGCCCGGCACCAGCACGGCCGGCGCGACGAACCGCGCGCGCGGACTCGCCTTCGACAGCGCGGGCCAGACCGTGCGGTCGATGTGGTCGGAGTGGTCGTGCGTCCCGCAGATGAAGTCGGCGTTCGCGATCGACTCCGCGTCCAGCAGCGGCGGGATCTTCCGCCGGGGCCCGGGCTTGAGGTAGAGGTCGATGTAGAAGACCCGGCCGCCCGTCTTGAGGACGACGCTCATCTGCCCGAGCCGCCAGAAGGCCAGCTCGCCCGGCGCCGTCCGGCACGCGTCGATCTCCCGCATCAGTTCGGCGCCGCTCTTCATGTCGCTCCTCCCCTCCCGCCGGCCGCTCGCACGGCGGGGCCGTCGTCCAGAAGCCGCGCGCCGGCCGACGGCACAACCACCTGCACACCCGCCTCGTGGCCGAAGCGTTCGCGGTAGGCGGACGCCAGCCGACGCCCGACCGCCTCGGCGGCGTCCTCGCGGACCATCGCCACGGCGCTGCCGCCGAAGCCGCCGCCGGAAAGCCGCGCGCCCCATACGCCGTCCGCCGCCTGCGCCGTCTCGACCACGAAGTCCAGCTCCGCGCACGAGTTCTCGAAGTGCTCCCGCGAGCTCCGGTGCGAGGCGGACATCAGCCCGCCGAACGCGGCCGGGTCGCCCCGCTCCAGCGCCGCGACGCCCTCGAGCACGCGCTCGTTCTCGCCGATGGGATGGGCCGCCCGCCGGGCCGCCGCCGGATCCAGTCCGTCCTTCTCCCGCGCCCACTCGTCCGTCGAGACGTCGCGCAGGTGCGTCACGGGATGCGGCAGCCGCCGGGCGAAGTGGGCCGCGGCGCGCTCGCAGGCCTCGCGCCGTTCGTTGTAGGCCGAATCCACCAGCGCGTGCTTCACGCCCGTGTGGCAGACGAGGAACGCCGCGCCGGCAGGCATCCGGACGCGCCGGACCGCCAGGGTGCGGAAGTCGGTGAACACCAGCGACTGCTCCGCGCCCCACAGGCTCGTGATCTGGTCCAGCAGGCCACACCGCACGCCGGCGAACCGGTGCTCGGCCTGCTGTCCGATCCGCGCGAGTTCGAGCGGCGGCACGTCCAGTCCGTGGCGGCGGGCGAGGGCCAGGCCCGACGAGATCTCGAGCGCGGCGGAGCTC
>Ga0233425_10007625_pt1 | contig 15048 bp, 10 predicted proteins | sample Watercolumn_Towu_2_FD_181712 | JGI IMG/M metagenome (GOLD analysis project Ga0233425, IMG submission 181712) | Freshwater microbial communities from Lake Towuti, South Sulawesi, Indonesia - Watercolumn_Towuti2014_140_MG | ecosystem: Environmental > Aquatic > Freshwater > Lake | place...
GGGATGAGCACATCTTGCTCCATATCGGCGTTTCTACGTGAATTCTGGGGCCATTCGATGTCGATGAAGCACCGATTATTCGCGTACGAGCGCCTCGTTCGGCTAAGTCCGACAAGCTCCTAGCCGATTGCCCTCACCCCTGCCCTCTTCCGCCATCCAGGTCGCGACTGCAGCGACCGTTTTCCGTTTAACGGGGAGACCGAGGGGTTCGCTTCGCGGCTTTCATGGTACTCGGTGATTTCGGGAGAATGATGCATAGCCGGCTGTTACCCGGTCAAGCAGTATTCATCAAAAAAATAGCGATACCTAGAGCTATCGGGCAATATTCGAAATTTGTCAAGGAGGAAATAGGGTCATTCCGGAGATTTCAACGTCGTTGATCCGGTTGCGCACACGGCATCCCCCGAAAGCCGCAGGACGAACCCATTGCGGGACGATTCGTCTTTTCTTTCAAATGGGTAGATCAGATTCTGAACCGATTTCGAAAAAACCAGGAAAAACCTGCGGCCAACATTGGAAGATACAAGGGGAGGATTCCCCCAGCGACGACGCTGAAAAAACCCCGATATTCCACAACAAAAATTGGCCGGGATCTTTTTCGAAGTGTGCCATTCCCTTCGCTCCAGGACGATTGACGGGGTTTTGTCTGGGACCGGAGACTTGTTTCGTCGTCGGTGCTCACCCGATATCTCCAAGGAAGCACAGAATCAATCCATCCTGGATTTCTCGGCGCCCGCCACCAGCAAACGCGGTTTCCCGGTGGCTCACAAAATCATCGGCCTGCCGCATATTTTGGCGGTGCATCTGTGCACCTCGGGAACCGCCGAATCCATCAGCGGTTCCCTAATTGGCCGGGCGACGAATTGCTCCGGAGAAATCCAGCCCCAGAGGCCGCGCAGCCCCTGCGGTCAGGAGTCCATGCGGCGCACGAACTCCGCCATGATGGTCTCGTACAGCTTGTCGCCCAGCACTTCGTCCTCGATGCCGGCGTCGATGTTGGGGTTGTCGTTGATCTCGATGACGTAGACCCCGCTTTCGTTCTGCTTGAGGTCGACGCCGTAGAGGCCGTCACCGATCAGTCGCGCCAGCCGCACCGCCGTATCTACCACCTGCCGAGGCACGTCCGCGACCCGCCAGGTGCGGTAGCCGCCCTCGCGGTTGCGGCCGTCGGCACCGTGGTTGACCACCTGCCAGTGCTTGCGGGACATGAAATACTGGCAGGCGAACAGGGGCTGGCCATGGAGGATGCCGATGCGCCAGTCGAACTCGGTGTAGAGGAATTCCTGCGCCAGCAGCAGATCCGATTCCTTGAACAGGGTGGCGAGGCAGCTCTTCAGTTCGGCCGGATCGTTGGCCTTGACCACGCCGCGGGAGAAGGAGCCGTCGGGGATCTTCAGCACCACCGGAAACTCCACGTCCCGCACCGCACGGCCGCGGTGGAGGATGCGGGTGTGGGGCGCCGGAATGCCGTTGGCGGCCAGCAGTTCCGCCAGATAGACCTTGTTGGTGCACTTGAGGATGGAATCCGGGTCGTCGATCACCGCCATGCCCTCCACCTGGGCCTTCTTGGCGAAGCGGTAGGTATAGTGGTCGATGTTGGTGGTCTCGCGGATGAACAGGCCGTCGTATTCCGCCAGCCGCACGTAGTCGCGCTTCTCGATCAGTTCCACGTCCACTCCCAGGCGCTTGCCGGCCTTGACGAAGCGCTGCAGGGCGCCGGCGTTGGAGGGCGGCATCTTCTCCCTGGGATTGCGCAGGATGGCCAGATCGAAGCGCGCCGCGCTGCGTTCCTTCGGGCTCCGCCAGGGCTTGCTGATGTAGCCGTTGAGGGCGTCGATGAAAAACTGCTTGCGCTCGCCGTGGGCCCAGCCGTTGAGATGCATGGGCCGCACCCGGTCGATGTGCCATTTGCGCTCGTAGCTGAATTCGACCTTGAGCAGCGGGCAGCGGAACAGGTCGTAGATCTGGCGCGCCAGGTCCTGCAAGTCTGATTCCTCGCAGCGGCCGAAGAAGATCTCCAGGTCGAATTCCTGGTCCGGCGCCACCTGGCGCTTCTTCAGTGCCTTCTGGATGGCCTCGTCGAGATCGTCGACGTTGAGCCGGTAGATGGTCTTGCTGCTCAGGTTGGTGAGGGTCTTCACCGACGGGATGACCTTGTGGCGGCGCGGCTCGGCCAGCAGCGAGCAGAAATAGCCGGTGCTCAGATAGCCGTAGCTGCGGCACAGGTTGACGATGCGGATGTCGGGGCTGTCCCGGTATTCCGGCCGCGACAGGTAGTCCTTGGCGGTGACCACGGTCACCGCGGGAAAGTCCGGCTGCCAGTCCTTGAGGGATTCGACGACGACGATGTGCTTGGCCATTTCAGCTCCGCGGTTTGCGGGGTCGGCGGGTCTTCCGTCGGCTCAGGATCAGTACCGCCTTCTGGCCGGTCTTGCCGTAGCGGGCCATGCGCTGGAAATCCTTGCGGGAGATGGGCATGTTGACGCAATCGGTGAGGGTCTTGCCGGCATCCCTGTCCACGTAAGGGTCGTGGAGATAGAAGGAGCGCTGGTCGAAGCCGGTCACCACCACCCAGTGGGGAAACTTCTCCTGATAGATGCGGTAGGAGCTGATCAGCACCAGCGGAATGCCGCCCGCTTCGACCTTGGCCTGGAGATCGGCGCCGCTAAGGGCGCCGTATACCAGATTGACCGGCAGGGTCTCCAGTTCGTCGAGGAAATCCTCTTGCACCAGTTCCATCACCACCCGCTTCTCCGGATCGCGCACGGAATTGATGAACAGCGCGCCTTCGTCGTTGACCCATACCTCCACATCGAAACCGCGGCGGTAGGCGGACAGGGCCAGGCCGTAAGGGCCGCAGCCGCCGTGGCCGGAGGTCATGAACACCGTGGTGGACTCCCTCCACAACCGCAATTCCAGCTTGCGATCCAGCTCCAGGTCGGCCTGCAGGCCCTTCATCGCCATCATCAAGGCTGCCGGCCCGCAGGTGAAATCCAGGGTCTGCTGATAATAGGGAACCCGCACCAGTTCCGGCCGCAGGTGTTCCACCAGCTGCTTTTCGTAGCGCAGCGCCTCGGCGTGGTCCTCGTAGTAATCGGGCGCGGTGTCGAAGAACTGGTAGCCGTGGCGTTCGAACAGGGTGCGGGAAGCGAGGTTGTCCGGCCTCACCTCGAGCCGCATGCTGATGCAGTCCCGCTCCAGGGCCAGCGTCTCGCAGGCCTTCACCAGCGCCCGGCCGATACCCCGGCCACGGTGTTCCGGTTGAACCGCGTAGGAATACATGCGGGCCAGCGAAGTGCCGGTGTTGAACAGCACCATGGCGTAGCCGCGCACCGCGCCGTCTGCTTCGTCTACCAGGGTGGCGGCATTGGCGGCGGGACTCAGCAAGTGACGGAAACTGCGCCGCGACAGGCGGTCGCTGTCGAAACTGGTGTTTTCGATGGCAACCAGGGCGTCGATGTCGCTGAGGGTGGCGGGGCGGATCATGGCGGGAGCTCAGATGATAGTCGATCGCGGACGGCGGTGGCTGGCCGCACGAACTTCCGGCGCTACAGCGAATCGGCGGCGCTGCTGCGTTCGGTGGTAACCACCGCCATGCTCTGGCCGTACTGGTCGCCGAGCACCGAAGCCACCATGTCCACCAGTATGGTTCGCCCGGTCTTGGTCAGCCGGCGAACCTGGCTTGCCTGGCGGTCGCTGCGGCCCGACTTCAGCTCTTCGAAGAACCGGATCGCGGTAGTCCGATCCGACTCCGGAATCAGCGAGCGGAAATTCATGGCGGTGGCCTCCTCCTGCTTCCACTCGTACAACCGTTCCGCCCCCTGGTTCCAGGCCAGGATGTTGCCGTCGAAATCGATCAGCATGATGGCGTCGTCGACGTCGATCAACTGCAAGGCCAGACGTTGCAGGCAGGCGATGCAGTTCGCCTTGTGCCAATCATGCTGTGCGCTCAGATCGCGCTCGGTGAGGGCGACGATCTCGCCGGATTCGGCGCTCGGATGCAACAGCGCGGCGGAAACCGAGACGGTGATCCGACGTCCCGCCTTGGTCAACCGTTGGGAGGAGAACTGCGGCACCCGGGCACCGTCGCGCAACCGCCCGACCACCGCCGTCATCTCGCCGCGGCTGTCGGTCGGCATCAGGGCAAAGAAGCTGGTACCGACCACTTCTGCCTCGCTCCAGCCGTACAGCGCCTCGGCGCCCCGGTTCCAGGTCAAGATCGTGCCGGACAAGTCCTGCAAGGTCATGGCATCCTGGGAGTCATTGACGAAAGCGGCGAGGCGGGAACGCTCGTCCTCGATCTGCTTTTCCAGGGATTTCTCCGTGGCCTTAAGCTGGTCGATGTCGACCAGGGTTAGGATGACGCCGGCGTAGAGCGCCTTGCCGATGGCATAGGGCATGACGCGCAGCAGGTACCACTGGCCGGAAGTCAGCTGCACCTCCTGCTCGAAGACTCTGTGATTCTGGTTGACCTGCTCGACGATGGAGTTAATCGGAACCGCATGCAGGTTGTGGGACAAATGGAAGAAAGGGCGGCCGAGGTCGCTTTCGACGATGTTGAAGATTCCCCTCAGCATCGGGGTGAAGCGGCGGATTTCCAGGTTTTCGTCGAGGAACAGGGTGGCGATGCTGGTGCTGTCGAACAGGTTGTGCAGATCACTGTTGAGCAGGGTCAATTCGGTGATCTTGCCCTGCAGCTCGGCATTGACCGTGTGCAACTCCTCGTTGACCGACTGCAGTTCTTCATTGGTACTCTGCAGCTTTTCGTTGCTGGCCAGCAACTCCTCGTTGGCCGCCTGCAGTTCCTCGTTGGAGGTCTCCAGTTCCTCCACCGTCGCCTGCAAATTCTCCCGGCTCAGAGTCAGCTCCTGCTCGAGGTCGTTGATGCGCTGGGCGGCGTCTCGGTCCAGGTCGTAGCTGACGGCTTCGGAACGATCGCTGAAGGGGACGTGGCCGGTCTCCCGCAGCATCACTGCCAGCAGCACGGCCTGACCCTTGCGGCCCGGAAGCGGCCGGATCTGCATGGTGAGCGAGCGAAACCGCTCCTGATCGCGCAGCCGGATGTTTGACAGCACGATTTCTGCGCCGGTCTTCAAGACCTTTTGCACGCCGGTGGCGATTGGGATCGACAAGTCCTTCTTCACCAGTTTGGAGACGTCGCTGATCAGCTTGCCGCTGGGGTAGGACAGGTAATCCCGGGCATCGCCAAACAAATGGGTGATCTCCATCTGCTCGTTGACCAGCAGGGTGAAAGGTAGAACGTCTCCAGAGAGCGCGTTGAGAAACCGTTCCAGCACCCGTTCGTCGGTATCTCGGTTGAGCGAGCGGTTGGGCGCCGCCGACACCAGCCGGAAGCTGTTGGTAACCAGCGGCAGCGGGTCCCCCGGACCCAGGCCCAGCGGCCGATATTTCCCGCGGGAGCGATAGAATTTGAACTTGGGACTGACCAGATCGAAGTTGTCGACCATGTCACCGATAGTTTCGCTGGTTCCCAGCAGCAGGACGCCATCCTTGACCAGGGAGAAATTGAAGAACTCCAGGATCTTGCGTTGCAGGACCGGCTGCAGATAAATCAGCAGATTCCGGCAGCTGAGGAAATGGATGTTGGTGAAAGGAGGGTCGCGGGTGAGATCGTGGTGGGCAAATACCACCATCTCGCGGATGGTTTGCGAAATCTGGAAATTCTCCTCCCTTTTCACGAAATACTTCGCCAGCAGAAAACCCGGAACATCCGCGGCGATGCTCTCCGGATAACAGCCGGTACTGGCCTTTTCCACCGCCCTTTGATCGACGTCGGTGGCGAAGATCTTGACCCGAAAGCGCTCGCCGGTACTCTCCCGGTATTCCGCCAGCAGCATGGCTATGGAATAGGGTTCCTCGCCGGTGGAACAACCGGCTACCCAGACTCGCAGTTCGCCGCCGCTGAGGGTTCCAAGAACCGCTTGCAGCCAGCGGCTGCGCAACTCGTCGTAAACCGCTTCATCGCGAAAGAAACTGGTGACCCCGATCAGCAATTCCTGATACAGCGTCGATATTTCGTGGGGATTTCCCTCCAGCAGCAAGCGGTATTCCGCCAGGTCGCGGCACTGGTTGATGGTGACCCGCCGTTCGATGCGGCGCACCACCGTAGTGGGCTTGTAATGGGTGAAATCGACCTTGTGTCTCTCCCGCAACAGGGCAAAGATGCGGGTGAGGTCGCTGTCCTCCTTGGCCAGCACCTTGCTGTCCTGCACCGCGTAGGGATGTTTGACGAAGGCCAGCAACTGCCGGGGCATGTCCTTGGGCGCCAGGATGAAGTCCGCCAGGCCGGTGGCGATGGCGTTGCGCGGCATGCCGTCGAACTTGGCGGTGTGTTCGTCCTGTACCATCACCATGCCGCCGTGCTCCTTGATGGCGCGGATCCCGCGGGTACCGTCGCTGCCGGTCCCGGACAGGATGATGCCGATGGAGCGCTCGTTCATGTCCTCCGCCAGCGAGCGGAAGAAGATATCGATGGGAAGATTGAGTCCTTCCGGGTTCTCCGGTTCGTTGAGCAGCAGCCGCCGGTGAAACAACGTCAGATTCTTGCGCGGCGGGATCAGGTAGATGTTGTTGGGTTCCAGCCGCGAGCCTTCCTCGATGCGGTTGACCGGCATGGCGGTATGCTTCGACAGCAGTTCTGCCATCAAACTCTTGTGGTCCGGCGAGAGATGCTGGACGACGACGAAGGCCAGGCCGGTATCCGCCGGCATGTTCTGGAAGAAGCCCTCGATCGCCTCCAGTCCACCGGCGGAGGCGCCAATGCCGACTACGTAAGGCAGATTGGGCTCGGCCGTCGTGGATTCGAGCATCGGCCCGGTCAGGCTAGCGGCGCCGCGGAACAGTCGCTGATGTCGGTGACCGTGATCAGGAGCTTGCTGTTCTCCCGGCCTTCGCCGCGGCCGAGGTCGTCGCCGTTGTCCAGGCGCCCGTTGATCTTCGCGAAGAAGGGCGCACCGCCCTCGCGCAAGAAACGGAGATTCATGCTCTTGTCCTTGGGAAACTTGAAAAATCCATTGAAGCGCGTATTGAAGGTGTTCTTGTCCTCCTCCGCCAGAAACTTCGATAGGTGTTTGTTGACCACATTCTTGCCGTTACTGGCGAGCATGGTGATAAAGGTATCGTTGGCATGGTCGACAAAGCCCAGATGATTCAAGGCGACGATGCCGACGGGCACCTGATTGTAGAGGAAATGATAGCGGTCCCGGCTCGCGGTCACCTCCCGCTGAGCGGCTTTCAGTTCCTCGTTCTGCATCTGCAGTTCGATTTGATAGATCTGCAGGTCGTAAAACAGCCGTTGAATTTCCTCGGCGGTAATATTGCTCAATTCCTGCGGCGTAAAGTCGATGATCTTTTCCGCCTTGCTGCGAAGTTCCAGAGATACCTTGTCCACAATTGCAATTACTCTTTGAAAAAAGCAAGAATTCCAGTGCCGGAATGGTCCGTGCCGGCGAAATCATGCCCCTGCCGCGAAACTCCGTCAAGTAACGGTCAATTCCAGAATCCCGGCAGGAATCGGCGTCTTCCCGACCTTGCGAACGGCGTTCCGAAACCCGCGGCCCTAAGGCATCGGATCATCGGGCCGGCTGACCACCCGCTGCGGCTGGATCCGGCCGTTTTCGCCAAGCGCCAATCCCAGGAAGCGGGATCGCTGGTCATAGACCCGCACCACACCGGCCGCGTCGAATCCTTTGACGGCAATGGCCTGACCCTGGAGAAACCGGACCGCTTGCCCGTGGTCGAGGCCGACCCGAGACAGCCCCGCCACCATGGTGTCCATCGGCAGCAAGCGGGACAACCGCTGTTCCGGTTCCATGGCTTCCAACTGTTCTAGGGTCAGCGCGGACTGGATGGGGAATTCGCCGACGGCGGTGCGCCTAAGGACGGCCACATGCCCGCCACAACCGAGGCTTTCGCCGAGATCCACCGCCAAACTCCGGATGTAGGTGCCCTTGGAGCAGTGCACGTCCAGATCCAGCCAGTCGCCGCCGAATCCTCGGAGATCCAGGCTGTAGAGGGTTACGGCGCGGGGCTCGCGGTCGATTTCCTGGCCCTGCCGGGCCAGTTCGTAAAGCCTCTTGCCCTGGTGCTTGAGGGCCGAATACATGGGGGGGACTTGCCGCTGTTCGCCGCGGAAACGCTGCAGCGCCGCTTCCAGCAATTCCGCCGACAGCTGCGGAACGGCGCGCCGCTCCAGGATTTCGCCTTCGCGATCGGCAGTGGTGGTGGTACGGCCTAGCCGCACGCGTACCTGGTAGCGCTTGGCGGTATCCAGCAGGAAGCCGGACAGCTTGGTCGCCTCGCCGAAACACAGGGGGAGCACGCCGGTGGCGATGGGATCGAGGCTGCCGGTGTGACCGGCCTTGGCCGCCTGCAACAGCCGCCGCGCCCGCTGCAGGGCGGCATTGGAGCTGATCCCGGCCGGCTTGTCCAGAATCAGCAAGCCGTCGATGGGGTGGCCGCGGCGCTGCCGGCTCATTCCTCCCGGCCGTCTCCTTGCGAATCGATGTGGAGCGAATCCAGCAGGGCGTCCATGCGCATACCGCGCTCGATGGAGTCATCGTGGACAAAACGCAGCTCCGGCATTACCCGCATGCGCACCCGCCGCCCCAGCAGGTGCCGGATCTGCGGGATCCATTCCGTCAGCTTCTTGATGCAGCATTGCGGCGTTTCGCGGGCACCGAGGAAGCTGACGTAGGTCTTGGCCACCGCCAGATCCTTGCTCACCTCGACGCTGCTGACGGTGACCATGCCGAGTGCAGGGTCGCGCACCTCGACGCGCAGCAGGTCCGCGATCTCCTTGTGGAATTGCGACGCCACCCGGTCGCTGCGGCTGAACTCTCTGGCCATCGCTTAGCGGGTCACCAGTACCTTCTCGAACACTTCGATCAGGTCGCCGACGCGGACGTCGTTATAGTTCTTGACGCCAATGCCGCATTCCATGCCCATCTTCACCTCGCCGACGTCGTCCTTGAAGCGCCGCAGGGATTCCAGCTGGCCCTCGTAGATGACCACGTTTTCCCGCAACACCCGGATCGGCAGGTTGCGCTTGACGTAGCCCTCCACCACCATGCAGCCGGCGATGGCGCCGAACTTGGGCGAGCGGAACACATCGCGGACCTCGGCGTTGCCGACGATCTGCTCCTTGTACTCCGGCTCCAGCATGCCGTTGATGGACTTCTTCACCTCGTCGATGACTTCGTAGATGATGCTGTAGTAGTGGAGGTCGATGCCGCGCTCCTCGATCAGCTTGCGGGCGCTGGCATCGGCACGGACATTGAAGCCGATGAGGATGGCACTGGACGCCAATGCCAGATTGGCGTCCGACTCGCTGATGCCGCCGACCCCGCCGGCCACCACCTTGACCTTGACCTTGTCGGTGGACAATTCCGTCAGGGAGCCGCGCAAGGCCTCCAGACTGCCCTGGACGTCGGCTTTGACCACCAGGTTGAGTTCGATCGCTTCCGCGGTTTCCATGCGGGAGAACACGTCATCCAGACGAGTTGCCTGTTGGGCCGCCAGCTTGCTGGTACGCAGCTTCTCCTCACGCTGGAGGGCGATTTCCCGTGCCTTGCGCTCATCCGCGACCACCACGAAATCGTCCCCGGCGTTGGGCGTCGCCGACAGCCCGAGGATTTCCACCGGCGTCGACGGACCGGCTTCCTTGAGGGGCTTGCCGTTCTCGTTGAACATGGCGCGGATGCGGCCGAACTCGTGGCCGCAAAGGATGAAGTCGCCCTTGCGCAGCATGCCTTTCTGCACCAGGATATCGGCCACCGGCCCCCTGCCCTTGTCCAGTTTCGATTCCAGTACAACGCCGGCCGCCGCCACGTCGTACGCAGATTTCAGCTCCAGCACTTCGGCCTGCAGCAGGATGGAATCCAACAGGTTGTCGATGCCGTCCCCGGTCTTCGCCGAGACATGCACGAACTGGGTGTCGCCGCCCCACTCCTCCGGCACCACGTTGATGGTGACCAACTCCTGCTTGACCCGGTCGGGATCGGCCCCGGATTTGTCGATCTTGTTGATGGCGACGACGATGGGGACGCCGGCGGCACGGGAATGTTCCACGGCTTCCCGCGTCTGCGGCATGACGCCGTCGTCGGCCGCGACCACCAGCACCACGATGTCGGTGACCTTGGCGCCGCGCGCGCGCATGGCGGTGAAGGCGGCGTGGCCAGGGGTATCGAGAAAGGTCACGGCGCCATGGTCGGTCTTCACGGTATACGCGCCGATGTGCTGGGTGATGCCGCCCGCCTCGCTGGCAGCGACACGGCTCTTGCGGATGTAGTCCAGCAGCGAGGTCTTGCCGTGGTCGACATGCCCCATGATGGTCACCACCGGCGCGCGCGGCCTTTGCTCGGCCCCGTCTTCGGCGGAGAGAATCGCCCGCATCTCCGTCTCCAGATCGTCCTCCACCTTGACGATCGACTTGTGGCCCATTTCCTCCACCACCAGGATGGCAGTCTCCTGATCCAGTGTCTGGTTGATGGTCGCCATCACCCCCATCTTCATCAGGGTCTTGACCACCTCGGTACCCTTGACCGACATCCGCATGGCCAGGTCGGAAACCGTGATAACGTCGGGCACGGCGACCTCACGAACCACCGGTGCGGTGGGTTTCTCGAAGGCGTGGCGCTGCTCCGGCAGAACCACCGGCCCGCGCTGCTTGGACTTCTTGACCTTGATCTTGCGGCCGTCCAGTTCGAACAGATCGCGTTCGCCCTCGCGCCGGGTGCTTCTTTCCCGTTCCCGCTCGCGGTCGCGTTCGGAGCCGGACTTCTTTTTCACCGCCCCCTTGTCTGCCGCAGGTGCGGCGCGGTCGCCGGCAGGAGCCGGACGGGTGACCGGCGTCGCCGGGCGCACGACCGGAGAAACAGCGCTTCGTTCCGGCGGCCGGGTCGGCAGTTCGCGCACCGCCGGTGCCGCCGCTATGGGCGCTTCCGGCGACACCGGCGCCGCCTTCTGGGCCTCCTCCAACCGCCGTTTCTGTTCGGTTTCCGCCTGCTGGCGGGCCTCCTCCTCGGCCTGGCGGCGCAACTGATCCTCGCGCAGCTTGGCGCGCTGCGCCTCCTGCGCCTCGATCTCCTTCTGCTGCTCTTCCAGAGCGATTCTCGCCTGCTCGGCCTCGATCCGGCGCTCGTCCAATTCCGCCGGCAGTTCGCTCCGCTTCACGTAGGTGCGCTTCTTGCGGACCTCGACGCTGATGGTCTTGGCCGCCTTGCCAGCGACCTTTCCCTGCTTGAGGTCCATCACGGTGCGGCGCTGCAGGGTGACGCGCTTGGGCTCGGCACTTTCCGGCTGCTCCTTGCCGTGGCTTTGCCGCAAATAACTCAACAATTTGACCTTTTCGGCATCGCTCAGCACGTCGTCCGCGCTGCTGACCGCCAAGCCGGCATCCTCAAGCTGGGTCATCAGTTTGTCGAGAGGTATCCTTACAACTTCGGCCAATTGTCGTACTGTCACGTCGCTCATCATCTAACCCCGCTCAATTCCGGCACGCAGCCGCCTAGCCTTCTGCAAACCAAGATGCCCGCGCCTTCATGATCAGGCCCGCAGCCTTGTCCTCCTCCATGGTTTCGATCTCCAGCAATTCGTCGACGGACTGCTCCGCCAGGTCGTCCAGCGTCCGGATACCCCGGCTGGCCAGCCGGTATGCCAGCTCGCGGTCCATACCCTCCAGCTCCAGCAGGTCGGTGGACGGCTCCGCCTCGTCCAGCTTCTCCTCGGTTGCAATCGCTTTGATGAGCAGTGCATCCCGCGCACGGAGGCGCAGCTCTTCCACCACATCCTCGTCGAATTCCTCGATCTCCAGCAGTTCCTTGGCCGGAACGTAAGCGAGTTCCTCCACCGTGGAAAAGCCTTCGCGCACCAGAATTTCGGCGATGTCCTGGTCGATGCTGAGCTGCTCCATGAAGATTTCCATCAAATTGTTGGCTTCCGCTTCGTTTTTTTCGGTTGCCTGGGTGGCGCTCATCACATTGAGCTCCCAGCCGGTGAGCTCCGAGGCCAACCGTACGTTCTGACCGCCACGGCCTATGGCTTGCGACAGGTTTTCGTCTGCCACCGCCACGTCCATGCTGTGCTTGTCCTCATCCACCACGATGGACACGATTTCCGCCGGCGACATGGCATTGACGACGAACTGGGCGTCGTTTTCGTTCCACAGGATGATGTCGACCCGTTCCCCGGCTAGTTCATTGGAAACCGCCTGCACCCGAGAACCGCGCATGCCGACGCAGGCACCCACCGGATCCAGGCGGGCGTCGTTGCTCTTGACCGCGATCTTGGCACGAACGCCGGGGTCGCGGGCGGCGCCCTTGATCTCGATGATGGCCTCCGCTACTTCCGGAACCTCCAGTTTGAACAGCGCAACCAGCAGTTCCGGCGCGGTTCGGCTGACGAACAGCTGCGGGCCGCGCGACTCGGGCCGCACCGCCATCAGATAACCTCGCAAGCGGTCGCCGTTCCGCACCGCTTCCCGCGGAATCATGTCGTCCTTGTGAATGAAGGCCTCCACATTGCCGCCGAGGTCCAGGTAGACGCTGCCCCGCTCCACCCGCTTCACGACCCCCGTGACCAGCTCACCGATCCGATCCTTGTAAGCCTCCACCACCTTGCGCCGCTCGGCGTCGCGGACCTTCTGGACAATAACCTGCTTGGCGGTCTGGGCAGCGATCCGGCCGAATTCGATGGACTCCATCGGCTCTTCCACGTAGTCACCCGGCTGGATATCCGAGTTCTTCGTCCGTGCCTCCTCGACCAGCATCTGGGTTTCCGGAAACTCGACGCCGTAGTCGTAGTCGTCGTTGTACTCCACCACCAGCCAGCGCCGAAAGGTTTCGTAGTCGCCGGTCTTGCGATCGATCGCGACACGCGCATCGATCCCGCCGTCGTGGCGCTTGATCGTGGCAGTCCGCAAGGCATCTTCGATCGCGTTGAAGATGACCTCTTTTTCGATGTCCTTCTCGTTGGAAACGACATCCACCACCAATAGAATTTCTTTGTTCGCCATTACCTATCTCGTCCTTTTGGATTCTTTTGCTCAAACTCGGGAATCAATCGGGCCTTTTCGATCGCTTCAAGCGGGATGCGGTAATCTGTTCCATCCTCCTGGACAACCACTACGGCGCCGTCCACCGCGGTCAGCCGTCCCTTGAAGCGACGCCTGCCGTCGACCATCCGCAGCAGCTGCAAGCGCGCGCGACTGCCGACGAAGCGCTGGAAATGCTCGAGGGTGAACAGGGGTCGATCCATCCCGGGGGATGAAATCTCCAACTGATACTCGCCGGGTATGGGATCTTCCACATCGAGCAATCCGCTCAATTGGTGACTGACACGGGTGCAATCATCCAGAGAAATGCCCCCGGCCCGGTCGATGTAGACCCGCAGGATGCGGCCGCGAGAATCGAACTCCAGCCCGACCAATTCGTACCCGAGGCCCTCCACGACGGGTTCCACCAACCGTGTCAACCGTTCTGGGCCTTTCATCAACGTTCCAACCTGCAGCAACAAAAAAAGGGCACTAGGCCCATGTTCCAACAACCGCCGGAATCAAAAAAAGCCCCGTAGGGCCGATTTCACACACGGAACATCACGCGTCTCACCCGCTCGCGTCCTTACGGCCCAGGCTCTCAACCGCGCGAATGATATCAGAAATGCCGAAGGTTGACAGCTCTTTACCGTGGCTCGGGGAATGCCTGATTTCGAGGCGTAAGGTTGCGACAACGGAAAATCATGGGCTTTACCGACGGACTGCATCACCCTCCGGGAAACCGTGCCGTTCGGCAGCGAACCCCGGGGACATCGAGGAGCGTTTGATGCCGGGTGACCTAGCCGCCCGCAACCGCTGCGGACCGTATACCGGAGCGGCCTCTCCAGACGTCGAACTCGCGAATTTCGGCACCCGACCCGCCATTATCCGGATGACGCGCTTGCGGGACCCCAAAATAGAAAGGGAGACACGGCCACTTTCGCTTCCCGTGTCTCCCCGACTTGCCGGGCGATACCGAATCGCCCGATGTTCCCTGCCCTAGGCCACCCCAATGGGCTGCCGGGCGGAGAATCGTCTACTTATTACTTGAGCAGGCCCTGATCATGGGCTTCGCAGATCTGCTTGCCCACCAGGCTGGAGAAGCTCCCCAGCACCTGCAGCCAGACCCCCAGGATGGCCAGAGCCAGCCAGCCGAAGATCACGAAGCCATAGTGCAGCGGAGCAACGAACAGCTCTTCCATAAACCAGAAGGTGTGACCCCATTCGTTCAGACCCACGTTCGGCAGAATCATGAACGGACCGGTCACGGCGATCAGGTAGGCCAGGGACAGACCGTTGCTGAAGTACGGCAGACGGGTCTTGGCATACAGGAACGCGCCACCACCGGTGATGATGTAGATGGGATAGCTCAGGTAGAACTCGATGATGTGCGACGGGGTGAAGTCGGTGTCGCGCACGATCGTCTGGTGCCAGGTGCCGTCCTGCTCGGTGAAGTAGGAAGCACCCCAGTAGATGGCCCACGCATAGGCGAACAGCCAGATCAGGTGGGTCATGTTGCGGCGCAGTTCTTCGCGGGGAGAGCAGGCCGCCAGGTTGCGGTCGCGGGACTTCCAGATGTAGCCCCACAGGATCGAAGCCGTCACGATTTCCAGGACGATTTCGGTGTAGAGGAAGTTCATCCAGTAGGTTTCGAACTCCGGAGCAAAGGAATCGAGGCCGGCGGACCAGCCGTAGACGCCTTCGTACCAGCGGACCCACATGTAGAACACGGTGTAGAGCAGAAAGGCGAAGCTCAGCCACTTCATGTCGAGCAGCGGCTTCTCCTGTGCGCCAACGCCTTCAACTGTCGTTGCAGCCATTATTAACCTCCGAAAAAGTAAGTGAATACAGGGGAACGAGCCCCCCCGGTAGCGTGCGGCATCCTGCGCTTCGAGGCCGACGTCCTTCCCACGGCCGGGCGCCCCCTGACGGAGCGTGCGACACTTTGTCACACCCCAAAAACCTTGTCAACAGAAAGGGCAGGTAATTTCAATCTT
>Ga0233425_10007626_pt1 | contig 15047 bp, 8 predicted proteins | sample Watercolumn_Towu_2_FD_181712 | JGI IMG/M metagenome (GOLD analysis project Ga0233425, IMG submission 181712) | Freshwater microbial communities from Lake Towuti, South Sulawesi, Indonesia - Watercolumn_Towuti2014_140_MG | ecosystem: Environmental > Aquatic > Freshwater > Lake | place: Indonesia...
CCCGAGTTTTGAAGCTGGCGCTGAAGTTCGGGCTCGCGTGACCGTGCTAGGTGAAGGCACCCGCGGCTCGTTGACCAAGCAACTCGTCGATGCCCTCAAGCTCTCAGGACCGAATCCACAGGCCTACGGCACAGGCTGCAAGGAATTGTGGGACATTCCGGCAGGCCGAGTGGCCAAGGGTGAAGTCATTCACACCGCGGGTTGGCCACTGGACAACGCGGGCTACGGCGGCTCGTGGATTTATGGTGTCAGCGATACGCGCGTGAGCATCGGGTTTGTGACGGGGCTCGACCATCCCAATCCCGCCAATGATCCTTGGCAGAACTTCCAGCGCTGGAAAACGCACCCGCGCATTCGCGCCATTCTGGACGGCGGCACGCTGCAGAAAGCCGGCGCGAAGACTGTTCCTGAGGGAGGATGGTGGTCGCGGCCCAAGAGCTTCGGCGACGGGTTCTTGCTCGTGGGTGATGCCGGCAGCATGCTCAACATCGCGCGCTTGAAGGGCATTCACACTGCGATCGCTTCGGGGGTGCGTGCGGGCGAGTGCATTGCGGAGTGCTTGCTCGCCGGAGAGCCAGCGGAGTGCTTGAGCGCGACGCAGTTGAAGAGCTACGAAGATCGCATCGTTCATTCGTGGGTGAAAGAGGAACTCTGGCGCACGCGGAACTGGCGCGCCAGTTTCGCTCGCCACGGGTTCCGCCTCGGGAAATATGTCGCGGGCCTTTCATGGGCCCTCGGCGGGCGCATTCTCCGCGATCGCGTTCCGCTGCATGAAGATCACCGTGCCGTGCAGCGTGGCGACGCACGCGTGGGAGCCGAGGCCCTCAAGGCCGATGGCAAGCTCACGTTCGACAAAGTGAGCGGAGTCTTCCACTCTGGATCCACCCACGAAGAGCATCAACCGAGCCACCTCGTGGTCGCGGACACCAACTTGTGTGTGACCCGTTGCGCTACGGAATACGGCAATCCTTGTCAGCGATTCTGCCCCGCAGCTGTCTACGAACTTGTGGGTGCAGGCACTGAGAAGCGCCTTCAAATCAACTTCAGCAACTGCGTGCACTGCAAGACCTGCGACGTGGCTGACCCGTATGCGCAGATCACTTGGACGGTGCCCGCGGACAACGGTGGACCGCGCTACCTAGGGCTGTGAGAGCGATTGGCTCACGCCTGCGGGCGGCGAGCCACATCGGCAAGAGCCTGAGCGGCGTGGTCGAGATCTTCGTTGGTTGTGAACGGGCCGATGGAGAGACGCACGGTGCCGTGGGGGAAAGTGCCTAGCGCACGATGGGCAAAAGGCGCGCAGTGTAAGCCGGAGCGCACTTTGACGCCGTGGAGGTCATCCAACATGCGTCCGGCTGACTCCGGTGCATGGCGCCCCACGACGCACGAGAACACGCCCGTGCGCGCCTCCGGCTTTTTCGGGCCCACGCCACGCACGTTTTCGATTGTGGCGAGATGTCCAAGGAATCGCGATACGAGGACTTGCTTCTGCTGAGCGAGGGATTCGAGGCCTTGGGCGAGAATCCAGTTCACGCTTGCGGCGAGGCCCGCGAGGCCGAGCAAATTGTGCGATCCGGCTTCATGCCGATCCGGCCAGAATGCGGGTTGCACGGCTTCCTCAGAGCGTGAACCAGTTCCGCCTTCGCGCACTGTGGCCAAGTCCAAGTTCGGCGAGACCCAAAGGCCGCCAGTTCCTAGCGGACCCAATAGGCACTTGTGGCCTGGGAAGGCGAGCAAGTCGATGCCAAGCGCTTCGGGATGCAGCGGAAGCGCTCCCATGGTCTGGGCTGCGTCAAGAAGAAAGAGCGCGCCTGCCTCTCGCGTGAGCTGCGCCATGGCGGCGATGGGTTGCAATGTCCCCGACACGTTGGATGCATGCTGCATGGCTACTAGGCGCGTGGGTTCACGCAATGCGGCCGCAAGGCTGTCCATGCAAATCAACCCCTCGCTGTTGGCCGGCACGCGCACCACGCTGATGCCAAGGCGCTCTTCGAGGGCCGCCAGCGGTCGCAGGATGGAGTTGTGCTCCATGTCACTCGTGACCACGCGGTCTTTGGAGCGCAGCACGCCCTTCAAGGCGAGGTTGAGTGCGTCGGAGCAATTGAGCGTGAACAGGATGCGCTCGGGAGCGCTCACCCGAAGCAGGGTGGCGAGGCTGGTTCGTGCATGGTCGAGGATTTCGCCAGCTCTGCGCGCTTCTGCGTAGGCGCCCCGTCCGGCACTGGCGTGGATCTCATCCATGAAGTGCATCAGGGCCGCGCGGACGGAGGGCGGCTTGGGGTACGACGTCGCAGCGTTGTCGAGATAAACCTCTCGCATGCGGGGAAACGGTATCAATCTGTGCTTGCACCATGCACGCTTGGCCGTTCATCGGGCGCGGGCTAGCATGTTCGCCCCGCAAGGGGATGGCGCCATAGCCAAGCGGTTAGGCAGCGGATTGCAAATCCGTTAAGCCCGGTTCGACTCCGGGTGGCGCCTCTCGAGGTCATCCATGCCCCCAGTTCGCGTCCGTTTCGCCCCGTCCCCGACGGGCTATCTACACGTCGGTGGTGCGCGTACGGCGCTGTTCAACTGGCTCTACGCGCAACAGCAGGGGGGGAAGTTCGTGCTGCGCATGGAAGACACGGACGCGGCGCGCAATACCGATGCGGCCCGACGCACCATCTTCGACGGCCTGCATTGGCTTGGCCTCGACCCCCACGAGGGCCCGGAGCAAGGCGGGCCGGTTGGCCCCTACAGCCAAAGCGAGCGTCAAGAGATCTACGCCCGCGCCATCGTGGACCTGAAGGCCAGTGGCGTGCTTTATCCCTGCTTCTGTTCGAAGGAGCGCCTCTCCAAGCTGCGCCTTTCGCAAGAGGCCGCGCGCGAGCCCTTCCGTTACGACCGCCACTGCCGGGCGCTGAGCGCGGAAGATGTCGCACGCAAGACTGCAGCAGGCGAAGTTCCCGCGTGGCGCTTGCGCGTCCCTGAGGGCGAGACGGTTCTTGATGACCTCATCCGAGGTTCCATCACGGTCAACCACGCGGATGTGGAAGACATCATCCTTGTGCGCGGCGACGGCACTCCGATCTACAACCTCGCCGTGGTCATCGATGATCACACCATGGGGATCACCCATGTCTTGCGCGGGGAAGATCACCTCACGAACTGCTTCAAGCAGATCATCATCTTCCGAGCCATGGGCTGGCCTGTGCCGCGCTATGGCCACTTGCCGCTGATTCTTGGCCCTGCGGGGGAGGGCAAGCTCAGCAAAAGGAAGCACCCGGAAGCGGCCCTTGAGCACTACATCGCACGGGATTTCCACCCCGAAGCCTTCATCAACTGGCTAGCGCTCATCGGTTGGTCGTTCGATGACAAGACCGAGATCATGACCCGAGCTGAGTTGATCGAGCGCTTCAGCATTGAGCGCGTCAACAAGTCGGGCGCGCGTTTGAACATGGACAAGCTCGCCCACATCAGTGGCGACTACATCCGGCGCGAGTCCGCACAGGTGGTCCTCGCCAAAGTCCGTGAGCATCTGCTGCGGGCGGGGCTCGTGAAAGCACCCCTCGACGCGGCCACCGAGGCCCTCGTCGCAGCCATCGCGGCCGCAGAGCACGAGCGCTTGCGCGGCTATGCGGACATCGTGGAGCTTGCACGCTGGGTGTTCGCCGATCCTCTCGTGATGGAGGAGAAGGCGCAGAAAAACCTCACCAAGGAGCCCGGGACTGCGGCGCTCTTGCGCGACTGGGCTGCGACGCTCTCCGATCCATTGCCCCCCGCAGTCGAACTGGAAGCCCTTGCGCGGCAGTTCTGCGAAGCGCGGGGCACGGGCTTCGGCAAGTTCGTGCACCCCGTTCGCGCGGCCCTTACAGGCCGAACCGCGGGACCGCCGCTGTTCGATTGCGTGCGGATCCTCGGTGCCGCGCGTGCGCGTGCGCGCCTCGAAACCGCTGCAAAGGTCGCAAGCTGAAGCGCTAGGCGTTCGGCCAGCCTTGAAGCGCGCCTCATTGCGCCGTACTTTCGACTCTCCGGCCCCATCGTCTAGCCCGGTCTAGGACACAAGGTTCTCATCCTTGGAACAGGGGTTCAAATCCCCTTGGGGTCAACAGTTTGGTGTTCGGCTCGCCGTCGGAGAGCGTGCGGCGACGCGTGGGAAGGTCGCCGCGCCTGATTCACTGGTGGGAATCAAGCCTTGTTGCGGGACTGTGATGCCGTTGGCTCATGCGGCAACCCAACTCGGCCCGATCAATGGGACCAAAGTGTCAGAACTGCACGCGCAAGGTGTAAGCGCTGCACATGTGCGCCTTGAGTAGCTGAGGCGCCACTCGCGTCGATTTTCTTTTTTCATCGAACGCATCCTGACGCGTCGCGAACCGGTTCAGCACGGGGCGAAGGGCTGACGATTCAGTGCTTGATCGTCAGCAAGTCGGAACTCAACCCACCCAAAAACCCAACATGAGCATCACGCGTACCGCGTTGTGGATTTCACTTTTGGCAATGACCCTTCAGAACCTTGCCGCACAAGACACCGTTGCGGATCAGGTCCGTGCGGAACTCACCGAAAAGGGCTTGCCGAGCGTGACGATTCAGGGTGTTGAGCTCGACGACGCGATCGAAAACGTCGTGATCGCATCGCCTTTGCAGAAGGCCGATGTGTCGGCATTCGCGTCCGTTACCGCGGAGAATCAACGTGATGAAGGCGGCGTGGCGATCTTGGAGAGTGCAGGCATTAGCCGTGCCACCGACGACGAGCCGCAACGCTGGCACATCGGTTTTGGCGCAGACTTCACTAGCGCCTACTACTTTCGCGGAATACGACAAGAAACGGAGGGCTTCATTTGCCAACCCTACGTTGACTTCGCAGTAGATGTCTATCGCAGCGAAAGCGCTACATGGTCAGTGAAACTCGGGATGTGGAACTCGTTCCACGGTGCGGCCACGCTGAGCAGCACCAGCGACAGCTTTGTCGAGAACTTCTACGAGTGTGACATCTATGCTGGCGTGGGGCTCACCACCGGCAAGTGGGCCTTCGACGCGCGCTACATCTGCTACTCGAGCCCCAGCGGCGCATTCGGAACCATCAACGAACTCGACCTTAGCGTTTCGTTCGATGATTCGGAGTACCTTGGCGCGTGGGCACTCAAGCCGTCCGTGACCCTAGCCTCGGAGTCCGGTTCTTTCGCTGCTGATGGCGGACAGACTGGCACTTACCTGCAATTGGGCATAGCGCCTGGCCTCTCGTTTGACGCTTGCGGCGTGCAGTCGATTTCTCTCACCTTCCCGATCGTGGTCGGGCTGAGCTTGTCCGATTACTACGAAGGCCTTGGCGGCGAGAACGATTCCTTCGGATTCGCGTCGATAGGTGCGAAGGTGGCTGTGCCCCTCACCTCGGCAGGTTCCAGCTTCGGTTCCTGGACTCTCTCGGGCAGCCTCCAATGGCTCATCCTCGGCGATGCGGCGGCCAGCTTCAACGGTAGTTCGCATGAACTGATCGGGACAGTTGGGGTGTCGGCGGCGTTCTGAAGAGCAAGGGCATTGCAGCAGTTCTCAGGATGCAAAAGAAGGACCTTCGCATTGGGTGACCAACTATGAAACTCTCCAATCTCCGTACACGAACCAAGTTCACAGTGTTGGTGTGCACCGTGGTTGCCGGCTTCGCGCTGCTCGCGGTGCTGACCCATCGAGCTGTCGAACAAGTGCGCATCGGCGGCGATGCCTACACATGCATTGTGCTCGGCAAGGACCTGATTGCCGACATCTTGCCGCCGCCGGAGTTCGTCATCGAGAGCTACTTGGTCTGTCAACTCATGCCGGAGGCCGCAACGCCCGAGGAGCTAAAGGACCTTGAAGCGCGATTTGGCCGACTGCAAGGGGAGTTCATTACGCGCCGCGACTACTGGCGCGATCAAGAGCTCGAAGCCTCGGAGGAGCGGCCGTTGCTCGAGAAGGTGTGCGCGACTGCGGAGGGCTTCTATGCCGTTGCGAACGCGCAGTTCGTCCCTGCCGTTCTGGCTGGGAAGTCTGCGGAGGCACGGGCATTACTCAAGGGGGAGCTCGGCGCAGCCTTCAATCAGCACCGCGCCGCGGTCGATGCCCTTGTGCCAGTCATCCAGCAAGCGGCTGCCACTACCGAAACGGCTGCCGCGAGCATGATCGTCTCATCGCGGACGCAGCTCGCAGCCGTTGTCGTGATCACGGTGACAGCGCTCGTCATCCTGTCCGTCTTGGTCGCACGCACCATCACGCGGCCCGCAACCAAGCTCGATGTGCGTCTGAAGGAGATCGCCTGCGGAGATGGCGACCTGACCCACCGCATCGATGTCTCAGGACGTGACGAACTCGGGTGCGTGGCTGAGTCATTCAATCTGTTCGTAGGCAACATTGAACGTCTCGTCAGCAGGGTCAAGGGCTCCACGCTGGAGATCAATTCTGGTGCGTCCCAGATTGCCAGCGCTAGCCAATCCCTCGCGGAAGGTGCGACCGAACAGGCGGCAAGTCTCGAGCAGATCACGGCATCGATGGATCAGGTCTCCATGATGACCCAACAGAGTGCGGACAATGTCCGCAAAGCCAGCGGCGTTGCCTCGACCTCCAAGCGCTCCGCTGACAGCGGACAGCAGGAGATGAAGCAGCTGTCGGTGGCCATGGGCCAGATCAAGGACTCGTCAGCGCAGATCGGCAAGATCATCATGGTGATCGACGAGATTGCATTCCAGACCAACCTCCTCGCGTTGAATGCCGCCGTGGAGGCTGCGCGTGCCGGCGAAGCGGGGCGTGGATTCGCCGTGGTTGCGGAAGAGGTCCGCAAGCTGGCGAAGCGCTCAGCGGAGGCTGCGAAGAGCACGTCCACGCTGATCCAGGACGCTGCTGGCCGCGCCGAACGTGGGGTGGAGATCGCAGATCGGGTGAACGCGACACTCAACGAAATCGCTGCATCAGCAGCGCGCGTGGACCAGTTGCTGGCGGAGATCGCTACGGCAGCTTCGGAGCAGGCCACTGTGATCTCGCAGGTCAACAAGGGGGTGACCGAGCTCGGGACCGTGACGCAGCAGAATGCAGGCAACTCAGCGCAGCTCGCTGCGTGTTCTGAAGAAACTTCTGCGCAGGTGGAGTCCCTGACAGCGCTCGTGAGGCAATTCAAGACGGGATGCGGCGAGGGGCAGCAGGCTGATCAACGCGTGAGGCCTTCCATCCGCGGTCCGCGTCCCGTGGAAAAGCACGCGCCCGCGCAACCCGTTGGCTCAGGGGCTGCGTAGCGCGAGACTCGTGTTTACGTGGGCGTTGCGGCGGAGCGTGCATCCAAGCACTGCCCGCCGCGTCCATGGGGCGCCGAGCCATCGGCGAACCGCGGACGCAGTGCCCAGGCACGCCGAGGCGCGTTGCGAAGCACGAGCCACCACAAAAAAAAGAACGCTGAGGAGTACTGGAGCAGGAAAGGCAGCCAAGATGGAGCGCTGGTGTGGAGGTCGATGAGGACCCCATTGCCGTCGAATGCACCGAATCCGATCAGCATGGGCAGTCGGAACCAATAATAGAGCGAGACTGCCGCTGCGGCGAACACGCGCCCGAGTACTTCAGAACGCCCGACTCCGACAAGTCGGCGCATCAGCAAATAGAGCACAAGCGACAAGGCGAGACCGCCCAGTGGCCAAGCGTAGGGTGCCACGAGGCTCGAGACACTGATGTCCGCGGCATCGGGGACTTGGAACCAGCCCCACACGTAGCCAGGGAAGCCGCCCACGAGCAATGTTCCGGCGATGCGATGCCCCGGCGTTGCAGGCGTGACCAGCGGACTCATGGACGATGTGGAGTCTGGGCAGACCTCGGTGCAGCGGAAGCACTCGGTGCAGTGCGCATTGGCGACGCTCAGTGCGGGCCGTTGCCCATAGAGCTTTTCCACCGGATGCACGGGGCACAGTCCGGAGCACCATGCACTCTTCCATTCGAAGCGGGTGCCCAGCATGAATGCGAGCGCACCCACGACGAGCAGCACGACGCCCGTCACCGGCCCATTCATGTTGAGGAGAACATGGCGCAGGGGCACGATCAAGAGCAACAGCCCAACTCCGCAGAGTGCAAACCAGCCTTGCGCATTGATGGAGAGCCGACGTCGCGCGGAGAAGTTCATATGCCGCGGCCAAAGCCCCGTGGACCCGAGTGGGCACACATTGCGCCAAAGCCCGGGAGCCACCACCAGCAGCGCGGGCGCGACGGGAACAAGCACATTCCACAATGCGCTGAGGCCTACCTGTGGCCATACGATGAGAGCCGTCACGATGGACAGGCCGACGAGGAACACGAGCGACTGGACAATGCGCCACGAAAGCTGCTGCGGAACCGTTTGAAGATTGGGCCGACAGTTCATGGACACCTACTTCATGCTTCAAGGAGGGTTGATTTCCTCGCACATGTCAGCGTGGGCCGCCGCTCAGTGTTCGGTGGTGCTGAGCGGCGCGCCGGCGGCTTTCTCCAGTGCGATCTGTGCGAGTGTCGCTTCTAACGCTGCAGAGATCACAGTCTGTCTAGCTTCATTGCACTGCTGTCTTGTTTGCAGTAGGGGAAGTACGGTGGATTCTCCGAAGGCGTAGATTTTTTCGGCTAAGGCCACGTTGCGTTCCGCCTGCGGTAGGACTTGCGTCTTGACAAGACTCGCCGTGCGCGAGGCCAGGGCGGCTTTGTCGAACGCTGCACGAAGGTCTTGTCGCGCTTCTGCAACCAACGCTTCGTATTCCTTCACCTGCCGTGCGTGTTCGAACCGTGCGCGCGCCAATTGCGCCTGATTTTGATCAAATATGGGCAGCTCAACTGTTAGCGCGGGGCCGAAGAAGAAGGAGCTCGAACTCCCGGCTTCAGGACGCTCGGCAGACAAGCCCGTGCTCAGTTCAGGGAAAGTGCGTTGATGCTCTAGAAGGACGCGCTCTTCGGCCGCAGCCACGGCACGAGCCGCAGCACGTAGATCCGGTCGCGCCATGAGGCTCTTGTCCACGAAGGCCTCTCGACCTTCTTCCGGCAGCGCACCGTGGCCGAGTGCATCTGTCAACGGGACCGAGAGCAGGTCTTCGTGCAACGACATCAAAGCAGCAAGTTCGCGTGCAGCAATGACCACCTCGCGCTCCGTGCGCTGATGAGCCAGCTTCAAGCTGAGCACGGCGTTCTCGCCAAGGAGTTCGTCAGTTTTCGGGCTGACACCTTCAGCCACCTGACGCCGGATGCCAAGGAGTGCCTGCTCGGAGTATTCGAGGTTTGCACGACTCAACGTTTGTTGAGCGCGAGCAGCCACGCTCTGGAAGTAGGCCGTCTTGGTGGCTGCGACCAGTTCGCCTGCGAAACGCGATAGCTCCAAGAGGCGCTGCTCGGCACCGGCTTGCGCGATGGCCTGCCGCGAAGGAATCTGCCAGAGATCCGCGAGGCTACCGACGACATCAGCAGTCCATCTGCCGCGGCCGCCTGCGGAGGGAAGCAGGAATGCCAAACCCAGGCTCGGATTCGCAAGCAGCCCCGCTTGCACGAATTCGGCTCGCGCAACACCAAGAGCGAGGAATTCGGCATGCAGCCGACGATTATTGAGAAGCGCTAGCTGCAAAGCTTCGTTGAGAGCCAGCCCATCAGCCAAGAATGCGTTGATCTCGCTGTTCGTGAGAACAGGCGCGTCGGGGTCGTGGACAGTCTTCGCGCCAGTGACCGTACGAATTTCTTGTTGGGCTTCTTCGTAGGGAGGCCTCAGATCTACTTGCGTGCAACTTGCAAGCAGGACCAGGAGCACTAAGTAGCCACGGTGGCGCAGGCAAATGCTAGGCATGATGAGTCTCCACAGACGTGGCGCCGGATTCTGAACGAGTGGCGCTCTTCCCGAAGCGAACAAAGACTGATGGCACGACCAACATGTTGAGCAGAGTCGAGGACAACAATCCGCACAGAATCACAATGGCCATGGGCGTGAGGATTTCGTTTCCTGGTTCTTCTCCGCGCAGCGCAAGTGGCGCTAGAGCTAGGCCTGCTGCGAGCGCCGTCATGAGGATTGGGGCGAGGCGTTCCATGGCCCCTTGACGCACCGCATCGCGGAAGCTTGTCACACCTTCGACAACTTGAAGATGACGTATGTGTGACAGCATCATGATGCCGTTTCGGGCGGCAACACCGAAGACAGTGATGAACCCGATGAGTGAGGCTACGGAAAGCGTGCCGCCACTGAAGTGGACGCCTGCTACGCCGCCCATGAGAGCCAGCGGAAGATTGAGCAGAATGAACAGCGCATCCCGCGTCGAGCGGAATGTGAGCTGTAGCAGACCGGCGATGCCAGCCACGATCACGACGCCGAGGAACGTCAGCAGCTTGGTTGTGGATTCCGCGCTTTCGAACTGGCCGCCGTACTCAACGTAGTAACCGTGCGGCATGGTGGCGTTGCTCTGGATGGCTTGGCGTATGTCTGCGACGACGCTGCCAACGTCGCGCCCGGCGACATTGCACATGACCACAATCTTGCGTTGCACGTTTTCGCGACTGATGAAGTTAGGCGAGCGGTCTTCACTCAGTGAGGCGAGAGCCTTGAGCGGCAGCTTCGCGCCGCCGGGTGTTTCCACGAGCGTCTCGGCAATGCTCTCGGCGGAGGTCGCAGAGATTTCACCGACGCGGACGAGCAACTCGAAGGAGTTGTGCCCTTCGAGAACTTGTCCGACGACTTCACCGGTCGTCGCGAGCTCTAGCGCGTGCGCCACGTCGGCGATGCGCAGCCCGTGACGCGCAATGGCATCGCGGTCGAATTCAACGCGTAGGGTCGGAACTTGAGCTTGCTGCTCGGTGGAGAGGTCGACCACACCTGGGACGGTGCGCATGAGGCCCTCAACCTCGGTTCCTAGGGAGCGCAGTGTTTCGAGGTCATCGCCGAAGATCTTGACTGCGATGCTCGCGCGCGTACCTGAGAGCATGTGATCGATGCGATGTGAGATCGGCTGTCCAAACGTGGCTTGGACGCCAGGCACCATGGCCAGATCAACGCGCAAGGCTTCCAACAACTCCTGCTTGCTGCGGCGTGGACGCCCGAGGCGTACGGGGGCCTCCATATCTAGCGTGAGATCGATCTCGCTGGCTTCAACACCTTGCACATGCTCGTCTTCTTCGGCACGGCCAGTGCGCCTGCCGATGGCGGCAATCTCTGGGTGACGCATCAACGCCTCATCCACGAGTCGCGCGAGTTCATCGCTCTGTTGCAGCGAAGTGCCCGGCACCGTGACGAGGCCCACCACAAGCGCACCTTCGTTGAATTCCGGCAAGAACCCACGTCCGAGCGTGGTCGAAGCGAACATGGTTCCAACGAACAAGGCGCCGCTGACGAAGGTGATGGCGATGGGGTGCCGCATGACGAAGTCCAGCGGGCGCGCGTAGAGCTTCTTCAACCAGTGCACCAAGGCTGGTTCGCTGCCACTTCGCACGGTGCGACTCCGTGAGAGGAACAGGGAGCAGAGGACTGGCGTGACTGTGAGCGCGGTGAGCAGTGAGGCTGCTAGGGCGACCGTGAATGCAATGCCGAGGGGCTGAAGCAGTCGGCCTTCCACGCCCGAGAGGAAGAAGATGGGCGTGAACACCAGCACAATGATGAACGTGGCAAGGACGATGGAGGAACGGACTTCCACACTCGCGTCGTAAATGACATCAAGAGTGGGGCGTTGCTTCTCCGCAGGCAGTCGGTTGTTCTCACGTAGACGCCGTACGACGTTTTCCACGTCAATGATGGCGTCGTCCACGAGTGCGCCGATGGCGATGGCCATCCCGCCTAGGGTCATGGTGTTAATCGTCCCGCCGAACGCGCGGAGCACGATGAGGGCCGTGAAGAGCGAGAGCGGCAGAGCGAGGAGTGTGATCAGACTGGCTTGGCTACTCGCGAGGAATGCGATCACAATCACTGTCACGACAACGGCACCCTCAAGGAGCGCAGTGCTTGTGTTGCGCACCGAGTTTTCGATGAACTGCGACTGGCGGAAGAGGTTCTTGTTGACCGTGACGCCGGCGGGCAGGCTGGTCCCGATTTCGTCCAAAGCACGATCGAGTTCCTTGGTGAGCTCGATGGTGTTTGCGCCTGGCTGTTTCTGGATGGCGACAATGACGCCGGGCTCGATGATGGGCTCCCAGTTCGGACCGCGCCTTGAGGCGGAGCCAACACCGCGTTTGAAAGCGGCATTCACGCCCACGGCTCCCACGTCTGCGATGCGGACGGGGCGCTCGCCGCGCATTGCAATGACAGTCTTGCCGATGTCGTCAGGGGTACGCACACGTCCGATACCCTCGACAATGGTCTCTTGGGCGCCGTTCACGACTACGCCAGCAGCGACGTTTTCGTTGGTCTCTTCAAGCGCGCGCGCGACTTCGGCTGGAGCAATGCCGAAGGCACGGAGCCGTTCAGGCGATAGCACGACTTGATATTGCCGCGTGTCACCGCCGATGGCTGTGACTTGCGAGACCCCCGCGACGGAGAGCAGCCGCCTGCGCATTTGCGTGGTCGCGATCGTGCGCAACTCGAGAAGGTCGTGAGTGGGTGAGGTGAGCGAGAGAAACAGAATCTCGCCCATGATGGATGATGCTGGCGCAAGTTTCGGTTGAGTGACCTGAGGCGGCAGGCTGTCCGCGACGGTGGCGATGCGTTCCGCGACGGTTTGCCGTGCGCGGAAGATGTCTGTGCCCCACTCAAACTCGACCCACACGACCGCGATTCCGATGGCTGTGCCTGAGCGCACACGGCGTACATCAGGCGCGCCGTTCACTGCGGCTTCGATAGGGAACGTGACCTGCGTCTCCATCTCTTTCGGGGAGATGCCGTGGCCTTCGACGATGACGGTCACCGTGGGAGCGGTGAGGTCGGGGAACACGTCAACAGGCATCCGTGAAGTGACGTAGGCGCCGCCAAGAATGAGTACACCGGCCAAGAGGAGCACCGCGAGACGGTGCTCAAGGGACCAGCGAATAAGGAAATTGACCATGGTGATTTCCTTCTCCTCAGTGGGCGTGGCCGGGCCCGAACGCAGCTGGAGAGAGTGCGGCCAGCTTGACGAGGTGAGCTCCGCGAGTTGCCACTCTCTCACCGGGCTTGAGGCCTCGGAGGATCTCGACGGCATTTCCATCTTTCACACCGAGCTCTAGGTCGCGTTTCTGGAGCAATTCGCCTTCCAACATGACGTAGACAGTTGGCATGCCTTGGTCGATGACGAGCGCCTCAGTGGGAATGGTCACGGGCGCCGCATGCTCGACAGTCGCGATGGCCATCTCTGCAAGCATGCCAGGGCGTATGGCTCCGTCTGGATTCTCGATTTCGTAGCGAACGAGCAGTGTGTGGGAGGCGGTGTCCACTTCCTGCGCGATGAACGGCTTGCCGTCCGTGCCGCCACGTAGCTCGAAGCGTCGATCTGGAAGAGCGGCAAAGGTGCCGACGGCGCCTAGCCCCTTGTTGACCGCGCTGAGGTCATATTCAGACATACGTCCTTCGATCCAGACGCGTGTCGAGTCAAGGATGCGGCACAGGGGCTCGCCGGCGTTCACGGATTGCCCCGGAACAGCGCTGACTTGGACGATGGTGCCGGAAATGGGTGCCGTGAGTTGGAATCGGATAGGCGCGCTCGGCGCTGCACCTGCTGCGGAGGAGCGCGCAGCGATCAGTCCGTTCAACGCGGTTTGCATGCGCGTGTTGGATTCAACGGCCGCCTGCGCTAGCGCGAGATCCTGTTCGGCCTTCTCGAGTTGCTGCTGCGTGCTGAGTCCTTCCGCGCGCAGTTTTCCGATGCGCTCGCGCTCACGTGCGGCAAACTGGCGTCGCGTTTTTGCTTCTTCGGCGGCTTGGAGCAGATCTAGCGACTTGCTCGCTAGCTCAATCTCAAGCGCATGGAACTGCGCGATGTCGGCAGCGGCGAGGGGAACTTCGACCCAGCCGAGCACTTGCCCAGCTTCTACGCGGTCACCAGTGCGGGGGAAGTGTGCGGAGGGCGAAGCGTCTAGCCGTCCACTGACAGCCGAACTCACCACCGCCACCGCGCCTTCACGTGCCACCGCGCGCGCAGGAACGGTGATGTGCTTCTTGAGCGTGCGTGGGCCCGCTTCCGCGAGGAGCATTTTCACCTTCCACTGCTGTTCCATGAGGAATGGAACCGCGCCGGCCGGTTCGTCGCCCCCGGCGTCGTGCGCCGCATGATCAGCGTCCGCTGCGCTGGCGTGGACCGCGAGCTCGCCGAGGTCGAGCTTCTCATCGCCTTGTTGGCTCGTGACTGTCAGGATTCCGCGATGCGTCCCCGCCTTGGGGAACGCACCTTCAGGGATGAACAGCCCATCGCGTTTCGGAGCATTGACTGAGAGCTGTGTGCCCCCGATGTCGAGCACGACGTTGCCTGCGCGCACCGGCTCGCCGGTGGCCAGCACACTGAGGTGCACGAGGAAGCGCGTCTGCGTGCCGCTCACGATGTGAGGGAACTCCATGAACACGAGTAGCCGTTCGCCAAACACGGTCACGCTTGTGGGATCGTGGTCGTGATGCTCTTCGACGACGTCGTGCGAATGAGGCTTGCAGCCGGCGCTGCAAAGGAGAAGCGAAAGCGACAGAGTGAGAACGAATCCGCGTTGCAAAAACATGGGCGCTCCTTGGAACAAAGGGACAACTAGCGCGTGCCGCACGAAAGTTGTGTGCCGACACATTCACGAAGCCCGGCAGGTCAGCCGGACGAGCCCACCGCGCGCTAGATCAGAATGGCGTGACTCGAACGTAGAAGAGCTTCCGTGCCGGTTGCTGGCCACTGCTGAGGTGGCCGCCAGCCCCAAGGCCGGGCATGGATCTGCGCTAGATCGCGTGTCTCCACGCACCACGGGGGTGCGGGCACATGTGTGGTCTGGCTTGGATGAAACGCACTGACACAGACGTGTCCGGTGCTTGGCGCTGCTACCGCTGGGGGAATGTTGCTCAGTAGCAGACGTGTTCTTGGGGCGTCATCAGCGTGTTCGAATGAGTCCTGCCCACCATCGTGCACCTGCTGATGCTGGGCGTGGTGCCAGTCGTGCAGAACCTCACTGTGTTCGCTGGCGATGTGTTCGGC
>Ga0233425_10007627_pt1 | contig 15043 bp, 14 predicted proteins | sample Watercolumn_Towu_2_FD_181712 | JGI IMG/M metagenome (GOLD analysis project Ga0233425, IMG submission 181712) | Freshwater microbial communities from Lake Towuti, South Sulawesi, Indonesia - Watercolumn_Towuti2014_140_MG | ecosystem: Environmental > Aquatic > Freshwater > Lake | place...
CGGTGCTGGCGACCGAGTTGCCGCCCGAGGCCCTCGGCGCGCTGGAAACCGCCTACGCACGGCTGAGCGCGGCGGCCGGCAAGACCCGCATTTGCCTGGCGACGTACTTCGGCGACTTGGGCGAGAACCTCGACGCCGCGTTGTCGCTGCCCGTGGTGGCCGTGCATCTCGACCTGGTCCGCGGGCCCGAGCAATTGCCCCGCGCGCTGGACGCCTTGCCCGACGGTCGCATGTTGTCGCTGGGCGTCGTCGACGGACGGAACATCTGGCGGGCCGATCTGGAGCGGGCGTTGGGGCTCATCGAGACGGCCGTCGCCCGAGTGGGCAAGGAGCGGCTTCTCATCGGCCCGTCGTGCTCGCTGCTGCACTGTCCGATCGACTTGGCCAACGAACGGGCGATCGACGACGAATTGAAGGGCTGGATGGCCTTCGCCACGCAGAAGCTGCGGGAAATTGCCGTGCTCACCCGGGCGGCCAACGACGGACGCGAGGCGGTGGCCGAGGCCCTGTCCGCCAGCCGGCAATCGGTCGAACGCCGGCGGACTTCGCGGCGGATTCACAATCCGCAGGTCGCCCAGCGGATGGCGGCCGTCGAAGAGAAGATGTTGCATCGCGCCCGGCCGTTTGCCGAGCGGCGCAAGGCGCAGCAGGATCACTTGAAGCTGCCGCCGCTGCCGACGACGACCATCGGCTCCTTCCCGCAGACGGGCGAAATCCGCAAGGCCCGCGCGGCCATGAAGAAGAACCAGTGGACCGCCGAGCAATACGACGCCTTCTGCCGCCAGCAGATCGAGCGCACCGTGCGGTTCCAGGAGGAACTCGACCTCGACGTGCTGGTCCACGGCGAGTTCGAGCGGAACGACATGGTTGAGTACTTCGGCGAGCAACTCGAAGGGTTCCTCTTCACGCAAAACGGCTGGGTGCAGAGCTACGGCTCGCGGTGCGTGAAGCCGCCGGTGATCTTCGGCGACGTGTCGCGGCCGCGGCCGATGACCGTGCGCTGGAGCCAGTATGCCCAGTCGCTCACCGCGCGGGCGATGAAAGGGATGCTAACCGGGCCGATCACGATCCTGCAATGGTCGTTCGTGCGCGACGACCAGCCGCGGCGGGACACGGCCTTCCAGATCGCGCTAGCCATTCGCGACGAAGTCCGCGACCTGGAGGCGGCCGGCATCCGCGTGATTCAGATCGACGAGCCGGCCCTGAGCGAGGGCCTGCCACTGCACCGCGACGCCTGGGCCGCGTATCTCAAGTGGGCCGTCGAGGCCTTCCGCCTGGCCTCCACCGGCGTGAAGGACGAGACGCAGATCCACACGCACATGTGCTACTCCGAGTTCAACCACATCATCGAGGCCATCGCCGCGCTGGATGCCGACGTGATCTCGATCGAGGCTTCGCGGTCGGACATGGATTTGCTCGACGCCTTCGTGAAGTTCCACTACCCCAACGAGATCGGCCCCGGCGTGTACGACATCCACAGCCCGCGCGTGCCCGAGAACGAGGAAATCGCCGGCCGGCTCCGCAAGGCGCTCAAGTCGCTGCGGCCCGAGCAGCTTTGGGTGAACCCCGACTGCGGCCTGAAAACCCGCGCCTGGCCCGAAACGATCGCCGCGCTGAAGAACATGGTGGCGGCGGCGAAGAGCGTCAGGGGGATGTTGAGGTAGGGCCTACCTCACGCATAAAACTCCCGCACGCGCATCAACACGTCGAAACCCTTGGCCTTCAGGCAGTCTTCCAGGCAGACGATCGCCGGGTTGTCGGGCGGCAACAGTTCGTACTTGCGCTTGACCGAGCCGATGACCGTGTCGAGCCCCAGCGGCATGGCCTTGGTGAGGAAGGCGCTCTCCAGCGGGCCTTTCACCGCCGAGCCGTCGGCCCGCTTCATGGGCAGCATCACTGTGAAATTGCTCAAGCCCACGGAAATGTGCGCGCCGGCGAAGTCAGCATCGGCGTGGATAAGTTCCAAGCACGCCATGAGCCGGTGGATATTTCCCTGCGTATCGCTCCCCAACGGAGCGATGCCGGGGTCCAGAATGTACCCGCTGTTGGCCACGCCGGGCACCTTCTTGCGGAACGTCTCGACGAGGTACTTGGCGGCCGCGAGGCTTTCGGCCGCGGTGTGGCACGGCCGCGACGCCCCGCCGACCACGTGCTCCGAAATCAGCAGGATCGGCACGAAGGGCTGGATCGCGTACAGGTCGAACATGCCCACGCGGAGCGACGTGACCGAATTGAGGACCGGTTTTCGGCCGCCGGCGCGGTCCTGGTCGTAGGCTTCCAGGCCGGCGCGGGCGATGGCCGGGTCGGGCGTGTCGATCGACAGCGGCTTGGACGTCACCCCCTGGATCTTCTTGACCAGGTCGGCCATGAACGCGGGCGAACGGGCGCCGACGTTCACGTCGATGTAGGCCGCGCCCCCTTCGTCCTGCGTGCGGGCCAATTCCAGCAGGCCCGCCTCGTCGCTGGCGTCGAAGAGCTTCTTCGTCGAGGGAACCGAGTCGTTGATCGACTCGCCGATGATCGTCAATCCGGGAATGGCCATTGGGGAAGACTCCTTTCTACGCTCCTCGCGCGCCTCACTGGGGCATTCGTTGGGGCGGCAGTGCAACTGCCGCCCCAACCGAGGATACGTCAAGCGGTCACTGCGTCAATTTGCGGGCCAACGCCACCGCGGCGCTGGCGTTGTCGCTGTAGCCGTCGGCGCCGATCTCGTCGGCATACTGCTGGGTGATAGGAGCGCCGCCGATGATGACCTTGGTCTTGTTGCGGATGCCGGCCTTGTCCAACGCTTCGATCACGCGCCGCATTGTGGTCATGGTCGTGGTCAACAGGGCGGAGAGGGCCACGATCGTGCCGTCTTTCTCCAGCGCGGCCTCGACGAAGCGGTCGGGCGAGACGTCCACGCCCAGATCGACCACCTGGAATCCGCCCCCTTCGAGCATCGAGGCCACCAGGTTCTTGCCGATGTCGTGCAAGTCGCCCTGCACGGTGCCGATGACCACGCGGCCGGCCGGCTGGGCCCCGGCGTCGGCCAAGTGCGGCGTGATGATCTCCAGCGAGGTCTTCATGGCCCGGGCGGCGATGAGCAACTCGGGCACGAAATACTCGTTGCACTCGAAGCGTTTGCCCACTTCGTCCATCGCGGGGATCATGTACTTCTGGAGCAACTCCGAGGGGCCAACGCCCGCGGCCAGCGCCGCCCTGGTCACTTCGTCGGCCTTCTTGGCATTCCCATTGACGATGGCATCGTAGAGTTCCGCAGGATTCGACATGGACCCCTCCCAAGTAGGACATGGTGTGTGCGCGTACAAGGCGATTATGATAGCCGGTGGCGGTCAATGACGCCAGCCCCCGCCAGTGAGGGACGCGACCGGGATTCTCGCCAGCGCGGGGCATTGCGGCCGTTGAGTCACTATGCCGAACCAAACGCCCTTGGGTGGTGTTGACCAACCGCCTGCCGGCGGTTATACTATTGGTATGAAGACTGCCGTATCGATTCCCGATGGCGTGTTCGCGGAAGCCGACCGCCTGGCCCGGCATTTGAAGAAGTCCCGCAGCGAGGTATACGGCCTTGCCTTGGCCGAGTATTTGGCGCGCCACGCCCCGGATCGCGTGACCGAGGCCATGGATCGCGTCTGCGCCGCGGTGGGCGCGGAAACCGACCCCTTCGCGGCCGCGGCGGCGCGGCGGACTCTGGAGCGCAGCGAGTGGTGATCTCCCAGGGCGATGTCTGGTGGGCCGATCTTCCCGATCCGGTCGGCTCCGGTCCCGGCTTCCGCAGGCCCGTGGTGGTCGTGCAGGGCGACGCCTTGAACCGCAGCAAGATCGCCACTGTGGTCTGCGTGCCGCTTACGAGCAACTTGAAATGGGCCGACGCCCCCGGCAACGTGCGTCTCGCGCCCCAGCTCACCGGGTTGTCGAAGGAGTGCGTGGCCAACGTCTCCCAAATCGTCACGCTCGACAAGTCCCTGCTGACGGAACACCTTGGAAAGCTGCCGCCAGCGAAACTGGAGTTGATTCTCTCGGGAATCGACGTCGTGTTGGGACGGTAGGACGCTCGCACGGCAATCCGCCGGCAGCTTGCGGATGTTGGTTGGCGCGCGGTCGTGAACTGACGGCCGTTTACGGCCGTTTTCCGCCGCAGGAGGTTGAGGCCCGGCGTTTACGCCGGGTAGGCCTTAGGCCCGCTTGCGGGCCTTCTCGCGGTAAGGGCTTCAGCCCAGGAGCATCGCCATGTCGCGCAACTATTACAGCGAAATCAACCTCCACCTCGTCTGGCACACCAAGGACAGTTCCCCCCTATTGGTTCCCGATGTCGAGGAGTTCACACACCGCTGGATCAAGCAACGCCTCGTGAACACCGAGGGCGTCTTCATTCACGAGATCGGCGGGACCGAGAACCACGTACACCTGGCGATTGAGATTGCCCCGACGATCCTCATCAGCGATTTCGTCGGACAACTCAAAGGCGCGTCGTCGCACGAGGTCAACCAGCACTTCTCCCACCGCGGGAAGGTTCTACAGTGGCAGACCGGCTACGGAGTCGTCAGTTTCGGCGCCGGCAATCGCGATTGGGCATCCCGCTACATCCGCAACCAACGCGCGCACCACACGCGAGGGAGCGTCGAGGATCGCCTGGAACGTATCACTGAGTTCGACGAATAGGCTAAAGCCACAACCGCGAGAAGGCCCGCGAGCAGGCCTCAGAGGATTGAAACAAACAGGGGAAACGTACCGTTCTCGCCCACCCGGCGTAAACGCCGGGCCTCAACCGCCTGCGGCGGAAAACGGCCGTAAACGGCCGTCAATGCGGGCGGCCGCGCAAGTCGATTTGTGAATGGCACCCGCGGCAACGAGGACTCGTGATCGGCGGCACGTGTGTTCGCCGATCACGGTCCTTCACTTGTTGGGCGGAGACATCTTGCGCGCGGAGGGTGTGATCACGTCCATCGCCAGCGCGTCGATATCGACCTCGTTTGGCTGCCCCGCGCTCTTGTCCGCTGTCGACTCTCGCCTTACCCGGCGAAATACTTTCCCGCCCACCCATTCCAGCGGCGTTCGACATTTCGCACAAATCGTTGCCCTTCGCGGCGTGCCAGCCTTGCAGGCCGGACATTCCTCACGATTATCGATCGCGCAGATCACTACAATCAGACCCAGAAAGCTGAGGAAGAAGCCAAAGAAGAAACCCGGAACAGCGGCCTCTTTCTCACGGCCTATAAGAGCACCCGCGATGCCAAAGACAACGCTGTTTGCGAAGAGGACCGCGAGAACCGTCGTGATATCCACTGCCAACCCTCCTTCTTTCTGGGCCGTAGCGGTGAGTCAGTACCTCCTTCATCCAGCCATCACATTACCGCGCCGTAGAGGACTGTACAACTGGGCTCCTACCCTATTAACTTCTTCAAGAACTTCAAACTCCGGTCCGCCTGATCCACGGTGCCGCATTCAACGGAGATGACGCCTGCGAAGTTGTGCCGCTTGAGGATGTCGAGGACGCGGGTCCAATCGACGACGCCGTCGCCGCAGGCGCAGCCGACGGGCGTGCCGGTCACGACGCCGCGCTCGGACTGGCTCTGCTTCATGTCGATGTCCTTGCCGTGGACGTGGCAGAGGCGGTCGGCGATCGTCTCGAGCATGTCGTAGGGATCAGCCTTGCCGCCGAGATAGATGTTGCCGGTGTCCCAGTTGACCTTCCAGCACGGGCTGTCGGAGAGGCCCAGGAGCCGGAGGAACGTGTCTTTGCGGACCGTGTACTGCTGGTGCGGCTCCAAGCCCACGCAGACGCCGTAACGCTCGGCCGTCAGCATCACCTGGTGCAGCGTGTAACGCATGATGTCGAATGCCTGGTCGTCGCTCATCCAGGCGGGCTTGATGCCTTCGTCGGTCGTCACGCACGGGGCGCCGATGTCGCTGGCGTAGCGGATGGCCTTGGTCAGATATGGGATGCTCACTTCCGGCCGCATGAGCGGGGCGTGGGCGCTGACGGCCGACGCTTTCAATCCCAACTCGTCAAGCCAGCCCTTGACCTCCAGCGGGTCGTCTTCCATCGAGAGCATGTGGTAGTAGCCGGCCAGGGCCAAGAGGTCGTAGCCCGTGGCCACGCACGGCTCGACGTACTTGTAGCCCAGGCGCGCGGCCGTCTTGATTCCCTCGTGGAACGATTTTTCCGAACTGCGGAAGAACTCCAAGTTCACGCCGATCTCGATGCTCATGTGATTTGCTCCTGCTTGAATGTACGCCGCACACGCCGGGGTGAAAAAGGGGACAGGCACCATTTGTGCGAAGCACCCTGCGGGCCGCTGCGCGGCAAATGGTCCCAGTCCCCTTTTTCACCCCTACTTCTCCGCCAGCGGCGGATACAACTCCAATTCCCAAATCCGCGTCAGGTCGCCGGGCGCGGCGGTGACGAGCAGACGGACTTGCCTGGCCTCAACGGCCGGAAACTTCGCGTGCCAGTCGCAGGCCTCGTTGCCTTCGGTCTTGGTGCCGGGCACGTCCTTCCACTGCTGACCGTCACGGTACTGTAACACAAAGTCGGTGATCGGTGTAGACGGGCCGTCCGCGCCGCCGGCTTGCCCGGTGACGATCCGCGCCGCGCCGATGGTCTGCGGCTTCTCCCACGTCAGTTCGACCGTGTGCGGCAGGTTCGTGTCGCTGACCCAGCGGAGTTTGTTGTCGCGGACGTCGATCCGGCCGTCATTGATCATGCTGGGCGGATACTGCTTCTCGTTGAGGCAGCCGGAAACGGCCACTTTGGCCGTGCGCGCGAGGCTTGGCCCTGCCGTCTTGAGCCATGCAGGCGGCGGCGCCGCGGTCGCTGCTCCCGTCTCGGCCACCGGTTTGCCGACGCCGCGGGTCATCAGTTCCTTGAGCTCGTCGAGGTACTTTGCATACACGTCGCGGGGGTCGCTGCTGTGTTTCTTGCACACGGCGGCCGCCATGCCCACCACTTCGCCCATCATGCCCGTGGTCCGCATCACGCGGATCGTGCCCAGGGCCACGTGCGTGACGCTGACGTGCCGCCCGGCCATGAACAGGTTGGGCACGTTCCGCGAGTACAGGCAGCGGTAAGGGATTGCGTAGGGTTTGGTCTTGTGAAACTTGGCCTCCGAGCGGAACTCCTCGCCGGGGAAGTGCTCCGACTGGATCGGATAGTGCAGGTCGATGGTCCAGGTGGTGGTCACGCTGGCATCGGGATAGGGCTTCAGTTCGTCAACGTCCTGCTGCCGCAGGATCACGTCGCCCAGCAGCCGCCGCGATTCCCGCTTGCCGCCGACGTAGGCCACCCAGCCGAGCTTGCGGTTGGCGTAGTTGTCCTTGTCTTTGGCCTGGTTCTTTTGGAATGCCCAGTTGCCGTAGACCGCACGCAGGCCGTGGTCGCGGACCTTCTCGAAGTCGGTGATCTGGTCCTGGCGGAAGCCGGTTTCCCAGTTCCAGTTGCCGGCCGTGGCCTTCTGATAGGTCTTTTCGGTGAACTGGATCGCCCAGGGGCATTCGGGGAACTTGGTCGGCTCTTCGGTGACGGCGGAATACCACATGACCGAGGTGCCCATCGTCTGGCGGTCGGGCTTTTCGACGGCCAGCGACTCGCCCGTCTCGGCGCGGCTTTCGCGGCCGTAGCGGTAATCGGCCCCGGCCAGATAGCCCACGGTGCCGTCGCCCGTACAATCGGCAAACAGCCGGCCGGCGAAACGGGACTCCTTGCCGGTGACGATATCCTTGCCGACCACGGCAACGATGCGTTCGCCCACCTTCTCGACCTTCGAGACGTGCGTATTGAGGAACAGGCGGATGTTCTTCTCGGCTTCGACGACCTTCTGTTTCTTGTCGTCCGCGTAGTACGCGGCCGGCTGGGCGTTTCCGCCTTTCTTGGAGTCGAGTTCGGCCACTACGCCGCCAATCGCCGGATAGGGCTGCTGGCGGATGTTGCCGCCCAGGTGGACGCGGATTTCGGAGCTGTTGTTGCCGCCGAGCACGGGCCGGTCCTGGATGAGCGCCACGGTCAATCCCAGCCGGGCCGCGGAAACGGCCGCACACGTACCGGCCATGCCGCCGCCGACGACCACCAGATCAAACTCACCGGCCTCTGCGGGCTTTTCCGGCAGCCCGAGTAGTTCGCGACGGAACTGAGTCATTGCTTTGCCGGCGTTGGGCGGCAAGAGCTTCGGATCGGTCGTAAACAAGATCGCGTCGCAACGGCCGTCGAAGCCGGTCAGGTCGCGCAGAGCCAGCGTGACCTTCTTCTCGCCCACGCGGATCGTGCCACCCTGCTGCCAGTGCCACTCGGCCCCTTCGATGCCGAAGGTCGTCTTCAGCGGCTGGCCGTCGACCAGAAGCTGGAACCGCCCCGGCGACTCCCACTTCTTGCCGGCCGTTTTCCAGGGGGCCGTCCAATCGCGGGTGCGGACCAGCACGCGGTATTCGCCCGCCGCTGGGAAGGTAACGGTCGTCTTGGCGTCGGTGACCGGTTCACCCATGCCGTGGGCCAGGAGGACGGGCGAGCCCATCTGGTCCATGTACTGCTGGTCAACTACCCAGCCCCCGCGATCGGCAAAGCTCTCCGCCTCGACCAACACGGAGTGGTGTTTCTCGGCCGCGACGGCGGTTCCGGCCAGAAGAGCGGCTATCCAGGTGGAAATCAGGGTGAAACGCGTGGTCTTCATGGCACGATCCTCAGGGGTTCGGGGGCTTTCGCCCATTGTGACGGCAAAGAGCCGGAAGATCAAGCAATCCCTGGCGAGCCCAGGGCCTATTGCCAACGCTGGCACGCAGTGCTACCTTGGTAGTTGTGGCGGAAGGCCAACGAGTTCTTTCGTCGGGGACCAATCATGCTCGTACTGTCGCGGCGAGTCGGTGAGAAGATTCTGATTGGCGACAGCGTTGCCGTAACGATCGTACGGATCGCGCCGGGGATCGTCCGCGTGGGCGTCGAGGCCCCGCCCGAGATGCCCATCGTCCGCGAGGAACTCAAAGAGCAGATGAAAGAGGAGGCTCAGCCGAAGACCGCGGCACAGCCGTGACGCTTGCGACGTGGGGCAGATTGCCAATCTGCCTTCCGCAGCGAGAGGCGTGTGCCACGGCCGTCCCGGCCGTGCTGGGACGTTACACGCCGGTCGAGCCATTTTCCAGCACGGCCGGGACGGCCGTGGCACACGAAGCCGGAAACGCTTCCGGCAGGTTGGCAACCTGCCCCACGGTTACAGCCGCACGTTGCGGATGTCGAACTCCTGCGGGCCGTTGCGCCCCTCGAGCGTGCCGTGCGCGGTGGCGTATTGCTTCAAGCGCGAGAGCTTGTCGGCGGCCGGCATCTCGCCGGGCATCTTGCTCCCGGGCGCCCGTCCCCAAACGATCCGCGTGCCGCTCCGCGTGCGGAGCATGTAGACACAGTCTTCCGGCGCGCTGGAAGCAAATGCCGGCACGATCTCGGCCAGCTTGAGTTCCTGCCACGACGGACCGATGGCCGCGGCAATCTCCGCAGCGCCGACCACGCGGGCGTCGCCCCAACGTTCGCCGGCCGCGCCCAGCGGCCCCGTATTCACGCCGGCCAGCTTGGGGAAGCGGCTCTTCTCGACCGGCGAGAAGTCGCCCCGCGGCAACACGATGCCTTGCGCATCGACAGGCAGCAGTTCGCCCGGGGTTTCGACCATCAGCACCGGCTGGCGATACTCCAGTTCCACGCGCACCTTGGCCGGATGGTGTTTGCTCACACGCCGCACCTTGGCGATCCACGGGTGCAGCGAGAAGGCTCCGCGGATGCGTTCCAGCAGCGAGTCGTCCATGATCGACAGATGACCGTCGAGACTCGCGCTGCGGAAGACGTCGGCGCGGATGTCGCTGCGGATCCACTCGGGTGGAGGCGTGATTTCCACATCCTGCGGGCCGACGAAGTAGTCGGGCGACGAGAGCACGTTGGCCCGCACTTCGCGCCACACGGTGTACCACGCCAGCAAGAACACTCCGACGAGCCCCGCGGCCAACGACAGCGGACGCCCCGGCCCCTTCAGGTATGTTCCCAATCGCTTCGCCCACGCGGGCAGCGAAAGCGTATCGGATTTTCCTTTCGCAGCAGCCATCTTCTCTGGAATCCGTTGGGGTGGCAGTTGCACTGCCGCCCCTTGGCTCTACGGGGCGGCAGTACAACTGCCGCCCCAACTTCGATTAACTGCCGCCCCAACACTAACCACAACCCACTACTCACCACCCACGGCTTCCAACGCTTCCCGCAGCATCCAATCGCACAGTGCGGGCAGATCCAGGCCGACCTCGCGTGCGGCCTTGGGCGCCAGGCTGTGGTCGGTCATGCCGGGGAGCGTATTGACCTCCAGCACCCAGGGGCGGAGTTGGGCGTCGAGCCGCAGATCCACGCGCACCAGCCCGGACGTGCGCAGCGCCTCGGCGGCGGCCACGGCCGTCTGTTGCACCTCTTCGACCTTCATCGGCGGCAGGCCGGTGTGGAAACGACATTCCATCACAGTGCTGGTATATTTGGTACCAAAGTCGAAGATTTCCTCGAAGCCGACCACTTCCAGCAAGGGCAGCGGCCGCCGGCCCAGCACCGAGACCGTCATTTCCCGGCCGGCGATGAACTGCTCGGCCATCACCCACTGACCGTAGCGCCGGCTTTCGGTCACGCGATCGAGAAGTTCGCGGGGATTGCGAGCGAGCCCGACGCCCAGGCTGGAGCCCTGGCTGTCGGGCTTGATGACGACGGGATAACCGAGTGCGGCGACCCGGCGGTTGATAGACTCTGCCGAATGTTGGGGTTGGATGAGGAGATACTCGGGCGTGGGCACGCGCGCGCGGCGGAAGAGCGTTTTGGCCGCCGACTTGAACATGGCAGAGAGCGACGCTCGCGGTCCGCTGCCGGTGTAGGGGATGCGGCGGTCGTCGAGCCAGCGCTGTAGGCGGCCGTCCTCGCCCGCCCCGCCGTGGAGTGCCAGGAAGCAGGCGTCGAACCGGCCGGGCAAGTCGAGTTGCTCAAAATCGGCCGCGGCCGGGTCGATGGTCTCCACGCAATGGCCAGCCGATTCCAACGCCGCGGCCACTCGAGCGCCGCTCTGCAGACTTACTTCCCGCTCGGCCGAATCGCCGCCGGCCAATACGGCCACGCGCAGGCTGCGCTGGGACGTCCTGTCCATTCATTTCCTCCGTGCAAAGCTGTAGGGTGCGTGAAACGCACCACATTCGGTCGTGACCGGTGCTTGATCGGTGCGTTTCACGCACGCTACAATTACCAGACTTCGATCTCCAATTCAAGTTCCACACTCATCCGTTCGCGGACCTGATCGCGGATCAGGTCGATCAGGCGCAGCACATCCTGGCTGGTGCATTCGGGCTCGGCCACGATGAAGCCGGCGTGCCGTTCGCTGACCACGGCACCGCCGATCCGCGTCCCCTTCAGGCCGGCCCCCTCGATCAACTCGGCGGCCGCCATGCCGCGCGGGTTCTTGAACACGCAGCCGGCGCACTGGTGGCCCATCGGCTGTGCGGCCTTGCGCACGATCCAGTGCTTCTGCATGCGGCGGGCCAATTCGCGGGGATTGTCTTCCTCAAGTTCCAACCGGGCTTCGAGGATCACCGGCTCATCGAGGCTGCTCTGCCGGTAGCTGAACACGAGTTCGTCGTGCGACCGCTGAAAGACCTCGCCCAGGGCTGTGATGACAGTCGCCTGCTGGGTCCACTGGCCGATGTCGCCGCCGTGGGCGCCGGCGTTGCCGTGCAGCGCGCCGCCGAGCGTGCCGGGAATGCCGATGAGCGTTTCCAGTCCGGCCAGTCCTTGGTGAACCGCCGTGGTCACAACGCGGGCCAGCGACGCTCCGCCGCCAGCCGTGACCGTCCGGCCATCGATGCGGATCTCGGCGAACGCCGGCGCCGAAAGCCGGATCACCAGGCCATGGACGCCTTCGTCACGCACCAAGATGTTCGAACCGCGGCCCAAGAGGCGCAGTGGCACGGCCTCCTCGTGGCAGCGTTTCACCAGTGCCAGCAATTGGTCGAGCGACTCCGGCTCGGCGAAGAACTCCGCCGGTCCGCCCAGTTGGAACCACGTGTGCATGGCCAGCGGCTCAGCCGGCCGCACGACTTTCTCGAGACTCTTCCAGGAAACCATCATAAATCCTTGCTATGTCGCCTGCTCCCAAAGTGACCAGTACGTCGCCGGGCCGCAGCCGGTTCTCCAGCACGCGGGCGATTTCGTCGAGCCGATGAACGGTCGCAACTTCCACGGTTAACAAACCCTGCACACGTCGAGCGAGATCGGCCGCCGTGACTTCCCCGCTGCGGAAGGGGCCTTCGCGGGCGCGGAAGATGTCGGCGACCGCCACCCAGTGGGCATTGTGCAGGCTGGCGGCCAGTTCGTCCAGTAACCGGGCCGTCCGCAATGCCTGATGGGGTTGAAAAACGCAGAAAACGCGCCGTTCGGGGTACATCTGCCGCACGGTTTCCAGCGAAACAGCTACCTCCGTGGGGTGATGGGCGTAGTCGTCGATCAGCGTCGTGCCCCGCCACGTGCCGAGCCGCTCCAGCCGCCGGTGCAGCCCGCGGAACGAGGCCAACCCGCGAGCGATCCTTGCCGGCGCGACGCCGTTGTGCCACGCCAAAGCCGCGGCCGCCAGGGCGTTGAGCACGTTGTGCCGGCCGGGCAGCCGGAGTTGCACGTCGACCAGGTGCCGGCCGCGATGGTGGACCGCAAACGCGGAGCAGCCAGGTTGCACGCATCTGCCAGGGCCATCTTGGCCGTGCGAAGACACTGGCAAGACGCTAGCCTCGTCAGGCGAGCCCTGGGCGTAAGCCCGGGGATAGGTGCCGTCGGCCGCATCATCCCCGCCCTGACGGGCGGGGCTCGCCGTCGAGCGTGCCGACCAGTCGGCCGCTTGGTCGAAGCCGAATGTCTCCGTGCGGCACATCAGCCCGTCCGTAACGCGGCGGGTGATTTGGCAATCGTGCCGGGCGAGGATCAGCCCATCGTTCGGAATTCGCGCGGCGAACTTCCGAAATGCCCGTTCCACGTCGCCCAGCGTGTCGAAGCAGTCAAAATGGTCGTGGTCAATGCCCAAGATGACCGCCTGCTGCGGATGCAAGTGCAGGAAGTTCGCCCGATACTCGCAGGCCTCGACGAGCATCACGCCAGCCCGTGGGGCAGGTTGCCAACCTGCCTCTTTCCCGGCAGGTTGGCAACCTGCCCCACGACTCGCGCGGCCGCCGGACTTATGACCCAACGGTGTGGCGCCGCACACGACCGTCGGATCGCGTCCAGCCTCGGCGAGGATGTGGCCGGCCATTGCCGTGGTAGTTGATTTTCCGTGCGTTCCGGCCACGGCCAGCCCACGTTGGCCCTCCATGAGCCGGCCGAGCATCTCGAAGTAGCTGCACACGGGGATGCCGAGTTCTTTGGCCCGGCGGACTTCCGGGTTGTCGGCCGGCACCGCATCGCTGACGATGACGACATCGGCCTGCAGCGGAACATTTTCGGCCGCGTGGCCGGCGACAATGCGTGGGGCAGGTTGCCAACCTGCCGAGCGGCGCAAGGCAGATTGGCAATCTGCCGCACGTCGGCAAACGCCGGCCAGCGATGAGTCCGACCCCGTCACCTGCCAGCCCGAGCCGAGGAGCACGTCGGCCAAGGCCCGCATCCCCGCGCCGGCCGCGCCGACGAGATGCGCGACCCGCGCTACCGGCGGAAGATGGTCGCCGCTTCCGTGGGCAAAGACTCCATTTTCCTTTTCCATGGCCAGATCATACGCCGTCACCGGGCACGGCGTCAATGGAAAGGATGAAGGATGAGGGATGAAGGATGAAGGCCGCCGGCGAGCGCAAAGCCGGCAGGCAGATGGGAGTAATGGGAATAATGAAAATCATGGGGACTTCAGACACAGGGGCGTCCCATGATTCTCATTACTCCCATAACTCCCATCCGAAGTCCAAACTCCGCCCGTGCCGCCAGCCACGGTCGCCAATCGCTATTCGCTCAGCCCGCCAAACCGCCGATCGCGCCCGGCGTAGCTGCGGATGGCCGCGTGCAATTGGGCCTCGTCGAACGCGGGCCAGCAGAGGTCGGTGACCCAGATCTCCGCGTAGCTGATCTGCCAGAGGAGGAAATTGCTGATCCGCAGTTCGCCGGCCGTGCGGATCAGCAGATCGGGATCGGGCATCCCGGCCGTGTAGAGGTGCGATTCGATTGTCTGTTCGCTCACGTCCGTCGGTTCAAGCTGCCCATCACGTACGGCCTCGGCGATCTGCCTCGCGGCGTCGGCCAGTTCGGCCCGGCCGCCGTAGTTGATCGCCAGGCACAGCCGCAGCCCCGTGTTCGTTACGCTCATGGCGACCGTCTTGTCGACCTCGCGCAAGGCGTCGTCCGAAAGACCCTCGCGGCGGCCGATCGAGGCCACGCGGATATTTTGGTCCATGATCGTCGCCCGCTCTTCGATCATGTACTGCTGCAAGAGGTGCATGAGGAATTCGAGTTCCTCGGGCGGGCGCTTCCAGTTCTCGCTGGAAAGGCAGTAGAGCGTAAGCTGCTCGATGCCCAGGCGCGAACACTCTTCGGTGACGCGCCGCACGCTGGCCACGCCGCGGCGGTGCCCCTCGATCCGCGGCAACCCCTGCTGCTGCGCCCAGCGGCCGTTGCCGTCCATGATTACCGCGATATGCCGCGGCAGCTTCTCCCGCGGGAGGTCGAGCGTCGGTTGCGGATTAGCAGTGGTGGCAGCGGGCATGAGCGTGAACTAGAGGGCGCTGGCGGCGGTAACGACAATCTGCCGAGACTCCTTGCGATCCGGTATCGGCAGGCGGTGAACAACCCGCGTACCGTCCGCGCGGTGCAAAACAAGTACGATTTCTGAGTATTGCCGATAGTATCCCCACGTGTAGCCCAACGAACGGCGCCAACTTACACCCGTCTGGATGTCGAAGGGAGCAACGGATGGCTTGTTGGTTGCGTCGACTGCCAATCGGTCGTCGAGAGACTGAAGAACCGCATCGGCCTCTTCGGAATCGTGACAACAAATATAGGAAAGAGACGTCGCACCAGGGTTGTAGTCCG
>Ga0233425_10007628_pt1 | contig 15040 bp, 13 predicted proteins | sample Watercolumn_Towu_2_FD_181712 | JGI IMG/M metagenome (GOLD analysis project Ga0233425, IMG submission 181712) | Freshwater microbial communities from Lake Towuti, South Sulawesi, Indonesia - Watercolumn_Towuti2014_140_MG | ecosystem: Environmental > Aquatic > Freshwater > Lake | place...
TGTGAGTTTGATCTGGCGCGGAAACGACCAGGTCGCGCAGTCGGGCTCAGACCTTGGATGCCGAAAAAGCCACTGGAGCTTTCGCCTTGCAAAATTGAACCCCTTGACCCGAACCTCCCCATGTGAGCCCTCACGTGAGCGGCGTATCCATTCAAAAAATTAGATTAGCGTTCAGTCCATGCCGACGCGCAAGCGCCGCAACTGAGCTCTGGCTGCCAGCGCCTCATCGACAATCCGCTTGCGCTCTTCCAGACTCCACGATCGCCGTGTTGCTCCATCCAGCGCCGCCATCTGGTGTCCACCTCTTCGAGGGTGGACACCTAACCAACGCCATGTGCATGCCGGCAGGCGGTCAAAATTTTTGTACCAAAAACGTGCCAAAACAGAAATCGTAAGTCACCTAACTACTGGTGCCGGGTTGCAGGATTCGAACCCGCGACCTACTGATTACAAATCGGGCTGTCGGCGACGCGGTCGCGTTTTTCGTGTTCCGCTGCATCGAGAAAATCGGCCCACCACTGCATCATTCGAACGCGCTCGTCGAGATATTCCGACCTGTGGTAGGCCGCGCGCACGAGGTTCTGTTCCTTGTGCGCCAACTGGCGCTCGATCGCGTCTGGTCGCCACAGACCGCACTCGTTCAAGATTGTCGAGGCCAGCGCCCGAAAGCCATGGATCGTCGCTCGCTGATGGAAACCCAAACGGTAGAGCGCATACAGCAATGTATTCTCGCTGATGGGTTTTCGGTGGTCTGAGCGTCCGGGAAGAACAAGGTCGTAGTTTCTCGAGATCGGTTCCAAATCTTCGAGAACAGCGATAGCTTGCTTCGAGAGAGGCACGACGTGGGGCGCGCGCATTTTCATGCGATCCGCTGGAATTGACCAAACCCGTTTTTGAAAATCGAATTCCTGCCACCGCGCGCCGCGCAATTCGTTCGTGCGAACCATAGTGAGCACGATGAAGCGCAGCGCGAGGGCGATCATTCTGTCGCCGCTGTGCTGTCGCAGCTTTTGCAAGAATTCTGGTAGGTCATCGTGCGGCAGCATTTTCCGCGGTTCTTTCCGTCGCGTCAAAAACACACCCTTCATGGCGGTGACCGGGTTAGTCTGCGAAAGACCGGTGCCGATCGCATAAGCGAACACGGCACCGCAGCGTTGCCGCACGCGCTGGGCTATGTCGATTGCTCCGCGCCGCTCGATCTTGCGTAGCGCATCCAGGACTTCAGGTGCTTTCAATTCTACAATCGGCCGCCGGCCGATAGCTGGGAAAATATCCTGCTCCAAACTTTCTATGACATTCTTCGCATGATGCGGCGTCCACTTCGGCCGCATGACTTCGTGCCACTCGCGGGCGACCGCCTCGAACGAATTGACAGCTGTGAGCTTGGCTTCGCGGACCCGCTCCTTTTTCCGTTCGCAAGGATCGATTCCGTCATTAAGGAGGAGGCGCGCTTCCCTAGCATCCTCGCGCGCTTTGGCGAGCGAGACCACTGGATAGACGCCGAGGGCGAGTCGCTTCTCTTTCCCCTCGAATCGGTATTTGAGCCTCCAGTAACGAGAGCCGTTAGGCGCAACCTCGACATAGAGGCCGTTGGCGTCGGCGAGACGATAGGTCTTCTCGCGTGGCTTGGCCATTCGGACGGACGTTTCCGAGAGGGGCATGGGGGCATTTCCTCAGGGGGCATGAACCCGTGCCCCCAATTTTGCCCCCAAACATTGGGCACGGCAATGCGTTCCCGTGAGCCGACACGTTGTGTGGAATGGCGATAAACGTGCGCTAATTCAGTGCGTTACAGGCCTCTATGAGGTGCTATGAGAAGGATAGATGGTGGGGGAAGTAGGACTCGAACCTACGAAGGCTTAGCCAGCGGATTTACAGTCCGCCCCCTTTGCCGCTCGGGACATTCCCCCAACGTCTCGCCAAGGAGACGGCGGCCGCGTCGAGCGCGGCCGGTGGGCGGCATATGCGGCCCCCGCCGGCCAGTGTCAACCTTAAACTCCCCGGCAGACGGTCGCCGGCTTCGAAGAGGCTAGGTTCGCCAATTCAGCGTCAGAGAAGAGCCGCGAGCGCGTGAGGAAGCGCGAACCTGAGCCATTGTCGAGCGAGAACATGCCGCCCTGGCCGGGCACGACGTCGATGACGAGCTGCGTGTGCTTCCAGTAATCGAATTGCGCCGCGCCGATGTAGAAGGGCGCGCCGCCGATCTCGCCGAGCAGCACGTCGCCGTCGCCGACGAGGAAGTCTCCCTGCGGATAGCACATCGGCGCGGAGCCGTCGCAGCAGCCGCCCGACTGGTGGAAGAGGATGTCGCCGTGTTCGCGGCGCAGCCGCTCGATCAATTCGAGCGCCGCTGGCGTGGCGAGGACTCTTGCCGGACGCTCTTCTTTCAACGCGCGATCTCTCTCGGCTGTCATTCCCGACGCGCGCCTTGCGCGCGATCGGGAATCCAGGGCAAACACCAAGACTCTAGTTGCGACTCTGGATTCCCGGTCAGGCCTTCGGCCTGCCGGGAATGATAATGGCGTTTAAAAGAACCCCAGCTTCTTCTCGCTATAGCTCACCAGCATGTTCTTCGTTTGCTGATAGTGATCGAGCATCATCTTGTGATTCTCGCGGCCGATGCCCGATTGCTTGTAGCCGCCGAAGGCCGCATGCGCCGGATAGGCGTGATAGCAATTCACCCAGACGCGTCCCGCCTGAATGGCGCGGCCGAAGCGATAGCAGCGATTGGCGTCTCGGCTCCAGACGCCGGCGCCGAGGCCATAGAGCGTGTCATTGGCGATGGCGAGCGCCTCGTCATCGTCCCTAAAGGTCGTCACCGACACGACGGGACCGAAGATTTCTTCTTGGAACACCCGCATGCGATTATGGCCTTCGAGCACGGTCGGCTTGACGTAGTAGCCGCCGGCAAGTTCGCCCGCGAGCGCATTGCGCTCGCCGCCGGCGAGCACCTTCGCGCCCTCCTGCTTGCCGATGTCGATATAGCTTAAGATCTTTTCGAGCTGCTCCGAGGAGGCCTGCGCGCCGATCATCGTCTCAGGGTCGAGCGGATTGCCTTGCTTGATCTCGCCGACGCGCTTTAAGGCGCGCGCCATGAAGCGGTCGTAAATCTTCTCATGCACGAGCGCGCGGCTCGGACAGGTGCAGACCTCGCCCTGATTGAGCGCGAACATGACGAAGCCTTCGACGGCCTTGTCGAGGTAATCGTCGTCCTCGCGCGCGACGTCCTCGAAGAAGATGTTGGGCGATTTGCCGCCGAGTTCGAGCGTGACCGGAATGAGGTTCTGGCTGGCGTATTGCATAATGAGCCGGCCGGTCGTCGTCTCGCCGGTGAAGCCGATCTTGGCGATGCGGTTTGACGAGGCGAGCGGCTTGCCGGCCTCGAGCCCGAAGCCGTTGACGATATTGAGAACGCCTTTGGGCAGGAGATCGCCGACAAGCTCAGCCCAAACGAGAATGCCTGCGGGGGTTTGCTCCGCCGGCTTGAGGACGACGCAATTGCCGGCGGCGAGCGCCGGCGCGAGCTTCCACGCCGCCATCAGGATCGGGAAGTTCCACGGGATGATCTGGCCGACGACGCCAAGCGGCTCGTGAAAATGATAGGCGATGGTGTCGTGGTCGATTTCGGAGATGCCGCCTTCCTGGGCGCGAACGGCGCCGGCGAAATAGCGGAAGTGATCGATCGCGAGCGGAATGTCGGCGGCGGTCGTTTCACGGATGGGCTTGCCGTTGTCCCAGGTCTCCGCCGCGGCGAGCAGGCTGAGATTCGCCTCCATCACATCCGCGATGCGGTTGAGGATGAGCGCGCGTTCCGCGGGGCTCGTCTTGCCCCAGGCGTCTTTTGCGGCATGCGCCGCATCGAGCGCGGCCTCGACGTCGTCCTTGTCGGAGCGCGCGATCTCGCAGACCTTCTGGCCGGTGATCGGCGAGATATTGTCAAAGACGCGGCCGGACTTGGCGTCCACCCATTGGCCATTGATGAAATTGCCGTAGCGTGACTTGAACGGCGGATTGAGCGCAGCGAAAGTTTCGTGCTTGGTCATGGGGGCTTCCTCACGTTCCGCGGTCGGCGGCATTTTTTGAGAAGGTAATTGGAGCGGGGCGTTACGCCAAGTGCCCGAGTTCTTGCGCTCACCCTGATCAATCGGCGTTTCCGCGATCGGAAGGGTTAGTCAAGACAAGCTTTCGCCAGCGCCTGAAAGGCGCGGGCGCGATGCGACAACGCCTGCGAGCCGTCGCCGGGCAGCGCGTGTTTTTCCGCCGACATCATCTCGCCGAAGGTCTTGTCGAGCCCGTCCGGCTTGAAGATCGGATCATAGCCGAAGCCCTTCTCGCCTTTGGGCGGGAAGACGAGGTCGCCATCGACTCGGCCCTCGAACTGCTCGATATGGCCGTCGGGCCAGACGACGGCGAGCGCGCAGGCGAAATGCGCGCGATAAGGCGGCTTGGCGCCGCGGGCCTCAAGCTCGCGCTCGACGCGGGCGCAAGCGGCCCTGAAGTCGCGGTCCTCGCCCGCCCAGCGCGCCGAATAGACGCCGGGGCCGCCGTCGAGAGCGTCGACGCAAAGGCCGGAGTCGTCGGCGAAAGCAGGAAGTCCCGAGGCCATTGCGGCGCCGCGCGCCTTTAAAAGCGCATTGCCGGAAAACGTCGGCTCCGTCTCCTCCGGCTCATCGAGCCCGAGTTCTCCAGCCGACACCGCCTCGACGCCATGCGGCTCCAGCAATTGCCTGAGTTCCCATAGCTTTCCGGGATTGTGCGTCGCAACGACGAGCTTGCCGGCGATCTTGCGCGACTCCATCAGGCCTCCCTCCGTCGCGGCTTTTAGCGCGGAGGCGGGCGTCGCCCTAGCGCAGATTTCTCCCTCTCCTTAAGCGATTCGACCGCCAAAGCGACGGACTTCCCTTCCGGGTCTTTGACGAGAGGACTGAAAGCGCTAAAAAGTCTTCCTCTTGGCGTGGTTAACCCCGCCTTTACTATGCTTGGCAACGATCGAGGAGCCGAGAAGACGGTTCCGGGAGGCGCCAAGCCTGACGCGGCGACTTTCGCCGCTCAATTTTATCCCGGAACGCAAGGGACGAAATGACCTCAACCATTCTCATTGCCGACGACGATCCTGTTCAGCGTCGCCTCCTGGAAGCTATGACGCGGCGATTTGGTTACGAGGCCGAGACCGTCGAAAGCGGCGAACAGGCGATTGCGCGACTGATGCAGCCCGGCGCCAAACCCATATCGCTCATCATTCTGGACCTCGTCATGCCCGACCTCGACGGCATGGGCGTGCTGACCCGCATGCGCGACGTGAAGCTCGCGACGCCGGTGATCGTCCAGACGGCGCATGGGTCGATCGAGACCGTCATTTCCGCAATGCGCGCCGGCGCCCATGACTTCGTGGTCAAGCCGGTTGGCGCGGAACGTCTGCAAATTTCGATCAAGAACGCGCTCTCGGCCGATGCGCTCGCCGACGAAGTGCGCCGCATCAGCCGCCGGGCGCAAGGCGCGCTGACCTTCAAGGACCTCGTCTCGCGCAGCGACGACATGGCCCGCGTCATTCGGCTCGGCCAACGCGCCGCGCATTCATCAATCCCGGTGCTTCTCGAAGGCGAGTCCGGCGTCGGCAAGGAAATCGTGGCGCGCGCCATCCAGGGCGCGTCGGATCGCAAAGGCAAGCCTTTCGTCACCGTCAACTGCGGCGCGCTGCCGGCCAATCTCGTCGAATCAATTCTCTTCGGCCATGAGAAGGGCGCCTTCACCGGCGCCACCGAAAAGCACACCGGCAAATTCCTCGAAGCGAATGGCGGCACGCTGTTTCTCGACGAGATCGGCGAATTGCCGCTCGACATTCAGGTGAAGCTGCTGCGGGCGCTGCAGGAAGGCGAAATCGATCCGGTCGGCGCGAAGCGTCCGATACGAGTGGATATTCGTCTGATCTCAGCGACCAATCAAAATCTCATTGATCTCGTCAAACGCGGTCTGTTTCGCGAAGACCTTTTTTATCGATTGAACGTCTTCCCGATCAGCATTCCGCCGTTGCGCGCGCGCCGTGAGGACATCGCCGATCTCGCCAGGCGCTTCGCCGCGCGTTTCGCCGCCGAGGAAGGCCGCAACATCCGCGGACTCACCTCGGAAGCACTGTCGCTGCTCACAAGCTACGATTGGCCCGGCAACGTCCGACAATTGGAGAACGCCGTGTTTCGCGCCGTCGTTCTCGCCGACGGCGATGAACTGACGGTCGCCGAATTTCCGCAGATCGCCGCCCATGTCGAAGGCTATGAAGTGCGCGTGCCGCCTGCGCCCGCTCCAGGCGCGGTTGGGACCGCGCAGCGCGAACGCGAGATCGTGCGAGTCGAAATCCGCGATCCGAATGCGATGCCGCTGATTGGAGCGAATGGCGAAATGCGCACGCTCGAAGACATCGAGGCGGCGACGATCCGCTTCGCCTTGGCGCATTACCGCGGCCAGATGTCGGAAATCGCGCGACGTCTTGGGATCGGCCGCTCGACGCTCTATCGCAAGATGAAGGAATATGGACTGGAGGAAGAGTCCGAAAGCGACTCCGAGCCTTCCGGGACGCTGGTCGCGTAGTCGGGGACTTGCCTCCTCTCATTCCTCTCCGAGGGCTTCATGACTCTGTTTGACATCGAAACGACGACCATCGACGGCGCGACGAAGAAGATTGGCGATTACGCGGGCAAGGTCATGCTGATCGTCAATGTCGCGAGCCGATGCGGCTTCACCCCGCAATACGCCGGACTCGAGGCGCTCTATCGCAAATTCGTCGATCGGGGACTCGTCGTCTTGGGGTTTCCCTGTAATCAGTTTGGCGCGCAGGAGCCGGGCTCCGAAAAGGAGATCGCGTCTTTCTGTTCAGCGAATTACGACGTCACTTTCCCTCTGTTCTCCAAGATCGACGTGAATGGCGAGAACGCGCATCCGCTCTATCGCCTGCTCAAGCGCGAGGCGCCTGGAATTCTGGGTTCAGAAGCGATCAAATGGAACTTCACGAAATTTCTCGTTGACCGCGAAGGGCATGTCGTGAAGCGCTATGCGTCGACTGATGCGCCCGAGCAGATCGCCAAGGACGCGGAGGCGCTGCTGTGACCGCGATCGATGCGCGCATGATCGAAGACGGCGATCCGCTTGTCTTTGAAGTCAGGGTGCGCGACGAGGCAAGCGAAACGCAGCATCGCGTGACGCTTTCGCGAAAGGATTTCGAGCGGTTGAGCGGCGGCGCCGGCGCGGAAAAACTTATCGACGCGGCCTTCCGTTTTCTCCTCGACCGAGAGTCGAAGGGGAGCATTCTGACGCGCTTCGACGTCAGCGTCATCTCGCGCTATTTTCCGGAGTTTGAGCAGAAGCTGCCAGAATATCTGGCCTAACGCGCATTGCTTCGGCGCCATGCGCCTCGCAATGACAGCGGCTTGCGGACTGTCATTCCCGACAGGCCGAAGGCCTGATCGGGAATCCAGAGCAACTGCAGGCATTCCGAATTTGCCCCTGGATTCCCGATCGCTTCGCTTTAAGCGAAGCGTCGGGAATGACAGGGGAGAAAGCCCCTGTTCAGAAAGCCGCCCGAAGTCTCAGGCCGAAGACGTTGATCGGGCCGCGCGCGCTGTTATGCGCAGGATTGACCAATAGCTGATAATCGAGCGTCGCATCCATATTCTTGCCGAAGCCCAGTTTGTAATAGGCCTCCATATTCTTCTCGCCGGCATAGGAAAGTGCGCCGTCGCCGATATAGACGCTCGTGCCGCCAAGTCCGAAATAGCGCGCGCGATCGCCATGCAGGCCGCCCAAGGCGCCGGCGACGCCAATCTCGTCGTCGTCGCGTCCCCACAAAGTCCCGCCGGCGACGACGCCCATCGAGAGCTGCCGATCGACGTCCGTGTAGGCGACCGTTTCATAGCGGCCATCGGTCATGCTGGCGCGCATGAAGAAGCCAAGATGCGGCGCGAGCTGCTGCTTGATGTTTATCCCGCCGCCGGTTTTCACCGCGCGCCCACGCGCGGTGTCGACGCGCGGCGGGAAATCGCCGGCGAGATAGGCGTAACGGATGACATCGTCGATCTTGCTTATGTAACCGTTATCGCCATAGGCGAGGAATTTGATCGCGCCCGGCTGGTTGAAAACCTCATAGCGCGCCTCGAATTCGACGACGCTCATGAATTGTCGAAATATTTGCGGCTCGATGTCCAAACCGTTCGGGATCGTCGGGAGCTGAAACACGCCGCCCCGCGCCGCCCACCAGTGCTGCTTCCATTCAACCGCAAGTCCGTAAGTATAGCCCCAGGCGTCGGCCGCGTAATCGAAGCCGCCCATCGTATTGAAAGCGAAATTGAGAAAGCCGGTCGTGGGGTCATGCGCATAGATGTTGTCGTCGAACACGTCGCCGACGGCGAATTTTCCAAGCGTGATGATGATGCGGTCCTTGTCGACCTTGCCGGAAATTTGATTTTGCGTCGACTCGAGCACCTCACTGCGGGAGCCCTGATCCGGATCTCTTTCTCTCTCGCCGCCTTCATTCAATCCGATGATCTGACGCAGAAAATATCGCTGAAATCGCATATAGGGCGCAGTGCGTCCAACTTTAGCGACAGCGCTGTTCACATAGGCCGCGGCGCCGACTGAATTCGCCAAGCCATAGCCCTGATCGATCTCTGGATTGAGGTAGGCGGCGCCGCCCTCCCACAGGCGGAGTCCAAGGAAGAGATTGGTCGTCGAGCCCACGTTCGCCTTGCCGCCGGACGGAAAGCTGTTCGGACCATCATAAAGCGCGCGAAATCGTGGATAGGCTTGAGCGACGTGGGTCGTCTGCGCATGGACGCTATAGAGTTCAGGCGCGTCATGCGCGTCAGCGCTTTCGTCCTTGTCGGAATTCTGGCCGTTGCCGCCATGATGGCCGTTGCCGCCATGATGGCGGTTGTGGCCGGTTTGCGGCCGTCCATATTCGATCTCGCCCGGAATTCGATTGTCTTCGCCAAAATGAAAATTCAGTCCGAAGCGCAACAGATGATTCTCGTTGCGTATGCGCGACGCGTAGATAAAGTCCGCGCCATTATCGAAAACCTGCGTGTTCAACGACTGATTGAGAAACAGATATTCCGCGCGCGCCGACCAACTGTCGGCGAAGGCGTATTCGAACCCGGCGCCGATCGCATATTTCATCCGCGACGACTGCGACCAGGGCGCGTAAAAAATCGCATCAGGCCCGCCAGCGCCGAGCGTCAGTGTCGTCGGACCTCTTGCGCCGCCCGCCGCGACGCCGCCCGTAAAATAAATAAGCGAGCGGTCCCATGCGTAGCCGACTCGACCGCGAATGCTTGCGAAGAAATTGGCGCTTGAATTCGACGCAAGCGTGAAGAATGGCGGCGGCGGATAGGCGGGCGAAGCCAAGTATATGCCGGTCGGCCCCCGCCGGCCGTCGAGAAGGCTCAAGTCCGTCTCGAAACCCCAGACCCAGGGGCCCTTCTGCCAATTATATCCAGCCTGCGCGCCGACTGTGACGCCGGGGCGCGTCGCGCTCCGAGGATAGAGATCGAAAATGGGCGAACCGAAGCCGCTTGTCGCCTGAAGCCGTTCGCCCCTATGCAGCGGAAAGCCGCCGCCCAGACTCGCGCCCATGTAAAGGCCGGCCCAGTTGAAGACCGCCGGCGACGCGTCCTCGGCGCGCGCGCTCGAACTCAGCGCGCAAAAGGCGAAGTCAAGAAAGAAGATAAAAAAAGCGTGCGCCGCGGCGATCGCCGTCGCCCTATGTAGCATGGCGTGAGCGCTCGAATGTGGGCGGGATCGCGGCCTATGCATGCGCGTTTCTTAGAGCCGTGCCGGCTGTGTCTCCGTTAATGGCGATAAGGCTACGCGAGAACATTTCATGCGCCCGAGCGCGAATCATCTTTCGGCCAATAGTAAAACTCTGTGACAGATTTTCGCAGCACCATTGGCGCAGTCTTTGCTATGAACTGAAAAAGGGGCCGGCGGCCGCTAAAAAAACAAAGCTTAACGCCGCCAAAAGGGAGTTCGCGCAATGGACTCGCGCCTAACGCAGTTCGATGAGCTGGCTGGAGCGGACGGCCGCACTCGCGCCCCTTATCGGAAGCTTTCGCAGTGGCTCGCTGAAACGCCGCCCGAGCTCTTGGCGTCTCGACGCGATCAGGCGGAGCTCCTGTTTCGGCGCATCGGCATCACATTCGCGGTCTATGGCGCGCAGGAGGCCACCGAACGGCTCATTCCCTTCGACATCCTGCCGCGCATACTCGCCCGCAGCGAATGGGTTGTGCTTGAAAGGGGTTTGATCCAGCGCGTCGCCGCGCTCAACGCCTTCCTTGCCGACATCTATGGCGCTGGCGAGATCTTGAAGGCCGGAGTCGTTCCCGCCGATCTCGTCTACTGCAACCCCGCCTATTGTCCCGATATGGCCGGCCGACGCGTGCCCTTCGACATTTTCGTGCATATCGCGGGCGTCGACATCGTGCGCACCGACGATCAGGGTTTCTTCGTTCTCGAGGACAATGCTCGCACGCCCTCAGGCGTCTCTTACATGCTCGAGAATCGCGAAGTGATGATGCGGCTTTTTCCGGAGCTCTTCGCGTTGCATCGCGTCGCGCCAATCGAGAATTATCCCGATGAGCTGCTCGCGACTTTGCGCTCGGTTGCGCCGCCGCACGCCAATAGCGATCCGACGATCGTCCTGATGACGCCAGGCCAATACAATTCGGCCTTCTACGAACACTCGTTTCTCGCCGACAAGCTGGGCGTCGAGCTTGTCGAGGGTCGCGATCTCTTCGTTCACGACGACGTCGTCTATATGCGCACGACCGAAGGTCCGCGCCGCGTCGACGTCATCTATCGGCGCATCGACGATGACTTCCTCGATCCGCTGTGCTTCCGGCCGGACTCGGCGCTTGGCGTCGCCGGACTGATGGGCGCCTATCACGCAGGCAATGTGACGCTAGCGAATGCAGTGGGGGCGGGCGCCGCCGACGATAAGGCGATGTATACCTACATGCCCGACATTATTCAGTTTTATCTTGGAGAAACGCCGCTGTTGCAGAATGTTCCGACCTTCCGCTGCCGCGAACAGGACGCGCTCGCTTACGTGCTCGATCACCTCGACGAGCTTGTCGTGAAGGAGGTCAACGGTTCTGGGGGCTATGGCATGCTCATTGGGCCGCACGCGACGAAGGCGCAGATCGAGGAGTTTCGCACAAAGCTTAAGGCGCATCCGCAAAATTTCATCGCTCAGCCGACGCTGGCGCTCTCCACATGCCCCATCGCCTTGGCGAGCGGCGTCGCGCCGCGCCACGTCGATCTGCGGCCCTTCGTGCTGCAGGGCGCAAACGGCGCGCGGGTCGTCCCCGGCGGCCTCACGCGCGTCGCCATGACGGAGAAATCGCTTGTCGTGAATTCGAGCCAGGGCGGCGGCACCAAGGACACTTGGGTGATCGACGACGCCTGCGTCGATGAGGAGGCGATGGGCCAAGCGTGACAGAACGCTCGCATTCTCCGCAATGACCGTCGATGATCGCCACAGCGAATCATAACCGGACGAGCTGATGCTTTCGCGCACCGCCGACAATCTGTATTGGCTCGCCCGCTACATGGAGCGCGCCGACTTTCTCGCGCGCGCCATTCAGGCTTCGCGCCGCCTCGCCGCACTGCCGAAGGCCTATGGCGGCGACGAAACTGAGTGGGAAAGCGTGCTGCTGTCGTCGGGCGGCGCGCTGGCGTTCGAAAACTCCGGACGTCCAGTCGACGAAGCCAATGTCATCGAATTTCTAACCTTGGCGCCTGAGAATCCTGGATCGATCCGCAATTGTCTGGAGCATGCGCGCGCCAACGCCCGCGCCGTGCGCACCGCGCTGACGATCGAAATGTGGGAGTCGATCAACGACGCCTATCTTGAAATGCGCGCGCTTGAGTCGCGCGGCGGCGTCCCCTGCGCTGAAGAGCTTGCGCGCTTTCTCGAACTCATCAAGCAGACGTCGCTCACCTATGACGGCGGCGCCTATCGCACCATGCTGCGCAATGACGCCTATTGGTTTTCGCGCGTCGGACTTTGCATCGAGCGCGCCGACAACACGGCGCGTCTGCTCGACGTCAAATATCACGTGCTGCTGCCGGAAAAGGAGGTCGTCGGCGGTTCGCTCGACTATTTCCAGTGGTCGGCCATTCTGCGCGCCGTGTCCGCGCACACCGCCTATCACTGGGTCTATCGCACCAGCATGAAGCCTTGGCTCGTGGCCGATCTCCTCATCCTCAGACCGGAAATGCCGCGCTCGCTCATTTCCTGCTATGAATCGATCGTGCGCAATCTCGACAATCTCGCACGCGCGCATGGCCGCCAGGGCGCGGCGCAGCGCCACGCCCGCGGGGTCTATGGCAAGCTCGAGAAACTCACTATGGAGAGCGTCTTCCAGGGCGGGCTGCATGAATTCGTGCAGAGCTTCATCGCCGAAAACAACCGGCTGGGCGCGCTGATTTCCGAGCAATATCTCTTCTGAGCGAACTCTAAATGCGCATTCGCATACGCCATGAAACGACCTATCGCTATGCAGAGCCGCCGCGTATGGCGATGCAGCACCTACGCCTGACGCCGCGCAACTATGACGGGCAGCATGTCGTCGACTGGCGCATCGACGTTGATCGCGATTGCCGACTGGTGCAGTCGGAAGACGCCTTCGGCAATACGCTCCACCGCTTTTCCGTGGATGGGCCGCTCGAGTCGATCTGCACGGTGGTTGAGGGCGAGGTGACGACCTTCGACACGGCGGGAGTCGCATCGGGCGCGGTCGAGCGCTTTCCTCCGATTCTTTACATGCGCGAGACGCCGTTGACGGCGCCAAGCGCCGGGATCTTTGATTTCGCGCGCGAGACGACGTCGAAGCATAACGGAACGCTCGCTAAGCTCCACGCGCTTCTCGGCGCGCTTTACGACTCCATCACATTCGACGCTGACGCGACGCATGCGGCGACGACGGCCGCCGAATGTTTCGAGCATCGCAAGGGCGTCTGTCAGGATTTTGCGCATCTCTTCATCGCCTGCGCGCGCGAAATCGGCGCGCCGGCGCGCTATGTGAGCGGCTATTTCCTGCGCACAGACGCTGAGGATCAGGTCGCCGGCCACGCATGGGCCGAGGCCTATGTCGAGGATCTCGGCTGGGTGGGCTTCGATCCCGCGCATGGGGTTTCGCCGCACGAGAATCATGTGCGCGTCGCCGTGGCGCTCGACTACCTCGGCGCCGCGCCGATCCGCGGCGCGCGCGCCGGCGGCGCCGGCGAAACGATGGACGTCAAGGTGCGAGTCGCTGAGACGCCCGTCTTCAGCCAGTCCCAATCGCAGTCGCAGTAGCGGCGCTTAAGGGAGAGATCGTCGGGCCGAGCGCTGCGCTTTTCGGCGCCTCGATGTCGCCTCGCGAACGCTCGCGCAAGCGAGTTTCATGGGCGAGGAGCGAAGCGCAGACCATATTCGTCGTACCGGAGATCGCATGCGCCATTCTGGGCGAGCGCCGCGGCGACGCGCGGCCAGACGCCCTTCCTCTGCCAGCGATGATAGCGGGTATAGGCCGTGTACCATTTGCCGAACTGCGGCGGCAGACTGCGCCAAGCTGAGCGGGTGCGAAGGATCCAGAACACCGCTTCGAGAAAAAGCCGATTGTCGCGCCCGCGGCAGCCGGGATCTCCCGCTTTTCCGGGGAGGACGGGAGCGACGGCCTGCCAATGTTCTTCAGAAAGATAATTCTCAATCAACTGATCCTCCGCCACGGCAAGAGCGACGTCGACCCCGGTCGGAAGAGGTCCCAAACATTGTGGACGCCGGAACGCGATCGAATTGGTTAACTCTACTATAGGTTGTAAAACTGCGCAACACAACCTTGTGGCAAGTTGCTGCGCTGACGAGCGCATGGCGTTCAGCTGCCGCAAGAGTGGGAAGATTGTAACGCGCTTGCGACTTGTGCGGCCCTGTGGCACACAGTCGCCGAACGCATCGACGCCGTTTCAAGCGTTTCGAGCGATCAAGCGCTGCAGTAGCTCAGTGGTAGAGCACTCCCTTGGTAAGGGAGAGGTCGAGAGTTCAATCCTCTCTTGCAGCACCATTATTTTCAATAAGTTAGTCAAATTATTTGGCGAGGAATTTGCGGCGACTGCGCGGAGCCGCCGCCTCTCGTCCATGCCGATCGCGCCCGCCGAAAAACGTTAGGCGGGCGTTCCCCTTTTTCTGTTCGAGGCGCGACGCCGATGCGCCGCGCGCGCTCACTGAGAAAGGAGCGCGCTCAAACGAGAGAAGGCCTTCGAGCTGTAATTGCCGTAGGGAAGGCTTTCGAAGAAGGACTCAACGCCCTGCGGGTTCTGACCCCAAGCGATCAGGAATCCGGCCACAACCAAAAGCAGCAGGGAAAGAAACGCCGACGTGAGGCCGACGAGAACCCCAATCGCCAGAGCGGCTCCAAGCTTGGTCCTGATGCTGATCGCCATGGTTGATTCTCCTGTTCGCGCGTCGAACTGCATTCACTTAGATCAACATGGTTAATCAACGGTTACAAGCCGCCGCCCACATAAAAAGTAAGAACAGCCCATCGGCGGCTCGTGTCTGGGGGAGACGAGGCGTTCGATAGCGCGCCGCCGCGGAATTCAGCGCTCAGCGCGCGTGGCCGAGGATTCTCCGCGAAACGATCTCTCGGGGCGAGAGTCGATAGAGCGCCAACCCTGCCGCAACTGCAGATGCGGCGTTGGCGGCAGAACAGCTCGTCGAAAATCCCTCCGGTGAAGCGGGGTGCAACAAGCTGAATCGCCGGACCCGCAACTTCCGCGGCCGGCCGTCTTCAGCCGGCGTAGTAACCGACAATCGCGGCGGCGAGGAAAAAGCCGATGGCGCCCAAAATCATCAGTCTCGTTAAGCCTTTGGGCATGAACTCTCTCCGCTCCGCGCCGCTCGTTTCAAATTAGCGGTCGTAACTCCAAGATCAAGAAGCGCGAGGCCGCGGCGGAAGCTCGGTCTATGAACGAGACGCAAAATAAACCGCAGGCGACAGGCCTGCGGTTTTGAAAA
>Ga0233425_10007629_pt1 | contig 15038 bp, 13 predicted proteins | sample Watercolumn_Towu_2_FD_181712 | JGI IMG/M metagenome (GOLD analysis project Ga0233425, IMG submission 181712) | Freshwater microbial communities from Lake Towuti, South Sulawesi, Indonesia - Watercolumn_Towuti2014_140_MG | ecosystem: Environmental > Aquatic > Freshwater > Lake | place...
CGAGCGCCTCCTGCAGCTCGGCGACGGTCGTCCCGCCGCGGACCGTGACGGTGAGGTCCGCCGGCTGATGATCGACGATCCCGCTGACCCCGCGCAGGTCGAGCGCGACGTCGTAGCGCTCGGGCGTGTCGCCGACGTCGATCCGCGTCCCGCCGCCCCAGATCACGATCGCCTCGCCGTCCGCGTTCGCGGACCGGATCGCGTCGACCACATGGGCATCGCTCGTCGCCGCGACGTGCCGGCGCGGGACGACGCCGTCGATCGCGTACGCCCCCAACGCCGGGGGGTCTGAGGGGGGCGTAGCCCCCCTCAGACGCCCTAGACCCACATGCCCTCCGCGAGCGTGCGCTTTAAACGCTCGGTCGGGATGTCCCCGCAGCCGCCGCCCGGCAGGACCTTGCCCGGGTCCATGCGCCCCTCGGGGTCGAACGCCTCACGGGCGCGGCGCATCGCGTCGAGGTCCTCGGGCGCGAAGACCCAGGGCATGAACTCCTTCTTCTCGAGGCCGATACCGTGCTCGCCGGACAGCATGCCGCCGGCGCGGACGGCGACCTTGAGGATCTCGGCGCTCGCCTCCAGCACGCGGTCGATCGGATCGGTCCGAGCGTCGAAGAGCACGATCGGGTGGAGGTTCCCGTCGCCGATGTGGAACATGTTCGCCGTCACGAACCCGTAGCGCGCCGCGATCTCGTTCACGGCGGCGAGGACCTCGGGCACCTTCGTCCGTGGCACCACGGCGTCGTGGAGGTAGTTGTTCGGCTTGATGCGCGCGAGCGCCGTGTAGCCGAGCTTGCGTGCCTTCCAGAGGCGCTCGCGCTCGTCCGCCGTCCGCGCGGTGCGCGTCCCGAACGCGCCGGCCTCCGCGCAGAGGCGCTCGATGCGCTCGACCTCGTCGGCGCACTCCTCGACGAGGCCTTCGACCTCGACGAGGAGCAGGGAGCCCGCGTCCTCGGGCAGGTGCGCGTCGAACGCCGCGTTCAGCGCCTCGATCGTCACCCGGTCGATCATCTCCATGGCCGCCGGGACGATCCCGGCGGCGATGATCGCGCTGGCCGCGCGCGCTCCGGTCGCGATGTCCGGGAAGAGCGCGAGGAACGTGTGCACGTGCTCCGGGAGGGGAAGCAAGCGCAGCCACGCCTTCGTCACGACACCGAGCGTGCCTTCGCTCCCGACGATGAGCGGGACGAGATCGTAGCCGGGGAGATCCGGGGCGCGGCCGCCGAACGAAGCGACCGTGCCGTCGGCGAGGACCATCTCGACGCCGAGCACGTGGTCGACGACCGAGCCGTAGCGCAGGGCGTGCGGCCCGCCGGCGTTGTTGCCGATGTTCCCGCCGATCGTCGAGCACCGCTGGCTCGACGGATCCGGTGCGAAGAAGAGCCCGTGCGGCCGGACGGCGTCCTGGAGGTCGATATTCACCACGCCGGGCTCGACGAGCGCGGCCCGGCTGTCGGGATCGATCGCGAGGATGCGCCGGAGACGCGACGTCGACACGACGATCGCGTCGCCGCACGCGATGGTGCCGCCCGCGAGCCCCGTCCCGGCGCCGCGCGGGACGATCGCGACCCCGGCCTCGCGCGCCGCGCGCACGACCGCCGCGACCTCGTCGGCGCTCCCGGGAACGACGACGGCGGAGGGCGGACGGCGGTCGGATCCCGCGTCGTACTCGAAGACGATCAGGTCCTCGGGGGTGCTGAGGACGTTCTCGCGACCGCAGATGGCGACGAGGCGGTCGACGAGGGTCACTCGTCGAGCATAGCCAGCGAGGTCGGGGTCGCTCGCTCGTCGCGCGCGCACCGTGACACAACACGCGCCGCGCTCTCAGGCGTGGTCTGTGATCCAGACGGCCCCGTCCTCGGTGAACTCCTTCTTCCAGATCGGCACGACCGTCTTGAGCTCGTCGATCGCCTCGCGCGCCGCGGCGAACGCCGCGTCGCGGTGCGGCGCGCCGGCCGCCACCACGACCGCCGTGTCGCCGATCGCGAGATCGCCGACGCGGTGGTGCATCGCCACCTTCGCCGGCGCGTGCTCGCGTTCGAGACGGTCGGCGATCTCCCGCATCTTCGCCTCGGCCATCTCGGCGTAGGCCTCGTACTCGAGGTGGGTCACATGCTTGGCGCGGGTGCGGTCGCGCACCGTGCCGAGGAAGACGACGAGCCCGCCGAACCCGTCGTCGCGGACGGCGTCCAGGACCTCGTCGACAGAGAGCGGCTCGGACGTGACGTAGATCCGCTGGCGAGCGCGCGTCGCGCCGCCCGAGACCGGCGGAATGAGCGCGAGCTCGTCGCCGTCCGCGAGCGGCGCGTCGACGCCGACGTACTCGCGGTTGCGCGCGATGACGAGCTGCCGGCCCTCGGCGACGAGCGGGTGCTGCCGGAGGACGGCGCGGATCGCGTCGCGCGCGGTCGCGCCGTCCGCGAGCTCGAGCGGGATGTGCCCCACGCCCGCGGCTTCGCGATACGACGCGAAGAGGCGAACGATCACTCTCACCGGCGCAAGTCTAGATACCATCAGTGCGCATGGACCTCGGCGCGCCGGTGCCCGCGCTCCTGCTCACCGTCGTGCTCGTTCTTGTCAACGCCTTCTTCGTCGCGGCCGAATTCGCGCTCGTCCGCGTCCGGGAGACGCAGCTCCAGGAGCTTGCGGAGGCCGGGAGCGGGCGCGCGCGACTCTCGCGGCGTTTGGTAGAGCGGATCGACCGCTACCTCTCCGCGTGCCAGGTCGGGATCACGGCCGCATCGCTCGCCCTCGGCATCGTGGGCGAGCCCGCGGTCGCGGCCCTCATCGCGCCGGCGTTCGGATGGCTGATGGCCATGAGCGAGAGCGCATTCCACGTCGTGAGCTTCGTCATCGCGTACGGCGTCATCACGTACCTGCACATCGTCGTGGGCGAGCAGGCGCCCAAGTACCTCGCCATACAGCGGGCGCTCCCGACGACGCTGTGGAGCGCATACCCCCTCGAGCTCTTCACGAATGTGGCGACGCCCTTCATCGCCGTCGTGAACGCCAGCGCGAACGGGATCCTCCGGATGCTGCGGATCACGCGGACGGAGACGGCCGAGGTGTACAGCGAAGAGGAGCTCAAGCTGCTCGTCGCGACGTCCACGCGCCGCGGGATCCTCCAGGAGTCCGAGCGCGTGCTCCTGCACCGCGCGCTCGAGTTCGCGGACACCCTCGTCCGGCAGGTCATGGTGCCCCGGACCGAGATCGTCGCCGTGGCGCACGACCAGACGCTCCGGGAGCTCCGCGATCTCACGCGGGAGCACCCGTTCACGCGGTTCCCCGTGTTCCACGCGGACCTCGACCACATCGTCGGGGTGGTGCACATCAAAGACCTCGTGCCGGCGCAGGACCTCAGCCGACCCGTCCGCGACGTCATGCGGCGGCCGCTGTTCCTCCCGGACACGACGCGCCTCGACCGCGCGCTCGCCCAGTTCAAGCAGCAGCGCATGCAGCTCGGCATCGTCGTGGACGAGTTCGGCGGGACGGCCGGGCTCGTGACGATCGAAGACGTTCTCGAGCAGCTTGTCGGGGAGGTGCAGGACGAGTTCGACCGCGAGACGCCGCACTTCCGCACCGAGCCCGGCGGGGCGCTCCTCGTCGACGGCCTCGCCTCGGTGGCGGAGCTGCGCGAGCGGCTCGGGATCGCGCTCGACGACGAGCGCTACGACACCGTCGGCGGGCTCGTCTTCGGCAGGCTCGGCCGGCTCGCGAAGGTAGGGGACGCGGTCGACATCGAGGGCCACCGCTTTCAGGTGGCCGCGGTCGATGGACGTCGCGTCGCCCAGGTGCGCGTGCGGAAGGCGGCGCAGCGGCCGGCGCGCTGACGCCCGGCGCCTCGGTGCGCCGACCGGCCGCTCTAGGACCTGTTCAGGACCGCGTCGACCACGGCACGCATGAACGTGCCGAGCTCGGAGAACCGGTTGCCCCACCATGCCTGACTCCGTGGATCGAGCAGGACCAGGAGCGCGCTGCTGATGAAGAGCACCAGGGCGACCATGGCCACGAACGCGAGGACGTTCCAGCGGAAGGTCGGCCGATGGGCCGCCACCTAGGTCGCGCTGCGGATCCGGGCGACGAGGTTGTCCAGGCGCGCGCGAGAGATCGTGAGGAACTTCGCCAGGTTCTGACGGTCGCCGTCGGGCACGTCGGCGGCCGCGTCGACGGCTCCGGCGAGCTCCATGAGCGCCTCGTTCAGCTTCCGGGTCGCCTGGATCATCGCGTCGTCACGAAGCGCCGGTGTCTCGTCCTCGTCCTTCTCCTCCCTCGGCGGTCGCGCCGAGGGGTCGAGGATGCGCTCGACGCGCTCGTGCAGCTTGAGGAGGGTCATGTCGCCTGAGAGCACGCGCTTGATGAGGGCACCGCGCTTGCGCTTGTCCTCGAGCTTCATGAGTTCGTACGCGTGCGTGATCGTGTCGTAGCGCTGGGCGATCATGGCCTTCACGTCCTCGGGGGCGTTCGCCAGGCGGAGCCGGTTCTCGACGTAGCCCTTGTCCTTGCCGAGCTTCCCCGCGAGCCCGCGGATGGAGTAGCCGAGCTCGCCGGTCATCTTGCTGTAGATGAACGCCTCGTCGAGCGGCGAGAGGTCTTCGCGCTGGAGGTTCTCGATGAGCGCGATCTCGAGCGCGGTCGCGTCGTCGAAGCGCTCCACGATCGCGGGGATAGTCTCTCGCTTCGCGAGCTTCGAGGCGCGCCAGCGGCGCTCGCCCGCGATGATCTCGTAGCGCTCCGTGCCCCCGGAGGGACCCGCGCCGGCGGGCCGGACGAGGATCGGCTGGAGGACGCCGTGCTCGGTGATCGAGGCGGCGAGCTCCTTCAGCGTCTCCTCGTGCCACGTCATCCGCGGCTGCGACGGGTTCGGCTGGATCTTCTCGATGGGGATGTCGCGGACGGCCGTCGGCGTGCGCGCTGACAGCAGGCGGATGATCCCGTCCTGCGCCTCGGTCTCCTGCTGGAAGATGCGGCTGCCGGCGTCGCGGAAGGACTTCGAGCGCGGCCGCTCGCTAGTGAGCATTCGCCACCTCCTTCGCGAGGTCCATGAAGCTCTTCGCGGCGTCCGACCGCGCGTCGTAGGTCGTGATGGGCACGCCCGCCGTGGGCGCCTCGCCGATCTTCACGGACTGCCGGATGACCGTGCGGAACACCTGGTGGTCGCCGAGGTCCCTCAGCGAGTCGAGCATGTCCCGCGCGAGGATCGTCCGGTTGTCGTAGAAGGTCGGGAGCAGCCCCAGCACCTCGAGGCGCGGATTCAGGCGGCTCTGCACGGTCTTGATGATCTTCAGCAGCGCCGCGACGCCCTTCAGCGCGTAGTACTGCGTCTGCACCGGGATGATCACGCCGTCGGCCGCGACGAGCGCGTTCAGCGTGAGGAGCCCGAGGGTCGGCGGACAGTCGACGAGGATGTGGGAGTAGCGCTCGACGACGTCCGGCGTGAGCTTGTCCCGCAGCGCCATCTCGCGGCCGATCGCTGTCATGAGCTCGACCTCGGCCGAGGACAGCTCGATCGTCGTCGGCGCGACGTCGAGGTTGCGGGTCCTCGTTGACCGGATGACCGACGCGATCGGCACGTCGGGCTCGACCATCACGTGCGCCATGCCACCGTCCACGCTGTTCAGGTCGATGCCGAGGCCGACGGTCAGGTTGCCCTGCGGATCGAGGTCGATGCAGAGGACCCGATGGCCCATCGCGGCGAGGGCGCCACCGAGGTTGATGGCGCAGGTGGTCTTGCCGACCCCGCCCTTTTGGTTCGCGATCGCGATGATGCGTCCCAAGGCGCCTCCCATGGCGAGACTTCCGTGACCGTCTCCCCATGGCGCGAGGAAGCTGCGCGCCTCGGTCCCTGCCGCACACTATAGAGGAGCATCGACGGCCCGTAGCTCAATGGGAGAGCAGGGAGCTCATAACTCTCAGGTCGAAGGTTCGATCCCTTCCGGGCCGACAAGGGCTGCGGCGGACTCATGATCCGCCGGTCCCGGGTCGGATCCCGGCCGGCCGACCGTCCTAGTCTGCCGACCGTGATCGGCCTTCCCGACGTCCAGCGCGCGCGGCACGTCATCACCCCGCACGTCCGCCGGACGCCGCTCCTCTCCGCCGGGCACCTCGGCGAGTGCGTCGGGGCGCGCGCCTGGCTGAAGGCCGAGAACCTCCAACGCACCGGCTCCTTCAAGGTGCGCGGGGCGGTGAACGCGGTCGCGCAGCTGGACGAGGAGGCCCGGCGGGCCGGCGTCGTCACGTTCAGCGCCGGCAACGCCGCCCAGGCCATCGCCTACGCCGGGCGCGCCGCCGGCGTGAGCGTCGTCGTGGCCATGCCCGAGACCGCTCCGCGGACGAAGATCGAGGCGGCCCGGGGCTACGGCGCCGAGGTGCGGCTCGTGGCGGCGGCAGAGCTTGTCGCCACCGCCCAGCGCCTCGTCGGCGAGGGGCGGTACATGCTCCATCCGTTCGACGACTGGGACGTCATCGCCGGCCACGGCACGCTCGGCCTCGAGCTCCTCGAGGACGTACCGGACGCCGACCTGGTCGTCGTCCCGGTCGGCGGAGGCGGGCTGATCTCGGGCGTCGCCCTGGCCGTGAAGGCGGTCCGGCCGGCGACGCGGGTCGTCGGTGTCCAGCCGGAGGGCGCGCAGGCGGTCCGCCGCGCGCTCGACGCCGGGCATCCGGTGCGCATCGACCCACCGAAGACGGTCGCCGACGGCCTCACCGCGCCGTTCTGCGGGGACCGCAACTTCGAGGTCATCCGCCGCGACGTCGACGACGTCGTCGCCGTCCCCGACGACGTCGTCGTCGAGGGACTGCGGTACCTCGTGACGCGGGCCCGGCTCGTCGCCGAGCCGGCCGGTGCGGCCGCGGTCGGCGCGCTGCTCGGGGGCGCGGTCCGGCCGGCGCCGGGCGAGCGCGTCATCGCGATCGTGTCGGGCGGCAACGTCGACGCCGACCGCCTCGCGAGCATGCTGGCGTGAGGGCGACGCTCTTCGCGGACGGCGCCGCCCGCGGCAATCCGGGACCCGCCGGATCGGGCGCGCTGCTCCTCGACGAGCACGGGAACCCGCTCGCGGAGCTCACGCTCAGCCTCGGGAGGGCCACGAACAACGTCGCGGAGTACCGGGCGCTCATCCTCGGGCTTGAGGAGGCGCGGCGCCGCGGGGTCGACCGGATCGACATCCGCATGGACTCGCTGCTCGTCGTGCGTCAGATGCAGGGCCTGTGGCGGATCCGGCACCCGGGACTGCGGCCGCTCGCGCTGCGCGCCGGCGCGCTCCTCGCCGAGTTCGACGACCGGACGATCGAGCACGTCCCCCGGGAGGAGAACGCGCGCGCGGACCGGCTCGCGAACCGCGCGATCGACGAGGCCACGTGACGAGCGACCCGCTCGCGACGATGATCTCGCGGGCGCTCGGGACCGAGGTCGCCGACGTCCGGAGCGAGCGGATGGGCGCGCGCGATGGGGTCGAGCACGAGCGCGTCCGGTTCACCCAGGACGGGGCGGAGCGCAGCCTGATGTTCGAGCGGCTCGCGCCGCGCAACGCGCTCGAGGCGCAGCTCGTCCCGTTCCTCGCCCGCAAGACCGACCGGGTGCCCGTCGTGCACGCGCGCGGGATCCCGCGGCCGGTCGCGCCCGCGCCGCCGTGGCTCCTGGTCGAGGACCTTGCCGATGCCCCGAGCGCGTGTGACCGCGACCCCGTCGCCATCCTCGACGCGAAGCTCGCGGTGGAGCGCGCGGTCGCGAACGACGTGCCCGCCCTCCGCGCGCTCGGGGTGCCGATCCGGAAGCCCGACGCGATCGCGGACGAGGTGGCCGCCGCCGATCCCTCGGTCGCGGAGGAAGCGCGCGAGGCCGCGCGTCGGCTTCGGAAGTGGCCCACGGCGCTCGTGCACGGCGACCTCGTGTGCGCGAACGCCGTGCGGACCGACCGCGGCGTCGTCCTGCGCCGGTGGGGGAGGGCGCACCTCGGCTGCGCCCTGCTCGACGTCGTCCGTCTGACGGGCGACCTCGTGCGGCGCGACGACGCCGTCCGCGGGATCGGACTGTCACGGCGTTATGCGGAACGCATGGACGCCGTGCTGCCGACCGAGGTCCTCAGAGCAGCCGAGAAACTAGACCGCCTCGAGCGCTCCCATCTTGCTCGCGGCGTAAGCCATCGATAGAGGTCAAGGCTCGCGGCAGCGGATCGACATCCCTAGAATGGCCCGTGCCGAGCAGGTCAGATGGTCGCGGCGCCGCAAGGCGCCGAGGAAAGTCGGGGCTTCAGAGGGCACGCCAGCGGGTAACGCCCGTCCGCCGTGAGGCGAGGACCAGCGCCACAGTGACGAACCGCCGCAAGGCGGGTGAAACGCGGCAAGCTCTGGCGGGAAGCAAGACCGAATAGGGGGACCATGGCGTGGCCCGCGCCGTCCCCGGGTCGGTCGCAGGAGGCGGAGGGTGACCTCCGTCCGAGATGGATGACCATCGCCCCGCGAGGGGAGACAGGACCCCGCTTACGACCTGCTCGGCGCGATCGATCCACGGGGGGACGCTCCTCGTACAACTAGACACACCGAACGAGGAGGCATCCATGCGCGCACTCGCCGCCATCCTGGGCGCGGTCGTGCTCCTCGCCGCCTGCGGCGGCGCGAGCACGCAGCCTTCGCCGACGCCCGCGCCCACCGCCGCTCCCACCGCTGCCCCCACCACCGCCGCTCCGACGGTAGCGGCGACGCCAGCGCCGACCCCCGCCACCAAGCTCGCCTTCACCGCGGACCTGAAGACCGAGAACGAGGTCCCGCCCATCGCGAACGAGGAGAAGGGCGCGAGCGGCAAGGCCACGTTCACGCTCGATCTCACCCGTAGCGGCGCCACGATCACCGCGGCGAAGGCGTCGATCGACGCGAGCTTCGCCGGCCTGCCGGCGACCACCGCGATCACGATCGCCCACCTGCACGGGCCGGGGGCGGCCGGGGTCAACGCGGGAGTGAAGATCCCGTTCAAGACCGATGCCGACAAGCCGCTCACCGTCACGGCCGGCGCGGCGACGTTCAAGGCCGGCGAGATCACCGTCGATCCAGCCCTCGCGCAGCAGATCATCGACAAGCCGGGCGACTTCTACGTGAACTTCCACTCAAAGCTGAACGCCGGCGGCGTCGTCCGCGGACAGCTCGTCAAGGGGTAGGACGGTCATGTAGCGAGGGCGCGATGGTCGCCGCGGCGGGTAGAGTGCATCTGTCAGGCCGCGCCGTCCCCCGGGCGTCTAGACCGAGGCGCCGGAGCGACGAGGTCGAGCACCCATGCGCGAGCGAGGGGTTCCCCCGAGCGAGCGTCGGAATTGACGGCAGCCGAGCAAGGCGAGTAATCTTCGGCGACCTCTCCGCGCGATCGCGGAGCGAGAGTCTTTGAAAGGCGGCAGTCGGGTAGTGCTCGTGAACATGCTCGCCGGCGTCCCGAGCACCTTCGTTGGGCGGAGCCTGCCCACTTCCGGAATGACCTAACTCCCAGCAGCGCGAGGACCTCCGGACCGTGGGCAGCCCGAACGAGGGCCCACGGTCTTTTGTTTCGCGGATGACCGCGACGTGGGCCACAGCGGACCGAAAGGGACCAGGGCCATGATCGCGATCGAGCCTATGAAGGGGGCTTCGCCCCTCTCAGACCCCCCGCGCGTGCGATCCGCATTCGCGCGCGTCGCCCTGTCGGCGCGCGGCGTGCGCAAGTCGTTCGCGGCCCGGTCCGGGAAGCCTGTCCGCGCTGTCGACGGCGTCTCGCTCGAGGTGCGCCGCGGTGAGATCTACGGGCTGCTCGGCGCGAACGGCAGCGGGAAGTCGACGCTCATCCGCGTCTTCTCGACGCTGCTCGAGCCGGACGAAGGCCACGTCCGCGTCTTCGGCCTCGACGTGCGCGTCGACGAGCTCGCGGTCCAGCGGCTCATCAACCGCGTGTCGGTCGAGGCGTCGTTCTTCAAGAAGCTCTCGGCGATGGAGAACCTCGTCTACGCCGGGCGCCTCTACGGCGTCGCGCCGTCGGACGTGCGCGGCCGGGCGAAGGCGATCCTGACGCGGCTCGGCATCGAGGAGGACCGCCTCCACGAGCCGCTCGAGAAGCTGTCGCGTGGCATGCAGCAGAAGGTGGCGATCGCGCGCGCGTTCCTCACGTCACCGATGCTCCTGCTGCTCGACGAGCCGACGACCGGTCTCGACATCCGCAGCAAGCGCGAGGTGCAGACGTTCGTCCGTGACCTGCGCGAGCAGCACGACGCGACGATCGTCCTCACCACGCACGACCTGGACGAGGCCGAGCGGTTGGCCGATCGCGTGGGGATCATCCACAGCGGCCGGCTCGTCGCCGAAGGTACCGCCGACGAGCTGCGCGAGCGTTACGGTGCGCGCGACCTCGAGGAGGTCTTCATGAGCCTCACCGGCCGTCGGCTCGAGGACGCGGATAGGGAAGAGGCGAGGCTGTGAGCCTGCCCCACCACGGGGCCCCTACCCCGTGATCGAGCTGCGCGCCCAGGGCGGCCTCGCTTACGCCTTCGTCGAGCGGCAGGTGGCGCTCATGCGGCGCTACTGGCTGTGGGAGCTCGTCTGGGTCATCTACTCGATCACGACGTCGTTGTCCGTCGCGTACATCGGCCTGGCGCAGCCGATCATCACGGGCACGGGGACGGACGCCGCGACGACGTCGCGCTTCGTCCTCTATCTCCTCGTCGGCACGATCGCGTGGCGCTTCCTCGGGATCGTGTTCGAGGACATCGCCGAGCTCATCGCGTGGGAGCGTTGGGAGGGCACGATCGAGTACACGTTCATGGCGCCGGTCCCGCGGCTCACGCAGCTGCTCGGCATGGCGGTCGGCACGGTCGTGCGCGCATCCGTGATCAGCGTCCTGGTGCTGTTCGCCGTGATGCTGTTCATCCCCGTGGACCTCTCGCGGGCGAACGCGCTCTCGGCGGTCGCGCTCCTCGGCGTCGGCACGCTCGCGTTCATCGGGCTCGGCATCGGCTCGGCCTGCTTCCCGCTGATGTGGACGGAGAAGGGCCTGCAGATGGCATACATCGTCCAGGCGGTCGTGCTGCTCGTGTCTGGCGTGTACTACCCGACGACGGTGCTGCCGGGCCTGTTCCAGGCGATCTCGGTGATCTCGCCCGCGACGTACGTCATCGAGGGGATGCGGCGGGCCCTCATGGATGGCGCGGACCTCGCCGCGCTATGGCCGCTCGCGTGGCCGGCGCTGCTCATCGGCCTCGTCTCCATCCCGATCGGGCTGCGTCTCTTCCTCGCCGCCGAGCGGCACGCGAAGCGGACGGGCCGGCTGAAGCGCAGCGGCTAGGGTGGGTCCGGCAAACTAGGGCGCGCAGACCGGATCGGAGGGCACATGACCACCCGGACGAACGCGTCCACGACCCTCGAGGCGCTCTACACGGAGACGCGCACCTTCCCGCCGCCAGCGTCGTTCACCGCGCAGGCGAACGTGCGCGACCGCGGCGTGTACGAGCGCGCCGAGCGTGACCTCGAGGGCTTCTGGGCGGAGCACGCCCGCACGCTCGAGTGGGCGCGGCCGTTCACGAAGGTGCTCTCGTGGGACGCGCCGTACGCGAAGTGGTTCGAGGACGGACAGCTCAACGTCTCGGTGAACTGCCTCGACCGCCACGTGCGCGCCGGGAACGGCGCGAAGGTCGCCTACTACTGGGAGGGCGAGCCCGGCGACGCGCGCACCATCACCTACCAAGAGCTCCTCGACGAGACGAGCCGCTGCGCGAACGCGCTCCGCGAGCTCGGCGTCCGCGCGGGCGACCGCGTCGCGATCTACCTGCCGATGATCCCCGAGCTGCCGGCGGCGATGCTGGCGTGCGCGCGGCTCGGTGCGCCTTTCACCGTGGTCTTCGGCGGCTTCTCGGCGGAAGCGCTCGCCGGTCGCATCCGCGATTCGGAAGCGAAGGTCCTCGTCACCGCGGACGGCGGCTACCGCAAGGGCAACGTCGTCCCGCTGAAGGAGAACGCCGACGACGCGGTGGCGCGGTCGTCGACGATCGAGAAGGTCCTCGTCGTCCGGCGGACCGGGCACGAGGTGCCCTTCGCGGCCGGGCGCGACGTCTGGTGGCACGACGTCGTGCGGCGGCAGAGCGCGACGTGCGCACCCGTGCCCGTCGACAGCGAGCACATGCTCTACCTGCTCTACACGAGCGGGACGACCGCGAAGCCGAAGGGGATCGTCCACACGACAGGCGGGTACCTCGTCGGCACCGCGGTCACGCACAAGTACATCTTCGACATCAAGCCCGACGACGTCTACTGGTGCGCGGCCGACATCGGGTGGGTGACCGGGCACAGCTACATCGTCTTCGCGCCGCTCGCGAACGGGACGACGGGCGTCATCTACGAAGGCACGCCGGACTTCCCGGACAAGGACCGCTGGTGGAGCGTCATCGCGAAGTACAAGGTCACGGTCCTCTACTGCGCGCCCACCGCGATCCGCACCTTCATGAAGTGGGGTCCCGAGTTCCCGCGCCGGCACGACATGCGCTCGCTCCGCCTGCTCGGGACCGTGGGGGAGCCGATCAACCCCGAGGCGTGGCTCTGGTACCACGCGACGATCGGCTCGGGCCGCTGCCCGGTCGTCGACACGTGGTGGATGACGGAGACGGGCATGATCCTCATCACGCCGCTCCCCGGGATGACGACCCTCAAGCCGGGCAGCGCGACCTTCCCGTTCCCCGGGGTGAGTGCCGACGTCGTCGACGAGGACGGGACGAGCGTCCCGCTCGGCGGCGCGGGGTACCTCGTCATCACGACGCCGTGGCCGGCGATGCTGCGCGGCATCTACAAGGACGACCAGCGCTACCGCGACACGTACTGGAGCCGCTTCCCGGGCCGCTTCTTCGCCGGCGACGGCGCGAAGCGCGACGAAGAGGGCTACTTCTGGCTCATGGGGCGCGTGGACGACGTCATGAAGGTCTCCGGCCACCGCATCTCGACGACCGAGGTCGAGTCGTCGCTGGTGTCGCACCCGAAGGTCGCCGAGGCGGCGGTCATCGGCCGCGAGGACCCCATCACGGGGCAGGCCATCTTCGCGTTCGTGACGCTCCGCGGCGGGAACGACGGCGGCGAGGGGCTGTCGAGAGAGCTGCGCGAGCACGTCGTCGGGAAGATCGGCTCGATCGCGCGGCCGAAGACGATCATGTTCACGCCCGAGCTCCCGAAGACGCGCTCCGGGAAGATCATGCGGCGGCTCCTGCGAGACATCGCCAACGGCCAGCCGCTCGGTGACACTACGACCCTCGCCGACGCGACGGTCGTCGAGACCATCCGTGCGTCCACCGGGCAGGAGGACTAGCGCGGAGGCGCCCGCCACCCCGCGCGACCCCGTCAGCGACGTGCTCCACGGCGAGCGCATCGCGGACCCCTACCGCTGGCTGGAGAACGCGGGGAGCGAGCGCGTGCGCGCCTGGACCGCCGCGCAGAACGCGCGCACGCGTGCCATGCTCGACCGGATCCCGCAGCGGGCACCCTTCGCGGCGCGGCTCCGCGAGCTCATGTCCGTCGGGCTCATGGACACGCCGCGCCCCGTCGCGGGCCGGCTCTTCCACCTCCGTCGTGCCGGCGGGCAGCGGCAGGTGGTCCTGTACGTGCGCGATGCGGTCGATCGCGCCGACCGCGCGATCCTCGACCCGAACGCTCTCGATCCCTCGGGACTGACGACGATCGACTGGTGGTATCCGTCGCCCGACGCGCGATACGTCGCATGCGGTCTGTCGCGCGGCGGGACGGAGATGTCGACGCTGCACGTGCTCGAGGTCGCGACGGGCCGCGCCCTCGGCGAGCGCATCCCGCACACGCAGCGTGCGTCGGTCGCGTGGGCGGGGGATGGGTTCTACTACTCGGCTCACCCCGCGCCCGGGACGGTCCCTCCCGGCGACGAGCATTACTTCACGCGCGTGCGGCACCACCGGCTCGGCGACGATCCGTCCCGAGATCCGGTCGCCTTCGGTGAGGGGCGTGCGAAGGAGGACATGATCAATGTGACGGCGTCGCCCGACGGCCGCCACGTCGTCTTCGCGGCGTACCACGGGTGGCGCAGCGCCGACGTGTACCTCATGGATCCGGCGCGCCCGCTCCGGCCGGCCGTCGTCATCGAGGGCGCGGACGCGTTGACGTTCCCGATGCCGATGAACGACGGCCTGTACCTGCGGACGGACCTGGACGCTCCGAACGGCCGCGTCGTGCGCGCCGCGTACGACGCCCCCACCGCGTGGACCACGGTCGTCCCCGAGGCCGAGCATCCGATCGAAGGCGTTGCGCTCACGCGCGACCGCGTCGCCGTGCACACGCTCGAGCACGCGGCGTCGCGCCTCGCGATCTGGACGGTGGACGGCCGCCGCGAGCGGACGGTCGACCTGCCCGGCCTCGGCTCGATCGACGCGTCGCCGTTCGTCACCGGCCTGCGCGCGGACCGTGGCGGCGACACGGTCGTGTATCAGTGGCAGTCGTTCGCCGAGCCCGCCGTCGCGTACGCGGTCGACGCGCGGACCGGCACCGCGACCGAGCTCGTGCGCCTGGCGCGGCCGGCCGGCATCCCGGAGATCGTGGTCGAGCAGGTGCGCTACCGGTCGGCCGACGGCACCGACGTGCCGATGTTCCTCGTGCGCCGCTCGGACGTGCGCCCGACCGGGTCCGTGGCGACGATGCTCACCGGCTACGGGGGCTTCAACGTCTCGCGCACGCCGGTCTGGATGGCCGACGCGGTCCTCTGGGCGGAGCACGGCGGGCTCTTCGCGCTCGCGAACCTCCGCGGCGGCGCGGAGTACGGCGAGCGCTGGCACCGGGCGGGCATGCTCGCGAACAAGCAGAACGTCTTCGACGACTTCCACGCGGCGGCAGAACATCTCGTCCGCTCGGGGTGGACGCGCGCCGAGCGTCTCGGGACCTACGGCGGTTCGAACGGCGGCCTGCTCGTCGGCGCCGCGATCACGCAGCGCCCGGAGCTGTTCGGCGCGGTGGTCTGCGCGGTCCCGCTGCTCGACATGCTCCGCTACCAGCGGCACCTCATCGCGCGCCTGTGGATCGCCGAGTACGGCTCG
>Ga0233425_10007630_pt1:0-12500 | contig 15033 bp, 9 predicted proteins | sample Watercolumn_Towu_2_FD_181712 | JGI IMG/M metagenome (GOLD analysis project Ga0233425, IMG submission 181712) | Freshwater microbial communities from Lake Towuti, South Sulawesi, Indonesia - Watercolumn_Towuti2014_140_MG | ecosystem: Environmental > Aquatic > Freshwater > Lake | place...
CCCACGGCGATCCGTTCGCCGTTGCAGTCGAGGGACAAAGCATAATCCGGAAGCGCCCTGTCCAGCGCCAGCACGGGGCCGCCGTCCAGCGGCACGAGGCGCAGGCGGCCGGGCACGGTCACGAAGTTCGGGAGCCCCGCGGCGTAGCCGGCGCACAGGTAGCGACCAAGGTGATCGCCGGCGATCCCCGCGATGCAGGTGCCGTCCTCAGCGCAGACCTCGCCGGCAGCATCAGCGTCGTCGAGCGCGGGCAGCCCCCACCAGGCCTGGCCGTCGTGTTCGACGATGGCCCCGCCGCGCCCGGCCAGCCCGAGCGGCTCCAGATCCTGGGTGCCCACCGGCCAGGCCCAAGCTTGGCAGTCTTCGTCTGTGCAGATCAGGACCAGGACGCGCTCGGCGCCGATGGCGAGCCGCTGGACACCAGAGCAGGCCACCGAGTCCAGCAGCCGACCTTCCATGTCCCAGAGTGAGATCCAGGTCCCGCGCGAACTCGCGACCCGCACCTCTCCTCCCAGGACCCCGGCGGCCACGAAACGCATGTCCTGGATGGTCCAGCTTTCCTCGGCCTCCACGCCATCCACCCGGTAGACGGCATCGGACAACCGCGCGGCCCAGGGCACCCCCTCAGCCCACCAGACCGCCCGCCCCAGGCCCCGCGGCCCCCCACTGGTGGCACCCTCGTCCAGGCGCCAGACGTCGCCACCTCCGGGTGCACCCGCGAGCAGGTGCACACCGTCGAGCGCGACGGCGGCGCCGAGGTTGGTTCCAGCGGATCCGTGGAAAGCGACCGCGGGCACCTCCCCCGGGACCACCAGCTCGCCGGGCAGCAGGTCGGCCGCACAGCCCGCGATCGCCGCGAGCGACCCCAGCATGGACACGCGCTGGCTGCGCCGGCCTGGCACTCCTCAACCCCCGAGCAGCGATGCCGGGTCCAACGCCTCGAGCTCCAGGATCGCGGCCTCCAGGGCAGCCCCCGCGCTACCGCCCGACACACGCCGGACCGCCCGGGGGAGGCGGCGCAGGACCGTGGCCGCCAGCTCTTCGCCCAGCGGCGGGGAGTCCCACAGGAAGGCCAGCTCGGCCCAGGCCAGATCCGACTCCACGACCTCGGCCTGCGGGGAGATGTCCTGCGGCCAGGCGCGCAGCGTCACGCGCCGGTCGAGCCGCCCCTCCAGCCAGGCGCTGGACCAGCGGCGACCGCCCACCAGCAGGATGCGGGTCAACCCGACCAACAGGCAGGCATCCGAGAAGCGCCGGAACAAGGCGCCGAGATCGGCCCCGCCGCACAGCTCGCAGCGTGAGGTGGGGACCGTGACCCGCTCGACCCCGGTGGGCAGCCCGCAGTCCTGGCGACCACAGCACAGGCACAGGCGCTCGTCGAGCGTGCGTTCCAGCCGCTCGAAATCGGGGGTCACCAGGAAGGGCAGGGAGCTGTCCAGCAGATGCGCCGCCAACAGGTTCCGCAGCCCGATGTTGGCCTCGTCGAGCCCCACCAACCCGCGCCGTTGCAGGACCCCCAGCACCGTCCGCTGCCTCGGCGCCACCGCGGCGTGCTCTGCCAGGCGCTCGGCGAGCGCCGCGGCGTGGCACTGGGCGTCGCGCAGGGCAGCCAGCTCGAGCAGGTCCCGGCGGCGGGCTGCCTCCAGGGCTTCGCGGCGCGATGCTTCGTCGGCCAGCTGCGCCTCCAGGGCGGCGATACGGGCCTGGGTCTGCGCCTGGGCCGTGTCGGTGGACGCGGCCGGCGCGAGGATGGGCGGGGCCGGGTCGGGCAGCTCCAGTGGGGGCGGAGCTGTTGTGGTGCTCGATGCTCGCGGGGCAGACGCAGCCCCGGCGACGGGTGTCGGGCAGGCCGATCTCGACCTGGGGGGCTTTGATTCCCTGGCCAGCGGCCGGACCCCGGCCGCGTGCATGGCCTGGGCGAACAGCGCCACCTCCTCGTGTGCTACCCCGGAGGGCACCGAGGTGGCAGCGGCGGCGCCACCGATCCGCTGGCGAACCAGCCTGGCGAGGTCCTCGGAGATGTGCTGGCTGACGCGCCGCACCCGGGGCTGCCCGAGCTCCACGAGCAGCTCCATCACCTGCGCCACGGGCACGCCGCACTCGACGGCCAGCGTATCCACCCGGACTTCGCGCGCCATCCGAGGCAGCCTACAAGCAGGCGATGCGCAGGAGGAGTTCCTGCGCGTGGGCCATCGGGTAACGCCGCAGGCTCATGACCACCCCGGCATGGGTCGCCCGGATCTCCTCGATCGTCGCCCCTCCCACGGGCGCCACGATCCGGCCGAGCAGGTATCCGGGGCTGACGCGCTCGCCCACCGTGACCTCGGGAACGAACATACCGCCAGCCTCGCAGCGCAGCACGTGGACGTCCTCGTCGGAGACGTCCCCGAGGAGCTGTCCGGGGCGCGGCGCCGCGCTCATGCCCATGTGGGCCATCAACCGTCGGATCCCGTTGGCGATCTCCAGCCCGACCTGCTTGTCGAGGGTAGCGCCCTGGCCTCCCGTGACCCGCAGCGCCCGCGCACCGCGCAGCCGCCAGGCACCCACCAACTCCACTCCGTCCTGAGAACGTGTGGGCCGACGCCACACAAGCGGCAGCCCCATCGCGCGCCCCAGCTCCGTCTCGGGCCCCTCCAGCGGCATGCGCACCTGGGGAAGCTCCTCCATCAGTGGCGATCCCGCGTGCACGTCCACGCAGACCTCGGCTTGCGTGGCTTCCAGCAGTGCGTGAGCCACCCGCTCCATGGCCGTGCCGTCCGCGCGGCCCGGGAAGCTCTGGTTGAGGTCCTGGTCGTCGAAAGGCCCGAGCTTTCTGCCCTCATCGACCCCGAACGTATTGGCCAGTGGGACGAGGTCCACCGTCCCGTGCGGGGCCTGGGCACGCAACGCGCTCGCCAGGAGGTTGACCGCGTACACCGCCGTGAGCTCGTTGCCGTGCTGCCCCGCCACCACCGCCAGGTGCGGCGCACCGCGGCCGAAACGCAACCGCTGGAGGCGGTAGGTACCTCGGTAGGGGACCTCGGCGCTGTAGACCGTTTCCGACACGACGACACCCTCTCGCTCAGGGATCGATCAGCAGTCGAGCCAGCAGGCTCCCGGTATGGACGGAGGGCTGCTCACGCAGCGCCAGCACGCGGCCGGCACCCGGGGCGCAGCAACGTGCGATCTCGGTGGCGCCCAGCGGCTCGACCACCGTCCCGAGCAGATCGCCCGCGGCGATGGTGGCGCCAGCCTGGACCGCAGGCAGGAACACCCCGCCGTGATCGCACTGGAATTCCAGCACGTGATCGTCGGTCACGACACGCGGACGCTCCAGGGTGGCCCAGTGCACGGGGACCGCCTCCTCCGGAACAACCTGCAGGGTGGCCAGTACGTTCATCACGCCGGTCGCCAGCTCCGAGGCGACGCCCTCGCTCAGCCGGTTTCCGGCGCCGCCCTCGAGAACCATCACCGTCTCGAACTGCGCCGCAAACGTGGTGGGTTCCATGGTTCCGGGGCGCCGCACCCACACGACCTCGACGTTGGCCCGAGTGGCGAGATCCAGGGCTCGCGGGACACCCTCGCGCACGTGCGCCTGGAGCACCTCCCGAAAGGCGCGGTCAGCGCCCCGCAGCTCGATGACCACGTCGGCGGGTGCGACCTGCTGCACCAGCTCCCACGCCACCCGGTCGGGAGGATGGCCATCAGCCCGGCCCGGAAAGCGTCGGTTCAGATCGACCTCGAAGAAGGGCCAGCGGTGCACTCCGGCGTAGGCGGCCAGGGGGTTGGCGCAAGGGTAGATGTCCACTGTGCCCGCCAGATCGGAAAGCCCCCGAAGCAGGCGGGTCACCTCGTAGAGGACCCGCACACCCTCGGGCGTGTCGCCCCGGATTCCCGCCAGCACCGCCACGTGGGGACCCGACGTCCCGGTGAACCGGCGTCGCACCACGTCCACGTCGTTGTGGGTCGGCAGCTCCACGCGGCAGATCGATGTCTGGGACTCTTCCACTTCTCCACTGTAGCCGGCGGCTGCGCAGGGGGCGAGCACAAGGCCCCACCGACGCCTGTCGTCAGCCTCCGAGACCCCTGGACCTGACTACCGTCACCCAGCACCGCAGCAGGTTGTGTCGTAAACACGGCGCGATGGTGTAAAGTTTCTTTGCACCCCACCCGCATCTATCCCTGGAGTCCCCGTGAAGACCTTCGTCGGCCTGCTCTGTCGCGATGCACCCCCCTCCAGCCCCTGGATCCTCAAGACCGAAGTCTTTACCTACATGCTGCTCGGCGAGCCCCCCCCCTCCTTGCGCGGCGCGCTCGTCCAGGTGGCGGGTACGCTGCGGTCGAACGCCACGGTCGCCCCCGGCACGCAGGGCGCCATCGAGGTTCGTACCATCAAGCGAGTCCAAGCCGCTCAGCCCTGACCAGGCGCCCCCAACGGCGTCGCCGGCAGGACGACCAGGAAGCGCGCGCCGCCTCCTGGGTGGTTTTCCCCCGTCAGCCGCCCGCCGACCCGCTCCACGAGGGCGAGACTGGTAGCCAGCCCCAGCCCCACTCCACGTCCACCCGACTTCGTCGTGAAGAAAGGCTCGAACAGGTGTTCGACCGCCTCGGGGGTGAGCCCGGGCCCACTGTCCCGAACGCTCACCGTCACCTCCGCCCCCTCGGTCCAGGCGCGCACTTCCAGCCGCCCCGCGCCCTCCATGGCTTCAGCCGCGTTCAGCAACAAGTTCACCAGGATCTGGTGCAGCCGTCCCGGTCGGATGGCCACGGAAGGCAGCTCCGCGGGCAACTCCACATCCACCTGCACGCCCCGGAAGATGGGCTGGTAGCCCACCGTGGCCAGCGTGTCCCGCAGAACCATGTCCACCAGCGCATCGCCCCGCTCCTCACCCGAGGGCCGAGCGTAGTCGATGAGTTCGCGCAGGATGTGGTGGATGCGCCCCAGCTCCCGGGAGGTCCGATCCAACAGCTCGCGCACCAACAGGCGCTCATCGTCTCGGCACTCGCCCTGCAGGAGATCGATGTAGCCCACCACCGCGGCCAGAGGATTGCCCACCTCATGGGCGATCCCCGCCGCGAGTTGCCCCACGCTGGCCAGCCGCGCGGACCGGACCAGCTCGTCCTGGGCCTGGGCCAACGCCTGGTTGGCTTCTTCCAGCCGCTCGACCTGCTCTTGCGTGTTCTTGCGGTAGGTATGGAGCGAGGACGCGAGGTGGTTGAGCGACTCAGTCAAGGCCACGAGCTCGGCCGCGGCGTCGATCTCGACCCGGTGCGCGAAATCCCCCGAAGCGATACGCGCCGTGCCGAGGCGAAGCTGCTCGATGGGCACCACCAGCCTCCGGCGCAGCAGCACGTACCCTGACCCGGCGATCACCGCGCCCGTGAACGTCACGTAGACGAGGAGGAATCCCGAACGGGAAGCCAGCAGGGAGCCACCCCCGAGCGGCAGCACGATGCGCAGTGCGGCCACCACGGGGCCGACGGGCGCGATGGGCCATGTGACCTCCACACGTGGTTGGGTGGAGAGCCGGCCTTCCACCGCCACATGTGGCTCCCGCTTGAAGAAGGCCGTGCGGAACCCGGCGTCGAGCGTGAGCGGGGGCTCGCCACGCCAGGTCGCCAGGGCGTTCAGTGAGGGGCTGACCACGTACAGCTCGGTGACCCCCAGTTCCTGCTCCTTGAAGTGGGCCAGTGCCTGCCGGTAGCGCGGCTCTGCCGGGTTGACGCGCGCCTCCGCCTCCAGCGCGGCGGCGACCCAGGAGGCCACCTGTTCGGCGGTGCTGATCCGCTCCTCCTGCATGGCCCGCCGCAGCCCGAGCCAGAACAACCCGGCATCCAGAACCACCGCCACGAGGGTAATCAGGGCCAGCGTGAGCGCCACGTCCACCCACAGAGCCGGCCGGCGGGCTGCGTTCGCACCTGTGTTGGCCATCGCCCGCTTCACCCGAGCCGCCGATAGACCCCGACGACCACGCCCGCCACGAAGGACTCGACCGCGGCGGACACGGGGATGGCCTTGAGTCGCCGGTTTGCGGGCTCGAGGAACACCAAGCCCCGCCGGTGGCGGAAGGTCTTCACGGTGGCCTCGCCGTCCATCACCGCCACCACGATGTCTCCGTCCTCTACATGACTGCGCCGCTGGACGAAGACGAGATCGCCCTCGAAGATGCCCGCCTCCACCATGGAGTCTCCGGTCACCCGCAGCGCGAACACGCCGCGCGAAGGGCACAGGGAGGCATCCAGCAGCAGGGTCTCGCCATCGATCTGCTCAGCCGCGATGGGGGTGCCAGCGGCGACCTGGCCGAGCAACGGCACCTGCACCGCCCCCTCCAACGGTTGTGGAGCGACCCGGGTCGTCAGCCGGATGGCGCGCGCCTGAGCGCCCTGGCTGTCGCGCACGAGGTAGCCCTTCTCCTCCAGGCAGCGGAGCTGGTAGGCGACCCCGTTGGTCGAACGGAACTCCAGCGCGGCGGCCATCTCGCGGTAGGACGGCGGGTAGCCATGTTGGCCGATGTAGGCGCGGAGGAACTCGAGCAGCGCGCGCTGGCTGGCGGTCAGATCGGACATCGAAGCTCCCGTGCGGTCGCTGGACGTTTGAACATATGTATCACGGGCGCCCGCCATCCACCAGCGCCGAGGTCGTCGGCTTTCCGGACGATGGGCACGGTCCCCGGCTGCAGATCACGATGAGTCATGGCTTCCTTCTGGGCTCATATGCGAGGTGACGGCCAGGAGGGCCAGGGTGGCGACGCACCCCCGAGGTGAGTCTGGGCGGTTTCCTGCCCCGCCCTGGAGAATTCCGGACAGCGGGTCACTTTTCGGCTTGACGCAGTCCGCGGGCCGGGCCAAGGTGGTTCACCCACCTCACCTGGGTCGCTTCGAGCTGGCAGATCCGCTGCTCCTGACGCGAGCCGTCACGCTCGCAGCACCCCCAGGGTAGCGGTTCCACCACGCGGACCCTCGGGAGAAGACATGTCCGTCGCCCCCCCAGAACCCCTCCCCGCGTGGCCGCCTCAGCCGCCCCCGGTGGTGGAACCTCCGCCCCCGGTCGTCGCGGGCGTCCACCCCGGTGATGGCTGGGTCCTCGCCGAGCCCTGGCCCATGGGGCCAAGCACCCTGGCCGCCCTCGACGGCCTCGTGCGAGCCCTCTGCCCGGCCAGCCCGGCACCATGGTCAGCGGAAATCGCCGCACAAACCGCGCTCGGCACCCGGCTGTTCCTCCGCTATCTCCCTCCCGTGCTGGGGATCGGTTTCGTGGCGGCACTCCACGTGCTCGACCTGGCGCCCCTCTGGCGGCTCAGGGGCCTGACCCGCCTGCGCGACATGGACCGCGCAGCGGCAGCAGCGCTGCTGCAGTCCCTCGCCGAGAGCCGCTTCCAACCGCTGCGCCTCTTGCTGATGGGAGCGCGGGCGGCGGTCCTGTCCTCCTACTACGACCTCGTGCAGGTACACGAAGCCCTCGGCTACCACCCGCTGCCCTTCCTGCAGCAGCGTGCCGACCTGCGCAGGCGGCTTCTGGCGGGCAGCCGTCCCGAGGCGGCGGACCTCATCGGCCCCAGCGTGGAGGGCGCTCGATGATCCTCTCTCATCGCGACTACCTGCCCCAGCACCGGCTGGAGGCAGACCTGGTGGTGGTCGGCACCGGCGCCGGCGGAGCGCCGGTGGGGGCGCTGGCGGCCGAAGCGGGGCTCGATGTCTTGTTCGCAGAGGAGGGTGGATATCACCCGACCGCGAGCTTCAACCCCTACGGCCGCGAGAGCATCGCGCGGCTGGTGCGAGACGGCGCCACCACGGCCATCCAGGGGCGCCCCCTGATCCCGTTCGTGGAGGGGCGATGCGTGGGCGGTTCCACCGTCATCAACGGGGGCATGTCCTGGCGACCTCCCGAGCGCATTCTCGCGGAATGGGCGCGCCTCACGGGCGCCTCCGAGCTCGGCCCGGCGGGCCTTGCGGGGCTGTTGGAGCGAGTGGAACGCGAGACCTCGGTGGCCGACCAGCTCGAGCTCTCCATCGGTGACGACAGCCGACTCATGGCCCAGGGCGCCGCGCGCATGGGGTGGCGTCACGACAAGAACAAGCGCGGGCAGTACCTGTGCGTCGGCTGCAACAACTGCGTGATGGGCTGCCCCACGGGGGCAAAGACCTCTACGCTGGTCACCTGGATTCCCCGAGCCCTGCGCGCCGGAGCCCGCTGCGCCACTGAGCTGCGTATCCAGCGCCTCCTCATCGAGGGAGGGCGATGCGTCGGTGTCGCCGGCCAGGCCATCAATCCTGCCACCCGCCGCATGGACCGGGAGGTCCAGATCCGAGCCCGTGCCACGGTGATCTCCTGCGGTGCCGTGCAGACCCCCCACCTGCTGCTCAGGCATGGGCTGGGGCGCCCGAGCGGTCAACTCGGCAGGAATTTCCTGTGCCACCCCAACGCCAAGGTGTTGGCCTTCTACCCGCAGGTGGTCCGCGGCTGGCAGGGGGTGAGCCAATGGGGTCAGGTGCGTGAGTTCCGCGACGAAGGAATCCTTTTCGCTGAGAACATGATCCCGCCCTCGGCCGTGGCCTCCCTGCAACCGGTCCACGGCCAGCCGCTGTGGGAGCTGATGCAGCGCTACAACCACATGGTGCTGGGGGGCGTTCTGGTGGAAGACTCCACCACCGGTCGTATCCGGCGGGGTCCGTTCGACATGGCGCTCCCTTCCTACCAGATAACCCCCCACGACATCCACCGTTTCATCGACGGTGTGCGCCACATGGCGCTCATGCACCTGGAGAACGGCGCGGATCAGGTGCTGCTGCCGTTTTCAGGGCGCCACTTCGTCTCCAGCCCCGATCAGCTTCGCGATCTGGAGCGGGTGGTGGAGCGGCCCGACGATCTCGACCTGTTCACCGTGCATCTCATGGGCACCGCGCGCATGGGCACCCGCCCCCGTGACTCGGTCGTGAACCTCGACGGTGAACTCTGGGACCTGCCCGGCTGCTACGTCTCGGACGCGAGCCTCTTTCCCACCGCCATCGGTGTCAACCCCCAGGTCACCATCATGGCGCTCGCGCTGCACGTCGCCGAACGCCTCGTGCCGCGAATTCGCCGATAGCGTCCACACCGGAACGAGGAAAAGCCGCCGGAGCTGGGAAGCTCTGCGGCGGCCTTCGAAAGGATGGCCGGCAGTTACCTGCTCTCCCACCAGGTCTCCCTGGCAGTACCATCGGCGTGTCAGCGTGCGCGGGGCGACGTTGTGGAAAAGGAGAAGGCCGCCGGAGCTGTGAAGCTCAACGGCGGCCTTCGAAATGATGGCCGGCAGTTACCTACTCTCCCACCAGGTCTCCCTGGCAGTACCATCGGCGTACAGGTGCTTAACTTCCGTGTTCGGAATGGGAACGGGTGGATCCACCTGGCTCTCGCCACCGGCCAAAAAGGTTCGTTTTGAAATGGTGGGGACGCGCCAGGAGGCGACCTGGCGTGAGGACAAGCCGAACGGACCATTAGTACCGGTCAGCTCAGCACATTGCTGCACTTGCACCTCCGGCCTATCAACCTCGTGGTCTTCGAGGGTCCTTCAGGGAGAGCTCATCTTGAGGGGGGCTTCCCGCTTAGATGCTTTCAGCGGTTATCCCGTCCGTACGTGGCTACCCGGCTATGCCGCTGGCGCGACAACCGATACACCATAGGTACGTCCATCCCGGTCCTCTCGTACTAAGGACAGCTCCTCTCAACTCTCCAACGCCCACGGCAGATAGGGACCGAACTGTCTCACGACGTTCTGAACCCAGCTCGCGTACCGCTTTAATTGGCGAACAGCCAAACCCTTGGGACCTGCTCCAGCCCCAGGATGCGATGAGCCGACATCGAGGTGCCAAACCACGCCGTCGATGTGAACTCTTGGGCGTGATAAGCCTGTTATCCCCGGAGTACCTTTTATCCGTTGAGCGACGGCCCTTCCATATGGAACCGCCGGATCACTAAGACCTGGTTTCCCACCTGCTCGACGTGTCCGTCTCGCAGTCAAGCTCCCTTATGCCTTTGCACTCTTCGCCTGGTTTCCAATCAGGCTGAGGGAACCTTTGTGCGCCTCCGTTACCTTTTTGGAGGCGACCGCCCCAGTCAAACTCCCCGCCAGGCAGTGTCCCCGCTTCGCGGGTTAGGTAATCAGCACAGCAAGGGTGGTATTTCAACGGTGACTCCACCGAGGCTAGCGCCCCGGTCTCATAGTCTCCCACCTATCCTACACATACTGAACCGACTACCACTGCCAAGTTAGAGTAAAGGTTCACAGGGTCTTTCCGTCTGGCCGCGGGTATGGGGCATCTTCACCCCAATGTCAATTTCACTGAGCCTCTGGTCGAGACAGCGCGGAAGTCGTTACGCCATTCGTGCAGGTCGGAACTTACCCGACAAGGAATTTCGCTACCTTAGGACCGTTATAGTTACGGCCGCCGTTTACCGGGGCTTCGGTTCGCAGCTTCGCTTACGCTGACCGCTCCCCTTAACCTTCCGGCACCGGGCAGGCGTCAAACCCTATACGTCGCCTTACGGCTTCGCAGAGTCCTGTGTTTTTGGTAAACAGTCGCTACCGCCGCTTTGTTGCAACCACCTTCCGCTCCGGGGGCTAGCCCCTTCACGTAATGATGGCACACCTTCTTCCGAAGTTACGGTGTCAATTTGCCTAGTTCCTTAACCAGAGTTCTCTCATGCGCCTTGGTGTTCTCCACCTGCCCACCTGAGTCGGTTTGCGGTACGGTCATCGACCAATCATCGCAGCCCGCAGCTTTTCTCGGAAGCATGGGATCAATCGCTTCGACCCGAGGGTCTCGTCATCACCTCTCGACGTTGAGATCGCGTTTTCTTCCAACGACCTCCGCCTACTGGTTTGAACCGGGATAACCAACACCCGGCCGACCTGCCCTTCTTCGTCCCTGCACTGCTCATGGCCGATGGTACAGGAATATTAACCTGCTTCCCATCGACTACGCCTTTCGGCTCCGCCTTAGGGGCCGACTTACCCTGCCCGGATAGTCCTGGGACAGGAAACCTTGGGCTTCCGGCGAGCGGGGTTTTCACCCGCTTTATCGCTACTCATGTCAGCATTCTCACTTCCAGTCGCTCCAGATCGGCTTGCGCTTCACCTTCACTGCTACTGGAACGCTCCCCTACCGCTCCTTTCGGAACCTGAGGCTTCGGTACCATGCTTGAGCCCCGTTATATTTACGGCGCAAGGCAACTTGACCAGTGAGCTGTTACGCTTTCTTTCAAGGATGGCTGCTTCTAAGCCAACCTCCTGGTTGTCAGAGCTTCCTCACATCCTTTACCACTTAGCATGGATTTGGGGACCTTAGCCGTCAGTCTGGGCTCTTTCCCTCTCGACGATGGATCTTATCACCCGCCGTCTCACTGCCTGGCGATCCTCACCGGTATTCGGAGTTTGATTGAGTTTGGTAACCTTGGAAGGCCCCTAGCCCATTCAGTGCTCTACCTCCGGCGGGTCTACTCCAGACGCTGTACGTCAATACATTTCGGGGAGAACCAGCTATTTCCAGGTTTGATTAGCCTTTCACTCCTATCCACAACTCATCCCCTAAATTTTCAACTTTAGTGGGTTCGGGCCTCCACGAAGTGTTACCAACGCTTCACCCTGGTCATGGATAGATCACCTGGCTTCGGGTCTGCCGCCTGCAACTAAACGCCCTATTCAGACTCGGTTTCCCTACGGCTTCACCTCATGGCTTAACCTTGCTGCAGACGACAACTCGCTGACTCATTATGCAAAAGGTACGCGGTCACTTCCCCGTGGCGAACCACGAGGTTGCTCCCACTGTTTGTAGGCGTACGGTTTCAGGAACTATTTCATTCCCCTCGTCGGGGTGCTTTTCACCTTTCCCTCACGGTACTTGTTCACTATCGGTCGCTGGAACGTACTTAGCCTTGGAAGATGGTCCTCCCAGATTCCCTCGGGGTTCCACGTGCCCCGGGGTACTCAGGTATCCGACCTTGGAGGCCACTCTGTTTCGCATACGGGGGTCTCACCCTCTATGCCGCTTCTTTCCAGAAGTTTCTGCTACAGATTGACTTTTTGACTCCACGACATGATTGCAGCCATGTCCGTCGGACCCTACAACCCCGTGCCAACAACGCCTGCAAGCTTACATTGGCACGGTTTAGGCAGTCTTCCCCGTTCGCTCGCCGCTACTAGGGGAGTCTCGGTTGATTTCCTTTCCTGCAGGTACTTAGATGTTTCAGTTCCCTGCGTTGGCCCCAGCCAAAGCTGGTGACTCCTGTCGGAGTCGGGTTTCCCCATTCGGACATCCTCGGATCATAGCGTGCTTGCCCGCTAACCGAGGCTTATCGCAGGCTCCTGCGTCCTTCATCGCCGTCCAGCGCCTAGGCATCCGCCATACGCCCTTCTATGCTTGTCCACCAAGACGCCAGGTCATCCACGCGAACGTGGATCCTCCTGTTGCGTCCACCACCATTTCATCACGAATTTTCAAAGAAGACCGTCGCTTCGCGGGTGGAGGCGAGCGGACTCGAACCG
>Ga0233425_10007631_pt1 | contig 15031 bp, 8 predicted proteins | sample Watercolumn_Towu_2_FD_181712 | JGI IMG/M metagenome (GOLD analysis project Ga0233425, IMG submission 181712) | Freshwater microbial communities from Lake Towuti, South Sulawesi, Indonesia - Watercolumn_Towuti2014_140_MG | ecosystem: Environmental > Aquatic > Freshwater > Lake | place: Indonesia...
TGACGCCTTTCCGGCCCCGCCGAGCAACTCGATGTATTCACCGATCATCGTCACCAACTCGCTTTTCGCGTTCGCCAGGACTTTGAGAATGTCATATTCGGTGCGCTTGGCGGAGATGTAGCTGTAGAGGCCGTCAATGTAGGTCTTCTTGACCTGCGTGGAGAGATTCATTTTGCTCGCGCCGGCCCGGACCAGTTCGCGAATCACGTCGAACGACAGCCCGGTCGCGCCATGCACCACCAAGGGGAACGGCGCCTGCGCGTGGATCACACGCAGCGTTTCGATGTTCAGCTTCGGCTCCACCTTGTAGAACCCGTGCGCCGTGCCGATGGCCGCTGCGAGAAAATCCACGCCGGTCTGTTCCTGGAACGCCAGCGCCTCGTCCGGCGTCGTGTAGATCGCTTCGTCCTGGTTCACGACGATGTCGTCCTCGACGCCGACGACGCGCCCGACCTCGCCCTCGACCGCCACGCCCGCCGCATGGGCCTCGCCCACAACGCGTTTGGTGATGGCGACGTTCTCCGCAAACGGATGCTCCGAGGCGTCAATCATCACCGACGGATAACCCGCCTTGATCGCCTCGCTGATGACCTTCGGGTCGGTGCCGTGGTCTAGGTGCAGCGCGACCGGCATGGGACTCTCGCCCGCCACCAGCCGCGCCATGCCGACAAGCTTGCGGACGCCAAACCGCTTGATGACGCCCGACGAGGTTTGCAGGATGACCGGCGCCTTCTTCGCCTCCGCCGCCGCGACGACGGCCTCCATCGAGAGCATGTCCACGATGTTGATGGCGCCCACACAATATCCGCCCGCCCGGGCGGCCTTCAGCATGTTGGTTGGATTGACTAGCGGCATGGATTGGCTCCGTGATTCATGACGTTGACCGCGGCAACAGCGTAGTGGTCGTGCCGCGCGCGAACAAGCCTTTCCATCTCACTGTGTATCGGTCTTGCCTGTTGCAGCGACCTTGATCCGATCGGCAACAATGACAACACGGAAACCGACATCGTGGACTTTTTGCCACGACTCGTAGGCGCGGCGCACGGAGGAGCCGGCGTCGGCGGGACGGTCGGCCCAACTGCCGCCACGGGCGACTTTGCGTCCGGCGAGACTCCCGTCGTTTCGACCGTCGGCGTCGGCGTAGGGATACGGGCGATAGCTGGAGCGGGTCCATTCGCTGACGTTGCCGATCATGTCGCGCAGGCCCCACGCGTTCGGCTCGGTCTGGCCGACGTAGTCCACGACGTGCCACTTGTCGCGGAACCGCTCGTCGTGCAGCGGGAAATTCATCTCCAGCGGATACTCGTAGCGTTTTGGCAACGCGCTCGGGCCGTCGAATTTCATCCTGAACCAGCGCAGTGATTGGTCAGCGAGGTTCGCGAACCGGCTGAAGTCACTGTCCATCGTGCCGTAGAAGAACTGCGTGCCGGTGCCGGCGCGGGCGGCGTATTCCCACTGCGCCTCGGTCGGCAGCGTGACGCGCTGGCCGGTCTTGCGGCTGAGCCAGTCGCAGAAGCGCATCGCCTGCTGCCACGAGACACGCGCGACGGGCTGGTCGGGATGATTGGCGATGTGGCCGGGGACGGTGTGATCCATGTAGTGCATGTCCACGTAGCGCGTGTCGTGCTCCGGGTCGAAGCGGGCGAACTGGCTGTTGGTGACTTCGGTGACAGCCATCCTGAACGGCTCCCGCACGCGCACGATGTTGCGCGGCCGTTCGTCCGGCGCGCCGTCGAGGCTGCCCATGACAAACTCGCCCGCGGGAATCTGGACGAACGTCATCTTCACGCCGTTGCCGAGTTCGATGGTGCGCGGCGCGGCAGTTGGCATTGCCGCTGAAGCCGCCGCTTTCAAACCGTCGGGCCTGACCGGCTCCTCCGTCGGCGGCGCGACGAACTTCACCGGCGGCCGATTCTTGAACGTCTCTTCCGCCGCCCTGAATTCCGCCTCCGTGTCGGTGTCGTTGTTGGCGAACAGCTTTGCCAGTTCAAGCCGGCGGCGGCACTGGTCGGCCTCGCACACCGGCTTCACCGGAACCTGGCCTTTGGTCCGTTTCCCAGTGGGATTCGGCGTGCCAAGCTCCGCCAGCTTCGGCGGCGTCCAACTGCCAATGCGTGGCACGTTCAAGTCAATCCAGCAGTAGAGCCGTTCGCGCGCCTCTCGGTTCATGCCGGCCAGCGTCACGCCATGATGGCCCTTCTCCAACATCTGCAGCAGCCGGCTTGTCGTGGCGTGGTATTCCATCGGCGTCAGCAGGTCCATGTCACTCTCGACCCCGGCGCGGTGGACGTAGGGATGCAGCGTGTCGTAGGCGGTGTCGGATGTCTTGAAACACGGCTTGCTGCGCGGGCCGACTGTTGCGGGCCTGTCGTGACAGCTGGCGCAATATTTCTCCAGCACCGGAAAAACCTCGTGTGCGAACGCGAACGGGCGCGGCGGGCCAAGCCACGGCTGGAGTGGCTCGCTCTTGCGCGCGTCGGCGATGCTCCGCTGCAACGGCAACGTCTCCATCCGCCGCTCGTGGCAACCGACGCAGGAAACGCGCTCGCCGGGCATGCCGACGAGCCAACTGCGCATCAGTTGCACCGCGCGGCCTTCGCTATCGAGCGGCTGGAGCGAGATCGGCGTGTTTGCCGGAATCTGGAAACACGCCGAGCCGTCCGCCTCGACCTTCGCCGTGCCGAGGACGCGCTTCACGTCCCAGCCGGATTCGATGCCGACGAAATCGAAGCCGGCTTTGTTGAGGTAGCCGAAGTGATAAGCGAAGACGCGCAGGCTCTTGACCGTGCCGCGCGGCACGCCCTTCAGGCCGGGGCCGCTGTAGATGTCGGCGATGTGAACTTCCGCGGTCTTGCTCTCCGGCACGACGCGCTCAGGAATCACCGGTGGTCGCGTGCGCGCCACGAGCGGCTGCGGCTCGAACAAAGCCGCGCCGGGAAACTCCGCGATCAGCGTCGCGTTATCGAACACGTCCACGAGGTAGATGCCCCAGAGGCTCTGCGGCGTCGGCTTCATCGAGACGAGGAAATACTTGCTGCTGAGCGGATGCGGATGCGTGGTCAGCGACGGCAGTTCTTTGAGGTAATGATGATTGATGATGGCGTCGCAGACCGTGCCGGCGACGGTTTCGCCGCGACCGGGGATGAGCTGTAGGAAGCCGGTTTTCTCCGCCGGCAAAATCTCCGGCGTGACGGCGATCGGCTTGCCTTCCTCGCCCCACTCCTTCGATGTGGGCCGGTAACGGAACGGATACGCGCCGGCGAGCGCGGGGTCCATCAGCGCCATGCGCCCGCAGTCGCCGTGGTCGTGATGGCCGCTGATGATGCCGACCATCCGCGTCGGGTGATCGGGCACGGGCTTCGCGAACCGGAATGCGGTCGGGAACCACGAGTTGCTGCCGTAGAGCGCGAGTTGGCCGGTGCCGTCGGGATTCATGCTCATGCGTCGGCGCGAGAAATAATGCGGGATGTCGCTGTATTCCCAGCGTTGATACGACACGCGCCCGTCGTTGAGCACGACCGGGTCGTTGCCGTGGTCCTGGTCGAAGGTCAACTGCCGCAGATTCTTCGTCGCCGGATCGAGCAGGTAGAGCGACGAGACCGGCTGGTTGCCGTTGAGGCAGGGCACGCCAAAGTAGTTGGCGGTCGAGGCCGCGATGAGCTTGCCGTTCGGCAGGTAACACGCATCGAAGAAGTCGAGGTCGGGGAAGTTCTTCGGCGTCAACTGCTCCAGCCCGCCGCCGTCGCTGCGCACTTGGAAGATGGCCCAGCGCTTGTTGTCGTCCATGCTGGAGAACAGCATCCGCTCGCCGCCGAAGTCGAGACGCACGTCGCGCAGGATGCGGTCGTCGGTTGGTTTGTAGAGCCGCTCCAGTTTCGGTTCGCCGCGCAGGTGGGTGAGCACGGCGATTTCGTTGTCGTAACCGGTGCGCGGCATCGAAGCGTGGCACAGGTAGTTCGCCGGGATGAAACCTGTGGCACTGGCGGGAGTCCGACGCACCACGAGCAGTTTGCCGAAGTCGAGGAGCGGATTGGCCAGCAGCGCCGCGCGCACACCGGCCAAAAGTTTTTCGATCTCCGCTGACTCGACCGGCCTGCCTTCGGCGAGCGACTTCAGCATCGCGGCGCGCCCGCTCTCAAACTCCGCCAGAGCCTTGCGATGCGGTGCCGCGTCGTATCGGCCGGGGAAGGTCGTCGCCAAGTCCTCGATGGCCAGCCGCACCGATTCCGGCGTGGTGCTATTCAACATCGCCATCTGTGCCTGCACGCGCGCACGCAGCGCATTGAGCCGCTGCCGATCGGTGCGCTGTTCCGTGCTGAGCCGCTTTAGCTTCACACCGTCAGGCGCTTGCAGCCGCAGCGCGCAGATGTGCGGGAATGGACCGCTGCGTTCGAGCACGATGCTGTGCATGCCGCGCTCCAGCCGCAGCGTGCATTGCTTCTCCCACTTCGCCGACTTCGTCTGCCAACTGCCCGTCACGCCCGCCAAACCGGTATGCGCCTTCTTGCCGTCCACGCTGATCTCCACCGGCCGCGAATCATGCGCCGCATAGAGCGCGGAGAGCGTGCAATCCGCCGCGACGGGAAACTCGATGACGTATTCCGCGCGATCCGGCGAGACGCCGCCGTGCCAGATGCAGGAATGTCCGTCGGCATACGGCTGGCCGGTCAAGCTGACGCGGACGTTGCCGTCGTCGAAGTCTTTCGCTTCGATGGTGAATTCCGCCGCAGCCTGGGCCAGTGCCGGCAGAGCCGCCAACATCAAGGCCGTGAGATGGAAGATCGGTTTCATTTGGTGGCGTGCAGTCGTTCCAGTTGAACTTGCAGACAGTCTATCAAACGCGCCTTCTTCCGCGCCATAGAGTTTCTGGCCAAAGAACCATTAAATTCTGACCGGCGGGATGGAGTGCGACGCGCGTTTTTTCTTCCCTCTTTCCGGTTTCGTTTTAACATGCAGCCACGCACGGCGCCGATGACAGACGACGAGATACTGATCCAGCTTTCGCATCGCCCGATGCAGCAAGTCGAGAAGGCCATTGACTGCACAGTGGGCGTGGGCGTGCTCGCGCCGGGAAAGCGAACCGGCCGCGTGCTGGGCTTGACGCCGCTGCACCGGGGACTCGGCTTCACGTTCCATCCCGGCTACGAGTTCCCTCTGCACGCATCCGCGCCGGGCAAAGCCCTGCTCGCGTGGCTGCCCGACGCGGAACTGGATGCGCTGCTCGCGACCTATCCATTCACCCGCTTCAACAACAACACGATCACCAACCGGGCGGCGTTCAAGAAGCACTTGAAACAATGCCGCCAGCAGGGTTTCACCACCGACTTTGCGGAAGAGTTCGTGGGCTGCCACTGCCTGGGCGTCCCCATCCTCGACGAGGACGACCGCCCGGTCGCCACCATCTGGACCACGGGGCCGTCGGAGAAACTCACGGCGCGAGCAATGCCGGTCTTCGCGAAGGAGCTGCACGAGGCCGCGCGGGAGATCGCCGGCGGCTTGCAGGACCGGACGGCGCGGGATCCGGAGCGTTACCGCGCGCTCAAGATCGGGCAGGCCCGGCGCATGATGGAGTCGCATCTCTCCGACGCGGATTTCGTCATCGAAGGCGTGGCCGACGAGTTGCACGTGAGCTACTCCTGGTTCCGCAAGGCGTTCAAGAAGGAAACCGGTCTGTCGCCCAAGGGCTATTTCTTGCGGCTCAAGCTCGATCGCGCGAAGAAGCTCCTAAGCCGGGGCGACGAGACCATCAGTGAAATCGCCGAGCGGCTCGGCTTCGAATCGCCCAACTACTTCTCTGTCTTCTTCAAGAGCAAGACCGGCTTGGCTCCCAGCCAGTTCCAGAAGAAGTCCCGCTGACTTTGTTATCGCCGGTGGATCCATTCCGGGCGCGCGTAACGGGTCCGCACGAGTTGTCCGGTCAGTTCGTGCGGCCATGTGACGAGCGGGTCATCGGCGGCCCAAGCCAGGCGCAGGCCCTGATCGAGCCACGTGGCGTTGGCGGGGAAGTTGGTGACGAATTCCGCGTGCGGCCGGTTGGCGCGGTAGGCGGGCTGACGCGGCGGCTCGCGCAGGTAGCATCTTATCTGGTCGAGCGGGAAGTTGTAGAGCAGCGTGCCGTGGTGAAGCAGCCAGTTGCGGCGGCGGCGCTGGGCATTGCCGGAAAACTTCCTGCCAGCGAGACAGAGATCACTCGTGCCGTCAAAACCGACATGCGGTGCTTTGGCGAGCAACACCTCGGCGATGCGGTCGAGGATCAGGAAGTGCGAGCGGGAGACATCGTTCAACTCCGGTCGCTGGCGTATGTCGAGCACGAGCGAGAAGTTCAGGCAACCGGGGCCAATCATCACCGTGCCGCCGCCGCTGACGCGCCGCCGCACAGGCACGCCGTTGGCGGCGCAGGCCGCTTCGTTCACATCGTCGGCGACACGGCAGAAGCAGCCCAGCACGACACACGGCGCGGCGACCTCCCAGACGCGGAGCACCTCCGAGCCGTCGGTCTGCTCGGCGAGCATCAGCAGCGCCTCGTCTAGTGCGAGGTTTTCCTCCGGCGTTGGCAACGTAAGGTCGAGGAACTGCACGGGCGAAGTTTAGCGGGGCGAATGCGCCGAGGGCAAGCAATTGGGAATTGTGCTACGGCGTGAAATCCTGCCCCTTCTTCAACCGCACACAGAAGGCGGCGAGGAGCTTGGCGGCGTTGTTGAGGTCGTCGAGGGAAAGGAGTTCGTTGGGCGTGTGCATGTAGCGCAGTGGGACGGAGACTAGGCCGGTGGCCATGCCGGCGCGGGTGCGCTGCATGATGTTGGCGTCGGTGCCGGTGCCACCCGCCGCGGTGCTGATCTGGTAGGGGATCTTCTCCTTCTTCGCCGTCTCGACAAGGAGGTCGAAGACGACGGGATTGATGTTCGCGCCGCGGCAGATCTTCGGGCCTTTGCCGAGCTGGTAGTCGCCCACCTTCTTCTTGTCTATGCCGGGGCAGTCGGTGGCGTGGCCGACGTCGAGCGCGATGCCGACCTCCGCCTCGCTGGCGAACGCACTGGTCTGCGCGCCGCGCAAGCCGATCTCCTCTTGCACGGTGGAAACGCCGACGATGCAGGCGTCGAACTTCCTGCCGTGGAGCAGCCGCAGCGTCTCGGCGACGATCCACGTCCCCATCTTGTTGTCGAAGGCCATGGAGACGACGCGGTTGTTGGCCAACTCGGTGAACGGCTGCACGAACACGCCCGCGTCGCCGAGCGAGACGAATTTCTCGGCGTCCTTCTTGGACTTCGCGCCGATGTCCACGTAGAGGTCGTCCATCTTCGGCACGCGCTTGCGGTCGTCCTCGTCCATGAGATGGATGGCCTTGCGGCCGATGACGCCGGGCACGAGGCCGCGCGGGGTCATGACGACGACGCGTTGGGAGACGGCGACGGTCGGGTCCACGCCGCCGATGCGGTCCACGTAGATGAAGCCGCTCTCGGTGATGTATTGGACGATGAAGCCGATCTGGTCGCAGTGGCCGGCGAGCATGACGCGCGGGCGGCCGGCGGGGTTGCGGATGCCGAGGACGTTGCCCATCACGTCGGTCTTGACCTCATCGCACCACGGCGCGATGCGCTCGCGGACAAGCCGTTGGACCTGCTGTTCGTAGCCGGAGGGACTGGGCGTTTCGACGAGTTGTTTTAGGAAAGCTTTGGAGTCGGGGTTCATGGGGATGAGTAACGCGTAATGCGTAATCAGATGATTCAGATGATTTGGGCAGCCGTCATTGAGCGATTGCTTTTACCGACTTCTGTCGCAACCGCAATCATATTCTCGCGGCAAGAGAAGTTTCGCGAAACACTATTCCCGCTTGGTCTGATGGAGGGGTTGCGGTATTTTCGCCGGCATCATATCCAATCCAGAAGCCACCATGACAAACCAACGCGATAACTCATTCGACTCGCACATCACCCGGCGCGCGGCCATCAGCACGGCATTGGCGGCGGCGGGCGGCGCGGCGGCATTTGCACAGAGCGTCGCTGGCGCGGCGGAGACGGCCAAGCCTGACGCCCGGCGTGCTTCGCCGAAGCGCTACGACATGAAGAAGTCCATCAATCTCTGGGCGTTCCCTTACCCGGAGCGGATGAACCTGGAGGAATGTCTGCGGCTCGCGAAGGCCGCGGGCTTCGACGCGGTCGAGTTGAACTACGACCTCGACAACGACCTCTCGCCCAAGGCCGGCGCGGCGGAGTGCCGCGCCATCCGCAAGCTCGCCGACAAGGTTGGCATCGGCATCAGCGGCCTCTGCTCGTTCCTCTTCTGGCCGTATCCGCTTAGCAGCGGTGACGCGGCCAAACGCGAGCGCGGGCTGGAACTGGCCGCGAAGATGGTGCAGGCGGCGCACGATGTCGGCACGGACAACCTGCTCGTTGTTCCCGGCGCGGTGAACATCCCGTGGCGGACGGACTACGAGCCGGTGCCGTTCGACGTGTGCGACCGCCGCGCGCGCGAGGCGGTGGCGAAAGTGTTGCCGGCGGCGACGAAGCTGGGCGTCCATCTCAACATCGAGAACATCTTCTTCAGCGGCTATCTCATGACACCGGCGGAGATGAACGCTTTCGTGGACAGCTTCCAGAGCGAATACGTCCGCGTCCATTTCGACACTGGCAATATCATGATTTTCCACTACCCGGAGCATTGGATTTCCGCGCTCGGCAAGCGGATCAAGAACGTCCACCTGAAGGAGTTCTCCAAGAAGGCGACCGATCACTCGCTGGAATGCTTCCGCCCGCTGCTCGACGGCACGACGAACTGGCCGGCGGTGATGGAGGCGTTCGACCAGACCGGCTACCACGGCTACCTGACGTTCGAGTATTTCCATCCGTATCCACACTACCCGGAGGCGCTGATCTACCAGACCGCTGACTCGATGGACCGGCTGCTGGGTTTGAAGAAGGCATAGAACATCCCTGTGAAACCGAAACGACCTGCTGCTCCCGCCAACGTCCCACTCACCGCCGGCCTGCGCCGTTACTTGTATGTGACGGCGGCCGTCACCGGTGCGGCGATCATGATCGTGGAAATCCTGGGCGCGAAGATGCTCGCGCCTTACCTCGGCACGTCGCACTTCGTCTGGACGGCGCAGATCGCGGTAACGCTCGTGGCGCTGGCTTGCGGCTACTACGCGGGCGGGCGCTGGGTGGATCGCGCGCCGCAGCTCGGTTGGCTCTACGGCGCCATCGCCGCTGCCGCCGTTTATCTTTGCGTGTCGGTGCTGGTCTGCGAGCGAGTGGCGTATGGATGCTTGGAGTTTGAACTGGCGGCGGGGTCGTTGCTGGCATCGGCGTTCTTATTCTTCGTGCCGCTGGGACTGTTGGCGATGGTAGGGCCGTTCTTCGTTCGGATGTTGACCGGCTCGGTGGAGACGGTTGGCGGCAACGTCGGCCGGCTCACGGCCATCAGCACGGCGGGCAGTTTCGCGGGCACTATCCTCATCGGCTATGTGCTCATCCCGTTCCTGCCGAACTCGGTGACGATGTATCTGACGGCGCTGGCGTTGCTGGCGGTGGCGGTGGGCTATTTTGCCGGGCCGGCGCGGAAGGTTTCGAAACTCGCGCCCATCCTGCTGATCGCGGCGCTCGGCGTGGGCACCGGCTACGCGGGCGTCCAGCGAGACCGTTTGCACAGCGAAGACATCACGGAGTTGTATCGAGCGAACTCCAACTTCGGCCAGCTTCAGGTCGTGGAGTGGAACGAGGAGCCGACGCGGCGCAGTTACCTCAACGATTTCCTGAATCAGAATTCCTACGACCCGAAGGAGCGCCAGAGCGTCTCGATGTATACCTACATGCTCCACGGGTTGGCGCGCGCCTACACACCGCGCATCACCGATGCTCTTTGCATCGGGCTGGGCGTCGGCATCGTGCCGAGCGCGCTGGCCCGCGATGGCGTGCGTGTGGACGTGGTGGAGATCAATCCCGCCGTGCTGCCGGTGGGTGTGAAGTTTTTCAACCTGGAGCCGCAGAAGCTCAACATCCACCTCGGCGACGGGCGCTATTTCGTCAGCCGCTGCCAGAAGCAATACGACACGATCATCCTCGACGCCTTCCTGGGCGACTCGTCGCCGTCGCACCTCTTCACGCGCGAAGCGTTCACGGCGATGCGCCGGCTGCTGCGGCTCGACGGCACGCTTGTCATCAACATGTTCGGCGGCATTGGCAGCGAGGGTGAGTTTTTCACTGCGTCGTTGGCCCGGACGCTGGGCGTGGTCTTCAAGAGCGTGCGCATCCACCAAGCCGGCAACGGCAACACGTTCATGGTGGCGTCGAATCAGGCGACGCTGACGTTGCGGGAGAGGCCGGACTTGGAGCGGATGCATCCGAGCGTGCGGCGATCAGTGGGGCAGGCGTTCAGCAGTCTCCGGGCTGTAAATCTCGACAACGGCATCGTGCTGACCGACGACTACAACCCGGTGGAGTTTTATGACGCGAAGAACCGCGAGTCCTTGCGGCGCCAGTTGGCGTTGCAGATGAAGAACGATTAGGCCGGGACACTCACGGCAGCACGGTCACTTCGTTCACGCGCCACGGGTCTTGGGTGGGAGCTTGTGGAACCGGGCGCAACCGCAGGTAGCGCGCGCGGTGCCGAGCGACCTTCGCATCCAACAACTGCCACTGCGTGCCGTCGGCGGACAATTCGATGGCGAGGCCCGGCGGCGAGGTAACGGCCTCGATGGACTTGAAATCCTGCATCGCGCCCATGTCGAGCCGCCACCAAAGCTCCGGCGATACCGGCGTCGAAGATTCCCAGCGGGTTTGCGCGAAGCCGTCGTAAGCCATGTCGGCATGGAAGCCGGAGTTGGTGTCCGAGCCGATGGCGGTCCATGACAGCGTCGGCAGTCCGCTGCGTTGGTAGGAGAATGTGCGGTGCTCGACGATGGATGGGCGCGTTGCCACGGTGACGAGCTTGGCGCGTGAGGGCGCGAGATCCAGCACGGCGTCCTGTTTGGCGGTGAACGGCGCGGCCAGTTCGACAGGCGCGGCATTGGGGTCGCCGCCGACGCGCTTGAACACCACCGGCTCGCCGAACTGCCGCAGCACTTTCAAACGGAAGATGTTCTTCGCTGGCGCGTAATCGAGCCAGAACCACACGCGCGGGAAGAAGAGCGGCATGTGCAACTCGCCGAGCGAGCTTGGCAGGCGCGGCGAGAGCCAAAGCGTCTGGCCGGGCACATCGAGAGTTGCGCCGGCGAGTTGATGGAGCCACCACCAGGCGGCCGTGGTGCTCATATAACTGGCGCCGCCTTGCGGCGGGTCCTTCAGCGTGGGGCTGATGTTGATATACATACCCCAAGGGATTCTGTAGTAGTGGTAGATGCCCTCGTAGATGCGCCAAGCCACCTCCAGCGCGTCGTCGGCCCAGCCTTCCGCCATTGCCAGGCCGGCGAAGTAGGTGGCTTGGTAGGTGAACCAGCAGGTGTTGTTGTGCGCGCTGCCGTCGGGCATGAATTCGTCGGAGAAGACCCACGGGCTGGAACGGCCGTTGACCTTGAGCAAGCTCTCCAAGCTCGCTTGCGCCTCAGCCGGCGGGACCACGCGCGGCAGGCCGATGGCGCGCGTCAGCCAGTCGCCCGCCAGTTGCGCTGAGAACAACGTCGGCACCAGCAAGCCTCTGTCGGGCAGGTAGCACTTGGCGAAGAACTGGCCCGTCCAGAGCCGCTGCCGCATCGTCGCGCGCACGCGCTCGAGCCGTTGAGCGCACGCGGCGCGGGTGGCGGCATCGCCCTCGATGGTGGCGATCTCCATCGCGCTCAGCAACGCCGCCCCGTAGGCGCTCGCGGTGAATACGAAGGCCCCGGCGTATTGCACGCCCGCGTCGAACGTCGTGCCGCCCTCCGGGATGCCATCGCCATCCCGGTCCATCGTCACCAGCCAGTCCAGTGCGCGCTTGATGCCGGGCCAGGCGGCGTCGAGCATCGCCCGGTCGCCGGTCCAGCGGTAGTGTTTCAGCACCTGCCAGATGTAGACCGCCGACAAATCCGGCCAGCGTGTGACGCCGTAAAAGACGCGCGGGTCGCCGATGATCTGGTAGATGTTGCCGCAAAAGTGCGTGATCTCGCCGCTGACCTGCTGGCAACGATTGAACAACTCCAGCTCGCTGCGCGATAACCCCGGGAAGAATGTGCCGTAGAAGATGTGCGCCACCGTGCGCTGGTCCATCGTGCCAAGCGCGCCCTCCATCCACGACGGGTCTTCATGCACCGAGAACTCGCCATCGCGTGTCAGCAGCGTGTTGTTGAACATCGGGTGCGTCGAGTTGATGAGCAGCCGCTGCAACCACGCCGGCAGGTTGGAACTGGTCATAAGCTTGCCCAGCGCCGCCGTCTCGCGTTCCAGCCGCCTGCGCTGCGCAAACGCGTAGGCCGCGAGCGCCTGCGGGTTCTGGAAATCGCGCTGGTAGTAATGGCCGTGGTCCTTGCCGTCCATCGTCACGTGATGCGGCATCCACCAGACGAACGCGAACAGGAGCTTTTGCTGTCCGCCAGCCGGCACGGTGACCTTCCGGCAGATCGCACCGGCGGTGGAAGGCGATTTTGGATTTTGGATTTTAGATTTTGGATTTTCCGCGCGTTCCAGTTCACCGGCGGTTGAAAAGCGTTCCACGAACTCTGCGCCATCCGCCGCGACATCCCAGCCGCGCGCAGTGGTTGGGCCGTCGCTCAGCAGCCAGTATTCGCCGCTGGAGTTCAGTTTCATTGTCTCGAACTGCTTGGTGGAGAAGAGCCGCAGCCCGGTCAGCGGCGTCCCTTTCACCGCCGCCGGCTCGACGCGGTTGCCCTCCTGCTCGCGCCACTGACGATGATCACCGTGGACCTGGTAGCCGCCGCAGCCGATGAAGTGTTCCAGCGAGAACAGCAGCGAAGCGTCCACTGGCTGGGCGTTGGTATTGGAGAGCGTGAACTCGAAGAACGCGATTGGCAGGCTGGAGTCCTTCACGTTGTGTGGCGCCAGCGTGGACCACGCGCGCAACGACACGCCCACCGGCAGAGCCGCATCTTGGAACTTGGCGTCCACAACAGGAATTTGCCCGTGGTAGGCAACGTGCGCCACCTGCGTGACGCCTGGCAGTTCCTGCTCGCGGAATCCGAAACGGAGCCAGCGGGTGACCGGGTTTGGACTGGCCGTGCGGATGGCGAAGAACGTCGCGCGTGATGGCCGCCACGGGTGGTCCCAGAGTGGCTCGTCCCAGTTGTGGTTGATGCTGAAGCGCGAGAACCAGCCGCTTGGCAGCACTTCAAACTTGCCGCAGCCCAGCGCGCCGAGCGGCACGCCGTTCTGCCATTGGCCGTTGTGGACGACGCCGGTGGCTTCGTCGAGACCCTGATTTGGCTGTGCGCCCGCCGGACCCGCCAGCAACGCGACGACAGCTATCAATCGAGTGATGAGGTGCATGATGGATCGAAAACGTAGGTTGGCCCGCGGCTCACTTGGCGACTTCGGCGTAGATGCTGTGCGACTTGTGTCCCTCCAGGTCCAGCTTGTCCAAGTCGGGCACGGTGCCTTTTCCAAACTCGCAAACCGTCATTGAGCGGAAGCCTGCCTCCTTGACGAGCAGTTCAAGTTCCTGCCGGTCATAGTTCCACGCGTGGTCGCGGATGAAGCGGCGGGAGAACTTGCCGATGAAGCTTCCCGGCGCGATGTCTTTGTCGAAGCCCCACCAGAGCCGGCAGAGGTCGCGCGCCGGCCTTGCGCCCGGTTGCGCTGTCGCAGCGGCCTGCTGATAGCACGCGATCATCTTCGGGATGTCCGGCACGATCAACCGCAGCGCGCCGTCATCGCGCAGGCAACGGCGGCATTCCCGCAGGATGTGCAGCGCCTCCCATCGCTCGAAGTGCTCGATCACATGCGAGCAGTAGATGAACTTCACTGAACCGTCCTCCAGCGGGAACCGTTTGCGGATATCCACGAGCTTCAGGGCAGGCCACGCCAGATCGTAACCAGACGGCAACACGCCGAGCCGGATCAGGCCCCGCCGCACGCCGGGAAACTTCGACAACAGCGGCAGGATGCCCCAGTCAAAGTTCAGCCAGTGGTTCAGGCCGTTGGGGCCGCAGCCGATGTTCAGCAGAGTCTCCGATGATTTCATAGTCATGCAAACCGCGCGAAACTATAGAAGAAAGCTTGCGCGCTTGCCACCCCGAAGACTTGGGGCACATCGCATGGCTGCGCTTGGCCGCAAGCCCGCCTATTTCACCGGCGCGGCGGGTTCTTCGTAAACAAGGTCAATGTAAGCGATGACTGCCGCCGTCAGCGGCCGGCGAGCCAACGGTGCGTAGCGGATGTCGCGACACCGTCTGCCGTTGTAGTCCAGCGCCACGCCTTTGATAATTGGGGTCTTCTTGGAGGCGGTGGACGGGCCGGCGCGAATGACGATTTCGTTCAGCCGGCGCAGTTGGCCGGTGGGCACGTCGCAATGGAACTCGGAAGCCGGACCGGCGGTGGGAGCCAGTGGATGGCCGTTGCAGGAAACCTGGGCGTCAGCGGGCAGCTTGCCTTCGACGCGGAAAGAGAGCTTCGCTCCGTCCGTCGCGGTGAACTCGGCGGGCTTGCCGTTCACGACGATGACGGGATGGCGCTCGATCCACTTCTTGTCGCCGGCGCGGGCCGTCACGAGGAGGTCATAGGTGCCGTCGGCCAGCTTCGACGTGTCGAGTGAGGTTTTAAAGGCCGTCGCGAGATGGCCCTTGCGCGAAGTCTTCGCCGGGGCCGTCTGGCCGCCGATGGCGCATTCGACGGCGCTGATCTCCGCGTGGAAGTCGGCGACGATGCCGCTGACCTTCTGCCGGCCGTGCACAAGGTCGGTGAAGGCTGGCGTGGTGATGTCCACGGAGCAGTCCTCGGCCCAATCAAGATAGACGTGTTCCTCTCGGCCGCCTTCCAGCCGGAACAGGACGTAAGCGCGCGGTGTTGGCGGATACGGCATGATGCCGTGCCACGCGTAAGAAATCGCACCGCCGAGGATGTGGGGGGCGCCGGCCCAAGTCGTTTCGTTGCGGCTGTGGACGTGGCCG
>Ga0233425_10007632_pt1 | contig 15031 bp, 12 predicted proteins | sample Watercolumn_Towu_2_FD_181712 | JGI IMG/M metagenome (GOLD analysis project Ga0233425, IMG submission 181712) | Freshwater microbial communities from Lake Towuti, South Sulawesi, Indonesia - Watercolumn_Towuti2014_140_MG | ecosystem: Environmental > Aquatic > Freshwater > Lake | place...
CTTGCGAAATGAAGCTCAACGCCGAGGACGAACTGATTCGCCGACTGGTCGGACGGTTGCCGTCGGGCGAGGGACTCGTGGTCGGGCCCGGGGACGACTGCGCCGCGGTGCGGCTTCCCGGGGCCCGGCGGCTGCTTTTGTTGAAGACCGACTGCGTGGTCGAGGGAGTTCACTTTCTTCGCGCGCACGATCCTGGACGCATCGGTTGGAAGGCGCTCTGCCGGCCGCTCAGCGACATTGCAGCGATGGGCGGTGTGCCCGGACAGGCGCTTGTGACGCTTTTTTCGCCGCCCGGGATTCCGCGCGGGTATTGGGAGAAATTTTATCGCGGCTTGGAGCGTGCGGCGCGGAGGTTTGGTGTTGGGATTGCCGGGGGCGAGGTGTCGCGTCAACCGGCAGGGATTGCTGTTTCGGTCGCGCTGACCGGGACGGTGGCTGCGAGGGAAATGGTTTTACGCAGTGGGGGAAGGCCCGGCGACGACCTTTACGTGACCGGCCGTCTCGGAGGCTCACTCGGAGGGCATCACATGGATTTTGTTCCGAGGATTGCGGAGGGGCGCTGGCTGGCGGAAACGGTCCGGCCGCGGGCGATGATGGATATCAGTGACGGGCTTGGGAGCGACCTCCCCCGGCTGGCGGCGGCAAGTGGCTGCGGGTTTGAGGTGGACCTTGAATCCCTGCCGCGGAATCGCGGCTGTGACGCGGCGGCTGCGCTGAGTGACGGTGAAGATTATGAACTGCTCTTCGCCGCGTCTCGCCGCGTGCGGAAGCGGCTGGAGGAGCGGTGGAGGCAGGCTTTTCCGAGGGTGAAGCTGACGCGGATTGGGAGGCTGACGGATTCCGGCGAGGCCCCGGCCGGCTGGCCTGGGGGATGGGATCATTTTTCCGTTGTCAGAAGCGGGCGGGCCGGAGAGTTTCGCGACGGGGCCGTTGGAAGAAAACGGCCCCGCCGGTCATGATTAAGGTCAACTACAATCCGCCCGGAACACCACCCGCGACATTGCTGCCGCGCAAGGGGGGGAAGTCGACGTCGGTGATCAGCCTGATTCAGTACGATTCCGAGTCGATCCTCGAGGCCGACTTTGACACCTTCAAGGAACTCCTTCAGAAGTACGACCCGAAGAAGGTCAACTGGATCAACATCGACGGCCTCGGTGACATTGAACTCCTCAAGCAGCTCGGGGCGCATTTCCAGATTCATCCGCTGGCGCTCGAGGATGTTCTGAACACCGCGCAGCGGCCGAAGGTCGAGCATTTCACGACGCATTTTTTCATCGTGAGCGAGATGATTTATTTCAACGAGGATTCGGAGCTGTCGTTCGAGCAGTTGAGCATGTTCCTCGGGGATTCATTTCTGATCACGCTTCAGGAGGAACGCGGGTACGATGTGTTTGAGACTGTGCGGGCGAGGCTTCGGGCCGGGCGGGGATTTGCCCGGCGGATGAAGGCGGACTATCTCGCCTATGCGCTCCTCGATGCGATGGTGGATCACATTTTTCCGGTGCTCGAGTCCGTTGGGGATTCAATCGAGGCGGTGGAGGAGGAGCTTCTCGACAAGCCGACCCGCAAGTGTTTGCGCAAGCTCTATGAGGCGAAGCGGCTTCTCTTGCAGTTGCGGCGTGCGTCGTGGCCGCAGCGCGAGATATTCAACACGTTGATCCGCGACGACACCGGGCTTGTGAGCCGCGAGACGCAGATTTTTCTGCGCGATTGCTATGATCACACGTCGCAAATCATCGACATCATTGAGAGCTACCGGGACCTGACCGCGGGGTTGATGGATCTTTATCTGTCGAGTCTGGGATTCCGGACGAATGAAATCATGCGCGTGTTGACGATCGTTTCGGTGATGTTCATTCCGCTGACATTTCTCGCCGGGGTTTACGGGATGAATTTTGACTTGGAGGACAAGTGGAACATGCCGGAGCTTCACTGGCCCTTCGGCTATATCTATTTCTGGTGCGTGTGTCTTTGCATCGTCGGCGGGATGCTTATTTGCTTTAAGAGACAAAAATGGCTCTGACATCGGCGCTGATCCTGACGGCGGGATTCGGCGAAGGGCACAATGCGGCGGCGCGGAATACGGCGGAGGCGCTTCGCGCGCGGAATCCCGGTGCACGAATCGAGGTGCACGATGTTTTTCTTGAGGCGTATGGATGGGTGAACCTTTTGGTGCGGGACGCCTATCTTGCCGCGATCAACCACACGCCGTCCCTCTGGAAGCTTGTCTTTGGACTGTTGGACAAGACATCCGTGCTGGGCGGTGGAATCGGTATTTTCGGCCGGGCCGCGAGGCACCTCGACCGTTTGATCCGCGATATGTCCCCCGAGGTGATCGTGTTGACCTACCCGGGCTACGGACACCTTCTCGAGCATCTGAGTAGCCGGGGGAGTGTGCATGGGGCGAAGGTGATGGTGGTCGTTACGGACTCCTTGAGCATCAATTCCGCGTGGTATCGACCGCCGAGCGATCTTCTTCTCGTTGCGAACCGGGAGACTGCCGACGTTATTGCCCGGGCGGGGATTTCGCCGGGGAGAATCCGGGTGACGGGATTCCCCGTGCCGGCGGCCTTCAGGCAACCGTTGGATCGGGCCGACGGGCCGCCATGGGAAGTGCTTTACATGGTGAACTCCGCGCACCACCGCGCGCCTGAGATTGTGAAGGCCCTGCTGGGGGTCTCCGGGATTCGACTGACCGTGACGGCCGGACGCGACGAGAAGCTGGCGTCCGCGGTGCGGGACCTTTCGGCGAGGATGGGGATCCCGGTTTCTGTCTTCGGATGGACGCCGCAAATCGGCGAACTTCTGCGGAGGAGTCACATCCTGATCAGCAAGGCCGGCGGCGCAACGGTGCAGGAGGCGCTTGCTGCGCGGACGCCGATGATCATCACGCAGATTGTTCCCGGCCAGGAGGAGGGCAATGCGACGTTGATGATGGACTGCGGGGCCGGGGAGTTTGCCGGGACAGCCGGCACGATCGCGGCCGCGGTGGCCGGGATGACTTTCGGGGGCGGCGCGCTCTACCGACGGAGGCGCGATGCCGCCGCCGCAATCTCCCGTCCGGATGCCGCCGAGGCCGTTGCGGAATGCATTGAGGAGATCATCCGATGACAATCCGGGCGGCGATTTTCGACATTGGGAATGTGCTGGTGCTTTTCGATTACATGCGGGCTGCGCGGCGTCTGATGGAGAAGAATGGATTGACCGAGGCGCCGGACCGCGCCCTGATCGCCGACGCCGTCCACCGGTATGAATCCGGACGCATGGATCGTGGGCTGTTCCTTGACATCGTGCGGCCTGAGTTTCGTGACTCCGGGCCGGCGGAGGATTTTGTGCGGATCTGGGAGGATATCTTCGAGGAGAACCGTCCGATGACATCGCTGGCCCGTCGGGTGGCAGGTTCGGTGCCCGTCTTTTTGATTTCGAACATTGGCGACATCCACCTGGAGTATCTCCGACGGACGTATGACGTTTTCGGCATTTTTTCCGACGGCCTGTTCTCGTTCGAAACCGGACTCATGAAGCCCGATCCCGGTGTCTTCGACCTCGCCCGGACGCGCTTTGACGTTGATCCGTCGGCGACCGTGTACTTTGACGATGTGAGGGAGAACTGCGATGCGGCGGCGTCGCGAGGGTTTGTTGTGCACTGCTATGATGCCACGCGCCACCGGGCTGCCGAGGACCTTGTGAACGGAAAGATTTTTTCCTGAAGGGCTGGGCGCGAGGGGAGATCGCGCTGAGACGCGAAGACGCGGAGAGGCATAGGGCGGCACGGCCGGGCGGAGGGAGAGGTTGAGGTTGCGGAATCACCGCGATGCGCAAGAGCGAGGCGCGAGGCGGCCGCACATTGTCAGTTACCTGACAAAGACGCCGATGTAGTCGCGGACGAAGCTGAACTCGGGGAGTGAGACGGGGGCGGGTGATGCGTTGACCCAAAGGCCGCTGGAACCGCCGCCATCGAGGTTGAGGGCGGTGCGCGGTGTCCAGTTGCCGAAGACTCCGGGGACGAGAAGAATGGCTGCAGAGTCGGCCAGTGAGACCGATGTGAGGTAGCAGAGAGCCCACTGGCCGCGGCCATCGGTTGCAACGATCGTGCGCCTTGCGTGGCGTTCCGTGTTGAGGCCGGCCACGCGGCGCGAATCCTCGACGAGCATGGGGCCGCACTGGACGGCATCGAGGAGGTTCTTCCCGGCCGCGAAATTCGGGGAGCGGACGATTTCGATGCGTCCGGGGCGCACAGTGAGGATGCCGGCAAGGAGTTTGGCCCGCGCGAAAGGCTGGATCGTGCGGCCGTCGGCGACAAGGAGGCCGACCGGGCGGAGGTCGTCCTGAAAGTAGCCGCCATTGACGCCGGCGAGGGCGCGCGCGTCGCGCATGACATCTGCGAGCCGTGTCTGGCCAGGGGCGGGGCTGTCAATGACCCGGAGGGTGTATTTTTTTTCCGAGAAGACGACGGCTGTGAGAGTTGCTGTTGCGGATTCGGATGCGAGCTGGGATTCGCGGACGGCCAGGCCCTGCACCGGTGTTGCGATGACCTGCGACGCAGCGAGCGACCAATCCGCGGCGGCGCTGGCCAGCGAAAGGGCGAGGACGGCGAGCGTGGTGCGGGAGGTCATTCGTCGACCGAGCGGAGTTTCGCCAGGACGCTGAAATCCTCGAGGGTCGTGGTATCGCCCGTGATCGCATTGCCTGCGGCGATCTGCTTGAGGAGCCGGCGCATGATTTTTCCGCTGCGGGTTTTCGGGAGAGCCTCGGCGAAGCGGATGTCATCGGGCTTCGCAATCGGGCCGATGGCGTGGGCGACGTGGCGGCGGAGTTTCTCGGCGAGTTCGTTGGTGGCGGTGTGTCCCGACTTGAGGGTGACGAAGGCAACGACCGCCTGACCCTTGATTTCATCGGGGCGGCCGACGACGGCGGCCTCTGCGACATCGTGGTGGGATACGAGCGCACTTTCGACTTCCGCGGTGCCGAGGCGGTGGCCGGCGACATTGAGGACATCGTCGATCCGGCCGACAATCCAGAAGTAGCCATCCGTGTCGCGGCGCGCGCCGTCGCCGGTGAAGTAACAATTTTTCACCTCGCTCCAGTATTGTTTCCGGTAGCGCGCCTTGTCGCCATAGATCGAGCGGAGCATGGACGGCCAGGGTTTGCGAATGACGAGTTTACCGCCTTCGTTGGGTCCGAGTTCGCGGCCATTGTCATCAACGATTGCGGCATCGATGCCGAAGAACGGGAGGGTTGCGGTGCCCGGCTTGAGCGGCGTCGCCCCGGGGAGGGGGGTGATGAGAATCGAGCCGGTTTCGGTCTGCCACCAAGTGTCGACGATCGGGCAGCGGCCTGAGCCGATGTGTTTGTGGAACCACATCCATGCCTCGGGATTGATGGGTTCGCCGACGGTGCCGAGGAGGCGGAGCGAGGACAGGTCGTGTTTTTTCGGCCATTCATCGCCCCACTTCATGAAGGCGCGGATGGCCGTGGGTGCGGTGTAGAGGATGGTGACGCCGAATTCCGCGATGATCTTCCAGAAGCGGTCCGGCTCCGGCCAGTTGGGTGCGCCCTCGTAGAGGAGGCACGTGGCACCGTTGGCGAGAGGTCCGTAGACGAGATAACTGTGGCCGGTGATCCAGCCAACGTCCGCGGTGCACCAGTAGACGTCATCCTCGCGGAGGTCGAAGATGTATTTTGTCGTTGTTGCGGTGCCCGTGAGGTAGCCGCCGGTGGTATGGAGGATGCCCTTGGGCTTTCCGGTGGAGCCGCTGGTATAGAGGATGAACAGGGGATGTTCGCTGTCAAAGGCCGGAGCCGGGCAGTGGGCGGTGACGTATTCGGCCTCGCGGTGCCACCAGACATCGCGGCCCTCCTGGATGTGGATGTCGAGGTGGGTGCGGCGGAAAACAATGACGCGGCGGACCTGTGTGTCGCCATCGAGGGCATGGTCGACGTTTTGTTTCAGGGTGACCGCCTGGCCCCGGCGGTAACCGCCATCGGCCGTCACGACGATCGTGGCCCCGCTGTCGTGAATTCTGTCCTTGATGCTTTCGCTGCTGAAGCCTCCGAAGATGACGCTGTGGACGGCTCCGATGCGCGCACAGCCGAGCATGGCAATGACCGCCTCCGGGATGAGGGGCATGTAGATGACGACGCGGTCACCCGGCCTGGCTCCGTTTCGTTTGAGAATGTTGGCAAAGATGCAGACTTCGCGGTGGAGCTGGTGGTAGGTGAGGGTGCGTCGTTCGCCGGGCTCGCCTTCCCAGATGATGGCCGCCTTGTTGCGGCGCGGGCCGGTGAGGTGGCGGTCGAGGCAGTTTTCACTGGCGTTCAATTTCCCGCCGACGAACCATTTTGCGAACGGTGTCTTCCAGTCGAGAATGCGCGACCATTTTTTCCTCCACAGCAATTCGGACGCCTCGCGCGCCCAGAATTTCTCCGGCGACTTCATCGAAGAAGCGTGGAGTTTTTTGAAGTCTGTGAACGATTTGATGCGGGACTGTTTTGAAAAATCCCTTGAGGGTTTGAAAACGCGTTTTTCGACGAGGTGCGATTCGATGGAATTGCTCATAGGGGAGGATGGAGCGGAGGTTAGGCAGGTTTGGCGGCATTTCGCAATACCCGCGGTGAGTCCGGCGCACCGCCTGCCGCGGCGTCGGGGAAGTGTGAGGCTACGGGCACTTCACGGCCATGAAATGAATCCTGATCCTCGCGGCCATCGCCGCTGCCGGAATACCTGATTATCAGTGTTACCAGAACGGAACGATTGAGATTCCGGCGCTGAAATTGTTGGAGCACAAAGGCCCTCCGCCGCTGCCCGGCCACGATCCCGACGAGCCAGCAGGAGGACAAGTCTGTGAAATCCCGCGCGTTCGTCAGCCTCAACCAACTTACGGGCACGAGCGCGGGCGGGGTGATGCCGGGCGCGGGTGCTCGCTCAGGCTTTCGGGGCGGCGCCTGCGATGCTGAGGGAAATGTCGATTTCCTCGGAGACCTTGTCAGTGTTTTGTCCGGCTTGGATTTTGAAATCGCTGCGGTTGATTTTGAAGTTTGAGCGGATGACGAGGAGGTCGCCGTCGACGTCGCCGCCGCGGGCCTTGAGTTTGCCGGGGAGGTAGGTGGCCTTGACGGGCACGGTGATTTCCTTCGAGACACCCATGAGCGTGAAGACGCCCGTGACGTTGGCGGTGCCGGAATTGCCGTCGCGCTGGACGTCGGAGACCTTCTTGAGTTCGAAAGTGATCTCGGGGTGGGTTTTCACATCGAGCCATTTGGGACCATGGAGGTGGTCCTTCATGACCGGGTTGGGGACGTGGAGCGTTTCGGTGGCGACGATGATTTTGCCTTTGACGTCCGCCGGGCTGGAGGGATCGGCGGTGACTGAGCCGGAGATGCCGCTGGCAGTGCCGTTGATGGATTCCAGGGGTGCGTCGAGTTTGAAGACGATGTTATTGACGCCCTTGGGGTCCTTGAAGTCGAAGGTGAGTGGCTCAGCTTGGGCGGAGACGGCGACTGTGGCGAGGAGGGCGGTGGCAAAGAGTTTTGTTGTCATGGCTTTTTTCTCTTGGTTGTTGGGATAAAGGAAACTGCAGCGAGGAAGATTGAGCCGGCGCAGCCCGCCACGAGGAAATCGAGGCCCGGGACGAAGCGGTTTTCAAATACAGGATATTCGATCCCGGTAATCTCGTCGGTTTTTTGAATTGGGACGGATGTTTTCGTCCATCCCTTCTCGGCCCCGAGGGTGACCCAAAGGCCGATCACGCCAGCGAGGCAGATTGCGGCGATGAGGCGGAGGAACGTTCGCAACATTTCGGCGGAAGGTATGCACGGCGGACGGGCTGTCCAACGAAAACTTGCAGTTTTAAGAAATGGGCTTGCGGCTCCGTTTTGCGCGAAACAGCCAACTGGCGTACCGAATGTGAATTCATCGAACTCATAAACGGTTTTTAGACAGGATTAACGGGATTAACAGGATTTCATGAAAAGCAGTTGCACAAAAAGACGGAGAAAAATTTGTTCGCTGGGGATTACGCGTAAACCAATCCTGTAAATCTTGTTAATCCTGTCAGAAATTCCTCAAACGCTGGATTCGGGTTGAAGACGGTCTGACCAGTGATGTCTTCAAATCCTGGATTCGTAATGCTGAGGACGACAGCTTTTTAGGCTGCTGCTGCAGGCTTTTTGTGGAATCCGATCAGACCTTGCCGCAGATGGATACCTTGAGTCCGAGGGCATTCATTGCGGCGGCCTTGGTATAAAGGGCGCGGCGGGCGGCGGCCTTGCCAGGGGCGTAGGCGACCTGGATGTGATTGCTTTTGTGGCGGGCCATCATCTGATCGCGATCGATGCCTTGGAGGACGGCGTGCATGATCGGCCACTGGGGGGTTGTGAGACGCCAGCGGTCTTCCGTTTCCCCGGCCGGCAGTTCGACGACTTCAGCGAGGCCGGTGTCAAACTTCAATTCCCCGTCCTCGACAAAGACGCGGCTCCAGACGATCCATCCGGGTTTACTTATGCCCTTGAGGGTGCCGCCGCCGAGGCGGAAGTACATTGGCGGCTGACGTTCGCTGGAAGTACCGGCCCAGCCTCCGATGAAATGTTCCGGGGGCGCGGCGCCGCTGATGAGGAAGACCCAGACGTAGGCGTTGAGCGACTCGTCCTTGAACTGGCGGCCCCAGCGGAGGTCGTGGAGGGTATTTTCGGGCGGCAGGCCGAGTTCCCGCCAGATGCGGTAGGTAATGAGTCCGTCAAGGCCGGCGCATTCGTCGACTTCGTTGAAATGCGGGAGGGCCTCGCCCTTGAAGAGTTCGCGACCGTCCTCGGACCAGACGGGCGGCCGGTCGACGTTGTTGAGTGTGCCCTCAACGAGATCGGAGGCGGGGGCGAGATCCTTGAGGCCCTGTTGGTATTGAATGCCGATGGTTGCGCAGCCGAATTCGTCGGCGATGCGGACGGCGGCGATGTACATTTTACACTGCTGGAGAACCTGGTGTTCGGTGAGCTCGGTTTCCTCGTGTCCGCCGAGGCGGAACTGCAGGCCTTTTTCCTTGTACCAGTTGAAGACCTGCCAGGCCTCATCGTCGCGGACGGTGAGCATGCGGGCGTAGAGGGAGGACTGGCTGAGGCGTTCCTTGAAGACGCCGGTGGGATGGAGGAGTTCGTCGGGTATGATCGCGTTGAACATTCCCATGCAGCCCTCGTCGAAGACGCCCATGATGGCTTTTTCGCTGCGGAACTTCCGCGCAAATTTTTTGCCCAGAGTGGCGGCGCTTTCGGGGACGTCGGCCTTCTTGAATGGAACGACGTGGCTTTCGTCGTGTTTGACTTTTCCCTTCTTGAGCCAGCGGCGGAGGCCATCGAGGAAGAATTCGTCGGTAAAGTCCTCACTCCAGAGCGAGCTGTATTTGACGCCCGCCTTGGCGAGCGAGCCGTTGAGGTTGAGCATGCCGACGAGGCCCGGCCAGGTGCCGCTCCAGTTTGCAAGGGTCAGGATGGGGCCCTGGTGTGCGATGAGGCCATGGAGGATGTGGTGGCTGTATTGCCAGACGGCCTCGGCGACGATGAGCGGGGCATCGGACGGGATGTCGCGGAAGACCTGCATGCCGTATTTTTGACTATCGATAAAGCTGTGGCCCTTTTCCTGGTTGAAGCCGTGCGCGCGTTTGACGATCCAGCCTTCTTTCGCGAGAGCCGCAGTGATCTGTTTTTCCATGGCGACTTGGGCTGCCTCACAGTTTTGGTTGGCTGAGACTCGGAGGTCGCCGTTTGCGATCAGGTAGACGGTGTTCATGATAATTAGGCGGGAATTGGAAGCTGGATCATAGCTGCAACCCATGCAAAATGAAGCGGATTCCGTAAGATGCCCAGTTTTTCCGTATCTCCTGTTTTTCGCACTTGGGCGGAGATTGATCCCTCCGCGTTGCGGCACAACTTGTCGGTTGTGCGGGCGCGAGTAGGTGCCGCGCCGGGTATTCTTGCGGTGGTAAAAGCAAACGCGTACGGCCACGGTGCGGTGGAAGTCGTGAAGGCGCTTGCGGATCAAGTGAGGATCTTTGGCGTGGCGAACATTGCCGAGGCCGACGAGGTGGAATCGGTGGGGACGGGAAGGGAAGTGATGATTTTGAGTCCGTGTCTGCCGGCGGAATATCGGGAGGCGGTGGAGCGGGGGTTTGTCGTGACGGTGTCATCGGCCGCCGAGGCGGCGGCCCTCGCGGCGATCGGTCCGGCGAGGATCAACTTCAAAGTGGACACCGGGATGGGGCGGGCCGGCGTCTGGTGGGAGCATGCGGAGTCAGAGCTACGGCGCATTGCGGGGTTGGCAGGGATCACGGTGCACAGTTTGTCAACGCACCTGCCCGCGCCGGACGAGGACGAGGAATTCACGCGGTCGCAGCTTGAGCATTTCCGAGGGTTGACGGGCGTTTTGCGCGGAGGCGCGGCGGGGGTGCTGGTTCATTCCCTGAACAGCGCGGGGATCCTCAGGTTTCCGGAGTTTGCGGGTGATATCGTGCGGGCCGGCTTGGTGCTCTATGGCGTCTCTCCGGTGCCGGATTATCAGGATCTTCTCCGGCCGGCTCTCGCATGGAAATCGCGGGTCACTCTTGTGCGGGATTTGCCGAAAGGTGCCGGCGTGAGTTACGGCCGCACCTTCATTGCTCCAAAGGATCTTCGAATTGGCTTGCTGGCCATAGGGTACGCCGATGGATATCCGAGGCACCTCTCCGGTCGGGGTGCGTCTGTTTTGATCGGAGGAAAAGCGTGCCCGATCCTCGGTCGCGTGACCATGGATCAAGTAGTCGTGGATCTTTCGGCATCGCCGGAAACTCTTTCAGGGGACGAGGTGGTGCTGGTCGGGCGGCAGGGCAGGGCGGAAATCACGGCCACCGAACTTGCGGCACGAGCGGGCACGATTTCTTGGGATCTTCTTACGGGAATATCGAATCGTGTGGTTCGGATTTTTCCTGATGCAGCGGCATGAGAATCGGCATCGGACCTTCCAGATAAAGCCAGTTCGCGTTCAATCCTTTTGCCTGCTGACGCCAGTCCGACGGCAGCGCAAGCACGGCTTTCAACCGTTCCCACTGAGGCCGATAGTCGAGGCCATGACTCCAAAGGTGGCCTTCGTATCCGCAGAGCACGGGCCGCCCGAGGAGAAAGACCGGATGATTGTAATCCGGGCGCACGGCGATGCGATCCGTGGGAGAAACTTCGCGAAGCAATGCCGCCGTCTTCGCGAGTTCGGAGCGTGAGGCCAGCTTGTATCCGTGCCTTCCATCGAGACCGGCTAGGAGGCTGATCGCTCCGGAAAAGAATAGGGTGACGCAAAGGGCTGCACGAATCGGAACGGGGCACGGGCGTATGAGTGCGCTCCAGATCCATGGCACGCAGGCCAGCCAAGACCACAACAAAAGCTTGGTATTGTCCCACTCCCAGACGGCGAACGCGAAGAGAAAACACACGACGAATGTTACCAAACCGGCCAGCACAAATGCCCGGGCAACCCCGTCTCGAAATGTCCGGAAGGGAAGGAGAATCAGAAGCGGGAGAGCGACTCCAAAATTGATCACCCAGAATTTCCACCCGGCATCCGCCTGCATCCAGCCAGGCAGAAAACGAAGACCGGAATTCGATGCAAAGACACCGGTGACCAGAAGCACCGCACACGTTGCAGGCACCAAGGCAGCCGCAACCAGGCCGAAAAAGTATGCCCGTCGGGCAGGGGCCAAGGCGAAGAGGCACGCCAGAAGGAGGCTTAGAAACAGGAAGGCGTGCACGTTGAAAAGCGGCATGGCCGCGTAGAGAAGGAGCTGGACTCCATGCGGTATGTCGGGTGTTTTGCCTTCGCACACTCGTCGCCAGCAGCTCATCATGACCAATCCCGCAGGCAGTGCAAAGAGAAGTCCCCGCTGGGTGATGAACATGGAGAGGAAAAGATTTTTCCACGCGAGTTCGGCCTGAAAATCCCTGAGCCCGGCTCCTGCGAAAATCATCCACCCCGCCAGTCCGCCGTTGAAAAGAAGAGCTGCCAGTCCGAAGGCTCCGCCCCATCGCCAGAGCGCCCAACCGGTCAGCGCGGCCCCGGCCAACCCGGTCCAGATCAGGCCGCGTTCCACCGGGACTCCGGTGAGGGTAAGGAGGCTGTTGAAAATATCCGCCCCGAGCGGATAGGTGAGAGGAACCCCTGCCAGAATCGAGCTTTGTGGCCAAAAGGCTACGCCGGAAGCGAGATAGCGGATCAGGTTGAGATGCAGCGAAAGGTCGCCCAGATTGTTTGGTGACAGGACGCGCCACTCATCCCCTGCCGGATGAATCAACCAAAGAAAGGCCCGCAGCGATGCCAACCCGAACACGACCAGCATGGCGATATCCCAGGGACTGGGTTTTGAAGATCCTGTTTTCTGAGTGCAGAGCCATGCGGCCAGTCCGGAGGCGGCACCGGTGGCCAGAGACAGCCACCCTCCCGTTACGGAGAGTCCCCCGCAGGCCATCCCATACAAAACCGCCGCCGCTACCGATGCGGCGGTGAATGTAAGCGCCGATACAACGGCCCTCATGGAGCCGGGCTGGGTTTAAACTCCGGTGGTCCTTGCAGAACATGATCGAAGTCCGTCGCTAGAAAATACGCGGTGCATTCATCCTGCGCACTGCGGAGGTGGAAACGCCGTTTGAAATACTCTTTTTGCAGATGGCTCTCAATCTCCGCCTCCCGCGCCGAGTCGACAGCAATGAAGGACACATTCCAATTCGGAGGCTGGATTTCCTTTTTGTAGTAACCGATGTTAGTGAAATCTCCGAGCACCCATGGGAGCGGATAGTAGCTCTCCATGGAGATGATTCCGTCGATGTGATAGGTGCGGGGATCTTCAGCGGCGCGACGGAGGAGCGGGCCGGTGAAGACATTTACGTCCTCGTAAGTCTGGACATAGACGTAAGGTTCGGTGTCGTCGGTGAACTTGCGGAAATTGAGATCCGCGCAGGTGATGGTCGACGCACCCAGCGGAATAACGGCCGCCGCCCATGCGAGGGCCGGCGGGCGGAGGCGGCTTCGGAATTCGTCAAAAACTGCGGCCGCGGTCAGGAAGAACGGCCAGATGATGGAAATGATGCACCACGGCGTTTTGTACGGAATGATCGAGTAGGCGAGCAGGAAGCCGCCACCCATGATGGCTAGGAACCGGAGTCTTGCATCCGACGGAAAGACAAAACGCACGCAGGTGGCGAGACCGAGGAGGGCCGGCCATTCGTAGCGGGCCATGAGCGCGACCCAGTAGTAATTGAGCGGACCGATGAGATCGAAAGTCGTCTTTTCATGTCCCCCGGCCCCGACGCCGGTCTGGAACCATGCAGCGAATGTTTGATAAAGGCCCGCGAGTGCAGAGAAATCACGAAATGTTCCCGAGTAAAAGAAAACGATGACCATTGCGGCGAGGGCGGTGCTTTTGATCAGATCGGCCGGAATCCACTGTTGTACGGCTACGGCGAGAGCCGGTCGTGAGGGGAGGAATCTTTCCCAAAGCCGGAGGACGCCGAAGGCGATCATGCAGCAACCGATGTGGAGGATGTAGGTTTCCTTCGTGAGGATGAGACCGGCGACTGATGCAACCCCGGTGAAGAGGTGATTCCTCCCGCCCGTCTGCCAGAGGCCCAGGAGGCTGTGGACGAGCAGGATGGAGAAAAGCACCTGCCAGGACTCGTGGATGGAGTAGCGGCTGTAGAAGACGAACCCCGGGGAGACCGCCATGGCGAATGCGGCGAGGCGCGACACGGTGAGGCCGAAGAATTCCCGGTAGCGCAGGAGGGCCCAGACGCAAAGCATCCCGGCGACAATCGCCGGAAGGCGGATCGCCCACACGTGACGGCCGAAGAGTGTCTGGCACAGAAAGACGGCGTAGAAGTGGAGGGGGCCGTGATAATTGGTCGGGTCATAGCGGTAGAAGCCCGTCTGGGTCATCTGGTCGGCAAACCAGCCATTGACGCCCTCGTCGAAGTGGGGTGGCTTCATTTCGATGAGCCAGACGCGGAGAAAGAGTGCGACCGCGAGAATTGCAATCTCGACCCAGGGGAGCATTGACAGGGGTTTCCGCACGCGATTGGGATAATGGCAGTGCCCATGTCCGATCAAGCTCCGCCGGTCAGCATTGTCATTCCGGCGCGGAATGAGGCGGCGCGGCTGCCGGCCTCGCTGCGAGAGTTGCAGACGGTTTTCTCCGGCGAGCCGTGGGAATTTCTCGTGGTGGTCGAGCCGGGCACGGACGACACCGCCGCGGCTGCACGGGCGGTCGTGGCGGGGGATGGCCGGTTTGAAATCGTGGAGAATCCCGTGCATCGCGGGAAGGGTTTCGCCGTCAAAACGGGAATGCTCCGGGCGCGGGGCGACTTGGTTTTCTTCATGGACGCGGACCTGAGTGTGCCACCCGCGATGGTTCACGAGTTTCTCCGCGTGTCCGCCGCGACGCGGGCGGATGTTCTAATCGGGAGCCGGAGGCACCGTGCGAGCCGGATTCTGCGGCGGCAGCCGTTCGCGCGGGAGGCGGCCGGGCGGGTTTTCAACATGGTCCTGCGGTTGTGCCGGGTGACGCGGATGAGAGACACGCAATGCGGATTCAAGGCTTTCCGGCGCAGGGCGGCGCGTGAGATTTTTTCCAGAGTGGTGCAGGACGGTTTTGGCTTCGACGTCGAGGCGGTGGTATGGGCGGAGGTTATGGGCCTCCGGATCGAGGAACTGCCGGTACAGTGGTCTGATGTGGACGGCACCAAGGTCCGGCCGGTGCAGGACGGGGTGGCGGCCCTGGTCGAAGCGGTGCTTGCCGGGTGGCGGATCAGGCGAGAGAATCGCAGGGATGGCGAGTCTCGGAGTTAACATTGATCACGTTGCGACGTTGCGGCAGGCGCGATACCGGGAGGATCCGGAGTCGTTCAATGCAGAGCCCGATCCCGTGGAGGCGGCGGTCATTGCGGAGGAGGCCGGGGCCGCCGGCATCACCGCGCACCTTCGGGAGGACCGCCGGCACATTCAGGATCGGGACATCCGCAGGCTGCGTGA
>Ga0233425_10007633_pt1 | contig 15025 bp, 13 predicted proteins | sample Watercolumn_Towu_2_FD_181712 | JGI IMG/M metagenome (GOLD analysis project Ga0233425, IMG submission 181712) | Freshwater microbial communities from Lake Towuti, South Sulawesi, Indonesia - Watercolumn_Towuti2014_140_MG | ecosystem: Environmental > Aquatic > Freshwater > Lake | place...
GCCGCGTCCCAGCGAGGACCGTTGCCCGCTGCGCGTCGTTGTCACCGCGAGCGGCAAGATACCGCCGCGCAGTCAGGTGCTGCGCGATGCCTTTGCCGCCTGCACGCTGATCGCGACGACGCCGACCGGCGCGCGGCACGTGAAAAAAATTAAGACCAAGGCGAGCATCTGGGCACCGCCGACACGCGATGGCCAAGTGGATGTGGCGGCGCTGCTGCAAAAGCTCGGCGAGCGCGGCTGTCTGCATGTGCTCTGCGAAGGCGGTGGGCAGCTCGCCGCGGAACTGCTGCGCGCCGGGCTTGTGGATGAACTCCAGCTTTTTATCGCGCCGAAGATGCTCGGCGGCGACGCGCGGCCCGCCATCGGCGGCGGCTGGCTGCTCGCCGCCGCGCCGCAGTTTGAAGTCCGCGAAGTTGGCCGCGTTGGGCCAGATGTATGGTTGAGATTGTGCAAGGTGGAACGCGACCTCCGGGCGCGTTGTTGAACGTGCGCGGAGCGCCCGTTCCACCTGAAGGCAGGAAAATATGTTCACGGGAATTATTCAGAAAGTCGGCGAGGTGGCCGCGTTGCAGCGCAGCGGCGGCGCGGGGCGGCTGGCGCTGCAGGCGGGCGCGTGGACGCCGCCGGTCGCGCTTGGCGAGAGTATCGCCATCGAGGGCGTTTGTCTGACCGTCGCGCAAATTTCTGGCGAAGTGCTGCACTTCGACGTGCTCGAAGAGACGCTGGCCAAGACCACGCTCGGCGGCAAGAAGCGCGGCGACGGCGTCAATCTTGAGCGCGCCGTGCGTGCTGGTGATTTTCTCGGCGGGCATATCGTCAGCGGCCACGTGGATGGCGTCGGCGAAATCGCGCGGCTCGGCCGCGCCGGCGCCGATCGCGTCGTGGAGGTCCGGTGCGGCGCGGACCTTCTGCACGGCATCGTGCCGAAAGGGTCCATCGCCATCAACGGTATCAGCCTGACCGTGGTCGCGGTCACGGACGGCACGTTCACGGCCCACATCATCCCCCACACGTGGGAGCACACCGCGCTACGCGCCGCGCGCGCTGGCGACGCCGTGAATCTGGAGACCGACATCCTCGGCAAGTATGTGGCGCGCCACCTCGCTGCACGTGAGAAAAAATCCAAGGTCACGCTCGACCAACTCCGCGCCGCCGGCTTCGCCGATTGACCGGATAGGCGCACTTTCGCCCCTCTGAAAAACATTGATTTTCCCTCGTAGCGGGGCTTGACATCGCCGTGCCATTCAGCAGAATGCGCCCGCGACCGCTTGGTGGCGGGCGCGAGCAGGAAAAAAGCCCGAAAGGGTGAACAACCAACAGGAGATCGAAAATGGCCAAGCGGAAACCGAATGCTGCGTTCATGAAGCCCGTCACACCCAACGAGAAGCTCGCTGTCGTGGTCGGCGCGAAGCCGTTGCCCCGCACAGAGCTGACCAAGAAGCTCTGGGACTACATCAAGAAGAACAAGCTGCAGGACAAGAAGGTGAAGACCCAGATCAACGCCGACGCCGCCCTGCAGGCCGTGTTCGGTGGCAAGAAGTCGGTCAGCATGTTCGAGATGACCAAGCTCGTTTCGCAGAACCTGGTCTGATCCGGTCGCAAAACAAAAAAGGCGATCCCCCGCAAGGGCGGTCGCCTTTTTTGTTTTCCAAGGCTTGGAAAAATCCACGCGGAATTTTCCAGGCCTTTATTTCGGCGCTACGGTGCTGGCCGGTGTGGTGCCCAGCGAGCGGATGCCGGGCTGCGGGAAGCGGACAATGAAGTCCTTGAAGCGCACGACCTGCTCCGGTGTCAGGCTCTGAAGCAGCTTTTCATTCGCCTGCGCCGCGAGCTGTTCCAATTCCGGCTGCGAGCGCTGGCGGATGCGCTTGATCTGTTCCTGATTGGCCAGAATCACATCCTTGGCCTTGGCGTATTGCGCGTCGGTGAGCTGCACTTCGGCGTGCAGCCGCCGCAGGAAATACTCGTAGTAGCGCTCGTTCTCGCCGCGCAGAAAAACCTTGAGGCGGGTCTGGATATAGACCTGCATCACCGCCGCGCCCGCCAGCATGCCGGCGAGCAGCGTCATCACAAACAAAAACCAGATGCGTCGTTGGGTAATCATGGTCACTCCAAGTTCCAGGTTTCCGCCACGCTTTGGCGCCAGGCGGCCCGGGCCAGGTCGCTGTCGCGCAGCGGCGCCCAGACCAGCACCACCAGCCAGCCGACCGCCGCCACCATGACCGCGGTGAGGGCCGCACGTTGCAGGCGCAGCCATGAAAGATCGAGCAACGCTGCCTCCGCCTCCGGTGTGGCGAGGCGCACCGCGCGCATCACGTTGGCCTGCCAGACCTCGATGGGCTGCGCGGGCGGGGGGGCTGCCGGCGGTGGCGCCTGCCACAGCGCCTGCTCCACGCGATCCAGTTTGCTCTTGCGCTCGTTCATGGTTCACCTCGTCGCTTTCAACTGCCGGCCTAAAATGCCGCGTAGCTTGTGCCGCGCCCGGAATGCCGTCACCTTGACCCGTGTTTGCGTCCAGCCGAGCAGGTCGGCGATCTCCGCCACACTGTGCCCGTCGCGATGGAGCAACGTCAACACCATCCGTTCGGTGGCGCCGACCTGCGCCAGCGCCCAGTCGAGCACCTCGGCGGCCTCGCGCCGCGCCACCTCGCCGGCGAACTGTTCGCGCGCGAGGCCCTGTGCGGTGGTTTCCAGCCAGTCCTGGTGGTCGGCATCGAGCGTGCTCGCCGGCGTCTCCGGATGCCGCTGCTTCTGCCGCCAGAAGTCGCAGCATGTCCGCACCGCGATCCGCGCCAGCCAGTGCGCAAACGGCTTTTCCGCGCGATAGGTCTTCAGCGAGAGGAACGCGCGTACGAACACCTCGTGCGCCTGCTCCGCGACCTGCGCCGCTGGCACATGCCGCGCCACGATGGCGAACACCTGTTCGCGGTGGCGCGTCAGCAATGGCTCATAGTCGTTCACATGGCCGGCCCTCACCCGGGCGATCAATTCGGCATCGGACTGCTCTGGAGCGTCGGGCTGCATTGCGTGTCATCCATACCATGTTTCCGTGGCACGCGCCAATCTCGGCGCTCAATCCGGCTGTTCAGTCGGCCCGTGACGGCGGGCGGTTACAAAAATTTTGGATTGCATGAGGGCAAGTTTCCAAGCCTTGGAAAAAATCTGCGCGGTTTTTCCAAGGCTTGGAAACTTGCCGTGTTCAGTGCCGGGGCCGGCGGCGGCTTTTGGCGCGATAGCGCGTCGGCGAACAGCGGTGGACGCGTCGGAAGAGGCGGTTGAAAAACGAAATCTGCGTGAAGCCGCAGGCGAGCGCGATCTCCAGGACGGCGTCGTCGGTGTCGGCCAATTCGCGGCAGGCGGCCTGCAACCGGATCTGGTTGATGAACTCGCTGAAGGTTTTTCCCGAATGCTGTTTGAACTGGCGGGCAAAGGTCGCCTTGCTCATGCCGGTCAGCCGCAGGACGGCGCCGAGGCGGATGGTGTCGCGGAAGTTGGCGAGCAGATGTTGCACGGCCGCGCCAATCTTCTGCTGGTGGACCGCCGCGGTCGGCAGCGTGAACGCGCGCGAGGAGAGCGGCGTGACGTCGCCCGCCGGCGCGGCGGCCAGCAGCGCGAACAGGTGCAGCAACTGGCCGAGCCGCGCCGGGCCGGCGCTGCCCGCGAGCGCCTGCAGCGCGGCCGTGAGCGCGGCGGCGGTGCGGCCGGTGTAGCGCAGGCCGCGCGCGGCACCCTTGAACACGCCGCCCAGCGCGAGCGTCTCCGGGAAACTCCAGAACGGATGGCCGTGCGGAAAGTGCCACTGCACGGCGAGGCCCGTGGTCTGGCCGTGCGCGTGCCAGTAGTGCGGCAGCTTTTCCCCGAGCAGCACGACGTCGCCGGAGGCGAACGGTGCGATGTGATCGCCGACGAACCGCGTGCCCTCGCCGGTGGTGAAGCACGCGAGCTCCATCGCCGGGTGATAGTGCCAGTGGTCGCCCTCACCTTTGAGCCGCACGGCGCTGCCGGGGGCCAGCAACGCCTCGACCGCATGTACGCCTTGCGACCAGCGGAGCACCCGGAAGGACTGTCCGCCGGGCAGATGAATCTGTTCCCGCCGCCCGCGCATGGCGCGCACCGTAGCACGCGATACGGTCCGGCGGCAAGAATGATGAGACGATAGTCGCAGGCGGTGAGACCTTCGGCCTAGCGCGCGGTTGCGCCGCATGGCAACGTGCGCCCATGAAAACAAAAACAAAGACCACCTACCGGTTCTCGTTCGGGCCCTGGAACATCAGTGAGGGCGGCGATCCCTTCGGCCCCGACAGCCGTGCGATCTTCCCGCACGACCAGAAGTTCGGCCTCTATCGCAAGCTCGGTTTCGAGGGCATGCAGTTCCACGACGACGACGTGGTCCCCGGCCTCGACGAGCTGAAGCCCGCGCAGATGATGCGCCGTTGCGCCGAGGTGAAACAGCGCCTCGCCGATGAGGGCCTGACGCCGGAGTTCGTCGCGCCGCGCCTGTGGTTCGCGTCGCAGACAATTGATGGCGGCTACACCGCCAACAGCGCCGCCGACCGCGCCTACGCGTGGGAGCGCACGAAGAAGTGCATAGACATCGCCCGCGCGATCAAGTGCAAGGCGATCGTGCTCTGGCTTGCGCGCGAGGGCAGCTATATCCGCGAGGCGAAGGACGCCAAGCTCGCCTACGACCGCCTGCTGGAGGCGATCAACAAGATGCTCGCCTACGATCCCAAGATCGAGGTCTGGATCGAGCCGAAGCCGAACGAGCCGACCGACCAGGCCTATGTGCCGACCATCGGCCATGCGATCGCGCTCTCCTACGCCTCGAAGGATCACAAGCGCGTGAAGGGCCTGATCGAGTCCGCGCACGCGATCCTCGCCGGGCTTGACCCCAGCGACGAGATGGCCTTCGCGCTCGCGCACGGCAAGCTCGCCAGCGTCCACCTTAACGACCAGAACGGACTGAAGTTCGACGAAGACAAGAACTTCGGCGCCGTCAATCTGCGCGCCGCGTTCAACGTCGTGCGCGTGCTCGACGAGAATGGCTTCTGCAGCCGCGGCGAGTTCGTGGGCCTCGACGTGAAGACGATGCGCCCGCAGAAGGGTTGCCCGGTGACCGAGCACCTCAAGAACAGCCGCGCGTTTTTCCTGATGCTGCTGGCGAAGGTGCGTTCGCTCGACCGCAAGCTGGTCCAGCAATACCGCGACGCGCGCGACTACGAGGCGCTGGAGGCCTACACGCTGCGGCACCTGATGGGCGCGAAGTGAGTCGTAGAAGCGACCTCCGGTCGCTTTTCTGGATGCGGCCGGAGTCCGCATCTACGAGGCGCGCAGGTTAGTTTTTGATGACATGTTTTAGTGCCATGAAAACATCAGCCTCTTCCATCGCGGTGGTCGCGGGGCACATCTGCCTCGACATCATCCCGACCTTCAAGACGCGGCTCGCCCGGCCACAAGATTTCTATGTGCCGGGCGATCTGCTCAAGATCGGCGCGCCGGTGGTCGCCACCGGCGGCGCCGTCTCCAACACCGGCCTCGCGCTGCACCGGCTCGGCGTGCCGACGCGCCTGATGGGCAAGGTGGGCGACGACCTCTTCGGCCGCGCGATCACGGACATTGTCCGAGGGTACGCGTCGGAGCTGGCAGAAGGCATGATCGTCGCCAAAGGCGAACCCAGCTCCTACTCGGTGGTGCTCAATCCCCTTGGGCTCGACCGGATGTTCCTGCATTGCCCCGGCACCAACGACACGTTCGGCGCGGCCGATGTCGCGGCGAAAAAACTGGTGGGCGCGAAGCTGTTCCACTTCGGCTACCCGCCGCTGATGCGGCGGATGTACCTCGACGATGGCGCGGAATTGATCCGCCTGTTCCGTCGCGTCAAGCGCGCGGGCCTGACGACCTCGCTCGATATGTCCATGCCCGACCCGCGCTCGGAAGCGGGTCGCGTGAACTGGGCCAAGGTGCTACGCGGCGTGCTGCCCTTCGTGGATTTGTTCCTGCCGAGCCGCGACGAGATCGAACTGATGCTTGGCAAGAAAATGTCTTTGAGCGCGCTCGCCGAGCAACTCCGCGCGTGGGGCGCGGGTACGGTCGGGCTGAAGCTCGGTGACCAGGGCTTCTATGTCCGCACCGCGCAGCGCGAACTGCTCGCGCCGTGCTTCGCCGTGGAGGTCGCCGGCGCGACGGGCGCGGGCGACTGCACGATCGCCGGCTTCCTCGCCGGCTGGCTGCGCGGCCTGCCGCTGGAGCAGACGCTGACGATGGCCGTCGCGGTCGGCGCGTGCTGCTGCGAAGCGCCTGACGCGACCAGCGGCATCCAGTCGTGGCGCGCGACGCAGCAGCGGATCGCGCGCGGCTGGAAACGCCGCGCCGTCACGCTGCCGCTCCCCGGCTGGCGCTGGGACGCGCGGCAGCAACTCTGGATTGGACCGAGCGACGGTGGCGGAGAAGCGGCATGATGAATGACCCCTGCCGGCTTGTCCGGTAGGTGAAGAAGTTTGGTGGCTAGCGCGCCCTAGCCGGCGAACTTTCGCTCCGGCGGGGCAAGCCCGCCGGGGGCGCAACGGGTTCTTTCGCAGTGCAATATCGGTTGAGAAATTTCCAAGGATTGGAAACGAAACCTTGGTTTTTCCCAAGGATTGGAAAAAAATAGCGCCGCTGTTTTCCAAGCCCTGGAAAAAACGGACTGAAAATTTCCAAGCCCTGGAAAACAAAACGCGGAGAAAAAATATGAACACGAATCGCAGGCAGTTTTTGACGCTCGCGGCCGCGGGCGGATTCTCGCTCGCCACCGGTTGCGCGACGATGCCGCGCCGGATCGTCTCGAAAAACGCCAAGCTCCAGCACGCCTGCATCGGCGTCGGCGGGATGGGTAACGTGGACCTGACGAACTTCAAGTCGCACGAGAAGCTGGAGATCGTCGCGCTGTGCGATGTGGACAAGAACAACCTCGACAAGGCCGCGAAGGCAGTGCCGGGCGCGCGGCTCTACCGCGACTGGCGCGAGTTGCTGGCCAAAGAAGGCGACCGCATTGATTCGGTCAATGTCGCCGTGCCCGACCACATGCACGCGGCGATCGAGCTGACGGCGCTGCGCGCGGGCAAGCACGTCTATGGCCAGAAGCCGCTGGCGCACGACGTGGCCGAGTGCCGCGTCCTCGCGCAGGCCGCGCGCGACGCGGGCGTGGTGACGCAGCTTGGTACGCAGCACGCCTCCGGCATCGGCGACCTGCTGACGGTGCATTGGCTGAAGCAGGGCGTGATCGGCAAAATCAAGCGCGTCATCCTGTGTTCGAACCGGTCGGGCGTCATTGACCGGTATCGCCTGCAAGGCCCGCGGCCGGCGCAGGGCGTGCCGCCGCCGGCGACGCTGGATTGGAACCTGTGGACCGGCACCGCGCCGGAGCGGCCCTATGCGCCGGACATCTATCACCCGATGAAGTGGCGCACGTGGCTGGACTTCGGCACCGGCTGGTCAGGCGACATCGGCTGCCACATTTTCGACGCGCCGTGGAAGGCGCTCGGCCTGAAGACACCGAAGACCATCGTGGCCGAGGTGCAGCAGTCGTGGCGCGATTCGCCCGCGCGGCGCGCCGATACGTGGCCGCAGGGCGACCACATCACGTGGATCTTCCCCGGCAACAAGATGACGGCGGGCAGCGAGCTGCCCGTCGAGTGGTTCGACGGCGAATTCTTCCCGCCGGCGGAAGCCCAGACGATCTCCAAGGAATTGGGAATGGAGAAATATCCCGAGGAGGCCGCGCTCCTTTTCGGCACCGAGGGTGCGCTGCTGCTGCAACACGCCTCCGGCCCGCGCCTCTATCCCGCGGAAAAATTCAAGGGCCTGGCGAAGCCGAATCTGAAAGGGCCGAGCCACTATCACCGCTTCGTCAACGCGTGTCTCGGCGGCGAGATGACCGCATCGCACTTTGTGCAGACCGGCCCGATGGCGGAGACGATCCTGCTCGGCACCGTTGCCATTCGTGAACCGGGCACGGTGCTCGAATGGGACGCGCGCAGCCTGCGCTTCCCGAACGCGCCGCAGGCCGAGCGCCATCTGCGCCGCACCTACCGCGCGGGCTGGCAAATCGCCGGGCTGTAGGCGCGAGATTTTTTGCGAACTTTTTTTGGTTGGCGAGCAGCATGGTGCTGTGGCGCGCCAGAAGCAGTGTTGTGGCCTAAACCTCACAACAGGAGAGCGACCATGAAAAGTATGTCTGCCAAGAGCGTGCTTCCAACCCTCGCCGTGGTCATCAGCGTCTGGTGGGTCGGCGGCTGTACCACGCCATCCGAGGGGTCGCTGAACGGTCTGGAGCGGCTGAAGAATTACGAAAGCCGCCGCGCATCCTCCAGCGCACCCGACTGGCGCAATGGCAATGGCGACGCGCGACCAATCAAACCAGGCGATACGCTAACGTTGGCGGAATTGGAAGGGCCGGGCATCATCACCCACATCTGGTTCACCATCGCGCACGAGGCGAGATTCTACTCGCGGCTAATGACGCTGCGGATTTACTGGGATGGCGAAGAGCACCCGAGCGTCGAGTGCCCCATCGGCGATTTCTTCGGCATCGGGCACGGCGTGGACCAAGCGTTCATGTCGCTACCGATTCGCGTGACGTCGGATGGTCGGGCGCGGAACTGTTACTGGCCGATGCCGTTTGGCAAGTCGGCGCGCATCACGGTAAGCAACGAGAGCGACAAACCCTGCCGGGCGCTCTACTACTACATTGACTGGCAGAAGCACCCGTCCTTGCCGGCGGACGCCGCCTACTTTCACGCGATGTACCGGCAGGAGCATCCATGCGTCATGGGCCGCAACTACCTGCTCGCGGACATCGTCGGGCGCGGGCATTACGTGGGCACGATCCAGAGCGTGTACCACACCTCGCCCGGCTGGTATGGCGAGGGTGACGATTTCTTCTTCATTGACGGCGAAGCCGAACCGAGCCTGCGCGGCACGGGCACGGAGGATTATTTCTGCGACGCGTGGGGCTTCCGCCAGCAGGACGGACCGTTCTATGGCACGCCGCTCTGGGAAGGCGGCAAGACCGGCGCGCGCGGCACGGCCTATCGCTTCCACATCCCCGACCCGGTGGTGTTCAAGAAATCTCTGCGCGCGGAGATTGAGCACAAAGGCTCGCAGAACTTCCCCGACGGCAAGGTCAACGGCTTCATCGAGCGCGATGACCTGATGTCGAGTGTGGCGCTGTGGTATCAGACCGAGCCGCACAAGCCGTGGCCCGCGCTGCCCGCCGGCCCCGACCGGCTGCCGTTCCGTGACACGACGCTCGTCGTTGGTTGGAAAGCGGTGGAGCAGGCGCGGCATTCCGAGCATCCGCTGACCACGCAGCCGCTCAAGCCCGCCACCGGTGGAAAACAGTTGTGGTTCAAACCGACCGGGGAAAAGGCGTGGCTGGAACTTCCGTTCCGTATCGAGAAGGAGATGACGGCTGATCTGGTGCTGCGAATGACGCACTCGTGGGATTACGGCACCTATCGCGTGCTGCTGGACGGCAAACCCGTCGGCACTTTTGATTTGCTCGCGCCGAAACCGACGCCCAGCGAGGATACATTGGGTCGCCATACACTGACCGTCGGTGAGCACGTGCTGCGTTTCGAGTGCGTCGGCCACAACACCGCCTCGAAGGGCTACCTCCTCGGCTTCGACTCTCTGCAAGCCCACATCCCCGTCTATGCGCGGCCCGCCGGCAAAGACCTGCGCGACCTTCAAGCCAAACCATAAGAGAGGACGCACCCATGAAAACCTCCAGCGCTACATCCCGCCGTTCGTTCCTGCAAACCATCGGTCTCGGCGCCGCCGCGCTGGGATTGAAGCCCGTGGCGCACGCCGCGGAGAAGGTCATCCCCGGCTTTGAGAAGACTGCTGCCGATGCCAATACTTCCAAAGGTTGGAAACCGGTTTCTGATCGGAAGATTCGCGTAGGCATTGCCGGTTATGGCCTCTGCAAATTCGGGGCAGCGTTCGGTTTTCAAGACCATCCGAACGTCCAGGTGGTGGCCGTCAGCGACCTCATTCCCGAACGCAGCGCTGGACTCGCCAAGGACTGCCGCTGCGACAAGACGTATCCGTCGCTCGAAGAGATGGTCAAGGACGACAGCATCGAGGCGGTGTTCGTGGCGACTGACGCGCCGAGTCACGCGCGGCACTGCATCGAGGTGCTGAAACACGGCAAGCACGTCGCCACGGCCGTGCCCGCGGTCTGGGGCTCGCTCGAAGATGCCGAACGGGTTTTTGAGGTTGTCAAAACGAGCGGCAAAAAATACATGATGTTCGAGACGTCCTGTTATCACCCCGAACTCCACGCGATGCGGGAGATTTACAAGGCCGGCGGGTTCGGCAAGCTGATCTATGCGGAGGGTGAGTACTACCACACCATGCCGGCTCCGCTGGCTTCCTACAAGGACTGGCGGGTCGGCCTGCCGCCGCAATGGTACCCCACGCACGCCACCGCCTACTACGTTGGTGTGACGGGAGGGAGCTTTACCGAAGTTTCGTGCCTGGGCATGCCCAGCAAAATTCCGCATCTGCAAGCGGCGAACAACCGTTACAAAAACCCGTTTGGCACCGAGATTGCGTCGCTCCGCACGAGCGAAGGCGGGATGGCGCGGATGGCGGTCAGTTGGGACATCTTCAACACCGGCAGGGAAGCAGGGCGTATCTTCGGCCAGCAGGGAACTTACGAACACAAATTCCAACAGGGAACTTACGGGAGCAAGTACCAAGGGGTGATGAAGGAATTGCCCGCCTCCGCGACGCGACCGCCGCTGCCACCCAGCGTGCAGCCCGGCGGCCACGGCGGCTCGCACGGTTATCTGATGAACGAATTCGTCACAGCGGTTCTCGAAAACCGCCAGCCGCTGGTGAACATCGCCTGGGCGCTGAACATGACCGTCGCCGGCATCGTCGCCCATCAGTCTGCCCTCAAAGACGGCGAGTTGCTGAAAATCCCGCAGTTCAAGCTGTGAGCCGCCTGCCGGCCAGAGGCCACTTTGACAAAGCAACAGCCACAGGAACTGCAATGACTATGAAACTCTGGTGGTCGGCAGCGTGCGTCACACTGATGGCGTTGCGCGCCGTGCCGGCTGTCGCCGCCCTGCGTGAAGAGGCCCTGCCGGCCGCGGCCGTGCGCCAGCAAATCGAGGCGGACTGGCTGAAGGCGCTGGAGAATCCGCTTACGACGCAGAGCGACGCGGCGGGCGCGGTGGACGGCGTCAAGGACGGCAAGTATGCATTCCACACTGGCCATCAAGCAAACCCGTGGTGGCAGGTGGACCTCGACCATGTCACGGCCATCGCGCGTATCGTCGTGTTCAACCGGCTCGACTACGCGCCCGGCCTGCACAACGCTGACAATCTCCGCATTCTCACCTCCGACGACGGCACCAACTGGAAGCTGTGCTACGCCAACCAGGGCCGGCATTTCGGCGGCATCTCCGGCGCGAAACCGCTGGAGGTGACGTTCAAGGATGGTGATGTGAAAGCGCGGTTTGTCCGGCTGCAAGTGCCGAGCGCCAAACCGATTTTCTTCCATCTCGATGAAGTGGAGATTTACGGATCGGGTCCGGATGCGCGCAACCTTGCGCTGCATCAGCCGGCCAACCAATCGAGCTTGAGCCAGTGGTCAACGGCGAAAACAACGAAATCAGAAGATTTCCCGACCGCAACGTGCATCAGGCGGGCCCGGGCACTGGCTGCTGACTTGGCCAAGTCAGGCGTGGCTGTCGCGCCGCACTTGCGCGAACTGGACGCCGTCGAGAACCGGCCCGCGACATCGCCGGCGGAACGCCGTCAGCAATATCTCGACGCACGCTGGATCATCCGCCGGCTCGTGTTCGCCAATCCGTTGCTGAACTTTGATCAACTGCTCTTCGTAAAGCGATTCACGCAGGAGACCTATCCCGACGTGTGCCTCAACCACATGCCGTGGGTCTCGCGTCCCGGTGGCGATCTCTGTGTTTTGAGTAATCCGTTTTCACCGGACGGCTCCCAGCAAAGCGTGCGGCACATCCTCAACGGCGCGCTCGGTCCCGGCCACGTTCACGGCATGGACCTCTGGTGGGACGGCAGTCGCGTTGTGTTCGGCTATGCCCGCGCCAAGAGCGACCAGCCGCCCGAGGGCTGGCGCGACCGCCGCACCAATTTTGACCTGCGTCGCAGCGAGGAACCCACCCACCTCTTCGAGGTCGCTGTGGACGGCCGGCGGCTGCGCCAGCTCACGCGCGGCGAGTGGAGCGATCTCGACCCGACCTACGCGCCCAATGGCGACATCGTGTTCGTCTCGGAGCGTTGCGGCACCTCGCTCCAGTGCAACGAATATGACAAGGACGAAACGAGCTGCAATCTCTACGTCATGCGCCCCGACGGCAGCGGCATCCGGCGCATGAGCGTGAACAAGGACGGCGATTATCTGCCGCACACGCTCGACGATGGCACCATCGGCTATACGCGCTGGGAATATCACGAGCGCAGCTTTGCGTTCATCCAGTCGCTCTGGTTCATCCGGCCCGATGGCACCGGCGCGGACGCGCTCTTCAAACAGCATTTTGCCAACCCGTGGGCGCTGGAGGATGTGCGCTCCATTCCCCGCAGCCGCAAGCTCGCCGCCATCGCCGCGGGACATCACACGCTCGCGGTCGGGCCGTTGGTGATCGTGGATGCCGCACCGGGCATGAACGAGCCGCGCGGCCTCGGCATCGTCACGCCTGGTGTCAAACCACCCGAAGGCGGCATGGATGGCGTGCCCGTGCCGGAGGGCGGCGTCGCGGACAACGGCGGCTTTTACTCCACGCCGTGGGCGCTCTCGGAGAAGTTCTTCCTCGTCGCTTATAATTATGGAAAGGAAACCGACGCCACCGGCTATGCGCTCTACCTGGTGGATGTCTTCGGCAACAAGGAACTCATCTTCCGCGACCCGGCGATCTCGTGCTTTGTCCCGCTGCCGTTGCGCGCGCGCCCGCAGCCGCCCGTGCTCGCCGACACGACGGACCTGAAGAAGGACTACGCGACCTGCGCGGTCAGCGACGCGAGCTTCGGCAGCGAGGCCATCGCCGGCCGTGTCCGTTACCTCCGCATCGCCGAGCCGATCGGCTGGCCCTATGACAATACGAACGGCGGACTGCGCTACGTCGAGGATCACCACTGCCAGAAGCCGAGCGGCGAGAAGCGCATCCTCGACAACTGGACGCCGGTGCGCATCCTCGGCGATGTGCCGGTCGAGCGCGACGGCAGCGCGCATTTCCGCGTGCCGGCGGATACGGCGGTCTACTTCCAGTTGCTCGACGAGAACCGGATGGAACTGCGCCGCATGCGCAGCTTCATCAGCTTCCAGCCCGGCGAGCAGCGCGCCTGCGCGGGCTGCCACGAGTCGCGTAATGTGGTGCCGCGCGCGGCGCCGGTAGCGCGCGCGGCGCAACGGCCTCCGTCGGCGCTCATCCCGCCGCCGTGGGGCGACCGGCCGGTCAACTTCCTGCGCGACGTGCAGCCGGTGCTCGACCGGCACTGCGTGCGCTGCCACAGCGGACTGAAGCCTGCGGGCGGCCTCGATTTCTGCGGCGGGCTGACCAGCTTCGACCTCGCCGTACCCGGCTACGGCTATAACCGTGCCTACGCGACGCTCATGGCGCACAACCTCGTGTCGTGCTCGCCGGCGCGCGCGCAGGACGCCAGCGTCACGCCGCCGCTGGCCTACGGTTCGCATAAGAGCAAGTTGATCGAAACGCTCGGCAAGGAGCCGCACGCCAAGCGTGTGATCTTGAGCACCGAGGAAAAATTGCGGCTGACCATGTGGATTGACGCCAACGCGCCCTACCACGATTTGTTCATCAACAAGCGCGCCTCGCCCGCCGCCTACGATCTCGCCGCCGACATGGAATTGCGCGCGAACCTCAAGGCCATCCACGAGCGCCGCTGCGTCGCGTGTCATCGCGCCGACGAAGTCACGCGGCTCGACTGGATCAACCTCCGCAATGCGAGCCGCAGCCTCTTTCTCACCGCGCCGCTGGCCAAGTGCAGCGGCGGCGCGGGGAAATGCGAGGGCGTGGTCTATGCCGACACGCAGGACGCCGACTACCGCGCCGCGGCGGCACTGGTGAACGCCGCCGTGCAACGCGCCTGGGCGCAACCCCGCCGCGACCTGTGCTCGTGTGAGCGCCGTAGCGCAGCGTTGCCCGGGCCGCCGGCGCGTAACAGCCCGGCGCGGACGCCATGAAAAAGAAATTGTCAGGGACGCAGATGAAGCTACGCGAACAGAACCTGCCGCCAACTCCACTTGACGCTGTCGTGCAGTCGCTCCAGCTCACAGAGTTGTTCGAGTCGCTGGAGGACGTGATGTTCTGGATCAAGGATCGCGACGGGATCATCTGCTGGGCGAACCGCACCTTCGTTCTGAACTACGGGTACCATGAGCGCCGCGAGGTGCTCGGCCAGACGGACTGGGCGCTCTCGCCGGCGTTCTTGGCCGACCAGTACCGCATTGATGACGAGCAGGTGCTGCAGGGCCAGCGTCTCGTCAACCGCATCGAGCGCGTCCATGAGGCTGGCCAGACCGCCACGTGGAATGTGACCAACAAGATCCCGATTCGCGATGCGCGCGGCCGCATCGTCGGCACGGCGGGCATAACGCGCCGGCTCGGCAGCGCCGCGCGCGAGCTGGTCGGCGCGCACGGCTTCGAGCCGGTAGTGGCGCATATTCGTGACCACTATCGCGAGCACATCTCCAACCGCCAACTGGCGGCGCTGGCGCACATGTCGGTGCGGGTATTCGAGCGGAAATTTCACGAGGATTTCCACGTCACGCCGCAGCACTATATCCGCAAGCTGCGCGTACGGCTGGCCTGCCGCGCGCTGATCTACACCGAGCAGCCGCTGGCGCAAGTGGCGGCGGATTGCGGGTTCGCCGACCAGAGCCATTTTGCCCGTGAGTTTCGCCGCCAGATGCGCCGGACACCGCGGGACTATCGCGAACACTACCGCCAAGCTCCGGCGTGACGCTTGCAGACAAAAG
>Ga0233425_10007634_pt1 | contig 15021 bp, 11 predicted proteins | sample Watercolumn_Towu_2_FD_181712 | JGI IMG/M metagenome (GOLD analysis project Ga0233425, IMG submission 181712) | Freshwater microbial communities from Lake Towuti, South Sulawesi, Indonesia - Watercolumn_Towuti2014_140_MG | ecosystem: Environmental > Aquatic > Freshwater > Lake | place...
ATCGAGGCCGGCGCGGGTGGCGTTCCAGTACTCGGCGCCGGTGGAGATACCGATCGCCACGTACTCCTCACTCGAGTCGCCTTGGACGAGCAACGGCGTCTCGTTGGGAGCGGGGGCTTGGGCCTTCCCCGTGACGGGAGGCGTGACGGGCGGAGGGGCCGTCTCCTGCCTGGGCGGACAGCCCGCCAGCAGAGACACGGCTGCCATGATCAGCGCGAGGACAAGGACCAGACGGGGCAGCGAGCGCATCGGAACCCTCCCGGGCGCGGCGTTGGCGTCAGACACCGGGTGGTTCGTCGGGGCTAGCCGCGACGCCTTCTCGCGAGAAGCAGGTCGACGGTGACGAAGACGATGAGAGCGGCGCCGACCACCACGTACTGCCAGTCCGGAGGCACGCCGAGCTGTGAGAGACCGTTCTTCACGCAGTTCACGAGGACGACGCCCAGGAACGCGCCGAGGACCGTGCCCTGGCCGCCCACGAGGCTCGCGCCACCGATGACGCACTCGGCGATGACGAAGAGCTCGACGCCCTGCCCGGCCTCGTACGTGGCCGTGCCAAACCTCGCCGAGTTCAGCACGCCAGCGAGGGCCGCAGTGACCCCGCAGATGATGAAGGTCACCATCCGCACGCGCGGGACGTTGATCCCTGAGAGCGCCGCGGCGCGCTCGTTCCCGCCGATGTAGTAGGCCTGTCGCAGCCAGCGGAGATTGCGCAGGAGCACATCGCCGATGATCACCGCGAGAATGGCGATGAGGATGATCCAGAAGCCCTGCGTACCCCAGACCTTCCCTTGGCCGAGGGCGAGGAAGGAGGCGGGGAGGTCGGTGGAGGAGGTGGCCCCGTAGCGCTGGACATGCACGGTGACCAGCCCGCGCGCGGCCATCATCATGCCCAGGGTGGCGATGAGGGGGCTCATGCCCAGCCGCGCGACGAGCAGCCCATTCACCAGGCCGCACACCGCGCCGCACGCCAGCCCCGCCAGCACCGCCAGCGGCAGCGGCACGCCGAGCTTCAGGCACTGCACCGAGACCAGTCCCGAGAGCGCCAGCACCGACCCCACGGAGATGTCGAACCCGCCGCCGACGATCACGATGGCCATGCCGACCACCAGGATCGCCTCGGTGGTGATCCCGACCAGCATCGACTTGAGGTTGCTGCTCGACAGGAAGACGGAGGGGCTCGGATCGCCCGGCTGAGAGGGCAGCGTCTTCGCGTGAAACAGCACGATGACCGCCACCACGATCAGCAGGGTCACCAACTCGCGCCAGCGGGCGACGTTCGCCAGCATCGACGCTCGCCCGGCCCCCGGCTTCTCCGCGCTGTCGCCGGTCATGCGAGGTCCCTCCGCCTTCCCTTCATGCCGCGCCCGCGCGGCGTCCGGCGGCGAGGAACATGATGCGCTCCTCGGTCGCCTCCGCGGCGGGCAGCTCACCGGTGATTTCGCCCTCGTGCATCACCAGCACGCGGTCGCTCGCGCCGAGGATCTCCGGCAGCTCGGAGCTGACCATCAGCACCGCGACCCCGGCGCGCGCCAGCTCACGCAGGATGCTGTGGACCTCGGCCTTCGCGCCCACGTCGACGCCGCGGGTGGGCTCATCGACCAGCAGCACCCGGGGCCGGATCGCCAGCCACTTCGCCAGGAGCACCTTCTGCTGGTTGCCGCCGGAGAGCGTGGAGGTGACGGCCTGTGTGCCGGGGGTGCGGATGCGGAGGCGCTGCACGTACTCCCCGGCCATGCGCTCCTCGCGCCAGGGGCTCATGAAGCCACCGACCGAGTTTGCGCCGAGGCTCGCCGCGCCGATGTTCTGGCGCACCGTCAGCCCCAGGAACAGGCCCTGCTCCTTCCGGTCCTCGGGGACATACCCGATGCCCAGCCGCACCGCGTGGCCCGGACCACGGAGGCTCACCCGTGCGCCGTCGAGGTAGAGCGCCCCCCGCTGAGGCCGATCGATGGCAAAGACCGCGCGCGCGACCTCCGTGCGCCCGGCGCCCACGAGCCCCGCGAGCCCGACGATCTCGCCCGCGTGGAGCTCGAAGCTCACGTCCCGGAAGCGCGGCTCGCGGGTCAGCCCCTCGACGCGCAGCACGGGCTCGCCCCGCGCACCGTCGCGCGCCGGGTAGCCCGTGCCCAACGCCCGACCTACCATCATCCGGACCACATCGTCGGGCGTGACCTCGGCGCGGTCGCGCACCCCGACGAGCTCGCCGTCGCGCAGGACCATGATCCGATCCGCGATGCGGAACACCTCGTCGAGCTTGTGGCTGATGTAGATCACCGCGACCCCGCGCTCGCGCAGGCGCCCGATGATCTCGAACAGGAACCGCGTCTCCCGGTCGGTGAGCGCACTCGTCGGCTCATCGAGAACGAGCACCCGGCAGTCCAGCGAGAGCGCCTTCGCGATCTCGATCATCTGCTGCACGGCCACCGGCAGCCCGCTCACCAGCGCGTTCGGTGCGACGTGCAGGTCAAAGCGCTGCAGCAGCTCGGCCGCCTCGCGGTACAGCCGCTTCCGGTTCACGAAGCCGATCACCGGGACCACGGGCTCGCGCGCGCAGAAGATGTTCTCCGCGACCGTCAGGTACGGCACCAGGCTCAGCTCCTGGTGTACGATCGACACCCCCGCAAACGCCGCTTCCCGCGCCCCGGCGAAGTGCACCTCCCGCCCCTGGTACTCGATCCGCCCCCCATCCGCCCGGAGATTCCCGCACAGGATCTCCATGAGCGTGCTCTTCCCCGCCCCGTTCTCGCCGACGAGAGCGAGAACCTCGCCGGGAGATACCTGCAGATCGACGCCCCGCAAGGCCTGCACGCCCCCGAAGTGCTTCCGGATGGCGTGCATGGCGAGGAGGGGAGGGGAGGAGAGGGGTTCACTCATCAGGGCGGTACCCGAGCTTCCACTCGTCCTGAGGCTTCGCCCCGTCCCGCAGCCATCCCTTGAGCGTGGCCGGCCGATGGTCGCCGACGCGCACCCACACGAGCCCCTTCAGGCCCCTCACGGCGTCGAGGGCACAGCGCCGGTAGTGTCGACGCGACTCGTTCTCGCAGGAGACCACGGTATTGTCTGTGCAGAACGCAGCCTCGAGCAGATGCGCGTCCTGGAGCATCTCGTCGCGAGCGCGGTCGGTGTCGGCACACCCATCCAGGCTGTCCCTGAGCCTCGTGTCACGGACGTTGCCGACGCCATGTACGCGCCCCTTCAGTTCCATCCATGACCGCCAAGGGCCTGTGAACCTGCCCCGGCAGCGCAGGTCCCACTCGGCCTCGATGTCCGGTGACATGACCACCAAGTGACGCGACGCCCGCACTTCCTCCAGCAGGCTGCGGCATGGCGTCCCGAGTTCGTCCGTCTCCCCGCCCACCGCGTGAGCGCCAACGTCACAGTCGATGACCAGTCGGCGGGAATTCCTGGAGGCCACCTCAGCCAGCCTTCCGCTGCTCATGGGCCGCATCGAGGTACGCAGCGTGGGCCCTCAGTTCCACGTCCGAGAAGTCCTCGGGCCAGGGCCCAAACGACCCCGTCCCCGTGACCCGAGCGGTCCTCACCCGAGTCACCCCCGTCTGCCGGTTGCGGGCGAACCAGTGGAGGGCGAGGTCCTCCTTGGCGATCCGCTGCTTGGCGACTAACGTCTGGACGGCGACCAAGAGCAGGGAGCTGTGCGTCTCCGCCACGACGCGCACCCCTCGGTTGGCTGCTTCGACCAGCACCTGCGCGAGGGCAACTTGCGCCCGGGGGTGGAGGTGGATCTCCGGCTGCTCAATGTAGACGAGGCGGCCCGGCTCAGCGGCCTGCAGCGCGACGATGGCCGGTAGCGCGTGGGAGACACTGGAGCCAACATCAGCGATGTTCGCCATGGCCGTCTCGGCACGAGGTCCCCTTGCCGGACGGATGGGCACAAACACCTCGATGCTTGTGGCGTCGCGCTGTCGGGCTTCCACGCCGTCCGCCAGCTCCGCCAACCTCAACCCCCGCACGACTCCGTCCAGCCGCTCAGCGTCGGAGCCTTGCCAGTGCAGGATCAGGCTGCCCGTGTACGCCTCAAACGTGCCGGGGAACAGCGGGCCGGTCGCCGTCTGTGGATATGCTCGCCCCTGCAGCCCCCGCAACCGGGGCACGTGCAGGATCCGCTGCAGTGCATCGGACACACCGAGGTCCAGGCGGAACTCCACGCTCGTGCCAACGGCCGTAGCGGGATGCCCTGGTACCGCGTACCGCAGCCGCAAGAACCCCCGGTCGCCTCCGGCCCGCCACTCTCGCCGTTCGCCGTCTTGGGGCACGCCTCGGGCCAGCGTTGACGCCGAGTCGGGCAACGCTGCCTCGATTTCACTGTGCGTCATGTCCGGCCTGAGGCAGTGTGTGCAGCCATCTTCTTTGACGCACACCTCGTAGACAGTGAGCCCACGGCGGCTATCAACCGCGTACGCGAGGCAAAGCGAGTCGCCGGGCCCTCCCTCAAGCTCAACGACGAGGGGTGGCATGTCGGCCTGACCGACCTGGCTCAGTACCTGGTGAACGCCCGTGGCCTCGACGTGCGGCCCGTCCAGCTTCAGCCCCCCCGGGTCGTACGGCGCCTCCAACGTCTGCTTCAGGAGCAGCAGCGGCTGCATGATGCTGGACTTGCCGGAGCTGTTGGCGCCGGCGAGGATGGTGAGCGGGCGGATGTCGATCGAGGTCTCGTTCGCCAAGGATTTGAAGCCCTTGACGGTAATCCTCGTGATGCCTTCGGGTTCCTTGGGCTTCTTGGGCTTGCGAGGGGGAGACATGGCGCTCCCTCCTTCCGGTGTCGGCGGGACGGCTCCAGTGTCACTGATACGTATTCGTGCTTGTCCCGGTGCGTCCTTCTCAGTGCTGAGCCGGCTCGCCGACGACGAACTCCGCCCCGGTGAGGCCGTAGGCGCCGGCGAGGTGCGGCGTGAAGGCGGTGATGACGCGCGGGCAGGGGCCGGGCGGCGCGACGCGCTCGGCGGCGGAGAAGGAGTCGGCGTACTCGTGGATCATGAACCAGGACTGGCCCTCATCCAGCATCTTCACCGAGAGCGCGAGGGGTTGGCCGAGCGCGATCAGCGAGGCCGGGAGCACGAGCACGAAGACGCCGCTGAGGCCGTAGGTGATGCGCTCATCGTGGACCTCGGCGCCGTGGAGGTAGCGCAACTCCACATCGCCCTCGCGCCACGACGCATCTGCTGAACTGCCGGTGTCGAAGATGAGCAGGCGGCGCCCGTTCAGCCGCAGCTCGGCGTGCCCGGGTGTGTAGTCTGTGCCGCCGATGAAGGCGACGGCCGTCATCTTGGCGCGCGGGACAGGGGCGCTCAGCCAGGCGATCTCGGCGTGGTCGCGAGCGTAGCCCCACGTGGAGGGGGCGACGCCCAAGAAGTGTCGGTAGGGGCTGTGGTGGGTCAGGCGGCCCGGAGCGCTCTGCGCGAAGCCCTGCACCCACTGCCAGCCCTTGCCCTCGCCTGCGCGCAGCCTCGACAACGCGGAAGGCTCGAGCAGCGCGAACGAGGCGCCGGTTGAGTCGCGGGCGCCTGCATCGAAGGACCTCTCGCGACCGTCAGCGTCGAGGCGGACGAAGGGTCGCGCGTCGGCGAGTTGGTCGGCGAGACGGTAGATGGTCGTGCGGCGACCGTCGGCGGCGACCTGCAGCAGGCGCGGGTCACCCCACAAGGCCCACTCCCACGAAAGCGCGCCTCGCTGCTGGGCCCGGGAGTAGGAGTCCGTGAGAAGGCGGAGCCGAAGCGGCCCGTCCGGCGCGAGCGGCACTTCCCAGTGCTCCCACTCGAGATTCGTCTTCCCGAGGGCGCGCCGGAAGACCGGGCGCCAGTGGCCCCCCTTGTCCTGCGCCTCGACAGTGAAGACTACCCCGAGACAGTAGGTGTCCCGGAGTCGGTTGAGTCCGATGTCGAAGGCCACGTACAGGCCGGGCTGTGAGGCGGCAGGCTGCTCCGGGACGATGTCCGTGAGCTTCTCCCAGGGGACGAAGAGCGCAGGCCCGAGCTCGTTGCGGCCGGTCCTGAACGCGGCGCGGACCTCGCAGAGGCGGTCGGCGAGGGTCACGCACAGGCCTTCGTTCGCGTGGTAGTCATCGTCGAAGTTCACTTGGTAGAGACGCCGGTTCTCGTCGGCGCACTCGATGGCGTGGTCGAGTAGGGGAAGCACCACCTCCGCACCCGCGCCCTCTACCGCGCGGCGAGCGGCAAGCCGATGGGAGAGCGCCAGGTCGCAGAGCAGTTGGGCCCGTCTCAGCTCCACACACAGCCAGCGCAGCGACTCGGCCTTGAACGCGCGGTCGGCCTGCTCGTCGAAGCCGGACCAGCGGAAGGTCTCGGGGTCGTAGGCCGGGCGGTCCAGGTCGGGCCGGCCGCCCGTCCAATGACGGTAGGCCTCCTCAGCCAACCGCAGCGCCTCGTCCGCCTGGGCGGCGAGGAGCTGGTAGTCGCGATGGAGAGCCCGGCCCGTCTCGGGGTACTGGGCACCGTGGACCTCCTCGAGCACCATCGCGTCATTGACGCACGGGCTGGTGTCCAGCGCCCGAGCGACCAGCGCGCCGACCTCGTCGTCGTAGTGGACGCGATAGGCGTAGTCGAGGAAGCCGGTCTGGTCCTGATTGTCCAGGCCGGGGACGCCGGCGGAGCGCCAGAGATGCTGAGCGGCGAGGTAGCCGTAGATCTCGCAACTCCGCCACTCGAACACATACCCCATCGCGCCGAAGCCGCCCGCGCGTTGGATGCGTCGCTGGGCATCGCGCTCCCAGTCCACTCCCGCGCTCATCGGGCCGGGTACCGTGTTGTTGTTCACGCCCGTCATGCGCCGCCACGCGGACAGGCACGATCCGCCCCGCCCCCCGAGGCTGGCGACGCGGTCGCCGCCGAACAGCGCAGTGTAGCGGTCCTCATCGAACTCGTTGACGATGAACCGCACCTGCCGGCCCTGCTTCGCGTCCACGAGGTCGAACCACCGGTCGAGCTCCTCCGGCGTCTTGCTCTCGCCGACGATGCGGGACAGCAGAATGTGAGAGATCAGGAAGATCTCCGTCGGACGCCCGAGGCGCTCGGCGTGGCGGTGGATCAGCCCGTCGAACTCCCGGAAGAGCCAGGTGTAATACTCGATGTGCACACCCAGCGGGGGCTTGTTCGCGTCCGTTTGCTCGCGCGAGTGGAAGCCGTACGTGTCCGCCCAGGGCGCCCAGAAGGCCTGGTAGCACGCGTCCGTCTGGTTGGGCACATGGTAGGCCTCGGGGTCCTCAAAGACGAACCCGTTGAAGCCGCTCTCCAGGATGCGGCCCAGGAACGCGTCCCAGTACTCGCGCACACCCGGCGCGAAGGGGAGCGCTTCGGCGGCGCCGCCCGCGTTGGCCTCCGGGTGGTGCAGAATGTAGCCGCCGTTGAAGGAGTTCTTGCCGATGTACGCGTGGACCTGAATGCCGCGCTCGTTGGCGTAGCGAATCAGCTCGGGGAGGAACTCGCGCCGGATGTTGCGGTGGGTGAAGCGCCGCGGCGTCCTGAGCCCGGTGGCTGGGTCGAAGGCGAACGAGTCCAGGTCCAGCGTGCTCTCTTCATAGCCAGGCACGGTGAACGGCCAGTAGCCGTACATGCAGACAGCCCACGCGTTCAGCTTGTGCAGCAGCGACCAGTCCACCAGCCACTTCCACTCATCCAGCGTCCAGTTGCACAGGTCGTACCCTTCGAGCCGGTTCCAGCCCGAGTACCAGGTCAACGTCGGCGACAGACAGCGCCAGTTCAGTTCGGGCCAGTCGCGGATCCGGAGAGCCGGCGTGGCTGCGCCCTGGGACAGGGCCAGCTGGTTGAGCGTCTGCACCCCCTGCAGCATGGCCCAGCGGCTGCGACCGACGATGGTGATGACACCCGGCTTGGCGGTGAGGACGTAGGCCTCCTCGCTCTTCGCGTGTTGCACGAACTCCCGGTCGGCCTTGCTGAGCCACGACCCCCGGTACCCCTCTTCCAGGGAGCCGAGGCGCAGCGGTACCGTGCCCCCGCTCTGCGGAAGGAAGCGGCGCGCCGAGTCGGCGGCCAACGCCTCGGTCGCCGAGGGCGCATCGTCCGTCTGCAGTGCGGGAGGACCCAACGTCACGGTGCCTCCGTTGAGCTTCAGTTCCTGCGGGTAGGGCAGCAGCTTCAGTGTGAGTGGGTCGGTCACCCTCTCCGCGGTGAGGCCCGTGGTCATGAGGCTGGTCAGTAGGGCGAGTGTCCCCGCCATCACCTGCCTCCCTTCGGCGAGGTCGTCCGATCGGCTTCCTGCAGCAGCTCGAAGCACTCCCGCCCGCTATCGTCGCCATCGCGGACGGACGGGAGGAGCGGCGCGGCCTGCGTGAGGAGGGCCCGGGCCTCGGGCGAACGCCTCGCGCGAGGGCGGAGGGCAGCGGCGTACTCGGTGAGGGTCTCGCGGGTGCGGAGGTGCAGGCGGGCGAGGAGGAGGAGATCGTGGGGGGTGACGAGGCGCACGTCCTCGTCCAGCCGGTCGGCACACCACCGGGCGGGCAGGAGGCCGCGAGCGGTGTCGGGAGCATCGCGGGCCTGATCGACGCCCTCCTCCTCGGCGGCGAGGGAGGGGTCGCCGTGGGTGTCCCGAAAGCGCGACCAGGCGTGGGCCATCACGTAGCTGAAGTGCTGCTCGGACCAGCTCGGCCCGCCGAGCGGCGCGTCATTGATCGCGCGCGCGACCGCCGCCGGGGTCGCGTCGCGCGGGCGGCCGGTCTGCGCCCAGATGGTCAGGGCACAGGAGACGACGGGGATCGTCCGCTTGCCGTCCGTGGCCCAGAGGATGCGTCCCTCGCCGCCCGAGTAGGGGTAGTACTGCACGGTGAGGAGGCCGTCGAGGTCGGGGATCTCTTCCGCGTAGACGTTGTACGCGGCCTGCGCCTCCGCGCTGTCCCAGTCCCAGCAGTTGAAGGCCAGCGTCCGCAGCCCGCCAAGGCGCATGTACTGCCCCATCCGGCGCGCGTGCAGCCGAAGCGCCCGATCGTCGCCTCGCTTCGCTCCGAAGTGGTCCGGGTAGTAGTACCCGCCGCTGTACAGCACGAAGTCATCGCTCGGAGTCGCGCGCTCGAAGAGGTCGATGAGCGTGTAAGGGCAGACCTGGGCGAGGTCCATGTACGGGAAGGTCCAACCGAACGCGAACTCGCCGCGAGCCGGGCTCTCGTAGTACCAACGCCCCTCGGAGCCGCCCGCGAAGTTGCCCATCAGCCACTGCACGTTGTCCCCGTCGCTCATCAGCATCGCCGCGTAGTGAACACCCGTCTCCCACCGCAAGTCCGCGAGCGACCGGTCGCACCGCTCCGGCAGCCGCACGCGCTCGCGGGGGATCGTCTGCCCAACGACCTCCGTCGCAAGCGCCGGGAGGTTGTGGCACCAGTTGGTGGCGGTCTGGAAGAGCCCCCACTCGGTCGAGGGCATCGTGTTCGCGTCTTCAGCGCCGCAGCCCCAGCCGATCACCGGGCTGTCGAGGGTGCAGCGGGCCAGCGCTGCCTCGTAGAGCGGCCCCGGCTGCGACACCACGAAGGCGCGCTTCGCGATGGCCATCGAGCGGGCGAGCCGGTTCTTCGGATCGGCGGTCATGATCGCGCTCCGGGTGAACCGGTCCCCGTAGGTGTCCAGGCACCACTGCTCCGTCTTGTCACGGACATCGAGGAGCAGCGGCAGACCGAGTTCCTGCGCCCTGGGCTCGAAGGCCTCGGAGACCGCGATCCCGCCGAGGACAGGCGCCAACGAGGTCGCGACGTTGGCGCTCTCATCGATCGCGCCGAGGTCGTGGAAGGGGCGGTCGTTCGCGTCGTACCGGAAGAGCAGGTAGCCCTTCACCACGCCCCGGTCCCGCAGCCGCGCGATGGCCTCCCACGGATCGACCGGGCCCTCGACCTGGGGCTTCACCGTGTCCAGCATCAGCTGCATCCACCGCTGGTAGGCCGTGTTCGCGAAGTCCTCATAGAGCAGCACCCGGTTGTCGCCCTCGATGGCCGCGAGCGCCGCCAACCCGGCCGCCGTCTCGTAGCTCATCCCCTCCTCATGGCTCCCCACGAAGGGCACCGTGATCAGCACCTCCGGACGGGGTATGCGCGGCCAGTACCGGTGCAGCTCGGCGGAGGAGGCGTAAGGGGTCAGGAGTAGCAGTTGGGCCAGAAGGGTCATCGGCTCAGACTCCGGAGGGAATACGGAGGCAGTTCGCGGGAATCCCGGCCCGGTCCTCGCGAGGCTTGACGGATGGACGGGAACTCCTATAATAGCCTTGTAGGAACGAGCGGGTCGAATGAGCGGCTTCTCGGCGCGGGCCTGCGCGAGAGGCCGTTGGTGTGAATCGGGAAAGGACGGGCGTGACATGCACGGATTGGTGCCGCCGCATGGCGGGGACTTGGTCGATCGATTGGTGCCGGAGGCCGAGAAGGCAGAGCGGTTGCGGGAGGCGGCGACGCTGCCGCAGGTCCCGTTGTCGTCGCGGGAGGTCTCGGACCTCATCATGATCGGGATGGGGGCCTTCAGCCCGCTGGACGGCTTCATGGGCGAGGCAGACTACCGGCGCGTCGTCGAGGACATGCACCTCGCGAACGGGGTGATGTGGCCCGTGCCGATCACGCTCGCGCCGCCGAACGGGTCGGCGGACGGCATCGGCGAGGGTGAGCACGTCGCGCTGGTCGATGCGGAGACCGACGAGATCGTCGGCACGATGCTGGTGACGGGGCGCTATCCCTACGACAAGCAACGGGAGGCGGTGAACGTCTTCCGCACCGACGACGGGAAGCACCCCGGCGTCGCGAAAGTCTACGCACAGGGCGACGCGTGCCTCGCGGGCGAGGTGATGGTCCTCAGCGAGGGCGGCTACCCCGAGCGCTTCCCGAATGAGTACGCCCGCCCGCCCGAGACGCGGCAGATCTTCACCGACCTCGGGTGGCAGACGGTCGTCGCCTTCCAGACGCGAAACCCTCTGCACCGGTCACATGAGTACCTGACCAAGGTCGCTCTGGAGATCGCCGACGGGCTGTTCATCCACCCCATCGTCGGCGCGCTGAAGGAGGGGGACATCCCCGCCGAGACGCGGCAGAAGTGCTACGATGTGCTGCTGGAGCACTACTATCCGAAGGACCGCGTGGTTCTGAAGGTCTACCCGATGGAGATGCGCTACGGCGGCCCGCGCGAGGCGCTGCTGCACGCGATCATCCGCCAGAACTTCGGCTGCAGCCACCTGTGCGTCGGCCGCGACCACGCCGGCGTCGGGAGCTACTACGGCCCCTTCGACGCGCAGGAGATCTTCGACGAACTCGCCCCCGGCGAGCTGCACCTGCAGCCGCTGAAGTTCGAGAACACCTACTACTGCAAGCGCTGCCAGGGCATGGCCTCGATCAAGACCTGCCCCCACGACAAGGAGCACCACGTCTTCATCAGCGGTACGAAGCTCCGCGAGATGCTCGGCAACGGCGAGATGCCCCCGGTCGAGTTCAGCCGCCCCGAAGTCATCGAGGTGCTGATGGACTACTATCGGATGGAGAACGGCAGGTGAGCGGTTACCGGTGACCGGTGACCGGGACGGCAACAGCGGACGACAACGGCCGCCACCTCGCGAGGGGTGGCGGCTGTGGCGTTCTGGGGAGCTGTGCGGGTCGATTGGTATGGTAGTCTTGATCGAGTAACTCGGCGGCTGAGTCCATCAAGAACATCAACATCATCAGCCGTAGGCCGCAGGGGCCAGAGCCAACGGGACGGCGAACTCCGGGCGGCCGTTGACAGGAGGGAACGCTGCGCTATACTGCGTGTTGACGACGTAGGAGGTGAAGGAACGTGAGTGCGGTTCCGGATGTGATGACCCTGCGGGAAGCGGCAAGCTACCTGCGCATTCACTGGCGCACGCTGGCGGACTGGGCGCGGGAGGGGCGCGTCCCCGTGTCGCGCCTGGGACGCGCGTACCGCTTCCGCAAGGTGACCCTCGATCAGTGGCTGGAGGACGGCGGCACGGACTTCGAGGCGCTCGTCGACGAGGGGCTCGCCGCCATCACCAACGAGCGCATGGCAGCCGGCGGGAAGTCGATCCCCCTGGCAGAGGTGAAGGTGAGGCTGGGACTGTGACGTACGAGGTCGGACTGACCGAAGCGGCCGACCGTGACCTCCGGAAGCTGCCGCCTGACGTCCAGCGTCGGATCGCCCGAGCCCTGGAGGCGCTCGGCGACGAGCCCCGACCGCCGCTCGCCGTCCCCCTCAGCGGTACGCTGCGCGGCTCGTGGCGGGTGAGGATTGGGAACTACCGCGCGTCCTACGAGATCGACGAGTCCACCGGCGCCGTCCTCGTCTGGGCCATCGGTCACCGGAGCGGCTTCTACGGCGAGGCGGTACGGCGGAGGCGGTGAGGGGGCGGTAGGCGACGCGCGGACGGGGTCAGGGCCTGTGGGAGACGAACTCGCGGAGCGGCGCGAGGTTGTGCTGCCAGAAGATTACGACGCCGCCGGTCTGGGCGTCGATGAGGTTCGTCAGCTTGTAGACGCCTGCCAGGAGTGCGGCCGTCACGGCCTGCTGGCCGAAGCGGGCGGCCCAGATCGGGGCCTTCCCTTTAACCTCACGGACCAACCGCTTCACGCTGTTGATGGCGCTGTTGGAGGTCTTGCACTCCAGGCACAGCAGGCGTCCATCGTGGAGGCGGGTCGGCACGTCGCAGTTTGTGCCGGCAACGATGGTCTCTCGTGTGAACTGACCGCGGGCGAGGGCGTCAAGCATGTCTATGCGGCCGGGGCTCGGCACCTCCTCGTAGCCGGCGTCGAGAAGCAAACGCGCCGCCACGTCCTCCTGGGTCTTCGCGGCCGCCTTGCGCCGCTCCGTTGACACTCGGTTGGCGGCCACGACCCCCGTCGTCCAGTTCACTGCCACGCGTCGCTCATCGTCGGTCGCCGCTCTACCCTCGGCGAGCCACGGGCACCGGAACGGGTCTATCGAGGCACGAAGCACCTCGGCCACTCTGTCGGCGTGTGCCCCCGCGACCTTGGAGGCTGCAAGCGAGCCTTCGGCTAGCGTCTTCAGGTCGTCCTGACTGATGATCGGGGCGCTAAGGTACCGCGCCCACTCAATGAGGTCGGGGTCCTGCTGCAGTCGCTGCCCATCGAGTTGGTGCAAGTCAGCTGTGGCCGCGAAGAGGCGCTCGACGTGGGGCCGGAGGTCGGTGAACAGCTCCACGTACCGCTCGGGGCCACCCCAGCTCTCGATCACTGCCCGTATGGCGGCCTCGCTGTCACGCTCGAGCTCATCGGGCGTCCACGCGAGGAGGATGTCAGCCACGATCATGTACTCCTTGCGAACTCAGGAAGACGCTCGGGAGGAGGGACCAGCAGCGCCTCCATCTCGCGGGGCTCGAACTTCTCCAAGCCCCCCTGGTACGTGCGGCCCGCGCCCCGCAGCGCAGCCCTGTTCTCATTGAGGTACGCGACCAGACCCTCGAGCTGGACGCGAGTAAGGGGGAGCTTCGGGTACAAGCCGTGGAAGACGTTGAGGACAGCCAGACCATCAGGGTTCAGGGCGAACGCCGGCGCCTGCCGCGCCATGTAGGTTGCGACGATCGGGGGTGCCTTCGCGCCTACGTGCCACCACGGGGCCCGGTGCGTACATAGGTACCCCTCGTGGACCTTCAGCGCCCGCCCCTCGGCGAGGTACTCGCGAAGTGCCCGATTGCCCTCGGCTGTGGGGTCGGTGCCTCGGGGCGGGTCAAGCAGCAGCTTGCGGTCGGATCCAAGGTGAACGGTGCCGGGGGCTTCTAGCACTTCCCTGGCGCGGGTTAGCGCCGGAACACACCACCGACGAAGACGCAGCGCCTCCGCCCGGTCCAAGGAGAGGACGAAGAACGCGTTGTTCCCCGTCGCCACGCCGCGACTAACTCGCACGACGTCACCAAGCCGCACCATGCCCGGCGAAGCTTGCCGCCGAGACGGCGAGAAGAGCGGCGTCCAGCGGGAGGCCGCTTGCAGCTCGCCGCTCGGGAGGATCGACCCGCCTTGGTCAAGCGCGCCCAACAGGCCAGCGGAACTGACGCGGCGCAGCCGCATCTCCTTGCGGCGGGCACCCACCTCGAAGCACGCAACCACGGCGGTCGCCAAGGCGTCATCGAACGCCTTGGCGCGAGCGTCCACGAGGTGCAGGCTCTCGCCGCCCAGGCCGTTGAGCAGGGCCGCCCTGAGGGTCTTCCCATAGCCTACGTCCAACCATTCCGCACTGGTCACAAAGCAACCCACATCCCCCCTGCGAGCGTGCTTCATCGTTGCCAGCAGGAAATAGACGTGAAGCCCCGCGAGTCCCGAGAATGGGAGCCCTTGTTCGGCCGCAGCGCGCTTGGCCCAGGCCTTCGTCTCGGGGCCCAGGTCGTGGTGCCGAACGTACGGCGGGTTACCCACAAAGGCCGTTAAGCCACTGCTCCTCGCCAGGGAGACACGCAGGTAGTCCGCGTTCACAACGCGCGCCCGCTGGCTCCCAATGGCCCCCAGAACAGCGCGCGCAACCAGGGTCGCTGCCGGGTCGACGTCAACAGCCACGACCTCGAGCGTCGGGTCCTGACGCACTGCGGCTGCAGCGAAGCGCCCGCTGCCACAGCCCGCGTCAACAACACGCCCGGGGGAGCGTGACAACGCCCAAGCGACCATTGGCTCGACGACACTGGGCGGCGTGTAGAAGGCGCCCAGGGCGCGCCTGCGTGAGGAGGGTCGAAGGGCACAGTAGGCATCTCCGAGCGGGTCAGACCCCTGCTGCATGGCGTGTCGCAGGCCCTCAACGTCGCCGCCGTACGCTGGCGCCTGCCTCGCCAAGCGCTCCTCCTCGGGCGACAGCGGGCCGCCGGTCACCAGGGCACCTAGCGCCACACACGCGGCGACAACCTCCTCAACCGATGAGGGGGGCGTCCCCGTGGAGAAGAGAGGTAGGGGTCGCTGTGTCATGCTCGAGGTGAACGTTCGGGATGGGAGGGCAAACTCCTTCCCGAGGATGAATGGTCGCGCCCGCGTCCGTGCCGGCCTTCTCGATGACGACGGCGTACCTCATGGATCCAGGT
>Ga0233425_10007635_pt1 | contig 15021 bp, 15 predicted proteins | sample Watercolumn_Towu_2_FD_181712 | JGI IMG/M metagenome (GOLD analysis project Ga0233425, IMG submission 181712) | Freshwater microbial communities from Lake Towuti, South Sulawesi, Indonesia - Watercolumn_Towuti2014_140_MG | ecosystem: Environmental > Aquatic > Freshwater > Lake | place...
GTCCCTTGCCGCACGCCAGCACAATGTCGCCTTCTCTCGCAAGGCGGAGCGCAAAGCGGATCGCTTCGCCGCGGTCTGGGATGCGCCAAAAGGTCTCCCCTTCGACTCCGCCCTTTGACCTGGCGCCATCCGCCATCTCTTCGAGGATTCCACTCAGCGACTCTGTGCGCGGATCTTCGGCGGTCAACACCGACAGGTCTGCCAGTTCGATGGATGTCTCTGCCATCATGCGCCGCTTCTCTTTGTCCCTCAGGCCTGCCGAGCCAAAGACAGAGATGGCCCTGCCCTGAGTCATTTTTCTGCCCGCTTCCAGAGTCACTTTCAAGGCGTTGGGAGTATGCGCAAAATCCACGATGGCGGTAAAGTTCTGCCCCATGTGGATCTGCTCCATGCGCCCCGGAATTCCCTCCAAAGAAGCGATGCCCTGCGCCGCCACCTGCGGGTCAATTCCCAGCCCACAGATGGCCGTGGTCAATGCGGCAAGGCAGTTCGAGACGTTATAAGCCCCAACCAGACTGCTTCTTATGGCTACGCGACTGTTATTTAAGACGACTGTAAACTTAAGTCCGTTGGGGCTGTATTCAATGTCCTCGGCGCGGACTTCGGCGCTCTCCCCCATCCCGTAATTCACCTTGTTGACCTTGATGAGGTCATCCAGAAAATCAAAGGATTTGACATCGTCACGGTTGATAACAGCCAGGCGCGGGTTGCCCGCCGATTTCTTGCGAGTCAATTCAAGGCTGGAAAACAATCTTGCTTTTGCGGCGCGGTAGTTCTCATAGGAACCATGCTCGTCGAAATGTTCGTGTGTGATATTCGTGACCACGCCAATATCAAACTCGCAGGAATCTACACGATACTGCGCCCAGCCGTGAGAAGTGGTCTCCAGGACAACATGAGTCAAGCCGGCGTCAACCATTCTGGCCAGGTAAGCCTGCACATCATGCGCGTCTGGCGTGGTGACATGGAAGCCTGTATCCAACACTTCATTACCAATGACTGCATTAACAGTTGATATCATCCCGGCTTTGAACCCTGCGGTGGTGAGAATTTTATGGATAAGGTTGCTTGTAGTGGTTTTGCCGTCGGTGCCGGTTACGCCGATCACCGTCAGCTTGCGGGCAGGCCAGTTGTAAAACGCAGCAGCCAGCCAGGTCAGGGCCTGACGCGGGTTTTCAAGCCGCATGTACGGGACGCTGAATCCGCCCAAATCTCTGTCCCCGATAATTGCAGCCGCGCCGTTCTCGATTGCTTTGGGAATGTAGTCATGCCCGTCAGCGGTGCCGCCGCGCATGGCGGCAAAAAGATGGCCGGGCTTTACGGCGCGGCTGTCAATGGCGATGCCTGAAATTTCAACGCCTGGGATTGTGGCTGGAACAGAAAGCGGAAAGTCAACAAACAGGTTTCTTAGAAGCATCAGTCTCCGTTTAAACAAAAAAGGGTTTTGGCAATTTTACCAAAACCCTTTTATCAACGACTGAAGTCGTTATTACGTTTATTATTTCAGAGTCTGGCGCAGGCTTTCGAGTTTACCAGCGACGGAACCGTCGAGAACCTTGTCACCGACCTTGATGACGAGGCCGCCGAGGATTGCGGGGTCAACTTTGAAGGAGAAATCCTTCACGGCAACGCTCTTCTTGACGGCGTCCTGCTCTGTGCTGGTGAGCGGGAGCGCGCTGGTGACTTCGGCAGAATCGCCGGAGAGGGTTTCGGTCAAAACAACCTTGTCGCCCTTCACGCCGGAGAAAAATTCGTTGATCAATGCGTGCTGTTTCTTCTCGTCAAGCGCTTCACCAACCAGCTTGTTGGCGGCAGCAATGGCGAGCGCGGCGACCTGTCCGCGCAGATCGCCAAGAATGCGATTGCGTTCGAGTTCAGCTTCTGCCAGAGCGGCTTCACGAGCTTTTGCAGCTTCGGCTTCGGCGGCGGCTTTCACTTCCTTGCCGGCTGACGCAGCGCGCTCGGTAGCTTCGCGGACAACCTTGCCGGCCTCAGACTGCGCTTCAGCCAGGACTTTGGCGGCTTCCTTTTCAGCATTGGCGCGCGCTTCTGCGGCAACGCGGGCGTCTTCGAGACCCTGCGCGATCTTTGTCTTGCGGGATTCCATCATGTCCAGCATGGGTTTGTAGACCCAGGCGTTTAATGTGAGGAACACAATTGCGAACGCAATCAACTGAACGATGAGCAATCCGAGATTAATACCAAGAGCTTCCATGTTTCAATCGCTCCTTGAATTACACGACTTTGAAGAGCATGAGGAACGCGATGACCAGACAATAAATGGCAATCGACTCGGAGAACGCCACGCCAAGAATCATGTTGGTCAACAAATTACCGTAAGTATCGGGGTTGCGGGCCATGCCGCCGAGGGCGCCCTGCACACTCAAACCGATTCCTACACCGGCGCCGGCCGCGCCGATCATCGCCAGACCTGCGCCCACGTAGCGCATCGCTTCTAAAATATTACCTTCCATGTTACAAGCCTCCTTAGGGTTATTCCTAATAATTTATGATTTGAATTCGATTAATGCGCGTGCTCTTCATCGCCGTGGCCCTGCGTAGCCATTGCCATGAATACCATGGTCAACATGCCGAACACAAAGGCCTGAATGAGGCCCACGAACAGTTCAAACATCATGATCATTGCCGGCAGAATGCTGATCTTGCCAAGCAGCGACGCCACTACGGCCACCAACACGATGCCCGCGAACATGTTACCGAAAAGACGGAACGTGAACGAGAGGATCTTGGCCAGTTCCGAAATGATCTCCAGCAGACCAACGAGGAAATCCATCGCGCCGAAGAACGGCACTTTGAACATGCGCTTGGTATTTAAGAACTTGCTGAAATAGCCAAGTCCCTGGGCGCGGACGCCGATCACCTGAATGGAGAAGAACGAGATCAAAGCCAGCGAAAGGGTAAAGTTCAGGTCCACAGAGATGCCGCGGAAGAACGGGGCAAGGATGTAGTCGTGGCTTAGTTCAGCGTTATAGATCTGCCAGCCCGTAAGTTCAGCCGCATGTTCGCCGCCATGCGGATGCAGCACGCCGATCGACTCAAAACCGGGCAAAAGCTTGAGCAGGTTTGCCACCAGGACATAGACCATGATGGTGGCGAACCACGGGAAAATGGCCTTTGCCCATTTCACACCGGCGGAACTTTCGGTCATGTTATACAACATTTCCAAAATGGCTTCCATCACGTTGCCAACGCCGCGCGGCACCAAGTCAGTCTGCTGGCTCTTCTTCAAAGAGCGCCCGGCGAACCAGGCAAGCGGCAGCATGATAAAGAACACAGTGACAAAGAGTGTCGGAAGTGTGTTCACCAAATAGAAGGGGCCAAGACCAAGAAAATTCTCGACAATCGGCTCCTCGATCAATTTTTCGGCGGCAACCGTAATCTCAGGCTGAACCGGGGCATAAATCCCGCCCAGAATAAAACCTGCGATCATCAGCACAAGTACGATCCAGCGCCGCCAGGGGGTACGTTTTTGGGTCTCCAAGCCCGCCTCCTAAGCAGTGGTTTTTGTCTCTTCGGTTTCGTATTTTTCCTTCAGCCGCGCCAGCGTTTTCCGCGCCGCGAACATCATCAGGAAGACCGAAAGAGGGATTCCAGCAAACAACAACACCAGTGTAAACACCGGCTTCGTTCCAAACGTATTATCGAGCCACAACCCGCCAAACACCGAAGCAAGGATGACCGCAATGGTTAAACAACCCACCTGCCCGATCATTACCACGAGCAATGTGTACACCATGTTCTGACGATTGGCCTGTTTTGATTGTGACATGCGGCGCGATTATAACTGACAGGTCAAGGGGATGTCAAACTGAAATTCATTTCGCATCAAACCTGACCTGTCGCCTGATTCCAAACTAGAAAAGATTCAGCGCCGCCGCATCAGACCAGCTAAAGAAGGGGGCGAACACCGTGCCGACCAAAATCACGCCCAGCACCAGCACAGCCAGCGTAATCGCATACGGGCGGGTCAACGGCAGGGGATGATTCGCTTCATCCTCATTCGGCATCCGGTAAAGATAAACGAACTTCATCGCATTGAGGTAGTAATACACGCCGACAATCGAATTAAGAATGCCGACGATCACAAGCCATGTATATCCGGCCTGCACGCCCGCCGCAAAGACAAAGACCTTGCCCACAAAACCGCCAAAGGGAGGCATCCCCGCCAAAGACAGGAAGGCCGCAAGCATCATCAATGCCAGCCACGAATTACGGCGGCTCATACCGGCGTAATCGGTGATCTCTTCCAGGCCGGTGACGCGGCTAAATGCCATGACAATACCGAAGGCCAGCAGGTTGGTCACAATATAAGCCGCGAGGTAAAAGACCACGCTCGCCGCGCCAAGTTGATTGAACGCCACCACGCCGATCAAGGCATAACCAGCATGGGCAATGGACGAATAGGCAAGCAGGCGCTTAATGTTGGTCTGCGAAAGAGCCAGCAGGTTGCCAACCGTCATGGTGATGGCAGACAACACCGCGAGAATCAACGTCCACGACGGGGCGAAACCGGGGAAGGCTGTGAAGAACAAGCGCACGACAACAGCGAAGCCGGCCGCCTTGGATGCGGTGGAAAGGAAGCCCGCCACAGGAGTCGGCGACCCCTGATACACATCGGGCGCCCAGAATTGGAACGGGAAGATGGCAAGTTTGAAGCCAAGCCCAACAATGACCAGGGCAAACACGCTGAACGCCAGCGGGATGGAAATCCCGCCGCCTGCGAACATTTGGGAAAGTTGGTAAAGGTTGGTCGTGCCGGCAAAACCAAAGATCAGGCTGAAACCATACAGCATGATGGTCGAAGCCAGCGTGCCGAACAACAAATACTTGAAGCCGGCCTCGGTGGAGCGGTCGTCTGCAAGTAAAAAGCCGGCAAGGATGTATAGCGGAATGGAGGCGGTTTCTATCGAAAGGTAGAGCATGATCAGGTCGGCAGAAGCAGCCATCAGGTTCATTCCAAGAACCGAAGCCAAAAGGAGCAGATATGCCTCGCCGCGCGATCCGGCCTTTTCATGATCCATCAAAAGCAGGGCTGTCGCGGCCGCGGCAAACATGAAGAGCAATTTAAAGAAGAAGCCCAGCCAGTCAAAACGGATCATATTGCCAAAGACGGCGGTTGGTTCTCCGGGCCGGCCAAAGAGCAGGCTGATGATGATCGCAAAGAAGAGTCCGCCGGCGGCCAGCCAGCCGGCGTTGCGGCGCTGGTCTTCCTTCCAAAACGGCTCAACGCAGAGCAGAATCACCGCAAGGGCAAGGATCAGGATTTCGGGGAGGATGGAAGCGAACATGAGCGGGGTAAACATTTATGCACCTCCCAGCAGGCGAAGGATGTTTTGAACGCCTGTCTCGATCATCGGTACCATCATGGACGGGAACATACCGACGCCGATCATGAACAGGCAGAGCGTGGTGATGGCCACCTTATCCAGAACGGTGACATCGGTGATGTGATGTTCAGCCAGCGCTTCCGGCATGGGACTGAAGAATACCTGGCGGATATTGCGCATGATGTAGGCTGCGGTGATGATGATGGAGATACTGGCGATGACAGCCACCAGCCACTGGCTGCCCCACACGCCCATGAAGATCGGGAACTCGGCGACGAAACCCGAGAAGCCCGGCATACCCATGGAGACCAGGCCGCCGATGATGAATCCGATGGTGGCAAACGGCATGATCTTGGCCATGCCGCCAAGTTCTGGAATCTGGCGGGTGTGCGAACGGTCATAGATCATACCGGTGATGGCAAAGAAGAGAGCCGTCATCACGCCATGTGAGAACATCTGCACGCCGGCGCCAAGCAGACCGTTGTAATTGAGCGTGGATACGCCGAGCATGACCAGTCCCATGTGGGAGACGGAGGAGAAACCGATCATGTATTTCAGGTCGGGCTGGACGAAGGCAATGTACGCGCCGTACACCACAGCAACGGCGGCAAAGAACATGATCAGATCCGACCAGTAGTCCGCGCCCTTGGGCAGGAGCATGACGCCGACGCGCAGGGCGGCGAACGCGCCGAGTTTCATCAACACGCCCGCATGGAACATGGAGACGGCTGTCGGCGCGGCAACGTGACCATCAGGCGACCAGTTGTGGAAGGGCCAGATACCGCCCAGAACCGCGAAGCCGAGGAAGACAGGCAGGAACCAGATATATTGGAAGGCTTGCGAAAAACCAGCCTTCTCCATTTGAAGCATGTCAAAGGAAAGGATGCCGGTATTCTGGTACTGAGTCCAGTACATGGCCAGCGCGCCGACGAGGGCAACGACCGAGCCGATGAACAGGTACAGGGTCAACTTCATGGCCGCGTATTCACGGGTCTTGACCCAGCCCCAGATGGCGATGAGCAGGTACATCGGGAACACGGCGATTTCATAGAAGAAGAACAACATGAACAGGTCGAGTGAGGCGAAGACGCCGAACACGCCGCCTGCCAGCAGGAACAGGAAGGAGAAAAATTCGCGCGGACGGTCTTGAATGCCTGCAGAAAGATGGTGCTTCTCGTCGTAGTCACCCCAGGAGATGAGCACGCCGGTGAACATGACGATGCCCGTCAGCAGGACGAGCGGCGCGCTCATGCCGTCCACGCCGAATTTCAGGCTGATGCCGAGCGCGGGGAGCCAGTCATATTGTTCGATGAACTGATACCCGGTCAGGCCGCCAAGCAGGTACTGCATATACATCCAGCCGGAGAGCAGCAGGTCAAAGGCCGCGGCGGCAAGCGCCACCCCGCGGACTTCCGTCTTGCGGTCGGCAGGCATCAAGAGCATGATGGCCGCGGCCACAAAAGGCAGGAAAGTAATAACACTTAGTATTGGAAAATTCATAATCACCTCAGGGGTGGTAATTGGTAACTAGTAATTACTATTTACCAGTTACTAAAACAGCCTCGCCACAGTTTCGTTAATCACACCGACCAGCCACGCAGGCCAGAGGCCGATGACAAGGATCAACGCCATCAGCGGAAGCGCTACAAGGATTTCACGGGTATTGATCTCGGTTAGTTTGTGTTCGCCATGCGACCAATGTTCGTTGATGGGGCCGTGCAAAACCTTCATGATGCCCTTCAATATATAGGCGCCCGTGAAAAGCAGGCCAAGCATCGAAACGGCAGTGTAAACCTTCAAAACCGGGAATGCGCCCCGCACCACCATGAACTCGGAGACAAAGCCGTTGAGGCCGGGCAATCCGAGAGAAGCCATGCTCATGAAGATCAAAATTCCGCCGTAGACAGGCACGAGCGGGAACAATCCGCCGAACTCTTCGAGGTTGCGGGTGTGCGTGCGTTCGTAGATCACACCGACAAGGAAGAACATGCCGGCGGCGGAAAGTCCATGATTGAACATTTGCAGGACCGCGCCGTTCATGGCGATGTGAGCCTCGTTCGTGCCGGCGGCGACGGCTGCTGCGGCGATACCGAGGACTACAAACCCCATGTGATTGACCGATGAATAGGCGACCAACCGTTTGAAATCTGTCTGGCCGAATGAGCCGAACGCGCCAAAAATGATCGCCGCCACTGCCAGGAAGGCCAGCGCGCCGGCAAACATCTTCGCTTCAACCGGGTACAGCGGAAGCACGAGCCGCAAAAATCCGTATGCGCCAAGTTTGAGCAGCACACCGGCCAGGAGCATCGAGCCGGCGGTGGGCGCTTCGGTGTGGGCGTCGGGCAGCCAGGTGTGGAAAGGCCAGACCGGCACCTTGATGGCAAAGGCAATTACAAAAGCCCAAAACGCTATCTTCTTGACCGTGTAAATGGACATGCCCATAAGCACTGCATCAGCAGGCTGTGAATTCCATTGCTGGACGATGTACTGTAAATCGTAGGATTGGAAATACACGCCAAGCATTTGAATCGCGAGCAGCAAACCAAGCGATCCGCCCATGGTGTAGATCATAAATTTGAGCGAGGCATAGTTGCGGTTGGCGCTCCCCCACTGGTTGATGAGGAAGTACATCGGGACGAGACCGATCTCCCAAAATACGAAGAAGATCAGCAGGTCAAGCGACATGAAGACACCCAGCATACCCGTTTCAAGGAACAGGAAAAGCATCATGTACGGCTTGACGCGGTCTGTCACGCTGAAAGATGCGAGGATGGCAAGCGGCGTAAGCAGGGTGGTGAGTAAGACCATGGAAAGGGAGATGCCATCCACGCCGAGGTGCAGCGAAGAGTGCAATGCCTCATACCACGGATACACTTCTTCAAACTGGAAACCCGGCTGGCCGGGATTAAACCCGTTCCACAAGACGAGCGTGAGGATGAAGGGAACCAGGCTGGAGCCAAAGGCAAACCAGCGCAGAAGTTTTGTCTCGCCGCCGGGCAGGAAAAGCATAATCAACGCCGCGATTGTCGGCAGGAAGAGGATCAGGCTGAGGAGATGAGTATTCAAAAAATCCATTATGCGCTCCTAACCAGCAGTGTAAAAAGCAGGCCGCCGATCACAACGATCAGGATCAACGAGAGGATCAGGTACTGCTGGATGCGTCCCGTTTGAATGGGGCGAAGATTCTTGCCCAGCCAATATGTGGCATTGGCAGAGCCGTCGCCGATAAACTGGTTGACAACGGGCAGGTCAAATTTGTCACGGATGAAAGAACCAAGTCCGCCGGTGGCAGGGCCAAAGACATGCAAGATTCCGTCAATGAAACCCTTGTCCATCCATTGCGAGACGAAGACTTCCGAAATCCAGACGGCAGGTTTGATAAAGACAGCCTGATAGAGCTCGTCAAAGTAGTATTTATTCTTGAGGAAGGAAATCTGGAAAATATCCTCTTTGGCAGATTTGACATTGCGATAGTACAGCCAGCCCAGCCCGAGGCCGCCAAGCGCAACAACGAGCGAGGTCAGCAAAGGCCAGATGCTGAATTCCAAAACGGGCGGATGTTCAGCCAGTGTGCCGCCGACAAATTCATGGATCCAGTTGGGGACAAGTCCGCCGAGGAGTGGGAAATGCTCGGGGATGCCGACCCAGCCATACCCGATGGCAAAGACCGAAAGCACAACGAGCGGAGCGGTCATCGTCCACTTGTTTTCAGAAGCATGTTCCGCTTCCTTTGTGCGTGCTTCGCCGAGGAAAGTCAATGTGATCTGGCGCATGGTGTAGAAGGCGGTCATGAACGCGGCAACGGCCAGCGTCACAAAGACAGCCATGTGGCCATTGATGAAAGCATCTGCGAGGATTTCATCCTTCGACCAGAAGCCTGCGGTAAGGACGGGAAAACCTGAAAGCGCAAAGCCGCCGATCAGGAAGGTCCAGAATGTGACCGGCATCTTCCTGCGCAAGCCGCCCATGTTGAACATGTCCTGCGGGTCAATGCTATGATTGCCGGTGTGAAGCACGCCATGTTCCATGCCGTGAATGACCGAACCGGAGCCGAGGAAAAGCAAAGCCTTAAAGAATGCGTGGGTAATGAGATGGAAAACCGCGGCGATATACGCGCCGATGCCGAGCGCAGCGATCATGAAGCCGAGTTGTGAAATGGTGGAGTACGCCAGCACGCGTTTGATGTCGTTTTGCGCGACCGCAATGGTCGCTGCGAAGATGGCTGTGAACGCGCCGATGACCGCCACGAAGGTCATTTCCGGTGTGAGCGGAGCGCCTTCATGCCAGCCCGCGCTGAGCAACGGGAACATGCGAATGACTGCGTACACACCCGCAGAGACCATCGTGGCCGCATGAATCATGGCGCTGACCGGGGTCGGACCTTCCATCGCATCTGGCAGCCAGACATGGAGCGGGAACTGCGCCGATTTGCCGATCGTGCCGATGAAGAGCAGAATGGCAATAAAGCCTGCGGCAGATAAACCGAATACGCCGCTCGGCACTGTCGAAAGGACATGCAGAGTCTCTTCGGTGAAAATTTCGCGGTAGGACAAAGTGCCCGTCGCATGATAGAGGAAGGCAATGCCGATCAGCATGAACACATCGCCGATGCGCGTGGTCATGAAGGCTTTCACCGCCGCGTTGCGAGCCGAGGGCTTGCCAAACCAGAAGCCGATCAGCAGGTATGAGCACAAGCCCATGATCTCCCAACCCACAAAGAGAGTCAGCAGGTTATCAGAGACAACGAGCGTGTACATGCCGAAGGCGAACAAGCCGATGAAGGCAAAGAAACGCGAGTACATCGGCTCGACCGACGGCACGGCATGGCCGTGAACTGTCGCGCCATGCGGCGGCAAACCTGCGTGGTCGTGGTCGCCGGCGGGCTGGCCATAGTTGTGATAGCCGACACTGTAGATGAAGATCATCAACACCGTCCACGCCACGAAGAACAACACCGCGGCAGAGAGCGGGTCAATCAATACGCCGATCTTCAACCAGGTATTGCCAGTCGGCAGCCAGGGAATGGAAGCCGCAAACGGCTCCTTGCCAAACTCCTCCACCTTAAGCGCATTCCAAAAAATAATCATGGAACCCAGCCAGGAGAGGAAAGCCGCGCTGATTGCCACCGTATGACTTAGAGCCTTGCTCTTATTGGTAAACAGCACAATCAGAGCAAACGCCAAAAGGGGTGGCAAGGGAATAAACCAAACTAATTTTGTCACAAGTTCATGTGTCATGAGCGTCCCTACCACTTCAACAAATCGAGTTCTTCCGCCACCACCGTATTGCGACGGCGATAGACAGAGATTACCAAAGCCAGGCCCACAGCCACTTCCGCTGCAGCAACGGCAAAAACGATGATCGTAAAAACCTGCCCGGCCATCGTTGAGACCTCGCCGTAACGCCAGAACGCCACGAGATTAATATTGATCGCGTTGAGCATCAACTCCACGCCGAGCAAAATCGCAACCGCGTTCCTGCGCGCCAGCACGCCAAACAGCCCGATGCTGAACAGTCCAGCCGCGAGAATGAGATACCATGAAAGAGGGATCATCAACGCCTCCTATTTTTTATTGAACGCGAGATAGACCGCGCCAACCAAAGCCGCAAGCAGAAGGACGGATGCGACTTCAAAGGGCAGGACATAGCCCTGAGGTGATGTCAACACATTGCCCAACTGTGAAACCGCATCGAAGCCCGACGGGATGGCTGCCGCCTGTTTCGAGAAGCCGCTCCAACCCTGGAGCAGATAGGCCAGCCCGGCAAAGGTCAGCACAGACATGAGCGCGCCGCCCCACCAGTTTTTGTTCAGCGCCGGGCCGGTATCCGCCGCCTGACGGCGGGTCAGCATGACCGCAAAGATGAAAAGAATCGCAATCGCGCCGATATACACCACAACCTGCACCACGGCAATGAACCCGGCGTTCAGCAAAGCGTAGACGATCGCCACACCGAAGAGAGTCGCCACCAGCCACAAGGCCGCATGGACGAGGTTGCGAACGGTCACGACCATCAACCCGGCAAGCAGCGTTACTGCGCCAACAATCAGGAAAATAATTTGTTCTGCTGTCATAGAAAGTCCTTTGGTGAGTAGTGATTAGGTAAATGGTAATCACCAATTACTCATCACCCTTTACCTAATGATGAGCCGCCTCGACAACCTGCACACCCTCAACCCGCCCGCGCTCTGCCTTCGCCGCCGAACGGACAACTTCCAGCGAGACCCAGGCGACAATAACGTTCGAGAGGATCATGCCTGTGATGTAGAGCCAGCCATCGGCGCCGCGCAGAAGCGCATTCATCAAGGCCGTCACCATCACGAGGACAAAAGCCACAGGAGTGAGGAATTTCCAATTGAAGGCCAGCATCTGGTCAATACGGATGCGCAGCACGGTGTATTTAACCCACATGATGACCCAGTAGCCGAGCATGGCCTTGAAGAGGACAATTGCAATCGCCAGAAATGGGCTGACCTTTTCCAGGCCGAAAAAGCGATAACCACCAAAGAACATGATGGCCCAGAACCCGCCGAAAGTGAAGGCGTGCAGCAGTTCGCCGGCATAGAACATGCCGAACTTCATTCCTGAATATTCAATGTTATAGCCGGAGACCAGTTCCGATTCGCCTTCGGCGAGGTCAAACGGCGCGCGACCCAACTCTGCAATCGCCGCAATCAGGAAGATCAAGGCGGCCAAAGGTGAAAGAAGGATGAACCAAATATCCTGAGCTTGAATGATGGCATTCATCCCCATTGAGCCGGAGAAGATGGTCGGGATGAGCATGACTGCCAGCATCGGCACTTCGAAGGAAACCATCACAGCCACCTGGCGGAAGGCGCCGATGACCGAGAATTTGTTGTTCGACGACCAGCCCGCCATGATGATGGAGAGCGTGCCGATTGAGCCTGCGGCGATAATGAACAGGATGCCGGCGTTCAAGTCCACGCCGAGCATGACAGGCGCCAGCGGCACGACCGCCCACAGAATCAGCACCGACATCATCGAGAGCATGGGAGCGATGTTGTACACGAACTTGTCCGCGCCGGCGGGCGTGGTGTCTTCTTTAATCATCAGCTTGATGATGTCTGCGAATGGCTGGATCAGGCCGAAAGGTCCGAGGCGATTCGGGCCGATGCGGTCCTGAAAACGCGCCACCACCTTGCGCTCGATCCAGACCAGGAAAATATCAATCACCATCAAAATGGTGATGAGCATCAGCACGCCAAGGAATGCGACCAGGACATGGGCAGGAACAGCGTTCATGCCCCAGCCTGTGAAAACACCCGTAAGCCATTCCGCGGCTACTTTAAGAGGGTCGTTCCAAAAAGTCATAAGTCTCTCCTGTAACCCCGTCATCTTTGAGGGATGAGGGTTCTTATTACACAAAGAAAAGGCTGAAAGGAAAAATCCGTTCAGCCTTTTCTATTATTTAACCAGGAATCACGCCCATTCCAGCATCCCTTTGCGCCACGTATAAACGAGTCCGGCAATAAGGATGAGGATGAAGATAATACCTTCGACTACGGCGAACAGCCCCAACTGGCCGAGTTTCACAGCCCAGGGAAAAAGAAAAACGGTTTCCACGTCAAAGACGAGGAAGACCAGCGCGAAAATATAATACTGCGCCTTAAACTGCACCCAGCCTTCGCCAACAGGCTCGATACCGCACTCGTAAGTTGATTGCTTGATGGGATTTGGTTTCTTTGGGCCGAGGAGCCAGCCAATGCCGATTGCGCCAACAGGGATGATTAAGCCGACAATAAAAAATAAACCTACGTAAAGCCACTCGTTCATTGATACGCTCCGTCAAAAAATATCTGGCAGCACCGCCGCGCTCACTTTCTTTAACACAAAAAACGCATGTGAGGTGTGGTACAAACGGCAAAATTGTACCATACAGGCCAACCCGCCCCCATGACAGCATGTCAATTTTTCGGGTGATATTCGTCATATATTTCACCCTGTGCCACGACATTCATGTCGTGCTACTTTTTCTTTTTCTTGAACAGAAACTTAATGATGTCTTCGATGAATGGAAATCCAACGACTCCCCCGATGACCGACCCTGCAACCCCGGATGTGCGCGCCACATTGACCGGCAGGCCGAAAAAGTCCACCGCTTCGATCTCGACGATTTGAGCTGATACGGCAATGCGGCTTTTTTCTCCCGTTGACTTGTCTTCAAAGTTCAAATGCAGCCAGACCGTGCCGCGATACGTGCCCGGCTCCTGCGGGCGGATACTCCAATAAAACGTGACCGGCTGTCCGCGTGATAAAGATTCGAAAATCGCTTCGGCCGGCTGAACTTCCATACCGGCTAAATCCAGGTTGGCTTCGGCGACGACGTTGTGGGTTGCATACAAGTCTGGGATTTCTATCGTCTCGCCCACAATCACATTCCCTTCCACCAAAGCTGTCGGTGTGATGTTGCCAAGTTCGTCCACCTCCAGCGTCAGGCGGATGATATCGCCTTCCACGCCGGCGCGCATTTTAGGCGGAAATTCCAAAGTTAAGCGGCGGGTTTCTGGAATGGCCGGCTGGGGTGCGGGCATCGCTGTCGAAGCAGAAACAACTTCCGCCGTGGGTTGAGGCGCAGGCGCAGCCGATTCAACGCTCCCTGCGCAGGCAATGGATGCAAGGATCAAAGTCAGCACGGCGGCGAAGATGGAAATCCTGTTCATGGCAGCTGCATTTCAGAGGGTGCAATGGGCTGAACCCGTGTCTCGCGCGGGTTTGGGGAATACGCCCAAACGAGGAGCGCGATCGAGAGGGCCAGAATGACAGCCGCCAGGAAGAGCCGTATCTTTTTCATATCTACCTGCGGACTTCCTCCACTTCGATATACCATTTGACCCGCGTGCCGACCCGGTCGCGGATCTGCCATGGAAGGGGTTTGGGCATTTCTTCGAAGGTCTTTTGTATTTCGCGGATGCGGCTGAGGACGAGGTCGCGGTCTTCCTGTGCCAGGTCAAGGTCACTGCTGCGCATCAAATCCTCCACATGGCCAAGGTTGATGGAGGTGGTCTTGTAAAGCCCCCAGTCGAGGCTGCATAACCTGGCGATGACCGGCAAATTGATCATGTCTTGGTCGCCGCTGCCGGTTTCGTTATTCAACAGCAGGGAGGTCAAGTCCATCATGTCTTTGCGGTTCAACTCGACGATCTGCGCTTTGGAGAGGAATAATTCCGCCAGCGGAATGGTCAACGGGTCGAAGGTCAGGCGGCTTTCAAGCGGAATTTTATGGCACATTTCAAAGTCGCCGACGAAGATATCTATCTTCATGTCGTTGTCGTTGTGATAGTAGATCTGGCGCTGGTCGCCGTTGAGGATGTTAAACTGCTTGTGCGGGGAATAATTGACTTCGGGCATGAAGGCTTCGAACTCGCGCCGCTGTTTGGCGGCGATGACAAAGTCAAGGTCGCCGAACTCACGCAGGAACAATGGGTAATTCCTGCGGTTGTGCGCCTGCACAGCCAGCCCGCCAATGACGCGCAGTTGGATGTTCCTTGCATTGGCCGCGTCAACCAGGCGGTGCATTTCCTGCACAATGTCAAACTGATTCGAATCCATTACACCCGCACATCCTTCATCCAGGCCGGAAATTCTTCCGAATCCATTTTTTCGACAGCCCTGCCCCAGCGCTCGAGCGCCCAGCCCCAGAAGTCAAATTCAAT
>Ga0233425_10007636_pt1 | contig 15020 bp, 15 predicted proteins | sample Watercolumn_Towu_2_FD_181712 | JGI IMG/M metagenome (GOLD analysis project Ga0233425, IMG submission 181712) | Freshwater microbial communities from Lake Towuti, South Sulawesi, Indonesia - Watercolumn_Towuti2014_140_MG | ecosystem: Environmental > Aquatic > Freshwater > Lake | place...
GTGCGCGAGATCATCATCAGTTTGTTCGGGTAGGCAAAAAGCTCTCTGGTCATCCTGATCCCGGTCCGCAGAACCACGGCCTGGACTTCTTTCAGCAGAGGGCCGACGATTTCCGGTTTTGGCTCCTTTGCCGTAAGCAAATATACATTACCTTTCTCCAGAACCTCCACCGCCTCGGCTTCGATCGGCTGCGGCAGCAGGACTGTCATCTTTTTTGTCATCGCTCATCCTTCATCTCAGGTAGCGGCCGCCGCAGACATCCAGGGTAATGCCGGTGATATAGCTCGATTCGTCAGAGGCCAGGAACACGACTCCCGCGCCGATCTCCTCCATCGTGCTGAGGCGCCGCAGGGGGATCTGGTTGAGGATTCGCTCCTTCTCCGCCTGGCCTTTATCGTCCCAGAGACCCTGGATTCGCTCGCCGGTCATGGTAACCGTGGGGGCGATGGCGTTCACGCGAATCCCGCTCGGGCCGAAATCATAGGCGAGTTGCCGCGTGAGACCTTCGATTCCGGCCTTGGCCGCCGTGTACTGAACGCCCGCGAGCGAGGCCCTCCAGTGGCCGGCCAGCGCGGACATGTTCACCACGGCGCCCCTGCCCTGCCTGACCATCGCCGGGATCACCTGTTGGCAGCACAAAAACGCCCCCTTCAGGTTGACATTCACCACGAGGTCCCAGTGCCGCTCTTCGACTTCGGCTAGCCGATGCGGGGTGTTCAGGGCGCCGCCGGCGTTGTTCACCAAAATGTCGATACGCCCCCAGCGATCGAGAACCTGTTTCACAGCCGCTTCGATTTCGGATTTTTTCGTTACATCCATCCTGATCCCGATGGCATCCCTGCCTTCCTTTTGCTTCACTTCTGCAACGGCCGCCCCGATCGTGTCGTCGTTGATGTCGGTGATGACGATCTTCGCCCCTTCCCGTGCGCAGGCATGGGCAATCGCGAGGCCCATCCCCTGCCCCGATCCGGTAACGATCGCCGCCCTGTCCTTAAGTCGCCCCATGTTCCCTCCTCTAACGGGAAAATTGACTTTTATTCAGTGACTGTTTCAGCGTCTCCAACTGCTTGTCGGTGAGCGGGAGAAGCGGTTTTCTCGGAACACCGCCGTAAAACCCGTTGAGGTCCATCGCCGCTTTTACCCCGGCCACGCCGAATGATCCGGAGACCTCATGGTTCAATCCGATCAGCGACACGTTCAACGATTCCGCCTCCTGCACCTTCCCCTCTTTAAAGAGCGAATAGAGTTTTGCACAGGCGTCAGGAAAGACGTTCGCCAGCGACAGCACGCCGCCGGTCCCGCCGTTTTTGAGCAGATCGAGAAAATAATTGGCCGTCCCGGCAAGGACGGACAATCTACCCTTCGCCGCCTCGAGATTTTGTTTGTATGTCTCGCTCGAACTGTCCTTGATCCCGATGACGTTCGGATGTTCCTTCACGAGATTGACCAGATCGGCCTTGATCGTGACGCCGGCCGCAACCGAGGGATTATTATACAGCAGGACCGGCAGGGGCGATGCATCCGCCACGGCGGTGATATACCCGGCGAGCACCTCCGGGGTCATCTTCTTTGCGAAGAAATGGGGCATGAGAAGGCTGACCATATCGGCACCCTCATCGGCCGCCCGCAAGGCCATCGCGATGGTTTCCTGCGTGCTTTCGAAACCCATGCCCGCCATGACGGTCTTGTCCTTCGCCCTGGTCTGGACCACCGCCTTGAGCACCGCCATACGTTCCGGAACGGATAAGGACTTGTATTCCCCGTTCGTCCCGAGGACGAAATATCCCGCCAGAGCGGTCCCATTCATCTTCTCCACGTTGGCGATGAGCCCGTGAAACAATACCCGGTCGTCCCTGAAGGGGGTGACCATCGGGGCAAAGACGCCGTGCACTTCCTTCTTCTTAACTACCATTTACTCTTCCTCCTCATCTGAAGATCTTTGCGTTTGTTTTCCCTTTTGGGAAGTTCACATATCAGATGTTCATCAATCTGATCAGTTCATTCACCGCGGCATCGATGAACGCGTCGTCGTTGATGTGACAATCGAGCTCGTGATACATGATGGCAGGTGCGAGGCGCGCCTTCAGTGTGCCGATGAACACCGCGTTGACCTCCGGGTCCCAGTGCGCCCTTCCTTCGTGATCGGGATACGAGAACCCCTTAAGAGGTATGAAAACGTGCGTCGGTCCCTTGGCCTTGTTGAGCCTGTCGGCCATAAGAATCGCGGTTGTCGTCAATTCCCCCCTCGATAGCCGCACCAGGGTCAGTTGGGAATTATGCACGATGTACTTCCTCCGGAGGATTTCCGCCGGCAGCGTATCCACAGGCCCCATCACCGCATAATTGATGCTTCCCGGCGCGACGACCTGGGGGATACCGAGCGCCCCGGCGGCTTCGAGCCTGTAGTCCCTGATCGAGGCGTGAAGCCCTTTGACCACGGAGTCCCCAAGTTCGTGGAGATTGAGATCGAGCACGCCCTTGAAGACCCCTTCGCGGACCATATCCTCCATGGCGATCCCGCCCGTCCCGTTCTGGTGAAAGGCAACCGCGTCGTATCCCGCTTCGGAGAGGAGCTTTATCGCCCGCAGCGCCCCTTGGGTGGTCGTACCGAGCATCGAAAGGGCCACGGGAACGCGGGGAGAAGGCGTATCACCCAGACGCGCAGCATCGATCACCATCCCGCAGATCGCTGCCGCCGCGTTGTCGAAGACCCGCCTGGTGACAAAATTGATCCCCTGGATATCCGCGACGGAGTGCATCATGATGATGTCCTTAGTCCCCACAAAGGGCCCAAAAGTCGCCCTTCCCGAGGCCACGGTGGACACCATGAGTTTGGGGACACCGAAAGGAATTTCCCGCATTGCCGCGGTTCCGATGTCGGTGCCTTGCGCACCGCCTATGGAGATGACTCCCTGGAACCTTCCTGCCCTGTAACCCTCTCGTACCAAGACACGGGCGCCTTCGCGCATCGCACCGATACACCTCCCCTTGTCCCGCGAGGCGATCAGTTCGGCGATCGACGCTCCCCCCGCCTCCGCCACCTCATGGCGGGAGATATCGGTCTTATATGCGCTTTCCTCGAGAATTCCAGTGTCCATTAGCAGCACCCTGCACCCCAGAAGCTCCATTTTCTCCTTGAGATATAGGGCTTCGACGGCCTTGGTATCGAATGTTGCGATGAGCAGGACTGTCGGGTCTCTTTTTTCCGTGGTGTTTGTCATTCCGGATAGTCAGCCTAACTGCCTAATTTGGTTTGATAAGATATTTCTTTTTACCCTCATTTTTCGAGAGCCCTGATGGCCTTTCGTTCCTCTTCGGTAATGTCTTTATTCCTTTTCAGTGTCCAACCGCCGATCCATTTCTTGATCGTTCCCAGGTTCTTCGCCTTTTCGCCGTCGTTCTTCCCCAGGTAATCGTACATATTGCCCGGTTTTCCGCTTGTTGTGTTTTTGCCGTCGTCGAGCCGCCGCATCAGGGCGCCGGTGTCCGATCCATTGACCATGACCATGAGGTGTGCATAGGTATCCGCCCGGGGACCTTTCATTGCCTTTTTGTACATATCCTCATTTTTCTTGAATTCCGTCATGGTTGGGGCGTCGTTGCCGTGACAAGACAGACATTGTTCCGACATGATCTTTTTGATTTCCTTCTCGTAGGTCACTGCGTCATCCCCCGCGGCAAAAGCGGACACCGAGACAAACACCACCAAGAATACTAAACACCCACCCGCCTTCGATATTTTTCCCATACCCCTTCCCTCCTTTTTCGTTTTAGAGTCAATGGCACCAGGATAACAAATACTTACATAATCTATCTTTTTGCAGACATAACCGATCGGGTTGATTGCTGTCAATGGATACCTTGCATGCGGCTTCCCGCCCACAGTGCGGGGCTTATGGGTTAAAGCACCCGGTCATGTGGACGGATCAGAATTCGACGTCCGCTTCCGTCGCTGCCGCCGCCAAGGCACGCTGTTCGGCGCGATGCCGTTGCCAGAGCGAATAACCAAAGGAAACAACGGACAACGCCAGCATGACGCCCGACCACGGCCGAGTGAAGAACAGCGTCCAGTCGGAGTCGGTCATTATCGCCCGGATGTAGTTCGTCTCGATCATGTCGCCGAGAATAACCCCCAGGATAAGCGGCGCCAACGGAAACCCCGTCTTGACCATCGCATACCCCAAGACGCCGAAGATGAAGAAGGTCCAGACGTTCTCGATGATGTTGTTCAGGGCGAAAGAGCCTATGACGCACAGGACCAGGATGATGGGGGCCAGGATATACTGGGGAAGCTTAACCACCGGCAGGGCAAAACGGAGAAACAACCACTCGAGAACGATCATCAGCGGATGGGCAAGAAAATAGGCGGCGAACATCCCATAGGCAATCGGGGCATTGGTGACGACGAACATTGGTCCCGGCTGGATCCCGTGAATGATCAAGGCCCCGAGCATCACGGCCGTCACGGCGTCCCCCGGGATGCCGAAGGCCATCATGGTGATGAGCGACCCACCCACGTTGGCGTTGTTGGAGGCCTCCGAGGCGATGATCCCTTCCGGAATGCCGGTGCCGAATTTTTCCGGATGTTTGGACCCCTTCTTTGCCTGGTCGTAGGCCAGGATGTTGGCGGCGCTTCCCCCTACCGCCGGTAGGATGCCGATCCACAGTCCGATCAGGGTCGACCGGATGAGGTTGACGGGCTGGGCGAATATCTCCCGAATAATGGCCAGATGCGACACCTTCATGTTGAATTCTCTGCCGAAGCGGAGCTCTTCCTGGGCGGCGCCGGATTTTTCCAAGTCACTCATGATCTGCGAAAGACCGAAAATGCCGATGAGGATAGGTAAAAAAGGAAACCCTGTTCGCAGAAATTCCCATCCGAAGGTGAGGCGCGGAATCGCCATTAGGGGATCGGTACCGATCGTGGTGACCAGAAGGCCGAAGACAGCGGAGATCAGCCCCTTCACCAGAGATTGTTCCGCGAGACCGGCAACGATTGAAAGGGTGAGGATGAAGAGCGAAAAGTATTCCCAGGGGCCAAAGTTCACCGCCAGGAAGGCGAGTTGAACAGCCCCGAAAACCAGTGGAATTGCGGCCAGGAGACCTCCGATGGCCGAGGCCCAGATGCCCAGCCACACGGCCCGGCCTGGCTGCCCCTTGCGCGTCATGGGAAACCCATCGAAGGTCGTCGCCATGGCCGAGGGCGTCCCGGGGATTCCGATGAGGCACGCGGATATCAGTCCCCCCGACTCTCCCCCAACGTATACCCCGATCATGGTAGCCAAGCCCTGTAGCGGCGGCATCCCGAAGGTAAAGGGCAGGGTGAGGATGATGGTCATGGTGATGGTAATCCCCGGGATCGCTCCACCGACGATCCCGGCCAAAATCCCGGTGCAGAGCGACAGGAACAGTGTGGGTTCAAAAAGGATCAAAAAGGTGTTCAGCGCAAGCTCCATGAACCATCCTCAAAAAAGCAGCCCCCGCGGGAGGAAGACGTAGAGATATCGCTCGAAGATCAGATAGGTTGCCGCCGTCGTTACGATGGCGATCACAACGAGCTTCGGCAGCTCCCGGACATTGCGCGGCCCGATCGACCAGCTCAGTCCAAGGACAAAGAAGAAAGTGGCGATGGGGTAGCCGACGATACCGAGGCCGGCCACGTATCCCAGAAAAACGATAAAGGCAATGAGAACCTTCCCGTAATTCGGTGCGGGACCCGCCGCCTTAGGCGTTTTCGGGCTGGGCCTGCGCCTGGGGGACAGGTCCTTCGCGATCAGCCATACCACCAGACCCGCGAGCAGGATCAGGACGATTCGGGGATAGAAGGCTGGCCCGATGGGGATGAAGGGGGGTGCTGAGATGAGGCAGGTCTGCCAGTAGAGCAGACCACAGATCGCAAGCAGGCCGACCCCTATACCCGTGTCACGTCGCATGGCGCCGTCCTATTTCCGCTTGTAGCCGAGGGACTGGGCGAGATCGGCGTTGGCTTTATCGTTTTTCGTGAGGAAATCGGCGTAGGCTTTTCGATTCAGAAACTCAACGAGTGTTCCCTGCTTCTTCATCGAATCGGTCACCGCCGGATCCTTCGCCGCCTTGCCGCAGACATCCTCCAGTTTCGCCAGCACCGCATCCGGCGTCCCTCTGGGGGCAACGATTCCCCGGTTGACGGCGTATACGATGTCGATCCCCAGTTCCCTAAGTGTGGGCACGTCCGAAATCTCGGCAACCCGCGCTCCGGTCGCGATGGCCAGCATTTTGATCTGCCCCGCCTTGACTTTGTCAAGCTGGGTCAGATTTGTCTCGCCAAGCTGTGCGTGGCCACCCATCAGCGCGGTCATTCGGGGGGCGGTCCCTTCGTAGCTCACATACTTCCACTTGATCCCGGCTGCCTGGGCGATCATGGCCGGAAAGAAGTGGCTCGTGGAGCCCAGAGTAGCAGCCACGGTGATCGCCTCGGGCCGTTTCCTGGCATCCTCGATCAGCGCTTTCATGCTGTTCCAGGGCGCCTTGCCATACGCCGCAAGGACCGAAGGTGTCGAGGTCAGCAGTACGACCGGATCGAAATCCCTGTAGGAAATATCGGCCACCCCGGTGAAGTACGTCGTATGAATAAAGTCATGGATCGCCAGAACTGTGTACCCATCAGGCGCGGCCTTCATGACCTCGCGGGCCCCGACGGTCCCCGACGCGCCCGTGATGTTGACGATGACCACCGGCTTTCCGAGCTGCTTTTCCATGCTGTTGGCAAAGACCCGGTGGATGGCGTCGGTATCGCCTCCCGCGGCCCACGGCACGATCATTTTGATCGGCCTGTCGGGGTATGCCGCCCCGGCGGTAGCAGGGATCGCTGCGAAAAGCCCTATGGAAAGGCAAAGCGAGATGAACGTGATGAAACAACGACGCGGCAAGCGACGATTTCGATTCATGGCTTCTCCTCCTTCATGTTGAATTGGATGACGGCGGATAACCGTTACTCCAAAATGACGGTCCGGTCTTTTTTATGTTGACCCCTGATTTTCGGATAAGCGTACTGAAAGAAAAGGATCACGGCGATAAAGGCGATCAGCGCCATGCTCACCCCTCGCGTAAAGAAGGGGGTGATAGAGCCCTTACCCGCCAGCAGTGCTTTCCGGAATTCGACGTCGAGCAGATCGGATCCCAGGATCAATCCGAGAACAAGCGGCGACACCGGCATCCCCAGCCGGTTCATGATGATCCCAATGACGCCGAAGACAAAGGCCGTGAAGACGTCCTGTATATTGGTGTTGGCGGCGTATGCGCCCAGGGCGCAGAGGACCGCCACGATGGCCGACATCGCCGTCCGGGGTGTGCTGACGAAAAGCCTGACCAACCCCTTCCCGGCATAGGTGCCGATTATGACAAAAAGGAAGCCGGCGATAAAGAGGGCCATGACGATCTGATAGAGCCACTGCGGGTTCGTTATCAGGAACATCGGTCCCGGCCTGATGCCGTGGAGCATCAGTATCCCCAGCATGATCGCCGTCGGGGCGTCTCCGGGAACCCCGAGGGAGAGAACCGGGGCATAGGCCCCCGGCACGTTAGCCATGTTGCAGGTCTCGGAGCCGATCAATCCCTCGATGCTGCCGCGGCCGAATTTCTCGGGCTCCTTGCTCGTGCTCTTGGCGTGATCGTACCCCACCCAGCATGAGACATTGGCGCCGATCCCCGGGGCAACGCCGATGATATAGCCCAGAATCGAGGTCCGGAAGGAAAGCCAGCGGTACTTCCACCACAAACGGGCAGCGCCGATCAGCGATGTTTTCTTCAAAGGGAAACTACTCACCTTGACATCGGTAAGCCCCTCGAACACTTCCGTAAAGCCGTAGAGACCGATCATCACGGGGATCAAGGGGATACCTGCCATCAGATAGGTGGAGCCGTAGGCAAACCGCGGAGAACCGTCGATAGGATCGATTCCGATACAGGAAATAATCAGTCCGATGGTCGCGGCTATCAGCCCTTTGACGGTGTCCCCCTCGGAGAGATTGGCGGCGATGAAGACCCCAAAGATGCCGAACCAGAACATCTCCCAGGGACCGAACATCATCGAGAGCTTAACGAACAGGGGCATGGTCAGGAGCAGCATGATGAGTCCCAGGTTGTTCCCCATGAAGCTCGTAAAGACGTTGATCCCGAGGGCCACCTCGGCCTCGCCCTTTTTTGTGAGCTGGTAGCCCTCGATGGCCGTCGGCGCCGAGGCGGGGGTGCCGGGGATGTTCAGAACGGTGGCGGAGATTGAGCCGCCATATGTCCCGCCAAGCTGGCAGGCGGAGAGAAGGATGATGGACCAGAGCGGATCCATCGTATAGGTGATCACCGCCAGAAGCGCCACGGTCATCGTCGTCGAAACGCCGGGCAGGGCGCCGCCCAGGATCCCCACGGCGCAACCGATCGTGATGAGCCAATATCCGTAAGGGGTGGAGAGGTCCACGAAGGCCTTCCCCAACCCGGTGAGCATGCTGAGCCAATCCATCATACGCTGTACACCCCGCTTTAGGATTACCAGATCTGCAACTGGAACAATGTATTAAAGGTGAGATACAGGATTCCCGTTATGCCGAGGGCAATGGGCAAAAATAACAGCCATTTCCTCCATTTTTCCACGAATACGTAAAACATGATCGCCATGAACAGTGCGCTCGATATATAGAAACCGATCAGCGGGATCCCGACAAAGATATAGATCGCCGGCAGAATGATGCCCATGATGACGGGCCGGTGCTCTTGCGACTTCATGATGGAGATGGTCGAACCGACTACACGGGCCACGTGAAACCGGCCGCCTTTTCTCACCGCTTTGACAATCATCATGGCGGCAAAGAGGACAAGGAGAATCCCCATCAACCCGGGAAAGATGCCTGGACTTTCTATGAATTCTCCGCGCATCGGCATCGTGAAGGAGGCCCAGCAGACATAGAGCCCGAAGGCCAGTACAACGCATCCGACCCGAAGGTCCCTATTCAAGGATTCCATCATTCATCACTCCTGACGACTTCGTAATACATCCGGATGCTGCACCAACGCCACATTCCCCACCGGCTTTGGCCTGGAGTTTTCCGGGTGTCTTCGCTTCTGTCATGTTTACGGTCTTGGGATGCCCAGATCCTTGGGGTTGCTTTTCGCCTCCTTGATGTCATAGAGAATCCAGCTTTGGGTCTGGGTGGCCGCCTCAAAAATCTTATCGGCCTCGTTTCCCGTGGCATCAACCAAGGGCAGCAGGTTTTTCTTTCCGAACTCCTTTACCGTTTCGCTCGCCATAGTGCTCTTGAAGGCAGCGATCAGCTTGTTCACACGATCCTGAGGAATCCCCCTGGCATAACCCAGGGCGCGCCAACCCAGTCCGCCGGCAATCTTGCCTTTCATCGCCGGCACAAAATCCGTGATCGGCGGAATCGTGACATCGTCAAGTACGTAAGGCTTTTCGTCAAAGACGATCAGGGGCCGCAGCATCTTGGATCTGATGAATGTCAAAGCCTCTGAAAGATCGCTCGTAGAGAAGTCGACCTCCTTCTTCGCCGCGGCAAGGGCCGACGAGGGGCCGCCCGTGTAAGGAACGGCCTTGAATTTTCCGCCCAAGGCGTTGGCGACAATCAACTGCGGGACGTGCCACATGCCGCCGATCCCGCTGTTCGATCCCGTCAGATCGCCTTTTTTCAGGCGTTCGACCAGCTCTTTTCCGTTTTTGATGGGGGAGTCGTAAGCGACACAAAAGGTAGCCAGATTGCCGAAGACGATCCCGACCATCCCGAAATCCTTATACGTCAATTTGGAAAGCCCGGTCGCCGGGAACGTTGACACCGCGCTGCTGATACCGAAGAGGTTATAGCCGTCCCTGGGCTGTTTATTTACATGGTCCATGGCGATGGCCGAATTCGCCCCTACCATGTTGACCACGGGCATGGCAACGCCAAGGGTTTTGCCCATCCCTTCGGAGAGAAGCCGCCCCATCATGTCCATCCCCCCTCCAGGAGAAAAGCCGATATAGATGGTGATCGGCCGGGAGGGCCACTTCTCATCGGCAGCCACCGCCGCCAATGGCAGGGAGATCATGAAGAGAGCCAACGTGACTGCAAGAACCCATTTCAGTTTCATTTTGTTCTCCTTTCATCCGTCTGTTATCGTTTCTTCCATATCGCTTTCGCCAGCGGCGTCAACATGAGGAGCCCTGCCACTATCAGAAGCGTCGCTGAAATAGGGCGGTCCAGGAACGTCGCGAAATGACCTCCGGAAGCGATCAGGGACTGCTGGAGCGTCTTCTCGAGCATGGGACCGAGTATCATGGCGAGGATAAAAGGCGAGGCTGGAAAGGCAAACTTGCGCAGCAGATACCCGAGTATGCCGAAAAACACCATCATACCCACGTCCCAGGCGGAGCTGTTTACGCTGTACGCCCCGATCACGCAAACCACGACCACCACAACCGCCAGGTATCGGTAAGGGACCTTGAGCATGCGCACCCAGAAGTTGATCAGGGGAAGATTCAGCGCCAGAAGCAGGGCATTTCCGATGTACATCGAGGCGATCACACCCCAGAATAGATTCGGATGCTCCTGAAGCAGGAGCGGGCCGGGCCGGATGCCGTGGATCATCAAGGCCACGAAGATCATGGCGATCGAAGCATTCCCCGGTATTCCCAGAGTCAAAAGGGGGATGAACGACGAGGTGGACGCCGCGTTGTTGGCTGCTTCCGGGGCGGCCACGCCTTCGATCGCCCCTTTGCCGAATTGCTCGGGATACCGGGAGAGACGCTTTTCCACCGCGTAGGCCGCAAAGGAGCTGATGATGGCGCCGCCGCCGGGCAGCACCCCGATGAAAAAACCGAGGAAAGAACCGCGCAACACCGCCGCCCAACACCGTCGCCAATCCTGCAGTGTGGGGAGCAAACCCTTGAGCGACGTTTTAAAGACTTCCCGGTTTTCCGGGACTTCGAGATTACACAGGATCTCGGCAATACCGAAGAGACCCATCGCCATCACCACGAAGTCGACACCGTCCATCAGCCGGTTGAAGCCGAGGGTAAACCGCGGGATTCCATCCACCGGATCGAGACCGACCGTCCCCAGAAGAAGACCCAGGGCGCCCATCATCAGCCCCTTGAGGATAGATTCTTCCGAGAGATAGATCGCCATCATCAGTCCGAGAAAGACCAGACAGCAGTATTCCGGGGGACCGAATTTCAGGGCGAAGGAGGCCAGCGTCGGGGCCATAACCGATACGCCCAGGACACCGAGAGTGCCGGCGATGAAGGAACCGATGGCCGAGATGCCCAGCGCCTTTCCGGCCTGTCCGTTCCGGGCCATCTTGTAACCGTCAAGGCACGTCACAACCGAGGCCGCCTCCCCCGGGATATTCAAGAGGATCGAGGTCGTAGAACCGCCGTACATGGCGCCATAGAATATCCCCGCCAGCATGATCACGGCGGAGACCGGCTCCATTTTGAAGGTCACCGGCAGAAGAAGAGCGATCGTTGCCGGAGGCCCCAGACCCGGCAGAACACCGATGGCAGTGCCCAGGACCGCCCCGAGCGCGCAGTAGAATAGGTTTGACGCGGACAGGGCCACGACAAATCCGCCGGCAAGATTTTCAAACATGCCCATCGTTTTCCTTTACAGAAAAGCCGCCATCAACCCAGGCGGCAGCGTCACACCCAGTAGCCGATCGAAGAGCAGATAGCTGACAACCGCCAGAATCACACTCACAAGAAGGAGGATCCGCGGCTTCGTTTCCATTGCTCTCAAGACGACCGCGGAGAGGATCGCGGTGGTCACGACATACCCAAGGGTTTCGAGCGTCGCCACATACAGGAGCAACGTCAGGACGACGATGGCCGGTCCCCCCACCTTGCCGAAGGCGGGACTTTCGCCGGCTTTGCCTCGCCAGGCCTGGAAGAGGAACAGGACGGACAGAGCAATCAGAATGATCCCGTCGATGAACGGGAAGAAGCCGGGCTGAGGCTCCGTAGGCACCCCGATCTTCAACTTGACGGAGTTGACCGCAAAGACGATCCCGATAGCCAAAAAGCAAAGCCCTACTACAATATCTCCGGTTTTCCGCATGGTCTCCTCGCAGGGAAGTTTTATGGGCGACCTATCTCTTTAGGGCCTTGCCGAGTTCCTTTTGCATCTCGAACTCCTCCCGCCAGAGCTTCCCGAATTCATCGGGACCCAGGTACTGGATTTCGTCGCCGAATTGCGAGATCATGCTAATCACTGATTTGTCCTCGGTCATCTTCTTGAAGGCCTGAGCCAGTTTATCGATCACAGGGCGGGGGGTGCCTTTGGGCGCCAGAACAGCGCGCCACATCAGGTTCACCACGTCCACCCCTTCTTCCTTTGCGGTGGGGACTTCGGGGAGTTTTTCTTCCCGCTTGGTGTCAAGAACAGCCAGAGCGCGGAGCTTGCCCGATTTGATGTGCGGAAGCAGCGCCGTGACCAACCCCCCGGTCATGTCCGCGTGCCCGCCCAGGACAGCCAGGAGCGCGGGCCCGCCTCCGTCATAGGGGACGTTTTTTGTCTTGATGCCGGTCTGTTTTGCGATCACCTTCCAGGGCAGATCGGCCTGACCCCAGGGTCCTGTATTGCCGAAGATCAATTTATCGGGATTGGTCTTGGCGTATGCCAGCATCTCCTTGAAGGTTTTGAACGGCAGGTCGGGACGGGCGGCGATGATGGTCGGGCTGTAGTTGATCCGACAGACAGCCATCAGATCGTCCGGTCCCTTGGAACGGCCTTCGACGGCGGGATAGGTGGTGCTCCACCCCATACCGCCGAAGAGCAGGGTATAGCCGTCCGGAGCCGCTTTGGCCACAAGCTCGGAGCCGATCGCCCCGCCGCCCCCGGGCTTGAGCTGAATGATGACCGGCTGCCCCAGATAATTGCTCGCCACGCTGGTCACGGCACGCGCCGTCAAATCGTGGGATCCGCCCGCCCCCACCGGAATGACGAGGGTAACGGGTTTGACCGGAAATTCTTGTGCCATGGCCGTGGTCGCCGGCGTCCCGGCAGAGCATAACCACATAAAAAGACCGGCCAACATCGTCCTGAAAAGAAGGTTCTTGCTCATTTCCTCTCCTCCTTGATTGAAAAAAGTTCAGACCGCGATCGCAGCGAATCGAACGTACAAGGGTTTCCCCGACTTACGCAGGAACTCCTTTGGATGCGACCGAATATATAAAGACGGTTATAGGGTGTCAAGACAATTCTGACGGCTACGTTGCGCCCTCTACCATCCCCTCTGTCACCGGTGGGTTGCGGATATCGATCTCCCTCTTTATTTTGGTTGCATCAAGTGGTATGAATCACCATCTGTTGTGAGGAGGGCGAAGCGCGTGGCCGAAGAGAAGAAAAAGTACAGGTTTTTGTTCATCCAGCCTTTTGAGTTGTCCACCGGGGGCAGGTTTGCGGACAAGTACCACTCCGCCGAGCTATCCAAAGAAAAGCGCCTGCGGATGGAATATCTAAACATCCGGCCTCTGTTGGCGGATGTGGAATGGGATTTTCACGGGGGACCCGCCCCGCCTTACGGTGATTGGGCGGTCGAGACCCGCGAGGAGTTTGCCCACGTGGCCGCCGCCCGGTTGCCGATCGTACGCGAGGCCTGCGAAAGCGGGAAGTACAACGCCATCATCCTGCTGGGCGGCGGGGAACCGGGATTCATGGAAGCCCGCGAGATCGCGCGAAAGTACGGCATACCCGTGACTTCGTGCGCCTTCTCCCAGATGCACATCGCCTCCATGCTGGGCAACAAGTTCAGCGTCATCGATTTTACCGAAACGCACAACATGTTCTATTACGACCTTGTCGTCCGGCACCGTTTCACCGACCGCTGCGCGTCGATCCGGAACATCAACTTCTACCATGCCCGACCAGGATACAAGGACGAAAGCACCATCGACGCGGAGCGCGACAAGGCCCTCAGGGGCGAGCCGTCCGAGGCGGTCGAACGGGCCGTCCGGGAGGCCGTGGCCGCAATCGAAGAGGACGGGGCGGAGGTGATCACCTTCGGATGCTCCGATGTCTTCTGGCTCCAGTCGTTTCTGCAAAAGCGCCTGGAAGAGATCGGCTGGGAAATCCCGGTCCTGGAAGGGTACAGTTGCGCCATTGAACTGGCCAAACTGTTCGTCGATCTGGGGATCGACGCCAGCGGGCTGAAGTTCCCCGGCGAACGCCCGAGACAGTGGCGAAGAAGAAAAATCTTCTAAGGTTATTCCCCGTCCCAGCCCGCGGGAGGGTATGGATTCCCTGTATCGTCGATGAAGACGATTCGCGCGGCCTCCTTGGACGGAACGCCGCCATAGGCGAAAACCAGGACGACCTCTTCGGTCCTGCTCGCGTTTGCCACGCCGTGAATGACCCCTTCGGGCGCAAAGACGAATGTCCCCGGAGGGCACTTGACGATTTTGGCCTCCGGCCCTACAAACAGAACCATCGTCCCCTTTATGATGAACATCGCGGCCTCCGCATTGAGGTGCACGTGCCGTTCATTGGCGGTATGCGGCGGAATGACCGTTCTGCCCATAGCGATCCGCTTCGATCCGCAGACTTGCTCGTTGATGCCGAAGTTGATCGCCAACCCCTTTTCGTACACGGTATCGGTGACGATATCGCTATAGTGCCCCGTCTTGGGCGGAATGACAACCAGCTCGGAAAGTTTATCCAACTTTACATATTCAGCCATTTTCCCCTCCACGTCGTGAATGTGATTTAATCAATATTTCCCATATCCCTATAAAAAGAGACGATATCGGCGTTGTCCCATTCCCCCCGCCCTTTGGCCACCTCCGACCGCAGGGCATGGGCGTGCAGGGCGCTCAGAACGAGCGGTGCGTTCACTTTATGTCCCAGTTCGAGCATCAGCCGCACGTCTTTCAGATGAAAACCCAATTTCCCCTCGGGTGGAAGGAAGTCCCTATTTACCATCCGCAGCCCCTTCTGGTCCATGGCCTTGGAATAGGCCGCCGATTCCTGCAGCACCTCCAGGGTTCGTCGCGGATCCATCCC
>Ga0233425_10007637_pt1 | contig 15015 bp, 10 predicted proteins | sample Watercolumn_Towu_2_FD_181712 | JGI IMG/M metagenome (GOLD analysis project Ga0233425, IMG submission 181712) | Freshwater microbial communities from Lake Towuti, South Sulawesi, Indonesia - Watercolumn_Towuti2014_140_MG | ecosystem: Environmental > Aquatic > Freshwater > Lake | place...
TGGTCATGAAGAAGATGACCAGCAGGAAAGCGATGTCCACCATCGGCGTCATGTCGATGTGCAGGGATACGCGGCGCCGCTTTCGGGCGCCGGGACCAGCTTTCTTCTTGGGTCCGGCACTGTCAACCATTCCCATGGTTACTTCTCCTTTGCCCCCGGCTTCTCGGCCGGGCGATTCTCGCGCATCATGGTCATCAGGCTGAACCGAAGCATGTTGACGTCGGGCGCGGTCAGCTTGTCCATGAGCTGAAGGACGCTGCCGGATTCAGACATGCTGTCGGTCTTGATCACGAGCACGGTGCTGTCATCCTCGATACGCAGGCGTTGAATCGTGGGGCCGATTTCGGGATAGGATAGCGGCTGGGCAGCGTCTCGTCCGGTGTTGTACCAGAGGAGCATGCTGTCGGCGCGGGCCTTCTTTTGCGCTCCGCTCAACCGCCTGGCTTCAGACAGGACCTGGGGGTGAATCACCGGGTCCTCCTGCATCTCCTTGATTGTCCGGTCAATCGCCATGTTCGGGCGCATACCTTCGGCCAGATACTTCTGGTAGTTGGCACGGATCAGCGACGGGTTGTAGCTGTCCGCCATCGCCCAGGCGCGTTCCGGCGGCATCACCGAGAGAATGATGACGTGCCGTTCCGGGACCTTGAGTGGCGACCGGGACATGGGCAGGTCAACCTTCACCGTTTCCGGCGGTCGGGCGTGATAGGTTGACATGAAGAAGATGACGAGGAGGAACCCGATGTCGACCATCGGGGTCATGTCGAGTGAAATGCCTACTCGTCGTTTTGCCCGGGCCATGGTGCTAACCTTCGATCTCGGTCAGCGCTTCCTTCATGTCATAGGCTGAAGAGTCGATCTCGTAGTTGAACTGGTCAACCTTGTTGACGTAGTAATTGTTGGCGACGATGCCCAGGATGGCATTGAGCAGACCGAAGGCGGTATTGAACAGCGCTTCGGAAATGCCGATTGCCAGCTTGGTGGCGTCAACCGCGCCGGTGTTGCCCATTGCCTGAAATGCCCGGATCATGCCGACCGTCGTGCCGAGCAGACCGACCATCGTGCCGATTGAGGCAATCGTGGTGAGCACCACGAGGTTGCGCTCGAGCAGCGGCGTCTCGCGTCCGGTCGCATCGGCAATTGCCTTGTCCAGCGACACGAATTTCTTCTCCTTCGGAGTATTGTCCTTGGTCAGGTTGACGTAGGACTCGATACCCGACTTGAGCACGTTGGCGGTGACGCCGTTCTGCGCGTCGCAGATCTTCAGCGCGCCTTGGAAATCCTTGCCCAATACCGCCTTGCGGAACTTGGCGATGAAATTGGCGTGCGGTTCCTTGCCGCGCGCGAGGCGCAGGGTCAGCCAGCGCTCGATCACGTAGGTGAAGAGTAGAATCAGCAGGCCGATGAGAATCGCCACCAGCGGTCCGCCCTGGCGCAGCGCGGCCCAGACTGACTTGCCTTCTTTGGGCAGCACAACCAGGTAGATAATCGCGCAGTTGACCAGGGTCAGGACATAAAGCAGCAGCGTGATGATGCCGGCTTTCTTGGCGTAGGCCATGAGAATCGCCATGACCACGACGATGGCGATGGGGAGTCCAACCGAGAGAATAAGTTGAACTACTGGGCTCATTGTGTTACCTCCTTGGGGTAAGGGCAGAAAGAATGGCTTTTCCGCATCTGCCATTCGCCATTCGTCTCTGCGCTATTGGTCTATTCATCTTCGGGTTTCGGGGGGTTACGGATTAGTTCGACGTTCTTCTTGATGGCCCGGGCGTCCTCGTTGGCCGGGTCGTTCTCCAAAATCACCTTAGCCAGATCAAAGGCCAGGTTGTAGTCTTTGTCGGCATAGGCCAGTTTCATCATCAGCACGCGGAGTTCGCCGCGTTTGGGGTCAATCGACAGGGCCTTCTCCAGGTCGGCGAAGCCCCGGCTCTTGTCGCTCTTGCCGAAAATGTAGGCATAGCCCCGGTTGACATAGGCGCTCGCCGACTTCGGGTCGAGTTCGATCACCCGGGAGTTGTAGGCGATTGACGAATCGTATTGCTTCTGCTTATAGTACTGAGACGCAATCCAGGCATAGGTCCGCCGCCGCATCGTGCTGTCAATCGTCGAGGCCTGCTTGTAGCAGCTGATGGACTGGCGCATCGCGGCGGTGTCAACAACCACGCCTTTGACGACCGCGCTGTCGGCATAGACCTGACCCAGCAGCGCCCACTTCAGGGCGTCTTTGGGATTATTGTCGAGCACGGTCCGCAGAGCCGTAATCGAGCCACCGCGCTTGTTGGCGGCCTGGGCAATCTTGACGTAGAAATCATAGATATCTTCCCGGCTGAAGCCGAGCTTGATCGCCTTGCCCACATAGACGAACGCGCTTTCCGAGAGCGCGGCGCGGTAGGGCGCAACCAGCGAATCGCGAGTTCGGTTGTACGCCTTCAATACCAGCGTGTCCTTGGTGTCGGGTTTCGGCGGCAGGCCGGGCGGTTCCTTCTGACTCCGATTGTAGTACAGCCCGGAGACATTGAAGTTGGCAATCGCGTCGTCGGGCATGAGTTCAAGGTACCTTCGGTAGTAGGCGATTGCCGAGTCAGGTGCAGTGGACTTGAGCAACTCCGCGGTTGCAGAGTATGCTTCGGCGTGATTTGGATTCTGGACGATGATGCCGCGGTAGGCTTCGCGCGCCAGGTCGAATTCACGGCGGCGGGCGTGCAACCGGCCATGCGTCATCTGGGCCTCGATGTTCCTGGCATCTAGAACCAGGGCAATGCTGTCCTGCTCCATCGCCTCGTCATCACTGCCGTTGGCATAGTAAGCATTGGCGAGTTCCACGCGGATGTCAACCCGCTTGGGCTTCTTCGCCACAGCAATGAGGTAGTTCTCAATTGACGAGGAATAGTTGCCGGACCGGTAGTAGCCGCGTCCCAGCCAGCGGCTTACCTCGAATAGGTCGTACTTGTAGGTCTTCGCCGCTTCCAAAAGGGCAATGCCAGCCGTGAGAGTGTCACCTTCACGTTCAACGAGCAGTCTGCCCAACCGGAAATGCGCCTCGCCCAGCTTGGGATTGCCGGCCAGCGCCCGGCCATAGTACTCGGCGGCTTCCTGCCAGTTGCTAGCCTTCTCGGCTTCCACGCCTTTCTTGACCAGCTCTGCCGGCTTCAACGCCGCTCCCTGCGCCAGCAGCAGCGCCGGCAGCAGCAAGCCGCAGGCCACAAACCGCAAGCCATGCGCGAGCCCGGGAATTCTGCAATCTGTAGTCTGTAATCTGCAATCTGCAATCATCGAGTTACTCCGCCTCCCTGTTGACGGTCAGCTTCACTGTTGCCGGGGCGAGTCCGCCGGCAACGGCAATCTGCTGGCCCTTCGCACTCATGACAAACGTGATGAAACCGCTGACAATTCCCTTGGGCTCCCGGCGCGCGACAAGGTAGATATCCCGTCCAAGCAGATATGAGCCATCGTAGAGCGTTCCCTGGTCCGGCAGCAGGGCGTCATCTTCGGCCGTGCGCGACAGGCCCACCGCCTTGATGCCCGGTTCCGGGTCGGGCGGCTTGACCAGCCAGTCACGGTAAAGATACGTTGAGCCGCAGTAGCCAATTGCTCCCTTGTTTGCCGCTACGTTCCGGATAATCTCAAACTGCGTGCTGCAGCGCGTGGTTCCGGCCGTCAGGCCGGCGCCCTTCAGCACCGAATCGTTCAACTGCTGGTAGCTGGCCGAGCCGGGCTGCCCGAAGAAGACTTTGACCGGCTGGTCGAATCGGCCATGGTTCCCGGGGCGAGTTTCGCGCGACACATCCCGCCAATTGGCGATTCGCCCGGACAGCAAGTCCCGCACCTGCTCCAGTGACAACTCCTCAGTTGGATTGGCGCGGTTCACGATGATTGCGATACCGTCGCGGGCAATCTTGTACTCCTTCGGTTCAAAACCCTGCTTCTTCGCCGCGGCCTTCTCCTGGTCAGTGAGCGGCCGGGCCGAAACCACCAGCAGCGTCTCGCGGGCAATGGGCGTCTCAAACAGGGTCTTCAAGCCTTCGACTGAGCCGGTGCGCACGGCACGGACCCTGGCCTTGCCGTACATCGCCATAAACTCACGCGCCTCATCGTCCATTACCCGCCACACCGATTCCGAGCCGACGACAACGATTCTGCCAGAGGTCAAGTCATCAGTTTCGGTGCAGGAGATGAGCGACAAGGTCGTTATGAGGGGCAGCAGTGCCCCGAAGAGGCGACCATACTTCATACCTGAGTCATAAATCATATGAATATCGCACACGGTGTCAAGCGCAAATCCCGTCCGCGAGGTCAACCGACGGCAACGCCGGCAGCCACGGCAACACCAGTGTGATATGCCCGGGAATTGGAATCAGCGGCTGGTCACCGAACCGGTCGCGTGAGGGCCGTGATTGCGCGCAGATTCATCCGGTCCTCCTTGACCCCGCGCCTCGGCGTCTCCATAATGCCGGGCAGGTGACGCAGCAGGGGGTGGTTGACGATCAAATCGAAACCCTTCCTGCCGATTCTGCCCTTGCCGATATGCCAGTGGCGGTCGAGGTGCGAGCCAACGTCGGTCTTGGAGTCGTTCAGGTGCAGCAGGTAGAGCCGCTGGATCCCAACCTGGGCGTCGAAATCGCGCAGCATGCGGTCGAGCCCGGACATTGTCCGAAGTTCCCAACCGGCCTCAAAGAGGTGCGCGGTATCGAGCACAACACCCGTTGGGCTTGTCTTCCCGACCGCCCGGATGACTGCCCGCAACTGATGGAAGTCGGTGGGCATGGAAGCGGTGTTTTCGAGCAGCAGCCTGGGCAACTCGGCCGCGCGCGCATTGCGCCGGGCCAGAGCGTACGCCGAGTCTATCGCCTGCACCATCCGGCGGACCAGGTCCTTTTCGCTGGAAGCCTTGCTCCGGCCCATGTGCATCACCAGGTACTGAGCGCCAATCTGCGAGCAACGCACAAGGTCCACCGCAACGGATTCGATTGACTTGCGGTAGAGCGTCTTGTCTGGTGTCCCGATGTTGGCCAGATACGGCATGTGCACCACAACCGGAGAGATGTCGAGTCGGCCGACGCCGGACCGGAACTCCGCAACATCCTCCGGGACAAGCTCCTTGAACTTCCAGCCCTGCGGGTTGCGCGAGAATATCTGGATAGTGCTGCACTTTCGAATCTCAGCCTCGTCCACCGCCTTGCGCAGGCCTCCGACAATCGAGACGTGAAATCCGTAGCGCACGTGCAATCATGCCCGCGCCGTGCCCGGAGTCAAGCGCAGCGCATCAGCAATCAGGAGCCAAAACCACTTACATCATAGGTTTCACCTATTATTCCAGCGCACCAAGCACTCTCTAGACAGTATTCTCAGTGAGGTGAAACCTCTGAGTTGCGCTATCGACTCACCAGTTTGACGGTCGCCGAGCCGTCTTGGCCAGATAGTCTGATGATGTAGACCCCTGGCGGAAGCTCGCTTTCGAGTTCAATGTCAGCGAGTCCGGCTGCAGGCGCGTCGCGATTGATATTCAGTGCCAAACGGCCGCTGACTTCGTAGATCTTGAGGCTGACTCTGCCCGGCTTGAGTAGCGAATACTTGATGCTCGGCTTTCGGTTGAACGGATTCGGTGTGACCCACACAGCGAGCCGCGTCGTTGCGATTGCTGAACCGCCGGGCGTATCACTCAGGCAACCGGCGCCCGGAAAGAGATTCTCGACGACTCCGAGGTCGTACGACCAGAGTTCGAAGCTGTTGTTGCCTTTCAGATACAGCAGCCGGTCGGCGGCGATTGCCAGCGCCCCGCCATCTCCGGACGGACGCAGTCCGATTCCTGACGGCAGGCTCCGCTGCTCGACCCAGGAGTCTCCGAATGTATCATACCACCAGAGTTCGCCGCCCGACCGTCCCTTGACAACGTATATGCCATCCCGGTCACGTGTCATCGCCGTACCGGTCCGAGCCGGCTTCGCAGTGCCGGACCGACCGGTCATGGGCAGGGTCGCGCGGGCGTACCAGGTATCATCAAGAGTGCTGTAAGCGAAGAACTCGTTCTGCCCACCCTTCAGTACATACAGGTAGTCGCGAACTGCAACCAGGCAACTCCCGGCGCGGTATCCCCTTCTGGAGGCTCCGGCCGGCGCATCGGCCAATGTCAGCCATGTATCGTGGGGCGGGTCGTAAGCGTAGAACTCGCGGGTTCCGCCATTGAGTAGATAGATGCGGCCGGTATCCATGGTCGCCAGTGCCAGTCCGGGACTCGGCTTGCGGTTACTTATTCCGGAAGGTATGTCAGCGCGCTGATGCCATGTGTTGTCGTTGGGTCGGAACGACCAGAACTCCCGGGACCCGGCGCGAGCGGCATAAACTCGGCCGCTGCCCGGCGACCGGCACAACGTCGCTGCCCGCCTCGCGTGTCGGCCGGGCACGCTGCACAACGCCACCCAGTCGCTTTCGGCCACTTGATAGGCATAGAATTCACGGGTGCGGTTGCCCTTCAGGGCATAGACCAGGTTCATGCCATCCGACGCCAGTGCGGCTCCGCCCCGGACGGCTTTGTGGCGCGCGCCTCTCGGTACGTCAGCCATTCGGTGCCACGGTGATGGCGTTTGAACCTCGAAGCGTATGCTCAACGTGTCATTGCCCGGGTTGTCATCCGGTCCTAGCGAGCACCGGGCAGTGTAGTTGCCGCAGCGATGCGCGGTCCAGGACGGAAAACGAACGTCCTGCTCCGCACCGGGCGCAAGGTCAATGAAGACTGTATCGCCTTGATACGGCGGGGAGTCCGAAATCGCGAAGTGCGCGAGCCCGGTGGCCGGGATGGCGCTGAAATTGCGGAGCCGTGCGCAGGGGATGACGACTGCGCCGGAATCCAGGAAGGCGCCCGGAGCGTAGATCGCGACCACGCCAATGTCGGCCGCCCGGGGGCAGACGATGACGCTGTCGCGGGCCGTGTCATTTGCCGGATTCACGTCCGGAGACCCGAACGTCCACGCCTGAATGAGAAAAACCCGGTGAGTGTCGGCATGCCAGAAGTGCGCGAACCGCGCCAGCGCCGAATCGCCGTGCGCAACCGAGACTTGCATGCTGTCGCGATAGACGACCGCGCTGTCATTGCGGATTTCTGCCGTGACCCATGGTTGCGCGTCCGCGGTGCCGTAGTTACGCACAACCACTGCGGGCAAGGCCGAATCGCCCGGCCCGATGATTCCGGTCGGGGCCAGAATTCGACTCACGCCAACGTCATGCCGCACAACGAAGACCGAATCCGTAAGTCGGTCATTCTCGGGATGCTGGTCACCGACAAGGCAGGTTGAGCACTTGACCGTGAACGTCCCGGCGCTGTCCGGCGTCCACGGCACGAAGTCAATGGTATCCTCCGCGCCGGGAAGAAGGTCGACCGCCGTACTGGCAGCGGAGTAGCCATCGCTGATGCAGAGCTGCACCGAGAAGGTCGCTGACGCGTCTCCGTTGTTGGATACTACCGCTTGCGGCAAGCACGGCTGGCCCCAAGGGACGCAATCCGGGGGCGAAATGACCGCCCGGGCCTGAGCGTCAACCAGAGACGGCGCATAGGTTATCATGAGGTTTGGGCGCGTGGTGCGATAGGTCATCGACGGCAGCGTGTCCTCGCCGCTCTGGCCGCGCTTCGAACGCCGGCCGGACGGATAATCGGTTGCATGATAAAGACGGTAAGGGTCGGGAAGGACCCCGGTGCTGTCGGTATGCCGGAATGAGACCATCAGACTGGAGCTTCGGTTGTGGTTGAAGCCCGCAGACAACTCGATCTCGAGCCAGCCAGTCCCGTCGCGGACAAGCGTGCCGGTCCAGACCTCGGCGCCGGGATAATCCCAGGCGGTTCGTGTGAAGGCTGTTTCCTGAATGTCAGCAAGGAACTGGTGGCTTCGGAACATGGTTTCCGGCGCGCAAGGGTCATCCGTGAAGAATGCCAAGTTGTGAATCGTGCCGGCGAAGTCGAGTTCGCTCGCGAGATAGATGTGCTGGCAGCTGAAGAAGCCCCAACTGGATTGCCAGATACCGGCGTCGTCGATATCGCCATTGCCGGCCTGGCGAGTCGTGTCCGGCATTGTCGGCGCGAATTCCGGGCGGCCTGCCTCTGCGACCGGTCCGGCAATGATAACCGACCTCGTCCCGTTATGGTTGTCAAACGTCCGGGAATCACTGGTGCGCAGACTGGTGATTTCATCGCTTGGCGACCAGCGGGCAAACGGGCCACCGGAACCTCGCCCGCTGGCGGAGGCCAACACGGCCAGCCCGGCGAGTACGGTCAGTGTCTGTCCGAAACCAATGCCATTCTGCCTGCTGCGCATCGCAGATAATCTACGCGAAACGCGGTCTGAGTCAATAGTAGCGGCAAGCTACCCCGGTGCTGGAAGGCGGGACTGTCCACAACGGCGGCTCGGCCAGTGCCGACTCGCCTGGTCCCCTCGACTTCTGTCCCGCAGAAAGCAGCGCCCGCCTTGCGGCGGGCGCTGATATGTCAATGACAATCGAAATGGTACTCCCAGTATTCCTGCGTACCGGAACCAGTTATTCTCGTAGAAAGGAGGTGATCCAGCCGCACGTTCCCGTACGGCTACCTTGTTACGACTTCGCCCCAGTCACCAGTCCTGCCTTGGGCATACCGAAGTATGACTTCAGGCATTACTGGCTTCCATGGCGTGACGGGCGGTGTGTACAAGACCCGGGAACGTATTCACCGCAGCATGCTGATCTGCGATTACTAGCAATTCCATCTTCACGCAGGCGAATTGCAGCCTGCGATCCGAACCATGGCGGCTTTTCTGGGATTGGCTCACCGTTACCGGTTTGCAGCCCTTTGTAACCGCCACTGTAGGACGTGTGTAGCCCTGGGCATAAAGGCCATGATGACTTGACGTCATCCCCACCTTCCTCCCGGTTAACCCGGGCAGTCTCCCTAGAGTGCGCCCTTGCGGGATGGCAACTAAGAACAGGGGTTGCGCTCGTTGCGGGACTTAACCATACACCTCACGGCACGAGCTGACGACAGCCATGCAGCACCTGTGCTGGCTCCGAGAGTAAACCCTCAGTCGTTGCCGTTTCCGGCTCCTACCACCAGCATGTCAAACCCAGGTAAGGTTCTTCGCGTAGCTTCGAATTGAACCACATCCTCCACTGCTTGTGCGGGTCCCCGTCAATTCCTTTGAGTTTCAACCTTGCGGCCGTAGTCCCCAGGCGGTTCACTTAACGCGTTAGCTCCGGTACTGCCCTTGCGAGCAACACCTAGTGAACATCGTTTAGGGCTGGGACTACCAGGGTATCTAATCCTGTTTGCTCCCCCAGCTTTCGTGTTTCAGCGTCAGGAACATTCCAGAGGCTTGCCTTCGCTATCGGCGTTCCTTTCGATATCTACGCATTCTACCGCTACACCGAAAGTTCCAACCTCCTCTCCTGCCCTCAAGTCCGGTAGTATCAGCTGCGGTTTCCGGGTTAAGCCCGGAGCTTTCACGGCTGACTTACAAGACCGCCTACACACCCTTTACGCCCAGTAATTCCGGACAACGCTTGCCCCCTACGTCTTACCGCGGCTGCTGGCACGTAGTTAGCCGGGGCTTCCTTTGGCAGTACCGTCACTCCGCATACAGTTAATATGCGAAGCATCGTTCCGCCTGACAGGAGTTTACAACCCGAAGATCTTCATCCTCCACGCGGCGTCGCTGGGTCAGGCTTGCGCCCATTGCCCAATTTTCTAGACTGCTGCCTCCCGTAGGAGTAGGGACCGTGTCGCAGTTCCCTTGTGGTCGGTCACGCTCTCACGCCGACTACCCGTCAAAGCCTTGGTGGTCTTTCACACCGCCAACAAGCTGATAGGACAAGAGCCCCTCAAAAGGCGACAGATTGCTCCGTCTTTCGCGATCATGCGATGCCGCTCAATCGCGACACTGGGAATTAGCTCCGATTTCTCGGAGTTATGCCCAACCTCAAGGCAGGTTACCCTTGTATTGCTCACCCGTTCGCCACTAAGCTACGGTATTGCTACCATAGCCCCGTACGACTTGCATGTCTAAGACACGCCGCCAACGTTAGTCCTGAGCCAGGATCAAACTCTCCAAGCGAAAGTAAATACTTGAAGTTTGATGACTCCGGCACGCTGGAATTGTCAAGGAGTGTCATTCCAGATTGTCAAAGAACAACAGGTAGCTATGACTATAGCAAAGAACTCCCATTTGTCAAGGACTTATTCTTGCTCTTCTCAAAACTCCGGAATTCAAGTCCTTGCCGATATGGTCGACGCAACCAAATTGGGCGGAGACTCGGGCAAGCCGCGGGCGCGAATCTTCGGACCTAGAGCGCCGCAACGGGCCGGATCAAGACAGAGCGCGATACACAATCTCCAACACTCAGACATTTGAATGTCTTACGCATCTTGCGACGACCGCCCAAGCATCTGCGCAGGGCGTCAGCGGCCTAGCGAAGAAGTCGGTTCTACCGGCTGCGCCTACTCGCCAAACCAGGCGACTATTGCGTGTCGCTTGAAGCCCATGCTTTCGGTCAGTCTGATGGATGCGTTGTTTCTCTTCACGATGTACAGAAACGGTTGCAGTCCCGCTTTTCGGCAGCGCTCGGCAAGGGCGGTGGTGATGGACCGGGCCATTCCCTGGCCGCGAAATTCATCCAGCACGTGCAGAATCCCCATTGCGCCGTCGGCGTGCGTCAGCGCCCAGGCAACGAGCCTTCCGCGGCGCCGAATCGCGCATGTCGGTCCGGTCATTATCCGCCAGCGAATGTAGTCCGCATTCCGGCCATGCGGCCAGAAGTTCACGATCAATCGGGCGTCTCCGGGCTTCAGGCGAGCGACTCGATGGGAGCGGTCAATCACGAGCGACGATGGTCCGGAATCAAGAACGTACAGGAAACACGGCGAGACCCAGTTCAGCCTGCGACCACGCTTCCTCAGTACACGCCGAACCGCGGGCACGAGACTCGTTGACGTTGCCGCGAACTCGAGCCTCCAGCGCCCTGGTATCTCGTCCAGGACCTGTGCCGCCGCCCGCGCATTCGCGGCGTAGAGATACAGCATCTGCCGGCGGTGGAGCGCTCCGCTCCGGCAGACAACCGCCTGCGGATTGTCCGGGTTGTCGACCCGGACCCAGACGGCCCGCCCACCGGCCCGACCCGAAAGCAGGTTGAACAGCGAGCGAGTACCCGGCTCGTCGGCCAGCAGCAGCGGCTTGATGATTTCAGGGTCTCGACAAAGCGGCACCACCTAAGATAGCGATTCAAATCCGCCGGGTCAAGACTCGTGCCGCCCGGGCCCGACAACTGAGTCAACCGGGTGGCACTTGACATGACGCGGATAGTTGCTATCTTACGATGTGGACTGGCAACTGAGTCAGGGAGGAACCGAAGAATGGTACTGAAAATCTACATGCGCGTCACGTCCAGGAAGCACGGAGCAATCGAGGGCGAGAGTGTCAACGAAGGACGGGAGAAGCTGATTGTCTGCTACGGCCTGAAGCACGACATGGAGCTTGTCCGGGACGCCCAGACCGGACTGCCGGCCGGCCGCGCGCTGCACCATCCGGTCGTCGTCTCAACTGCGCCGGGGGCGCACACACCGGGCATTACTCGCGCGTGTGAGACCGCCGATCCGGTCGACGCGGAAATCGTAATGTATCGCATCAATCGAATGGGCGAGGAAGAAGAGTACCTGACGCTCCGGCTGAGCGACGCCATCGTCGCGGCCAACCGGGTGCGGTTTCGCGAGACCGAACTTGAGGAGAACCGCGCCTGCGAGCACGTGGAAGACATTTCCTTTGCCTGCGACAAAGTAGTCTGGGTCCATACGCCGGCGAAACTCCCGGATCTGCAGGGCGACGCGGGCGGACCTCAGGAACAATAGGCAGCAGGCCGCCGGTCCGGCGCGGTCGTTGACACGCGGTCCGCGTCTGCTATACTACGCGCGGACAACACTCCGCACCACAGGGGTGCGGAGTTGTGTTTGTAATCGGACGCCTGGTCCGGGCGAATCCGGAGGGAGACTTCACGAGTGAACATCGGCATCTTCGGCCTGTCGGGCAGCGGCAAGTCAACCGTCTTCTCGCTGCTGACCGGCGTCAAGCTCGACCCGGCGGTCCTGCGCAAGGACGGCGTGGTCGCAACCGCGCTCGTTCACGACCCCCGGGTTGACGAACTGGCGAAGGTGTTCCGGCCGAGGAAGACAACTTACGCCAGCCTGACCTTCACCGACATGCCCGGCTTTGACCCGGAAGCGAGTCGGAATGAGAAGACCCGAGTCATGCAGTTCATCCAGAACTCGGATGCCCTGCTCTGTGTGGTTCGGGCGTTTGCATCCATTTCCGTCCCTTGGCCGCTCGGCAGCGAGACTCCGGTGCGTCAGCTTGAGACGATAACTTCAGAGTTGATACTGCGCGACCTGGGGGTCGTGGAGAATCGGCTCGAGCGGATTGCCGAAGCCGAGCACAAACACCGCCGGTTGACCGAGGACGAGAGCCGCGAGCGCAACGCACTGGGTGCTATCCGGCAGATACTGGAAGACGGACAACTGGTGAGTCAGCAGGAACTGTCGCCCCGGGAGCGGCAACTGACCGGTTCGCTCGGGCTGTTCACGGCCAAGCCGGTCATCATCGCGGTGAATATCGACGAGGCACAGCTTGAACGCAGTGTCTTCCCGGACCGGGACGCAGTGCGCGAACAGTGCGCGCGGAACGGGTTCGCTTTGATTGAACTCTCGGGCCGGCTGGAAACCGAAATCGGCCAACTGGCGGATGGCGACCGCGAGGTCTTCCTGAAGGAGTACGGGTTCAGCGAAACCGGCGTGCAGCGCCTGTCGCGCGTCGTCTACCAGCATGTCGGGTTGATTTCCTTCCTTACAGTGGGCGATGATGAGGTCCGGGCCTGGACCGTCCGGCGCGACACGTGCGCCCGGGACGCGGCCGGTGCGATTCACTCGCGCCTGGCCAAGACATTTATCCGAGCCGAGGTGATTCCCTACGAAACGTTCATGACTGTGCGCGACCTGAACACGGCCCGGAGCCGGAGTTTGATTCGGCTGGCCGGCAGAGACGAGTTTGTCAGGGACGGCGACATCTTCCACGTGCGCGCCGGCGGCTAGCGCTGCGCAACGCGCACACGCCCCGGCAACGCTGACCTCCTGTTCGGCGGATAGTCCTCCCTCGGTTGGGCCATTGACACAATTCCCGGTCTCGGGTATTCTGACCCGGTGAGCATACTCTCCTGGGCATATCTGGGTGCGTTCGCGGCTTATGTGGCGCTGGCGGTAGTCGTGGCGGTCCGCAGTCCCAGGTCGGCGCTGAACTGGCTCACGGTTGGTTTTCTGCTCTGCTTCGCACTGTGGGCGCTGGAAGATGTCTTTCACAACATCCACCCGCTGATACCGCTGGCACAGGCCCGATGGCTGGGCAACGTCGGTTCAATCGGCGGGTACAGCTTTGCCAGCGTCTTCATGCTCTTCGCGCTGACATTGACCGGCCGGCGTGGCTACCTCAAACGCCCGGCGGTTCTGATCCCACTGGTCGGCATTCCCCTGGTGTTCATCGTCGTGCAGTGGACCGGCCTGGGCGGTCTGCCGTATCGCGCCGGTCCGTATGGCTGGGTGCTGGACTGGTCGCCGACCTTCTGGACCGTGGCGTTTCCGGTCTACTACCTGTCGGTGACCATCCTGGCAGTGGTTCTGATCGGCCGGTATCGCCGCACGTTGACCGACCCGCGGCGGCGTCAGCAGGCGGGGGCAATCATGGTAACGGCAATCGCAACTATCGTCATCGCAACGGCAAGTGACGTGGTTCTGATTTCACTGTTTCCGGATCAGTTTCCGGAACTGGGCGGCATAGCCGGCGTCATCTGGGCGCTGGGCCCGTTCCTGGGCATGACCCGGTACGGACTGCTGCCGATTACCGTCCGCAACGCGGCCGATGACATTATTGCCGCCATGCTGGACGCGCTGCTGCTGGTCCGCCGTGATGGCACGATTGCCGCGGCGAACCAGGCGCTCTCCGACATGCTCTTTTTCAGCCGCGATGAGCTTGAGGGCATGCCGGCCGCCAGCCTGTTTGTCGACGCGGCCAGGTTTGCCGAAGCCCTTCAGCGGGTTGTCAACGAAGTCCCGATCGGGCGGCTGGAATTTCTCTGCCGAGCCAAGGACGGCACGCAGGTGCCGGTGGCGCTTTCGGCCCGCCTGATGCCGAGCCGGAGGGGACAGGCGTCGGGCAGCGTCTGGGTGCTGCGCGACATCACCCAGCTCAAACGCTCCGAGGAGAAGCTGCGCGAAAGCGAAGAGAAGTACCGCACGCTGGTCGAGCACTCCAGCGACGGCATCGTGATTATCCAGGACCGGGTCCTTGCCTTTGCCAACGAGCGGGCCGCAGCAATGGTCGGTTGCACGCCGAATGAAATGCTGGGGATGCCATTTGTCGAATACGTCCATCCCGACATCCGGCACGAGTTCTTCCAGCGGTTTGAGCGCCGGATGTCGGGCACGTCAGACCCCGAGGTGTATACCGTGACCATGAAGTTCCGGAACGGTGTCTCGGTCCCGGTTGAAGTCAGCGCCCGGACCATCATGTTGCGCGGGCGACCGGCCGACATGGTGATCTTCCATGCGCGCGGCGTCCAGTAAGTAGCTGTGGCCAGTGGTCGGTGGCCGGTGGCCAGGGTGACGCTGGCCATGCTGTTGGTTAGTGCCGGCGCGGCCGCGCTGTTTCTGTCCCTGCCTTCACGCGCGGCCAATCCTGACGGCCTCCGGGTCTTTCCCGGATTGCACCGCGTCGTCCCGGACTCAGCCGGCGCGCCCGACTTCGTGCCCGCTGACTGGAGTGCGGGGTACCAGCCGGACCGCTACTTCCGGGCGAATGTCCAGAAGCACTTTCTATTTCCGCTCCACGCCTTCGCCGGTTTTCACCTGGCCCGCGCATTCGGCTGGTCCGGCAGCGGACTCAAACCAGTGCAGGCGCTGAACGTATTCTCGGCCGCGCTGGCGGTCGGCCTGTTCGCGCTGCTCGTCTGGCTTCTGTTCGG
>Ga0233425_10007638_pt1 | contig 15014 bp, 15 predicted proteins | sample Watercolumn_Towu_2_FD_181712 | JGI IMG/M metagenome (GOLD analysis project Ga0233425, IMG submission 181712) | Freshwater microbial communities from Lake Towuti, South Sulawesi, Indonesia - Watercolumn_Towuti2014_140_MG | ecosystem: Environmental > Aquatic > Freshwater > Lake | place...
AGAAGGTTCCACGTGAAGATGAAGTAAAAACACCGGGAACATATTATTCGGAATCAACGTCTCATAAGCATCCTTAATTCTCTTGGCAATAACAAATTCATTTACCGGACGCTTATTCACAAATAAATATTGCAAACGACGATTATTTCGAGCCAATTGCGGTCGCCCGATAAAACCAGTCACTTTCAATTCCAAACTATTGAACTCCACCGGAATTAAAAAATTAGATATCTCCGCCCCCAAAACTTCATAAAGTCGATCTTGCCATTCAGTAACCGAAGAGTATTGATATACCATTTTCCCATTGTGCGATAATTTGAAACTGATCTCCGGATAAGACAGAACATAATTCAAAAACAAATCAACAATATTATTAAATTCAGTAACCGCAGTCTTTAAATATTTCTTTCTAACCGGAATATTATAAAACAAATCCCGGACAGCAATACTGGTGCCAACCGGACATCCGATAGCCGAATTTTCAGTCTGATGATCATGAATCTTAATCTGAGTACCGGATAAATCTTCCGCTCGCCGAGTTTCAAGGGTAAAATCGGAAACCGAAGAAATACTGGCGAGCGCTTCACCGCGAAAACCTAACGTCTGTATCTGAAATAAATCCGCCACATTGCCAATCTTACTGGTGGCGTGCTGGGCCACGGACAAAAGCGCGTCAGTACTGCTCATGCCACAACCATCATCAGTAATTTTCACAAGATTTATGCCACCATTTTCTATCTCAATCGAAATATTCTTGGCGCCGGCATCAAGACTATTTTCAACCAATTCCTTGACCACCGAGGCCGGCCGTTCAACCACTTCACCGGCCGCTATCTGATCAATCAGTTCTTTTGGTAATAATTTTATTTTATTGTCATTCATATGATAATAATTTATCAATAAACCGGTAAAAGAGCAAAGAATCTTTCAACAAAGGAAAAAGACATCGCTGTGCGATGTCTTTCATTGACCGGGGTCCCCGAGACGGTGGTTCATCCCGAGGACCGCTAACTGACTTCAGCCCGCTGCTAAGCAGGCATGCTACCAGAGGTAGCGTCCGTCGGATTGAGGCCCTACCCCTCTCCAACGGCACTCTGATAGCTGACTATCCCAGCCTCGTCCGCCCGATCCGAGCGATATCTGAGACCGAGACCGCGCGTCCCCTAAATACCTCTCCCCACCGGCCCGGGTCAACCGCATCACCAGAGAGGAGAGGAGGACCTTTGGGGGATAATCCGCGCGTGGCGATGAATGTAACCGCCGGCCAAGAGCCAGAACAGATACATCTCCAGGGGCGAAGCGAGCTCCCCCGGATTTACCCTCAGCAGAAATCCACTCCGCCGAGTTATCACCGAGGTCGCCAGACCTCCCGCATACTACCGGTCGCTTTCGTCCCAGGAGCCAGTCCCCTGGGCACGTTTCAACCGGTAGGGTCTGCGGCCGACACCGACCTCCATGGCCGATGCCGTTCCGCGCATAGCGTTGACTCCCGACACCGACAGTCGGGCTACATGCCATTTGGCAGTCAACGCGGGGTGCAATGCCCGCCTCCCCGAAGGAAGACGGGACGGGCAAGGGGCGACCGCTCACGGAAGCGGCCCCTTGATATCAAGGTGGAAAGTGGGCCCTGGGTGGCGGCAGTACTATCTTCCCGCCGCCACCCCTTGGACCTGAGGTATTGCACCGCACCCTGGTTGCGCCGGATAAACACATACTCAAGCATCAATGGCTTTTCGGTCTTCACGACCGTGAGGCAGATCCAGGATCTCCCCTCTTTTGGCCACTGATTGATCTTGTTCCAGGTGAAAACCGACGATCAACCATTATCAACTATCAAGTGATTAAAAGAACCAAGTGAATACACATTATACATGAGAATATATCTCTTGTCAATACCTTGTGACAAAATCCCTTAATTTGGACTATTTTTAGCTATTTTTATTATTAGTTTTACCTTTTAAATCCACCAGCTTTTCAAGGGCTTGCATCGGAGTCAAGTGATCCGGATCAACGGCTTCCAGTTCTTTTGTTAATAATTCCTCTTTTTGAGAAAGTGGCAAGGCAGTCTGCTCCGGTCGATGTTCAACCGGACGCTGTGACTTTTCTTCCAAATCTCGAAGAATCTCTTGAGCCCGATCGGTTAAATGCTTAGGCAATCCGGCCAACTTGGCAACCTCAATACCATAACTATCACTGGTCGCGCCTCGAATTATCTGATGTAAAAATACCACTTGTCCATTATTCTCAGTGACCGCCACGCAATAGTTCTCCGCGCGCTCCAAACGATTAGCCACATCGATCAATTCATGGAAATGCGTGGCGAATAAAGTTTTTGCTCGGATAGCGTTATGCAGGTGTTCAATAATGGCTGAAGCCAAACTAACACCATCATAAGTCGATGTTCCCCTACCAATCTCGTCAAGAATTATCAAAGATTTATCTGTCGCGTTGTTTATAATATTGGCCGCTTCCTGCATCTCATTCATAAAAGTCGAAACACCTTGAGCCAGATTGTCACTGGCGCCAACGCGAGTAAATATGCGATCCACCACGCCAATAGTGGCCTTGGCGGCCGGAACAAAACTGCCAATCTGGGCCATCAGAGTCGCAATCGCGATTTGACGCAGAAAACTTGACTTACCGCTCATATTGGGCCCGGTCAAAAGGATCATTTCGTTTTTTTCATGATCAAGAAAGATATCATTGGGCACATAGCGCTCCACGTATTGCTCAATCACCGGATGTCTCCCCTTTTCTATGTTCAAAATTCCTTCATTATTCACTATCGGTTGGCAATAGTTATTCTTCTTTGCCAATAAAGCATAGGCCGCCAAGACATCCAAAGCCCCGACGACCTTGGCGGCCGCTTGAATATCAGCGAAATATTTCACCAGCTTTTCTCTTAACTCTAAAAATATTTGATTCTCAATAGCCACAATTCGATCCTGAGCGCCAAGCACTTTGTCTTCATATTCTTTTAATTCCGGAGTGATATAGCGCTCGGCGTTCACTAAAGTTTGCTTCCTAATATAATCAATCGGCACAGAATCTAAATTTGACTTACTAATCTCAATATAATAACCAAAAACATTATTAAACTTAATTTTTAACGAATGAATACCGGTTCGTTCAATCTCTTTTTGTTGCATTTGGGCGATCCATTCTTTACCAGAATGAGAAACCGAGCGTAAGTCATCCAATTCCTGATTATAACCAGATTTAATCATCCCGCCTTCATTCAAAACCAAAGGCGGATCAGGAACTAACACCGTCTCCACCAGTTCAATCAACTCTGAGTGATCTGGTAACTCCAAAGCAAATTTCTTTAACAATTCAGACTGACTAAACTGAACAAGTTTTTTGATCGGCAAGGATAATTGCAAACTATTCTTCATCGCCACAATATCTCGAGCCGAAGCCCGACCACAGCCAATTTTACCCAATAACCGCTCAAAATCATTCATTAACTTCAAATTATCAATGATCTCCGCCAACATCCGAGTATTACCAATCAACTCTGCCACGGCGGCCAACCGTTGATTGATCTGATAAACATTGATCAAGGGCATCATTAACCACCGTCGCAACGTCCGACCACCCATGGCTGTATTAGTAAGATCCAAAACGCCCACCAAACTCCCTTCTTTCTGAAAAGTCCAAGCATTATTAAACAGTTCAAGGTTCCGAATCGTAGCCGAGTCCAATACCATGAAATTCTCCAACGCATAACGATTGCAAGTAAGGATGTGATCAAGAGCGGTTTTCTGAGTTTCCTTCAAATACGCCAATAAATGCGCAGCCGCGCTCACCGCCACCGGTAAATCCTGCAATCCAAAACTGGCCAACCCTTGAACTTTGAAATGTGACGCTAACAACTTCGCAGCGTCTTCATATAAAGGTAACTGATAAACATTCACACTCGGTAAAGCAACGACAAACTCTTTGTGCCGTTCGTCGTTAAACAAACCAGGCGAAACAATCACTTCACTGGGATGCAAACGACTGATTTCACCACGAATCAATTCCAAGCTGGCAATTTCCGTAGCCTGAAATTCACCGGTAGTCATGTCAGACACGGCCAAGCCCCAAAGATCTTTTTCTAAAGTTAAACAAACCAAAAAATTATTCGATTTGTCGTCAATAATTTTGTCATCAATGGTCGTGCCAGGAGTAACCACCCGAATCACTTCTCTAGTCACCAAGCCTGGTAAAGACGGATCCCCCTGCTGCTCGCAAATAGCGACGCGCTTGCCAGCTCGAGTTAACTTGGCGATATATGCATCAGCCGCATGATAGGGCACACCGCACATCGGCATTTCATTTTCCGTGCCCTTATTGCGAGCGGTCAAAGTAATATTCAATATCTTCGAAGCCTCCAAAGCGTCCGACCCAAACATTTCATAAAAATCACCCAGCCGAAAAAATAAAATCTCACGCGGATAGCGGTCTTTGATTTCTTTGTATTGTTTTTGCATTGGAGTTTCTGACATACGAAGTACGAATCTGTACGAATATACGAATTAAAATCTACTAAATTACAAAACTACAAATGAAGCTTTGATACACGTATTCTAGCAAAAAGAAGGAGAAATGGCTATTGACTTATATTCACAAAGATTACGAAGTATTAGCTACCAAACTACGAAACGCTACACCTGTCCGCCTCTGGCGGAAAACTACAAAAATGGCCTTGAAATTAAACACAATAAATTATGGGGTAAGGGAAGATGATTATTATAAATAGAAAAACGAACCGATTAAGGTTCGTTAAAGGTTATTTACTCGATTTGTTGCGACCAAAGACTTTGAGTAACAGCATTTTCTCGATGACATTAAGAACATCTTTCTCATTCTCAGTACAAACCCAATCATTGAAGTCGAGAGCAATAAGACCACCACCCTCGCCACAGCCATCCAGAGATAACTTGCCGCCGGCCTGATTGAAGAACGTGGTCTTCAGCCAGTCATCGAAAGGCAGCTCGGGCTCGAAGTTTCGGACACTCAGGCGCACCTGATTGTTCACGATACACCAGACCACCACCAGATTGACCCCGGACTGACGGAACAACAGATCCGAGATGAAGGCCGGATCATTGGCCTCACTGTCGGTCACAAAACCGATGTGCGTCACTAACTTCGACCCGCGCTCAGTCATGTTCTTCAATGCCAACGCCAAATTCTTAAAAAAAGTCTTCGGCAGATCGTAATTGATGAACTGGCTGAAATCGTCATCGGACATGGAGTCGGAAATGGCGGTATAAGACTCACGATCGCGTCGCGTGCACTTGGTCATGGATTTCGTGTCAGTATAGATACCCAGCGCCAACAAAGTAGCCAATGGCCGTTCAGCCTCGGTCAATTTCAGTTTGAGTTGACTGATAACATCGACGATCAACGTGCAAACCGACCCTACCGTGGTGTCGATCCATATACAATTCGCATCAGTCTCGACGATATCCGTGCCCTGATGATGGTCAATGACAATCGCGGGCTCGAATTTTCCAGAGTACTTGCCGAATCGATTGTCCACGCGCCGGCCAGTATCCACGAAAATGAATACTTGCGATCCATCGTCCCGCACCGTCAGCTCCGACATCGGGCGCATGGCAATAATCAAGCTGTTGTACTTATTCAGAATCAGGGTATTCTGCGAACCGGCAAAAGCACCGGCATAATAAATCTTCGCCTGAACGTTCAAAGTCGACAGCAGCTTCCGGACGCCAAAGGCCGATCCAATTGAATCCGGATCAATGTGCGACATCACCACCACGAACTCTTTGTCTTTCTTGGCTTCAACGAGCGACTGAATTCGACTCCACCAACTACTGACATCGTGACAGGCCATGGCATAGCTCCTTTCTTGGCACGCAACATGTAACATGAAACATGCAACATGAAACATGTAGCAATTAATTGTTAAGAAACAGAAAGAAAATATACTTTACCATTATTGAAAAAAATGTCAACATTTTAATATAAAAAACCTGACGTTTTGTCAGGCTTAGATTACGCTTTCGGAGGGGGCGGCGGCAGGCGCTCAGCGATGGCCTTGAGCTGCTTGATGAGAGATTCTTGATGATCAAGACGATAGATCTGCTTCACGGCCGACGCCCCAATCGTAAACGTGAACAGACCGACGGCCGTTATAAGTCCGATAAAAAAGCCTTTGCCAGAAATTTCAGCTGTCGCGATTCCCAGACAAACACAACCAATCAAGAGAATTAACGATACTGTAAATACCTGTCCATTCTCATGCTGATCATTCGACGGCTGCGACATGATGTCCTCCGGTTGCGTGGGTTATGATAGCTACGGCGCAGACGGCGGCTGCGGATGATGGCGGGAGTCGAGTTCCTCGAGCTTTTGCACGATCTTTGTGCCCTGTTCCTCGATCTTGGCTCCGATCACCAAAACCAAAAAGAAAAGTCCCACGAAAGTGGCTATACCAGCAGTAAAGCTCTTCAGGGCAACCGCCACCACACACCCCAGACAACAACAGGCAATCAGCAACACGATGATTTGAGCACGAGCACTTTCTTTCTGTTCGTTTGACGACGGCTGAGACATCGAGACCTCCTATTCCAATTGATTGTACAAGGACACAAAGTGAATACAAAAATATATCATGATTATCAATAATTATCAATATCAGAGCACGAATTTATCTTATTTAAAAGAAAAATCACCTGAGTTCAGATGATTAGTAGTCAACTATGGTACCACGGCCCCGGGCTCGCCAGGCACTTTTTCACCAATAGGCTCATAAAGATACCAACCGATCAAGACTATGGGGACTACCACAGTTTCCACCAGAATGACCGACCAGATAATATTGCCCACTGAGACGCTATACTCCACTCGATCATTGCGTTTGTCGTTATCAGCTACACCATAAGGCTGAAAGGTATAACATTCAGGCTCAGTCTTCTTTGAGACTGAAACGATCTTCCCGCTGCTATCCTTGACGATGTCATGTTTCAGACAAATGGTCTCTTCGCAAGCGCAACCGGCAAAACTCAGCCCCATGATCAACACCAGACACATCGCAATCATCTTTCGCCACATACTCCCCTCCTGTCTTGAGGTTTAACGAACAGGAACATCATGCTCTTGAACGAAGTATAAGTATAGCAGTTTGTGGCAAATAGTCAAAGAACTGCCGCTATATTATTATAAATAAGCTATTTTTCATCAGTTATCAGTGCCTCTTTCTCCGGACGAATCATCATCCACAAATAGACACCGGTGGAATAAATGCCAACAGCGATAAAAATAATCGCTACAACAATATCAATATATTGCTTTAAGACACTATCAAACAACGTCGGCCCGTTTAGTCCAATACACAAAAGGAGGAAACCAATGGCCGTAAAACCCAAAGACAGAAAAAAATATTTGACTTTATGCCGAGACATCTCGGTTTTTTGTTCAGCACGAAGCTCTTGTTTATGATCCTGATAATGATTCCAGGCGTCTTTAATTTTATCAACATCAAAGTCGTCTAAAGTAATCATATGATACAAAACTACAAAATTTTACAAAAATATGAAATTAAATAATACTCCCTCCGCCTAAACACTGTTTATTTTTCCAGAAGACGGCTGTCTGGCCGGGTGTGATTGCCAGCAGAGGCTTTTGCAGTATGACAAAGTATTTGCTGCCAACCTTCTTGGTAATCGTCGCCGATACTTCCTGAGCGCCATATCGTACTTTGCATTTTACGTTCAAGGGTAAAGTAGGAACTTGGCCGCTAATCCAATTTACTTTTGATATTTTAAACTCAGCACTCTTAATCGCCTCTAAGTCATTGGTCACCCAAAGAATATTTTTATTCACATCCAATTTGGCCGCGTACCACGGGCCACCGGCCAAGCCAATCCCCTTGCGCTGACCAATCGTATATTGAAACAAACCTTGATGTTTCCCAATCGTTTTTTTCGTGGCCAAATCACGAATTTCACCACCCGGCATGGCCAAATGTTTTTTCAAAAACTGACCCAGGCCGTCACGAGGAATAAAACACACTTCCTGAGATTCGCGTTTCGCGGCCGTGGGAAGTTTATATTTTTGGGCCAGAGTCCGAACTTTTTTCTTGTCCAGATGGCTAATTGGAAATAAAATATGCTTTAACTGATCTTGAGTAAGCTGCGAAAGAAAGTAAGTCTGATCTTTTATTTGATCCGCGCTATGCAACAAACGCACTCCTCGGTCGCCACGCCGAACAGCGCGGTTGTACGGCTGGAAGGGTGACTGGGACGCCCCTCGATCAATCGTCGCGTAATGACCGGTCGCCAAATAATCAGCACCCATGGCGCGCACCTTTCGCAGCGCTTCACCGAATTTAATCAATCGATTGCACTGCACGCATGGATTGGGTGTACGGCCAGCCGCGTATTCATTGATAAAATATTTGATCACATCTTTTTCAAATTGAGCGCTTAAATTTAAAGTGTAAAATTTAATTCCAAGTTGATGCGCCACCTTTCGCGCATCTTCCTGAGCTTCGAGCGAACAACAAACATTTTCCCGAAAACCGCTGCCGCATTCCTGATTCCCAAAATGAAAAAAGACACCGAAGATGTCATAACCCTGTTCTTTCAATAAAGCGGCCACGACTGAGGAGTCGACTCCGCCGCTCATCGCCACAGCAATTTTATTTTTTGAACTCATAACGAGACTACCAATAACGCCTGCCGGCAGGCAGGAATAAGCTACTAATCTACGAATAAAACAAGAGGTACACTTACCATCAACGCTGGGCGACGGTTTTATTCATGTCAAAACCTTTTTCGAGCATAGTGTAGACTTCTTCATAGTTCTTCCAGACACGTGAACCAAGAACGAGAGCAATATAGGAGTGTTCATCAGTCGCTTTTTTCTTGGCCTTGGTCACCAAATTGTGATCAGCTTCCTCAGTCCAACCGGTTTTGCTACCAAGCACGACGATATCCTTTTGCAACATGGTTAAATTGGTGTTTTTCACGCGTACCAACCAGTTCGCGCCCTTACGTTCATATTTAAAATCATAAGACTCATACTGCATGGCTTTGGTCAATTCCGGATATTCATACACCCGACGAGCGACTTCAATAAATTCTCGAGCCGTTGAGACATTCCTGGCATCCAAGCCGGTCGGCTCAAAAAACTTAGTATTTAATAATCCCCAATTTTTGGCTGTTTGATTCATTTCCGCGACAAACGCCTTGGCTGTCATTCCAGTTGAACGCATCAACGCCATGGTGGAATCGTTCTTTGAGCCAACCAACATGGAATAGAACAAATCCTTCACCTTCACAATATCATCAGCCTGATAATAAACGCTGGCTCCGCCCACAATATCTGATTTGATAATCTTCACCTTGGTTTCCCAACCCGGATTATGCTGCAGGAACACATACGCGCTCATTAATTTGGTCAAACTAGCCAAAGGCCAAACTTTATCAATATTTTTTTCATAAAAAATATTTCCCTCCTCATCAACGGCAATCGCCCCATGCGCGGTAAATTGATCATCCACCACGGTTGCCGGTTCAACCACAATTTCCGCCTTTTTTACTACCGGACCAGCCACCACCACCTCAGCGTATGGGAATGGGGTCATGGCAATTACTCGTTGACGATCAACATCCACCACCGTCGGGATAGAACGCCACTGCACTTTTGATTTATCATAATAATAAACCAATGACCGAGTATCAATATCGCTATTCACGGAAAAAATCAACTTCACCGGTTTGGGCAAAAACCCTTTTTGCAATGTTTTGATATCATAAACATAATGATCAGCATTGGCTTGCAAATTTTCCGGTAATCCAGTCGGCACTTCCGGTTTCTCGATCTTCACCACCGCCGGAGCTGTCACGGATTGAGCCGTAATTGGGATGGAAAAAAGTTGATCACCACTGGTCATGGTATAGCCACGTTCAATCGTTGGCTGATCCAAACGAACCTGGACCACCCGTTCCACGTCCGCCATCCAGCCCATATTGGCCTTGAAAATGGAGAACAAAAAAACCAATACTCCGGTAACATACAAAAAAAACTTTTGACCATCGGACATAATAAGAAATTTTTATTTTTATTTGACAAGATTAACACCACCGGCTGTCAACTCATAACAACCGGGGGTGGAATAATTTCCCACACCTTTTTCCAAAAAGAAACGCACCGCATAATCATTGGCGGTGGGCGCCTCGACAAACGAATATTCACAAGGCGCCTTGCAATTGCCGGCACATAAAACTTTTCCCGACGGATCTTTAAAATTCTTTATCGTAGGCAAAATTTCATTCAAGTGCCAACCCACACAAGCGCTGACCGCGCCAGCCTGACAGCCTGATTCTTGAAAATTACCATATTGAACCTTAACCGCCGCCATAGAGCTACGCAACACACCAATATCACTAACTCGCTTAACATCTCTTGATTCGCGACTGGCAAAAAACAACATGACATAACATAAGATAGCCACTACCACCAAAACAGCGATAACCATCAAAGCCTCAATAATTGTAACTCCCGCTTGTTTTTTCATATTATTCTACCCCCCGATCAGTCAACCGGTGGCAGCCGCGTTTGTAATCGGTCGTGGAACGTTCAAGAAAAAACCGCACTTCATAAGTATCCTTGTCCACCGAGGTAAAAGCATAGTTACACGGCATCGAACCACAAGTGGCATTACAAGCAGTTTTTCGTTCCAAGGGATCGTTAATCGTCGCCAAAGAGTCCAAGGAATCAATCAACATAAAATTTTCACCCGTCCCCTGACAACCGCTAACCATGCCGGTATAGCCATTGCACGCCCGCAAATAACTGCCACTTTCATCTTTGATCATGGCCATCACTTTGTGCAGATTGTTAATGTCATTCATACGTTTGGCATCACGCCCCTTGCTCTGAATACCATTCAAAGAAAAAACCGAGATGAGCAATAAACCTCCAGCTACCAAAATAACGATTAAAAGTTCGATTAGGGTAAAACCTTTTTGTTGAGTCATATTTTTCATGTAACATGAAGCATGCAACATGTAACACGCGACATGAAGCATGCAGCAATTAAAAACTATTTGTCAATCTCGCGCATCGCCAAACCGACGGCCACCGCCAACCGAGAACCGATATTGTCCAACAACGGCCGCAAGTCATCAGCGTAGATCACCCGCGCAAAAGGATCGCCGGGGAAAGCGCGGATATTAAATATATTGGTAAAATACTCATCAATATTCATAATCTTCGCCGTACCGCCAGATAAAATTATTCGATCAATCCGTTTTTGCTCATTACCCGGCTGCTCATGAAAAAATTGCAACAAAAATTTCACTTCATTCACAATCGGTTGCAGTATTCGTTCAATAATCGGCGGCACAATATTCTCCACATCAATCGGACCATCATAATTGCCCAAATCGCGTTTAAATTGTTCAGCTTGATCCAGCGTGATCCCCATCGCTTCAGATAACGCCACTGAAAGATTATAACCACCCACATCGACTGACCTCTGCATCACCGGCAGACCATTATCCACCACCATGATGTCAGTATTGGCCGCGCCAATATCGATAATTACTACCGGAGATTTATCTTTGCCAACCAAGGTGCGCGCCATCGCGAACGACTCAGTCTCCAAACTTAACAAGTTCATGCCCGCTTTTTTAAAAATGTCGATATACTGTTTGACCAATGACTTGGCCGCAGCCGTCAATAATACCTGAACGCTCTTTGGCACCATGGTCGGAATATCGCTGTCATCTTCCTCGGCGGAAATCACTTTGAAGGCCTCGGGATTCAAGACTTTCCAATCCAAAACCATTTCTTCAATCGGCAAAGGCAAAACTTTCTTTGCCTCACCCTCGACCGCCAGAGTCATTTTCTTGATCGAGTTGACGTCTTTCGGTGTCACCTCATTCAAATTCAAAATCGTGGAAAACACCGCCGAGGCCGGCAAAGCAGTCACCACATCCTTGCTGGTAACTTTGGCTCTCTCCGCGACTTTTTTGATCGCTTCAGCCATCTCGGTCGGATTGTCCAATAAACTTTCTTTGGTGGATTTGGTCGAACGCTCCAAATAACCAAAGGTCAACAGCTGCGCCCGGCCTTTGTTGTTTTTCAACTCTACCATTTTGACACTGGAGCCGCCGATATCCACCCCGAGATAATTTTTCTCTTCTTCCTTTTTCCCAAATAAACTCATATTTTTTGTATTTCAAAAAATTGTTCTTTTAAACATTTAAATTATACCACAAAATTCAATCCAGTAAAACAATCAAGCAACGTAAACAGGAAAACCGAACTGTTTTAGTTCGGCCGTGACAATATTCATGATCGCCTCCATTCAGTGGTCAATGTGGCTCTTTAAATCACTTACACTTAATCATGACTTAGCAGCCTCGTCCAGAGCTTCATTAACCAGAGAATCAGCCACCGTGTTTTTCTCACGGCGAATATGATGAAATTCAGCGGATTTAAACACTGACTTCAATTTCCAAACTTGCAAGTACTTTTCCGCTAAATTTTGTTCCTTCACCTTATATTCGCCCTTGACTTGTTTGACGACCAGCTCACTATCCAAATAACAAACCACTTCGTCCGCTCCCAGGACATTGGCTTCCTTCAACCCGGTAATAATGGCCTCATACTCGGCGATATTATTGGTAGCCATTCCAATATATTTTTTTATCTTTTTAACCACTTCATCTTGGTCATTATAAATCACCACCCCAATGGCCGCCGGGCCGGGGTTATTACGAGCGCCACCGTCGGTAAAAAGTTTTAATTTCATATGGTTTTAGTTTGTAAGTTCGTAAGTATATAAGTTTGCCAGTTGATTACTTGGTTTGTTAGCTAAACAGAGGCTCATGGAATATATATCATTAAAAATGTTAAAAACGCTTGCTGACCTACTTAAAAACTTACCCGCTTACTAACTTTCTTAATATCAACAATCCTCGACTCCACGCTTTCATTGCCATTCCAAACATTAATACCAATTTCAGCCACCAAATCAATTTTATCTCCTACAGCAATCAAATCCTTGAACCGATCCACCATGCCAAATCCCATAAACTTCAAGGCCACATAACTATCTTCCGCCTTGGCCATGAGTCGCAAGTGTTTCTCACCATTGCCCAGTTTGTCCATGGCCGTGATTTGCAGATTCTTGATCCAGAACTTTGGTTTAATATTACCTTCACCAAACGGAGCGAATTTGTCGATTTCTTTCACCAACCCTAAAGTTAATTCTCCAGGCTGAGCCATAGCATCAATTTCCACAATTGGAACCAGGTCATCATCAATAATACTTCCTTGCGCTGCTTCCAACAAAACGTGCTTGAACTTCTCCAAAACTTCCGGCGAGTTCAAAGTAAAACCACAGGCTTGCGGATGGCCACCATAACGGCTAAGAAATTCCGATGCTTGAAAAAGAGCCTTGGTAATATCAAATTGTTCAATACTTCTCCCTGAACCAACAATTTGTTCACCCACCATTGTCATAACCATCACCGGCCGGTAATACTCATCGCTGATCCGGCCGGCAATCAACCCCACAATGCCACTCGGAATATCTTTATCATAAACAAACAACATTTTTTGACCTTCCTGAGCCTCAAGTTGCTCGCGCACTCGATTCATGGAAGAATCAGTCACCTTCTGACGGCCGGTATTGACGCTATTCAGTTCCGCGGCCAACAACCGCGCTGTTTCCTTCTCTTCCGTGACCAGCAATTGAAAGGCCAAATCCGCGTGGTGCAACCGGCCGGCGGCGTTGAGCCTAGGTGCAATTTGAAAAGCGATAGCATATGTTTCTTCCCGAGTTAAATCCAATCCCGCCACTTCAGCTAAAGCCTTCAAACCTAAACGTTTCGTTTGCGCCAGGACTTTCAACCCGTATTTCACAATAATTCTATTTTCACCAACCAGAGGCATAATATCCGCCACCGTGCCGATCGCCGCCAAATCTAAAAGCCATTTAGCAAACCCCTCTGCTCCGCCGTAGCGAACAAAAACTGACTCATCAACCGCAGCTTTTTGCAACAAAGCCACCGCCAGCTTATAAGCGACGCCGGCGCCACATAAATATTTAAAAGGATAAGTCTCATCCTTTACCTTTGGATTGATTACTGCGACCGCGTCAGGCAGAACCTCTAACGGTTCATGATGGTCGGTAACAATAGCATCCAAACCACCGGACTTCAACATGGCCAACTCGTCAATATTGGTAATCCCACAATCCACGGTAATCAGCAGATCATATTCGCCGATAAACTGACTGATATTCTTTTTATTTATCCCATAACCATCTTCTTCTCTATGCGGCAAGAAGACTGACACCTCAGCTCCCAATGCTTTCAAAGTGGTAAACAAGATCGAACTACTGGTGACGCCATCAGCATCATAATCGCCATGGATTACAATTTTTTCCTTCTTACCAATCGCCGCCAAGATTCGATCCACGGCCTTGCCCATGTCTTTGAATAAAAAAGGATCAGCCAGCTGTTTGTAATCAGGCTGAAAGAAAACCTCTGCCTCATTTGGCTCTTTTACTCCTCTATTGTATAATAGCTTGGCCACCAGCGGATGATGGTCGGCAAAACGCTTCAAAAACGCTTCATCAGGCTCGCCGGTAATAATCCATTTTTTATCAATCATATATAACTCCTCTATTTTACTATGAAAGGCAATAAAGCTCAAAAGATCATGTGGACGATTGTGGTAATCATCATGCTATTTTCAATGATTTTCTTCACCGCCTTACCGTTTTTTCAGGGATAAAATTATCGGACGTAGAGATGCGTCCTTTTTTGTTCAACATGACAGGAGGGACGCATCTCTGCGTCCATTACAAAAACAATACCAGGACATTGACAGCTTAGTCACATTGTTATAATATTACTCTTCCGTCCGGATGGACGGAGTGGCAGAGTCGGATGACCGAGCCACAGGGGTCAAGGTCGCGTCAACCCCGATCAATGACGCGAGTTCTTCACAAGGAGGTGCCGGATGGCACGACTGAGCCG
>Ga0233425_10007640_pt1 | contig 15013 bp, 12 predicted proteins | sample Watercolumn_Towu_2_FD_181712 | JGI IMG/M metagenome (GOLD analysis project Ga0233425, IMG submission 181712) | Freshwater microbial communities from Lake Towuti, South Sulawesi, Indonesia - Watercolumn_Towuti2014_140_MG | ecosystem: Environmental > Aquatic > Freshwater > Lake | place...
GCTGCGCGCCTTCCTGACCGCGCGCGGCATCGGCAACGAGGTCTACTATCCGGTGCCTTTCCACCTCCAGGACTGCTTCGCGGACCTGGGTCACAGGAGGGGCGACTTTCCCGTGAGTGAGGTGGCGGCGACCCAGTCCATCGCCATCCCCATCTACCCCGAGCTGACAGAGGAACAACAGCGCGTGGTGGTGGCCGCACTCGCGGATTTCAACTGCTGAGGCGGGTGGCGATGGACGCGAGCACCGGCGGGTCCGACTCGCCGCGATTCACCACAGCGCCCCTGCCCCGGCGCAGCTCCAGTGAAGTCATCACCTGACGGGAGTGCCGTGAGGAAGATCGTCACCATCGTCGGCGCACGACCGCAGTTCATCAAGGCGGCGGCCTTCTCCCGGGCCTGGAGATCCAGGCCAGGCTGCTCCGAGTGCCTGATCCACACAGGTCAGCACTACGATGAAAACATGTCGGATGTGTTCTTCAGGGAGTTGAGCATCCCCACTCCCGAGATCACACTAGGTGTGGGATCCGGATCCCACGGCGTGCAGACGGGACGGATGCTGGCAGCCATCGAGGAGGTGTTGCAGGCTGAGCGCCCTGACGCGCTGCTGGTCTACGGCGATACCAACTCGACCTTGGCGGGCGCTTTGGCAGCGGCCAAACTACAGGTGCCGGTGGCGCACATCGAAGCGGGTCTGCGCTCGTTCAACAGGGCGATGCCGGAGGAGACCAACCGTGTTCTGACGGATCACGTCTCGGACTGGCTGCTGGCGCCGACCGAGACCGCGGTCGCCAACCTGCGACGGGAAGGCCTGGACGGGCGCCACGTCCATCATGTGGGTGATGTCATGTACGACATCGCATTGCTGGCCGCGCCGCTGGCCGATCGGTTGGCCACTTTCCCCGCTGCACTCGGCCTGAGGCCTCGCGAGTACTTGCTGGTGACGGTCCATCGGGCTGAGAACACGGACGATCCCAGGCGCCTGCGCACCGTCTTCACTGCGCTTGAGGAGGCGGGACGTCGCTGGCCGGTCGTCATGCCCGTCCATCCCCGCACACGCAAGGCGCTGGCGACGCTGGATCTGATTCCCAAGAAGGTCCAGCTCCTGGATCCGGTCGGCTATCTCGACATGCTTAATCTCACGCGTGGCGCTCGCATGGTGATGACGGACTCTGGCGGACTGCAGAAGGAGGCCTATTTCCATCGTGTTCCCTGTCTTACCCTCAGGGAGGAAACCGAGTGGACCGAACTGGTGGAGGCAGGCTGGAACCAGCTTTTGTCGCCCGCGGTCGCGCTGAAGGATCTGTGCGAAGGGATGCTGCTTGCCATTGACGAGAAGGAGCACAACCGACCAACCTGGCGTCCGCTCTATGGCGAAGGACATGCCGCCGTCCTCTGTGCCGACCTCCTGCAGACTGCGGAGAGGTGAGCGTCATGCGGATCCTGCTCATCAACCACTACGCCGGCACGCCTGAGCGCGGGATGGAGTTCAGGCCGTTCTACTTCGCCCGGGAATGGGTGAGGGCCGGACACGAGGTGGAGATCCTGGCCGCGTCACAATCTCATGTCCGGGCACGGAATCCGATGCTCCGAGGACCGTGGATGAAAGAGTGTGTTGAGGGAGTGCGCTTTCGCTGGCTCTGGACGCCCGGTTACCAGGGCAATGGTCCCGGACGCATTCTGAACATGCTCACCTTCCTGGCTTGGCTCTTCTTCCTTGTGCCCTGGTCGATCCTGCGTCATCATCACGTTGTGGTTGCCTCCTCAACTTATCCGCTGGACATGGTACCGGCCTGGCTGATGGCGAGGTGCGGCAGGTCTCGCCTCCTCTTCGAGGTCCATGACCTGTGGCCCCTCTCCCCGATCGAGCTTGGCAACATGTCTCCCCGGCACGCCTTCATTCGTCTGATGCAGTGGGGCGAGAACTTCGCCTATCGTCATTGCGACACGTGCGTCTCGCTGCTGCCGGCGGCACTCGAGCATATGCGGGCTCATGGGCTGCACGAGGAGAAATTCCGTTATGTGCCGAATGGCGTCGATCTCGCTGAGTGGGGGCACAACCGCGAGCCGTTGACGGAGGAGCATCGCCACGCGCTGAAGAGTCTGCGCGATCGCCGTGGTGTGTTGGTCGGCTACTTGGGGACGCATGGCTTGGCGAACGCCCTTCACACCTTCCTTCATGCGGCAGCCATCCTCCGTGATGCTCCTGTCGGTTTTGTCCTGATTGGAGGCGGGCCAGAAAAAGCAGCCCTTGTGCATGAGGCCGCGAGAGCGCGGCTTGATGATGTCGTGTTGTTCCTGCCCGCCGTTGGCAAACGCCAGGTGCCGGCGGCCTTGGCCGAACTGGACCTGCTCTACATCGGTCTGCAGCGCCAACCACTGTTTCGCTTCGGCATCAGTCCCAACAAGATCTTTGACTACATGATGGCGGGACGACCGATCATCAATGGCATCGAGGCCGGCAATGACCCCATCGCTGAGGCGGGATGTGGCCGCTCGGTGCCGCCCGAGGACGCGACAGCGCTGGCCGACGCCGTTCGCGAGCTGCTGGCCTTGTCAGCCGAGGAGCGGGAGAGCCTTGGGCGACGAGGCAGATCTTACGTGGAGTCGAGACATCAGGTCAAGGATTTGGCGGCGCGCATGCTGCAAGCCCAGCGGGGCGCAGCATGAACCAGGAGGGTGGGAAAGGGCTGTTGGTGGACTGACATGCGAGTCATCGTCTCTCATGATGTGGATCACTTGACCTTCAGCGAGCACTGGCGGGACCTGATCTTGCCCAAGTTCATCGCCAGGATGGGTCTTGAGGCGGCCTGCGGTTCCATCCAGTTTTGTGAGATAGGGAGCCGCCTCCTCGACATGCTGCACAACAAGCGGCAGAATCTGTTGGAACTGCTTGCCTACGATCAGGACCATGGCATTCGTCCGACATTTTTCATCGGGATGGCGCGCGGTTTGGGCCTTTCCTATTCCGTTGCGGCGGCAACGGATTGGGTTGAACTTCTGTCCGCTCGAACCTGCGATCTCGGCATCCACGGCATTGCTTTCGCGGATCTTGAGGCAATGCGGCAAGAGCAGGCGCGATTTGCCGCCGCCCTGGGACACTATCGTTTCGGAATGCGTATGCATTACCTGCGACGCGACAGCGGCACAATGGATCGGCTGGCCACGCTGGGCTATCCCTTCGACACAACGATTCCCGGTGATGGTGGACCGCGTCGTGGCCCAGGCGGCATGTGGTTGTTTCCGCTTCACATGATGGACGGCTGGTATCTCTTGGGCGACAGACGTTACCAGATTCACAGTGCGCGTGAGGCCTTTCTCGAGACACGGCACCGTATAGATCAACTTGAATACTGTGGTGTCGACTATCTTACTATTAATTTTCACGACAGCTATTTTTCGAACTCTTATCTTTCGTGGAAAGAGTGGTATAAACGAGTTATTGATGACTTGATTGCGCGCGATTCCCAGTTTATTAGTTACTCTCAAGCTATAGAACTTCTAGAAGTCGAGGGCTTGGGAGATCTACCACGATGATCAGGCGGCTGGAACCCAATGAGTCGAGATCCTTTAGCGCTTTGGCAAATGAATGTGGTTATATTTTTGCAACACCCGCTTGGCTTGAAAGCGTCAAACCAAGTCTTTTTGGCATTTTCGATAAGAACAGCCGCATGATAGGCGGTTTTGTTGCGGCCGAAAGCAGGATCGGCAGATGGTCAATATTACGGACTCCAAGATATTATCCCACTGTAGGACCATTTTTTCTCTGTGAAGCGAGTAATCCTGCCAAATTAGTAGAAGCACGTCGACGCATTTTTTGGGAGATAATGAATTTTATCGACAACTTAGGGCCAGTTGCTCTGTCATTGAGTTTAGACCGCCAGCATACTGATGTATTACCATTTATTTGGAGGGGGTGTAAGGCGACACCAGGTTACACTTACACTTTAAATCTAGAAAAGGGCGAAGAACGACTCTTATCGGCCATGTCGCCAAAACGGCGTAGCGAGCTGCGAAAGAGCGAGAAAGATGGTGTGATTGTTGAAGAGACGCGCGATCTCGATTGTGTCGAACGAATCGTGTCCTTGACTTTTTCGCGTCAACACAAGCGCTATCCAGCCAAGCTGTTGCATGAGTTGTTGAGTCGTCTTGCTGGTGAAACGAGCTGGTATGCCGTATTGGCAAGAGTCAATAATAGTGTAGCAAGTGTAGCTTTTTGTCAGTATTCGCAGAGCACTTCCTATTATCTGTTCGGAGGATATGATGCAAGTCTCAGATCTGCCCAAGCTGGATCTGCAACACTTTGGAAAACCATACAAATTGCGATAGAAAAGGGACTAACCAGTTTTGATTTTGAGGGATCAATGAATCCAGCTATAGAACGGTTTTATTCTGATTTCGGAGGTGATCTTCAACATTACTTTAGAATTTCGCGAGCATGGTGGCTGATAGAATGTGGTCTAAAATTGAAATGGCGCGATTGCTTCTAAACGACAACACTCATGCACGTCGTTTTAATATTCGTTCATACATATTAATCATGTCTTCACATTGAGTTCGATAATTATAATGATTCAGCACTGCCTGACGTCCATTGCTGCCACATACTGACAGTAGCTCTGGTCGATCGAGAAGGCTATTCACTCCATCAGCAATACTGCGAGGATTCTTGGAATCTACAAGTCGACCACACGATGCTTTACGGACAATATTAGCCAACTCAGGAAAATCATGTGCAACGACTGCTACACCACACAACATGTATTCGAACAATCGATTAGGTATAGTAAGTCGGTTGTTTGGATTATCTTCGTAGAAGACACAGCCTATGTGTGCACGAGCTGTCCGTTGAAAGTTTTCCTCCCATGGGATAAGTCCGTCAACAGTGAGCGAGGCATCAACGCCCAACTGTCGGGCCCGTGTCCGCAACCTTTCTTCGTATCCCATCGGCTCATAGCGGCCCACGAAAACAAATCGAGCCTCAGGGTGTTTTCCCAGCACCCAGGGCATCGCCTCCACCGTCGGCAGGCAGTTGCGCGCATCAGAGTGCGTACCTGACGTGTAGATGAGTGGCGGCCCCTGGCGGTCAGGGCCGGCACCGATCACGCCAAACCTCTCAGTGTCAGGTACGTTCTGGACGATACAACCATCGCGGCATGCACCATCAAAGAGAGACAAAATGCTGTCGCTGACCGCAACGACTCCTTCAAAATGCGACGCGCTCGCTCTTTCGTAGTTGCGAAACCACTTGGCTGCAATGCATGCGGCCCGGTATGGCAATCCCCACATCAAGAAACGCGCCTCGTAGTTCTCGTGCACATCATAGACAACCGCGCGTCCTTCACCGGCAAGTCTGCGCATCCAGGGCAGCAGGTCGGGATCATGGAAGTGGTAGATGTCAGCTTCCAGTTTGCGTGCCTCTCGGAGAGCGTCCCAAGAGCTTCTCACACGCCGAATCAGTCCGTGAGGCCGCTCACGCAGCGCAACCACGCGCATTTCTGTCACTGCATCGATTCCATTGCCGGCTGTCGCGATCAGTGTCACGCGATGTCCCAACCTGACCAGCATGCGGCAAGCCCGCTCGTAGATGCGATCGTCGTACCACTGATGCATGCTGGTGATGTGACAGATGTGCACGGCACTACCTCAGCAACTCCAGTACCTTGACAGCGGGACCGTCGACCTGTCCGCGACAGCCGTGAGCCAAGATCCCGTTCTTCTGCATTGCAGCAAGTAAGTAGCGAAAAAAATGCTAATTTCTTTACTTGTCGGCCATTGCACAGATGATGATGAGCGATAGCCACAGCAGAGTTCGTATTTTAACTGTTTCAGTGGTTGCGAGAGGCAGATTATTGAATACCAAGCGAGCTAGCACCGGCGAAGAGCCGCTGAATGAACTGGCACGCCTCGCGACTTTATCACTGCCTACCACTGGCGAGTTGATTACTGGCGCGGTTAAGCCTACCATATCATCAGCCTTTACTGGTGCCTTTTGGCAGTATTCCTCTTATTTTTTGCAAGCTCTCGCCCAATTTTTAGTCTTGACAGTTCTTTCACGACTGCTGTCCGCTGGTGAATTTGGATTAATTAGCATTTCTATGGTTTTTATCAATCTATCGGCCCTGTTTTCGCAACTTGGGGTCGGTCCAGCGTTGATACAGAGAAAGGAGATTGTCGCACAACACGTCAACTCCGCGTTTACTATATCACTTATTATGGGCTTTATATTCTTTGTTGTTATATATATATCATCGCCATCAATAGCCGTTTTCTTTGGAGAACCAATACTTCGCGAAGTTATGCGGTGGATTGGATGCGTATTTATATTTTCCGGATTCGGTGTCGTATCAGAATCATTATTGACGCGACATTTGAGATTCCGCGCATTGTTAGTCTCAAACATATTATCTTATGTTATCGGATATGCTATTTGCGGCATTGTCTGTGCATACTTTGGATTAGGCGTCTGGTCTCTTGTTATCGCGAATCTGGTGCAAAATCTCGTTCGTTCAATTATTATGTACGCCTCTATGCCGCATTCGTTGAAGTTCTACATACATTGGAACGAGGCGCGGGAATTAATGAATTTTGGGGCTGGTTTTACTATGACAAGGCTATTTAACTATGGGGCGACAGAAGGGGATCGATTCGTTATCGGTAAAATGCTCTCTGTGATGAGCGTCGGTGTATACTCACGCGCGTACAATCTCATGATGGTGATGGCTAACCAGTTTGGGGCAACGCTGGAGAAAGTAATATTTCCTGTCATGGCGGCCTATCAACAAGATAAAACGCGCCTCCAAAGCATTTACTTGTCCGCATCATCAGCGGTAACATTCTTTACACTTCCAATAAGTATCGTCTTCATACTCTATGCTCCAGAAATTGTCAGAGTAGTATTGGGCCCTGGTTGGCAGGACGTCATTCTTCCCTTTCAGCTACTTACTGTGAGTATGACATTTAGAACTGCATATAAAATTGGCGATTCAGTGGCTAAAGCGATGGGATTTGTTTATCAACGTAGCATTCGTGAGTTTATTTATGCAGTTTTCGTAGTGGCTGGCACGTACCTGGGCTGTAAACTTGGCTTGGTCGGTGCTGCAAGTGCAGTGAGCCTCAGCATATTCCTAAATTTCTTCATGTCAACAGCCATGGGATGCAGAATTACTGGGTTGAGTCGCATGAGATTTCTCCGTTCCCAACTTCCAGGCATGCTGATTGGACTCATCACACTGGGTCTAGCACTAAGCGTACGCAGGGGGCTATTAGAGATGGGGGTGTCAGGCCCTGGAGTACTTTTTCTTGGAGGCGGATTGGTTGGTATTGTGTTGCTGGCGATAATCTGGCTTGCACCATGGCTTATTGGTGCCGAAAATCGCCATCTCGTTCAGTTGATTCATGGTCAAATGATCAATAACAAGTGGATAGCACGTGGCCTCGCAAAGTTTATCTAGACGCCAATGGGAGGATTAATATCTGTAATCGTGAAACATCAGCACAGAGTCGTATCTTGTTTAGTGTTTTGTATAATGAACAAGATAATGGGAGTAATTACAATGCAGTGCTTGACTGTGGAATCATCTATTGAGTAGTTGATAATAATCAATAAACGGGGAGAAGCTCGAGAGAATGAATAACGCGAATAAAGTCGATAACATGTCGCATCACAGTATCGCACTACACGGTGCCTATTATGGTCAAAACTTCGGCGATATCCTGTTGATGCGAATCTTCAGCCGTTATATTAGAAGGGCAGATCCTGCTGTGCGGGTGGTTTTACCTATGGCACCCCCTGGTCATTGTGAATTGATCGGGGCAGATGCTACGGGATTGAAAGCCTTCTCAAGCTGTCGCGCCTTACTATTTGGCGGAGGGGGATACTTGGGGGAACGGCCACGACAGCGATTACTTTGGGCTTTGCGGAATTATCGGCACCATGTCGGTCTGGCCCATCGTGCCAGAAAGCTGGGCATACCTTGGAGCATAGTAGGAGTAGGATTTGGTCCGCTGACGGATCAATGGATGAGACGAGCTGTTGTAGCCATGTGCAATGAGGCACAGATCTTTGCTGTCCGCGATGCTGAATCCGTTGCACTTGCTGTGGCATATGGTATCCCCAGGCACCACATCATCGAGACTGCTGATGCCGCGCTGGCATTGACCTCTGATGACCTAAACGAGAAGGCCCAAGAGGAGATCGCGGCGGATCTGAGCCCTTTGCAGGGTACTCGGATGATAGGATTACACCTTTCATCGCCAAGCGAAGCAGAGAAGCACGCAGTCCCAATGGTCAGTAAACTGCTAGACCGAATTTCTTCGCAGAGCGACTACACGCTCGTTATCTTTAACGACTCACCTGGTGAGCCGATTCCTCGCGCATATCGTAAACTCATATCTCAGCACGAAAATAGCTTAAGAGATCGAATGATAAAGCTATTTTACAAATCCGTCGACCATCAGTTGGCGCTATTGCAGCAACTAAATGTTGTAATGACGAATAAGTTGCATGTAGGCATTTGCGCGAGTGCGTTTGGGAAACAAGTATTATCTATACCATTGCACACGAAGATCATCAGATTTTATCGTCAAATTAATAAAGAGAATAACTGCATCATGCCTCAAGATTTGCCGAAACTCGATATATTCGATAAAATAACAGACATGATTTCAACTGGGCCTGTTGTACTGCCAACATCTATACGAGAACGTGCGTTAATGAATCGTGATTTGATTGAGCAGTATATGTGCAATATAATGACGAGGGAGTGACAATGGATTTTTTATCTGCTGCGCATCAAGCACATCGTTCCGCATGTAGAATGTGCGTACTGATTGCAGCGTCTTCAATTGCCATCTCTTCATGCAAAGATCAGAGCGAGGAGAACTTCGAGCGAATGGAATTGAGTGGTCAACAGAGTGCGCCAGTCATAATTCCATCGCATACAAACGTTTATGTTGCCAGCGACCTAATCTTTAATTCCTCAAGCGATAGTGCTCTTGTAATAGAAGGAGAAGTTCATTTTTATATTGATGCTGGAGTGAGCATCACTTTGCCCCAGGGATTGATTCTTCCGCCGAATCATCAAGTACTCTTCACGTCTAGTGGGGCAGCATCTTGGCGCGGCATAGAATTTGGCACGGGAGATTTACTCCTCCAAGATGTTGAAATTAGCAAATGCGATTTTGGCTTGGTTAGTAATGGTGCCAATCTAATAGTGCTTAATAGCTGCAATATTAGACAAATCACACAAACTGCGATACAAATCACAAACGTGGATAGCATGCTGATAAGCGCCTGTAATATTACCGATGCAGGTAGGTATGGAATATTTTCCGAACACAATTGTCCATCCTTAAATATCACCAATAGTGACATCGGCTTTTGTGCAGAGGGGATAAGAATAAATCGTGGTCAGCTGCGATTGTATAACACATACGTTCACGACTGTTCAACAATAGGAATATACACGCACTTGGAGAGTGCTTCTGTTATTTCACACTGCGATTTTAATGATAATAATGTGCACCTCTGGTTTCAAAATACACGAGATTTAGATGTGCAATATAATCAGCTTCACAGTTCAAGTGATTTTCCGATCAAAATTGTCCAGCGTAGCGGCACATTTTTGTTTGCCTCTAACAATGTTAATCCAAACATAAGCGGCTATCTGGTCAATCTGGAAGATGGAGATTTTGTTGCAGAAGGAAATTACTGGGGGAGTGTTGATTCGCTGAGCATCTCAGCAGGAATGTATGATGGACATTTAGTGCCAGGTCGTGGGCTTGTCGACTACTCTCCTTTTTTGCTGGCTGCCGTACCAACTGCTGGGATTGAAGATTGAGAGAATCATAATGCAGCGATATGCACCAAATAATGCCGTTCCAACAAAAATTCTCGGAGTAACCAGCGTTTATCATACAAAACACCGCCCGGAGCGTGGAGCGTTTATTCACGCTTTGTTTCAAGAATGGCGAAAAAATGGGATAGATGTTTCTGTTTTGTCGCCAGTCTCAATGATGCGAGATTTACATGACCGTCTGACGAGGAAAACGATAATAGTGGGCGAGTCTCGTGATGAAATACTTATTCGTCCGTTTTACCCTACCGTGTCAAATCGCTTATTACCTTGGTGTGACGTTGGTGGGCGCATAAGTGATGTTATGTATAGAGGCGCTGTTGCTCGTGGAGCTAGACAAATAGCTAGTCCGCCACATCTTGTATATGCGCATTTTTTTGACAGCGGCAGAGCAATCGCACCTTATGCAAAAAAAATGAAAATTGATAATATAATCGCGCTGGGCGAGTCTAATCCCGTAATGGTTGAGAGAGTGAACACGTCGGATGTGTTTAGGCGAATAATAATGGGTGCGTCTGGAGTAGTTGCGGTATCGCGTCAGATTGAGGAGTTCGTTCGCAGTCGTTGTCCGGATATTGGCGATCGACTGCGCTATTTCCCAAATGGCATTGACCAAGAATTATTTTTCCCACGAGATCGTCAAATCTGTCGTCAAATACTGGGTTTGCCATCAGATGTTTTTATTGTTGCCTTTACTGGACATTTCGATGAGCGAAAGGGGAGCATGAGGGTACTTGAAGCCGTGCGGAGTTGTCCAGAGGCTAGAGTGCTTTTTATGGGCCAGGGTGTCCATCCGCCTAGGGGAGATTGTGTCTTGCATGCAGCACCGGTAGCACATGAGAAACTTCCCTTGTGGCTATGTGCCGCTGATGTTTTTGTACTGCCGAGTTTAGCTGAAGGTATGTGCAACGCCATTTTAGAGGCGATGGCGTGTGCCTTACCACTGATCGTCTCAGATCGCGATTTTAATCGCGCCTTTCTTGACGAAAAATGTGCAATTTTCGTTGACCCTCACTCGCCTCAGGAAATAGGCAGAGCCATCGCATCTTTGATTCAAGATGGTGAAAGAAGAAGAGAAATGGCTGACTCCTGCAAACAGCATGCGAGTGGATTCAGCTTGAAGCAAAGAGCTAAAGGTATTTTGGATTTTTGTGCGGAAGTAATGCTATATAAAGGATGATCATGCAAAGACTTCATGTTGTCTGTTAACAAGATGGATATAGTACGAAAAGACGATTATTAACAGCCAAAGATATTTGTCCAAATATAGTGACTCGCCGAGCTGGATGAATAAGATGGTAATAACAGATAAAAGAAGAAATGAGAATAATCGCGTTGTTCTCATCTTGCGAATGAACGTAATGATTAATATGGCGTAAATAGTAAGATAGGATATAAAACCTATAACACCCGACTCAAGATAGGTATTTAGCACGGCGGAATGAAGATCTCGGCCCACTCGGAATGTCGTGGAATAACGATACCCAATGCTGGGAAAGGCATCACCACCATATCCAATGATGGGATTATCTTGAATCATGCGCAGTCCTGCTTTGTAGAACTCCAACCGATCGTTCACGCTTTGATCTTCTGATGCAACTCCAACGGATTGCGGAAGGATGGCAGCAAAACGAGAGAGAATTGAGTTCTCAGAAACAGTGGAAACAAGCGCATTTGAAATCAAAAATAGAGTTGTTGACAGGAATAGTAGGATCACACGAAGCTTAGAGCGAAGAAATAATCCGAGAAGAGTGACAAGAAGGATGAAAAAAAGTGCTAAGAGCGCTTTTCTAGATTGAGAAAGCCAAATAAGTGCTGTAGCACAGATAAAGGATGGTATCAAGAAAAGAGAAAAATATTTTGATCTGTCAGGTATTGTCTCACGGTGCAGTAATAAACCACAGACTATTAGCGTATTAATAGACCAAAAACCTGCCATGTTAGCGTTGCTATATAAGCCAATAAATCTTTCTCCAATACTCAGACGTAAGATGATTACTCCTATGACAAATGCAGCAATGAATCCAGATGCGACCGAAGTAAGAACTATTGCCAAGCGGAAACGATTTGTTAGATAGGAGAGAAGGATGATGAGGAGTGATAGGAGCTGAAAAGAGCGAATAACATGACTAATAGCTAACTGCATATTGGCTGCTTTACCAGTTATAACGGGTAGTAAAGAGCCAATTAATATCATTCCAAATAAAAATACAATTGCATTAATACGCAGTTGCTCCCTATTGGTAATTAATCGCGATATGAACAGTGTGGCCAAGAGAATGTAGAAAAAATTAGGAATAAAGACAAAAGGAGTGTGATTGAGAAAAATCATGAGAAACAGGTACAAACTCATGAGAACGTCTTGCGCTGACCACTCATGAATTGTTGATGGACTAGTCGTTGCTAAAAATGATGTTTGATTGAATTCCATCGCATGTTCATTTTGCATCTTTTACGGTACACATGACGGTTAATCCGGTAGCGCGCTGTAACTCGAAGTCATGAAAGATAACGTTATTGATAGATTGTAAATAGTAGGGCAAGCTGATGCTCACGATGAGGGCCAATCCTAACGTCGCAATGAAGTTGAAGAACAAGTTCGGCTTCACGGGACCAGGTGAGGCATGTGCAGGCTCAAGCTGTTCAACCCGCGGTCCACCGTACTCGGCCGTGTGGATGCGGGTTTCTTCAAGCTGCCTCGTCAGGACGGTGCGGACAGACCGCAAGTCATCAAGTTGCTGATCGAGATTGCTATGACGACTGGATGCTCTGGAAAGCTCTCGGCTTCTTGCGTTGATGCCGTTGATTTCCTGACGCAGCAGGGAGAGCTCATCTATCGTCGTCTGTAACTCTCTGTGGCTTGCTTGTACCACCGCCTCAAATTGATCTCTTAGCTGATTGCGCAACACTTGAAGCCGATAGTCCAAGCGCTTGACTTCGGGAGCAGTCGCAGTCAGGCGGGATTCGGCTTCGAAACGTTCGCGCTCAACACTCAGAAGCTCATTCAGCCAGTTGCGGATCTGGATATCCTTATCTGCGATAACAGATGGAATTAAGCCAGGATCAAAATTGAGCAACAAACTATCAAGTATTCTTAAGGTTCGTCGTTGAATCAGTAATTGTTGCTCCTTCATAACTCGTGAGTTGTCAAGAGCGATCAACCGATCCTGATCTGTCTGTTGTTGCGCTGCCACTAGAGTGATATTATTGTTGATATTGAATAAATTATATTCTGCCTCAGTGCTATCAATGCGCTTGTTGATATCATTCAATAGGCGATCGTAGTGCAGAAGTTCTTCGTCTTTTACCGTCTTCTCTTGTCTTTCGTTGATATAAGTGTTTACGATATTGTCAAGTAGGAGAGTAGCGAACGCGGGATCCTCGTGCTCGATGGACAGCTCGATCAAACTCGTGTTGTGAACCGGAAGTACGCTTAGTTGGGACATGATTTGATCCACGGCAATATTTTGTCCAAAGTGATCTGCACCTGATAGCTTAATAGCCTCTTCAATAACAGGTAACGACCTTGCTATTTCAACCTCTGTGGAAATCATTTCTTCAAGAGTCACGCGCATGGTCTGGTCACTTTGGTTCAGTTTCAACTGCTTGACATCGGCTCCGATGAAGACTCGCGTCTTGGCCTCGAAGACGCGGGGCGTGCGAATCGTAATCAGGAAACCTGCGAAGCAGATGAGCAGAAATGTCAGCATAGATGTCCAACGGAAGCGAAACAACGTGAACAGGACATCCCGCAGGGTAGGGCGAAGGTGAGTTCTGTCTTGCATGCTTCTTCCGTCTATTTAAACAGTAAATGGTAGATCCAGTCGGGAATGATCATGCGGCGGCGGTTCAACACGCTACCGATCAGGTTTACATTCAACGACTTCAATTGCTCGACAACGGCTTGGGCAGCCAGACGGCGGGTCTTGTCGGACTCTGCCACAAGAATAGTGCCGTCCGAAATTGTTGACCAGATCAAGCTTTCCGGGTGATTTGCTGGTGGGGCATCGATGATGATCCAGCGGAAACGCTCCTTCAAGCGATCAATGGTTGAGTGCAAGTCCTGTGCCCTGATCCTCCCCAGTGCCTGGCGACTGCCACGGGCATTAAGCAATTGCAAGGGCCCGGCTGACTGCAAGCCGGCATCTCCACCGCTCTGCTGAAAATCAAAGAAGGAATCTGACGCAGATAGCCCCTCGATCAAGCTGGCACGCTGTGAACGCGAATTGACATCAAGAAACACGACCTCACCCGGATGAAGCTCTGCCAGCTGAACTGCGACGCTAAGCGCGATGCTGCTCACGCCCACCCCAGAGTCGACCCCGCAGAAGGTGATGCTCTTGAGTCGATCCGTAAGGCGCTCAAGTTGGGAACTGAGCACCTTTAAATCGTGCCTCATGGACTCGAGCGCTGGATCAAGCAGGGAGGCGGGCGTGGCGACGGCTGCCAATGTGGGAGCAGTTGAGGCATTCGCTTCGACTGCATCGCCTGTTGCCGGCTGCCCATCAATCTTTTTCAGTATGTCACGGTAGACGGACACGACGCCCCCAGTCTAGTTTTGCTCTCCACTAGGAGGAAGCAGCAACTCGTCACCTATCCGAATTGTGTTCGGGTTAGTAATATACGGATTGGCTGTCATAATCGCATCAATCATGCGCCAATCGCACTGCCCATACATTTGATAAGCAATCTTGGTCAGTGTATCGTCGCGGCGAATGCGGAATTTAACCCAGCCTGATCGATTCGCAGGCTCAATTTCCATGGACTTGATTGCAGCAGTCCTCACGAGAGTCTGCCTTTGAGTCAGGGCCGAAGCAAGTGACTCAGCTAGAGCCGTGGTCGCCGTAACCAGCGAATCTCTCTGGGCAAGCTGAGTGTGAAGCCGTGCAACCTCAGCTTGAGCAATGGCGCTTGCCTCACCCTGGGGGTTGACCGACTTGCCGAAAAAGAGCCGACCACTGAAGAGCAGTCCCAGCGCAACCACGAGCGCCAGGGCCAGCACGGCAGGAACGAATCGTCCAAATCCAGAGAAAACAAAGCGGTGTCGTCCACGAGATCGATCATCTGCGGTCACTGGCCGACGTGCCGTGCGATCAGAAGGCAAATCACGGTAGGCAAAGTCCTCACGAAGGACTTCCTCCAGGAAGGCCTCGTCGATC
>Ga0233425_10007641_pt1 | contig 15010 bp, 12 predicted proteins | sample Watercolumn_Towu_2_FD_181712 | JGI IMG/M metagenome (GOLD analysis project Ga0233425, IMG submission 181712) | Freshwater microbial communities from Lake Towuti, South Sulawesi, Indonesia - Watercolumn_Towuti2014_140_MG | ecosystem: Environmental > Aquatic > Freshwater > Lake | place...
AGTTCAGCGATGGGAAAAAGGCGAGCAGGTGCCCGACAGCAACTATCTGATGCGCATCGCGAAAGTCACCGGCGTTGCGCCGCACTGGCTCCTGACCGGAGAGGGCGAGATGTTCAACAAAGCGCTGGCGGAGACAAAAGTCTTCCCGCTTCCCATGAGTCGCTACAAACGCGTCGAGCTGGTGTCTCTCCCCCTTCTGTCATCGGTGCCGGGCGGAGCTCCGAGTCTCATGTTTCATCCCGACTACGTCGAGAAATACATCACGGTGGACGACATCAAGGACACCAACGCTTTTGCGCTTGAGGTCAAAGGAAACAGCATGGCCCCGCGCATCGAGGATGGCGACATCATCGTGGTCAGTCCGAAACTGGAAGCCAGGACCGGCGACATCTGCGTCGTGCGCGTGAGCGACGAGGACACCGTCAAACGGATCAAGATCGAGGATCAATTCCTCCATCTCATTCCGCTGAACCCCGAGTATGAACCGATGGTGGTGAGAAAACGGGATGTGAGCTTTATCTGGCGGGTGGTGAAAGTGATTAAGAGTGTGTGAGTATGTAAGTATGTAAGTATGCAAGTATGTGAGTATGTGAGTATGTAAGTATGAGGGTGTGTAAGTATGAGGGTATGTAAGTACGAGAGTATGCAAGAACGAGGTAGCAGGGAGAAGGCGGCAAGCAGTAGGCAGATGACAGAGGGCAAACAACAAATGCCGTAACACTTCTCGTGTAGAAAGTCGCTTCTCTTCTGATTTATCGATTCTGTTCTCGAATCAACGGAACAAACCGTACCGCGGTGACATTCTTCTTCACAATCCTCCCTTCGCGCTTCTCAACGAGAACAAGACTCTGAATAGAGAATGCTGCTCCGACGGGTATGACCATTTTGCCGCCTTCCTTGAGTTGTTCCAGCAAAGGACCCGGAATGTCCTCCGCCGCCGCGGTGACGATGATTCGATCGAACGGCGCACATTCGGGCCAGCCTGCATAACCATCACCACTGCGAACATGCACTGTCCGGTATCCGAGCGACCGCAGCCGCTGCTCCGCCGTCGCCGCCAACGGCTCCAGAATTTCGATTGTCCAGACGGAATCCGCAATCTCCGCCAGAACTGCAGCCTGGTACCCTGAGCCTGTTCCGATCTCAAGCACCTTCTGATCCTTCCTCAACTCAAGAAGCTCCGTCATCAGCGCCACGATATAGGGTTGAGAAATCGTCTGGTCGAGCCCGATCGGCAGCGGCTGATCGGTATATGAAAGATCACGCAGCTCAAGAGGAACGAACAGGTGACGGGGTACTCGCCTCATCGCACCGAGCACAGCTGTGTCGGTTATCCCTCGATCCTCTATCTGATCACGCACCATGGCTGTGCGGCGAAGTTCAAAACCCTTTTCCTGCGGAAGATCGGCGGAGGGAGTTGATGTTTTGGTCGTGCAGCATGGAAACGCGTGGCTCAGTAGCAGACTGACGAGGATGATCGGCAAGTGATGAGAGGAACCGGGCAGCGTCATGGTCTCCTCCGTTGTTCACGCGCTAAGGCAACCGGGCATTCATTCCGGTCGGTTTGTTACTGAGGAATGACCAGATCGCGTCGCGCAAAAAGCAATCCATCGTCCTGGCGGATCACTTTCATGATCTGGGAGAAGATTCCTTTGTTTTCCGACCGGCGAAGGTCAGTCTCACTCAGGAACGGATCACCCTCAAAAAGAAAATCATCAAGCCACCGCGTCCGACCGTTCGGGTATCGAATGGTCACGTGAATGTGCGCCGGGTTTCTGCCCCGGGGATATGATCCGGGCTTGATCGTTCGAATCGTATAATTGCCGGCGCTGTCTGTCTTCAGCCACCCGTGAAGACGGGGCCGCTGCCAACTTCCATCAACCGTATTGTACACCCCGGTTGCGTCTGTTTGATAAAGGTAGAGAACAAGTCCGCCATATCGGGTCTTGCCATCAGGGCGATAGACAACACCCTTGATAATCATATGTTCACCGGGTTCGCGCACCTGCACGAGTGTAGCCCGATGCGTCAGATTGTCCGGAGGCGGAGGAAAGGGCGCCTGCTCCTGCGCCCAAAGAGACGACAAAATCCCCACGACACAAACCGAAATAGAAATCACCCCTCGCTTCATAGCTCCTCCTCATCAATGTTCCTATTCCGATAACAACGCGACGATGCGTAAAGGTCCCCCCGATCCCCCTCTGATCTTCATCGGGAGCGCAATCACGGAAAAACCTTTCGCCGGCAATTGATCGAGATTTGCGACATTCTCCATCGCCGGAACGCTCTGCTCGTAGAGCGCCACGTGGGTCCTGAAGTCCTTTGACTGTCCGTAATCTATGCTCGGCGTGTCGAGGCCGATCGCCTTGACGCTCCGGTTTTGAAGAAGCCACTTGGCCGCGTCAGGATGTAAGCCCGGGAAGTGAAGATTCGCGACCGCATCCGGACCCCGCTCGCTCGTCCCCATGTACTTCACGCGGTCGGGCCAGAACTTTCCGAATCCGGTTCGCAGCAGTATGATGACGTCGTTCAGCTTCTCCCCGTGAGCTTGTTCCCAGGCAATCAGATCTTCGGTGGATGCCTGGTAATCAGGATTCTCCTGGCACTTTGAGGAGACGTCAATCACCACGCCTTTCCCCATGAGCTTCTCCAGCGGCAGCTGATCAAGATAGGCCCGATCCTTGAAGAAGTGAATCGGAGCGTCAATGTGTGTGCCTCCGTGCTCCGGCGTCCAGAACCGGTTTGCCGAATAGTACCACCCTCCCGGCGTGAATCCCTCCTGTCCTTTCTCGAGCACAAAGCCCTTCTCGGTCGGCCAGAAGACCGTTGTCGAATCGTAGGCATACGTCAGGTCGATGATTCTTCCGGAAAATGGGTCACGGGTGGACGTGCACGCCGAGAGGAAGAACGCGATCAGAACACAAATGAGTGATTTCATGGATGGGCCTCCGCTTCATGTGGCGCTGATTCGAGCTGTGAAGCTGCACAACCGTTGTCAAACGGGAGGAGGGGGTGGTCAGGTCACTGATTGGATCAGTGATTATTCGAGCCCGGTCGGCGGAAGTTCCTGCGATAAGCGCTTCACTCGAATTCTGTCAATCACCCTGTCGGTCACTTGTTCGATGGTGAATTCGATGCCGTTGACACTGACGTGCTCGCCGCTCTCCGGGATATGTCCCAGCTGCTCTAGCACGAATGCACCAATCGAGCGAATGTCCAGCGGCGAGAGCTCCTGACTGAACAGCTGCTCGACTTCATTCGTCGTGATGCTGGCGTCCATCAGATATTCCGATTCACTAAACTTGATAACCTCGGGTGCCTCACGGTCGAATTCGTCCTGAATCGGACCGACCAGTTCCTCCAGCACGTTCTCAAGGGTGATCAGTCCGGCAGTGCCGCCGTACTCGTCTGCCAGAATCACCATATGCGTCTTCCTCGACAGCATGGTCTCGAGCACTTTTTCGAGGCTTGCTGTCTCGGGGAGAAACGTCACATCCCGAAGCACTCCTTCAAGGCTGAAGGCCGGATTGTGGTCCTTATCCTGCTTGAATATGTCTTTTGTATAGACCAGACCAATAATGTTGTCAAGGGACTCTTTGTACACCGGAAACCGCGAGAACTTGTTTGACCGCATGATGCCGATGTTTTCTTGAACCGGGTCGTTCAAACAAAGCGCTATCATTTCGGTGCGAGGAATCATGCAATGGCGCGCCTGCTTCCGTCGAAAATCAAGTGCATTGAGAACAATGCTCTTTTCCGTTGCCGATCCTGACTGCTCCCGGGACAGGATGAGACGAAGTTCCTCCTGCGAGTGCGCCAGCTCCGAACCCCCTTCCCTGAACCCCATCAACCAGAGCACGCCATTGACCGATGTATTCAAGAGCCAGATCAGCGGTTTGAACACAATCGTGAAGATGGAGAGTGGATACGCGAGCCAGAGTGTTGTCGTCGTTGGTTTCTGAATGGCAACCCACTTTGGGGCCTGCTCACCGAAGACGATGTGAAGGAATGTAATAGTGCCGAAACCGATGGCAAAAGCGATGGCGTGCACCAGCTGCTCATTGTCAATTCCCATGTCGCGGAAGATGGGGAGGAGTCGTTGAGCGATCACCGGCTCACCGGCCCATCCGAGCGCAAGGCTGGTCATCGTGATACCAACTTGCACTGCAGACAGATAGAGATCGAGATGCTTGATGACTCCCCGCGCTACTTTCGCCCGCCAGTTGCCCCTGGTTGCGAGCGGCTCGATTTGCGTCATCCGCACCTTGACAATCGCAAACTCCGCCGCGACGAAGAAGGCGTTCAGAAGAACGATCGTGAGAACAAGGAGCGAATCAAGCAGGATTTGCATGGGATGGTGCTGTGTCAATGCAACAAGAAAAATGCAGAGTGAGAAGTGCAGAATGCATACTGCGCGATCCAGTCTCGATCGTGATTAACGAGCTGGTTCATGTTCCGGCCAGGTGTTTCTTTGCTGTCTTAATGGAACTTATTGCTATCGAAAGAAGCTCAGATCCCTCTTTTTTCAGTCTCCTGATCTCACCTGATCGTGCGATGCCAGATTCCTCAAGCAGCTCCAACCAATACACAGACTCATCTGCTTCCTCCTGGACAATACACATCTTGGAGATGAAATCAGCTTTTGACTTTGCAAAGCAGGCAGATCGATAGTTTGCTCCAACAGATGTGGCGCTGCGCAGCAGCTGCCGCTCAATAACCGTTGTGATATTGTTGTGCGGCAAGGTACCAATCAATCTGACCACGTCGAGAGCGAAGACTTTGGTTCGCTGTTTCAAATCGCTCACTGCCACAGCTACCTCAGATGCGCATTCAAGCATTCATGCATTGCATTTCTCAGTATGCACTTTGCATTACACATTATGCATTATCTGTTGTACTATCTGCGCAATTGCTCTGAAATCCACGCAAGGTACGCTTCCATCTTCCCGAGGAAATTCAGATAGGCAGTTGACCACTCGATGGGATTGGCGGGTTGGGATTTGCCGAGACACTCCTGGAACACTTTCGTGACGGTGGTGGCAATCCTGTGCTTGCTCTCCTCCATGACGGCTTCCATCGCCGAGGAGTAATACGCCCGAAGATTGTTGATATCCCACCGAATTCTTGCCTCCGGCGTTTGCTTCGCAAAGAAGGTCAGGTCTGTCTTCCCTGCTCCGGACATTTCGTAGAGCAGGAGATTCCATCGCTCCATCGTCTTCTTGAACTCTTCCTCGTTGCGGCAACTATCCAGCGGTAAACGCGCCGCAGCCTGTTCCGTGCCCAGCGAGTACCGAAAGAGTAAATCGCCGCCGATCATCTGTGAGAGGAGGTTTGCATCCATGCGCAGAGCCAGAATCCTGTGCGCAGCGAGAAACGTCTCCTGTTCAAAGTCTCTGCCGGTGAACACCATACCCGGCTGCTGGCGCGCCATCATCTTCATCCGCAGCTCGGTCTCGACGTCGCGCGGTTGACCGACGCCGAGCTCTGCCGCACGGCGGTCGGCTCCAGCTCCGCTTTTGCCCAAACCAGCCGCGAAGAGACGCTCGCGCTTGTCCCAACTCAATTCGTCGTAGACCTTGGCACTGGCTGCCAGGGTTGGCAACGCCTCCGACTGAGGCTGCAGCTGCAGGAGAAACTTGCTGATCAGGCGGTCCTTATATACCGATTTGAAGTGTCCTACATCGGCCACGACGTAGAGTTCTTCCTCAACGCAGGAGAGAATCGTGTTCAGAGCCCGCGCAAGTTTGTGCTCGCCGATCTTCCGGTCGTCCAATGGCCGCATCGTATAGTCAACACCCGCCATGGTGAGATCGACGATAATCGTCTTCTTGCTCCGTCCCTGAAACAGCGCCGGTGTCCCGACCTCGACGTTCCGGATTCCCTGAAGCCGGAGTTGCAGCTTCGTGTAGAGCGTGGTGCCCTGCAACGGAACAATCACACCGATTTCCGAAGCCACTCGATGCCCCTTGGCCAGGGCATGCTTGACGATATCGACCGTTCGTTTGGTCTGGGCATCGTTGTAGGGAACGAGACTTCTTTTTCCCAGATACTGCTTGCAGGTCGATTTGAGATCGGCGGCATCAAGGACGACCAGGCTTCCCTTGGCTCCCGGCCGATCCTGGACATGAATGCGGTCCACAAAGAAGAATGAAGCCTGAAAACGCGAGACCTTCGGCGCTCCGGCGAGGTGCGACGTCAGCGGGAGGTTCCAGCGCGGGTTCTTCTTCGCCCATTCAAACAGATCGTCGAGACGTTCCGTCTGGGCAAGCATGAGAAAGATATCCTGCTGTAGCCAAGTATAGGCAAGATCACTTCTGGAAAGCGCTTCCGGACCCAACTGGAAGGGATCTCCGGCAGCGAGTATCAACTCGCGGGCAACGGCTGAAAGCGCGGCGAGATACGGCGGTTGAATACGAGCTGCATCGTCGACAAGGACGGCGTCGTATCGCCCCGTGCGCAGGCGGTGATCCGCGAAGAAATTCTGGGGGGTCGTAACGATGCATCGCTTGGTGGCAATTAGTGAGGCAATGTCGACCGCAGATTTGCCTTCAACTTCATCGGTCAGCTTTTTGACGCCGCCGAGTTCACCGATTCGCTTGACTGCGGTCTGATAGTCCTTCAGTTCGTTTCCATCGATCGGCGCTTGCGCTTCCAACCGCATGAGTTCTGCTGTCAGCGCCTGCTGGACGGGCTGGAGCTTCTTTTGCACAAGGAGTTTTTCGCTCAGCTGCTTCTGTGCCGCGGCCTGATCCTCTTTGCTGAACCCTTTCTTGAACTTCTCAAGCATCGAAGCGTTCTGCGCCCGGGTGACGATTTCCTTCAGTGCTGTGATCTCGTCCCGGACTTTGTCGAGCTGCTTTCGGTTTTCGTTTGTGCGCTCGCGAAGCTCGTTGAGCCGGGTATAGAAATCTTCGTGAAGATACTGATGGACCTTGGTCTTCCAGTACGCGCGGAGCAGTGAGACACCCTCTTCCAGCGCTTTCTTTTTGTCCGTGCGTTGTGTCTCAACTTCGTATTCAAGCGACAACGAAGGAGGATCGATGATCGCAGGATCGGTGGGGAGACCAACCCTCGACAACGCTCCGTCGAGACCCACACCGAGTTCCTTGTTCAGCATCATGATCCGCTGCAGGACCTCGTCGGCGGCCCGGGCCGCCGGCGCTACAATAAGAACGTTCTTTCCACCCTTCAGGCAATTGAGGGCTGCAAGAGCCAGTGTCTGAGTCTTGCCCGTTCGTGACGGGCCCCAGAGATATGAAACTCGGTTTTGAAGCACCTTTTTCAGCGCCTCGGTCTGCTCGTGCAGCGTGCCCTGCACGGTCACCGGCTCGGGACCGGCAGGAAGAGCGTTTTCAGGACGGCCAGGGTCCAGGAGCAGAGAAGCAACGGGGTGGGTCGGTGCTGTACTTGCGAGGAGATCGGTGACGAACGACAGGTGTTCATCATAATTCCACTGGCACCTGATTTCCGGGAGCACCGCACCGAAATCCATCGGCAACGCGACGGTGATGTATTGATTCTCGAGGCTGACGATCCGACCGTCGATGTTGACAGGCTGCAATTGACTGAACGAGCATGCGATGTGATCAACGCCGCGCAACACGAGATCCTCGGGCACCTCGAAGCGGTACATGAAGTATCCGGCAAACGCGACGGTGAACTCGCCCCCGAAGAGTGTGATCTCGTTGCGGGCGGTCTGCAGTTTCTCCCGCTCCTCGCGCAGGGCCTCGACGGGAAGCGTAAAGAGAGATTTGGAACTGGAATCACTCGGAGGGGCAGTCATAACGTCTGCGTAGTACTCTTTTCTTCAGGGACGGTGTAGAAGCCGGTTGTTGTGAAACTCCGGTGGAAGATCGCGCACAATGGAGTTTCTCTGTGTGGTGGCCGGCACAGGTGATTCTGCACGTCGGGAAAAGGCGTTCTCTCAACCTTGTCACACCTCGGTTGGTGCCGTTCCTCAGGGCTCTTGCAGAATGGGTTATGCTCGAAGATATCGATCGGTACGCTGTGTTTCGTTCCGGGCAATGAGATCATCATTTACGGCTTGTCCGGCAGCTCCTCGAATGCATCGGCAAAGAGTTCGTCTGCAACGGTCGATGAATCAAAGAAACCATAAAACTCAGAGCCGGCAAGTTTTTTTCTGCGGAAGTAGACCGCCAGAACAGAAATCGTCACCCCTGCAATCAGACCAAACACAACATACTTTTTCATATGCCCCCAAATCCTCCGTGGTAATACACCGGTCCTTGACTGTCAACGTTGTCTGACAATATAACAGAAACAATTCTCTTTTTCCATCGACGGCATTAGAGCAACCTGAAACAGGTCGATCAGCGTTCAATCGATGAAATTCGCCCCGTTCTGAAATCAGGCTTCACGACAGGATAGGGATACGGCTTCGGGCTCGCCGGCAACCACTGCTGACCGGCTCCTGTCGCCGGCTTCGCTACTTCCCACGTGGCGTCACTCAGAATTTTCACCAGCTCCGTGCCCGTCCTGAGCTCCGCATAGATATTGACACCGGCCGATCCGTACCGATCGAAGTTCGCGGCATCGACCGTCATCACGTTCTCTCCGACGCGCAGCATGGAGGTAATGTCCCAGACCTTCACGCGTTCCTGTTCCACAACCAGCGAAGGCGACCGGCGCGCATACAATTCCCCAACCTCCACGCCGTTGACGCGAAGACGAACTTTCGTGTCGCCGATCATCTGGAGCTTTGCGGACGACGGAAGCTGACGCAGGGCGAAGGTCTTCCGGAACGACGCCTCGCGAACCTGCTCCGCTGAGCTGTCCCGTTTGGCGGGATGACCGTCCGGATGGTAGATCCATTGACTCTCAATCAACGGATCGTCGATTTTCCGCTCGCGCTCGACGACGCGAAGCACTTCCTCCCAGTACTGCGCGTGGCGCTCGTACCGCATCATGAGATACTGCAGGTTCGCGCTCCGGTTGGTTTGAAGCCAGAGAGCGGAAAATTCCTGCTGCAACCGCCGCAGATCGGTCACAAGGGTGCGGGATCGTGTGAGGACATCGTCGAGCCGCGAACCCGGAGCTGCAATCGCTGCCGAATCGTGCAGCGCATTTTTGAGCTCATCAGCCAGCGTGACTTTTCGTGCGAACCACTCCTCCAGCTTCACAATAAACTCGAGGATGCGAATGTGATCGCGGTTTTGCGTTGCCGTCGCCTCCAGTTCGCGAAGGAACCGGTGCATCAGGGGAATTGTAGAGCGGAGGCTCTCGAGCCGCACTACCATGGGCGGAGTCACCGAACGCGGTGGCAGGAACGGATGGCGCCAGACCTCGTGCCAATTGACCTGATTGAGCGGACTCGACAGAAGCGCGTACAGCGTCCGGCCTGCAAGTCCGGCGCGTTCGTCACCGAAGAAGTCGCCGAAGAAGATTTCGTCAAACCGCTCGACATCGGCTGCATCGGGTCTCCAGGCACACTCTGCCGTCCAGGCGTATCCGTAGTAGGTCAGTTCCCGCAGCGATTCACCGCCGAAGTTGTTCCAGTTCGATGTCAGCACACCGCGTGAGCCGTTGGCATATCCCTCCCGCGCAAGATTCCCGATGTTTACGAAGGCGCTGACATAGTCCGGGAACGGTCCGTTGTAATTCAGAACAGACGGGCAGACGAGGAACGGAAATCCAGCGTTCTTGAATGTGAGTGTCGTCGGATACTTGTCGGCCGGATCGTACTGCCAATCGATGATGATCACGCTCTTGGGTATCTTCTCCAGGATCTTTGGATTGCTCAGGATAATGTCCCCGTACATCATCGGCTTCTTCTTATACTTCCTGAGAATTTCGAAAAGCTTCGCATAGTGCCCGGCGTGCACTGTGGCAAGATCGGACGCCGCCACCAGAGCCTTGCTTCCGCCAAGACCGACATTCATCGATTCATCGGCAGCCATGTTGAAATACGGCGAGCTGAACGCGGCGCTGACTTCACCGATCATTCCGTCGAGAAGCGGATAGATTGCCTCGTTGGCGATATTGAGGCCGCTCGCCCCGGGAAACTCAGCATACTGGAAGTATTCCGGGAGGAGGAGAATGTTTTCCCAGTGCCCCAGTGTTTGGAAGATGGGGATCAGTTCGACGTGGTACTGCTTCGCATAGGCATCAAGCTCCCTGACTTCGGCAGCGGTTAGTTCTCCGCGCCCCTTGCCGATGAGCGGATGTTTCTTGAGCACGAACACATCTTCCATGTACGGAGAGTAGACGTTGAGCTTGTATCGGGCCAGAAAACGAATGATGGTTTTGAAATTCTCCATGGTCGACATCTGGCCACGGCTCACATCGTCCGTGACGCCGCGGAATCGCTGCTGGGGCCAGTCGTAAATGACGGCGCCTGGCACCAACAAACTCTTCTTCTGCTGTTCGACCATCATCCCCAATGTCATCACCCCGTAGAATCTCCCCCGCGGTGTTTCGGCGACAATGACAGCGCCATCCTGGGAAACTTCAAGTGTATATCCCTCATCATTCATCCGCGGATGAAGACCCTGCTGGTGTTTTCTTAGCCACTCTTTTGCAAAGGGACTCTGGGGAGATCCGAGGAAGATGAAGTCAGTCGAGATCCTGCGGATCGATCCCTCACGGACAATCCGCAGGGGCCCCCGGTGCAGTTCGGCCAGCCGGGCATTGATTTGCTGCGCAGCGAACTCGTCTTCCGACGTGGAATGCTCGCCAAGGATGATGCGGGTTTGGGACGTGAGTTTGAAGATCTGAGGAGTGCGTACAACCTGCTGCGGAGCCGGGATGATGCGCAAAGTGTTGTTCTGTGCGGGCACCGACTGAGCAGTTGCCATCGACAGGCCGGCGAGCAGAAGGAGCGGGAAACCATGAGAGACTTTCATAGCAATCGGTGCGATTAACGTTTGAAGGAAGGTGAGCGAAGTTCTGAAACGCCTCGAGAGGAGGGTGAACATTCGGAGAGAATTTTCTGCGGTGCGGTGTGTGAGAACAAGATCCGGGCGGCTCTCACTCGACGCCGCCCGGGGATTCAGTCAGTTTCAATGATAGACCGTCAAAAGCGCTACGCCGCGGGAGTCTCTCCCTCATCGCCGGCCATCTTCTGTTTGATTTCCTGCACTTCGTTGCGAACCTCCTGAGCTTTTCGCTTCAACGCCGCCATGTGCTTCCGCACGCGTGTTCCAGCCGACTTGTTGCCTTTGACATAAAATTTCTCAAAGTCCTTCTGGAACGTCTGAATCAAATCAAGAAGTTCTTGGTACCGGTTCATAGGGGAATCCTTTCTCCAATCTTGTGATATTAGTAGGGATTTCTTTGTTTTTCTTTTCCGAATCTCGCGGAGATCTCACAAACTTCTGGTCAAAACCGGCTGGGGGCACTGGAGACACAGACCCGCTGATCAATCAGCCTTCTTCTCGATCCTGGGAACGGGAAGAATCAGCAACTCAAATATAGCGTTTTTGGTTCAAAAATCAAAGGCTGAGTCAACCGAACAGCACACTCCCGCCGTTGACATTTAGGACGGCTCCAACGAGGTGATTTGCCAAGTCAGACGCGAGGAAAACTACAGGACCGGCGATCTCATCTGCAGAAGCGACCCGACCTCTCGGAATTCCCTTATTAATCGCACGCGCTTCCTTCCTTTTGCGGATCACGTGCGAGGTCATATCGGTGTCGACCCACCCGGGCGAAACGCAGTTGGCGATTATTCCATGAGGAGCAAGCTCGGCAGCGATGGCCTTCGTAAACGCGATCATCCCTCCTTTTGAAGCCGCATAGTGCGAGTAGAATGGCTCACCTCGCTGTCCGGCGGTGCTTGCAACGTTGATGATCTTGCCGCTCCGTTGCTTCTTCATGTACGGCACAACAGCATTACAGAACAAAAACGTTCCCTTGAGGTTGATATCGATCGTCTCATCCCACTGACGCTCCGTCATGGAGCCGATGACTCCGCGCTTCCACACGCCGGCATTGTTGACAAGGATGTCGATCCTGCCGAAATGATCAATGACGGTATCCACCGCTCGCCGGACATCTTCAGAAGACGAAGCGTCCGATTTGATGATGAGGCATTCGCTTCCCATCTTGGCAATCCGGTGCGCCACATTCGATGCTTCGGCCTTATGTTTCGTATATGTGATCGCTACAGTCGCACCAGATTTTGCCATCATTCCAGCAACTGCGGCTCCGATTCCGCGCGAGCCTCCGGTCACAAGCACAACTTTTCCAAGCAGAGAAATCATCGTTCTTCCCGGTTTTTTGATTGAGAGTCGGATCGGGCTTTGTTCTGCAATCAGCGAGCCAAAAAAAATCTTGAGATATTTTGCTCAAACAAATTAGGAACTATTACTAAACTTTACACTTTTTTCATATCTTTCAGTTTCTTGTGTTGACAATTCGGAGTAATCGGACTAAATTAGTCCTATATACATTCCTAACATTTTTGATTCAAATTCGAGAAACTGTCCCACAAATGCAAACTTCTCCCGTGGCGTTAAGCAAGGCAGCGAAAGGTAGCCGACTCGTCATTCTTGACATTCCTGAAGGCCGGGCAAGGTCACAATTGCTCCGACTTGGGGTCACGAGAGGAGAACTGGTTCGCTGTCTTGAACGGCTTCCAGGAGGAACAGTTGTCATTCTGAAGCACCGGCAGGAGATTGCCATCGGTGTCGGGCTCGCCGCCCATATTCTTGTGGCGTATGCCGGGACAGAGAAGTGAGGAACGTGAAGCTCGACAATGAACGATCGGTCTGACATACAGGGCCAGGATGCGCTTGAGCATCCTCACGTGGAGAGGCACAGCCACGCCGGTCATTCGCAGGCGCCGCTGAACCATCCCACAGTGGCGCTCGTCGGCAATCCCAACGTCGGCAAGTCACTTGTCTTTAATTTTCTCTCCGGCCTCTACGTAGATGTTTCCAACTATCCCGGAACCACAGTTGAATACACGCGGGGAGCGTACAAAGGATATGAGATATTCGACACCCCGGGCGTGTACGGCATTTCGGCGTTCACCGCAGAGGAGGCGGTGACACGCGATGTTGTCCTCGAGTCTGACATCATCCTGAATATTGTCGACGCAGTGCATCTCGAACGGGATCTCTTCCTCACACAGCAATTGATCGACATGGGGAAGAAGATCGTCGTGGTCCTGAATTTCATGGATGAGGTCAGGAAGATCGGTCTGGAGATCAACACGGAGCTTCTGGCATCCTCCCTCGGCGTCACAGTGATTGAGACGACTGCCACGACGAAGAAAGGTTTCGATCGAATCGATGACGCTCTGACGAAAGCACACACCGGCGAACGACCTCCCGCACTGCACCACAAGCTTCACGAAATGTTGAAGCTGACCGGCTCCGAGGCTGAAGCACTTCTCATACTCGAAGGTGACGAGGCGACAGCGCAGCGCCATGGTGTAGCTCCGGGCCATGAGAGGGAACCGCTCTATATAGAGCGGCGGAACCGCGTCAACCTGATCATCAATTCCGTACTGTCCGAACGGAACGTCAGGACTCGCATCGCGACACTCGTGGGACGCTGGGCGGTCAATCCCTGGACAGGGATTCCCATGCTCTTCGCCGCCTTGTATCTCATTTACCTCTTCGTCGGCAAACTGGTAGCCGACGATCTCGTCGACTTCACGGAAAATACGATCGGGCATCAACTCTGGGAGCCGTGGATCCGCGGCGTCATCGCTCAGGTGATCGCCCCCGATTCCGCGCTCGGCACACTCCTCGTCGGTGAGTTTGGCGTCATCACGCTGACGGTCACATACCTCCTCTTTCTATTGCTGCCGCTTGTGATCGCGTTCTATCTGTCACTCGCATTTATGGAGGACAGCGGATATCTGCCCCGGCTTGCGGCTCTTGTCGATCGAAGCCTCAACGCTCTCGGGCTGAACGGTGCCGCCATCATACCGCTCATCCTGGGATTCGGCTGCGTAACGATGGCAACCATCACCACACGCCTCCTCGGCAGTGAGCGCGAGAAGACCATCGCCGCAGCGATTCTGCAATTTGCCATACCATGCTCCGCCCAGCTTGCGGTTGTCGCCGCACTTCTCGCCGGCGCAGGATTCACCGTGATGGTGATCTATTCTATCACCATCTTCATCATCTTCGTTGCCGTTGGCACCATTCTTCATCGCGTCCTCCCCGGCTCGGCGACACCCCTGCTGATCGATCTGCCACCGATACGGTTTCCACGCCTCGACAATGTCGCCCGCAAGACTGCGTATCGCTCATACTATTTCATGAAAGAGGCAACGCCCTGGTTCTTTGCCGGAGCGCTCGGTGTCGGACTCCTTCAGTTGACCGGACTTCTCACTGTGTGGCAAGACCTTCTGGAGCCCTTCACGACACGCTGGCTTCAGCTTCCGCGGGAAGCCTCGACAGCATTCGTCATGGGAATGGTGCGGAGAGACTTCGGCGCAGCCGGCCTTTATCAGCTTACCCTTTCACAGTATCAGATATTGGTCGCACTCGTTACCATTACGCTTTTTACGCCCTGCATCGCGTCCTTCATGGTTATGATGAAAGAGCGCGGCTTGCGTGAGGCATTTGTGGTGTGGGCAGGCACGTGGATCGTTGCCTTCGCAGTGGGAGGATTGCTCTCGCAAGCACTTCTATGATCACACTCGAAGAAAAGCTTCGCACAGAAATTCGTATCTGCCCCCGGTGCCACAATCCGATCGAGAACCCGTTTGCTGAACGTTGTCCGCGCTGCCTGAAGCCGGTCCGGGTGCTTGATCCCGGCTGCGGAGCATGTGTCCATAACTCCGGTTGCCCTGTGGCAAGCATGAAGAGTTCAGCAGCGCGATAGTCGTCCCGAAGCTCAGAAGTTCCCTGCAATCTTTCAAGGAGTCACAGACATCGCCATGAGAGCCTTCGCTCTCCTGATTCCCATGATCCTTTGTGCGGCTGACCTGGTTTCACAGGTCAAGGCCCCCGCGCGCGCCGACACGCCACCTGCGCTCAAAGACAATTCCTTTTTCATCGAGGAAGCATACAATCAGGAAGAAGGCGTTGTT
>Ga0233425_10007642_pt1 | contig 15008 bp, 14 predicted proteins | sample Watercolumn_Towu_2_FD_181712 | JGI IMG/M metagenome (GOLD analysis project Ga0233425, IMG submission 181712) | Freshwater microbial communities from Lake Towuti, South Sulawesi, Indonesia - Watercolumn_Towuti2014_140_MG | ecosystem: Environmental > Aquatic > Freshwater > Lake | place...
TCCTCAGGAAACTCATCCGCTCCGAGCTGGCCGCGGTCCAGAAGCACGATGCCAAGAAGCTCAAGCTGCTGTTTTGCGAGCACCACCTGTCTCACGCGGCCAGCGCGTTCTTCGCATCGCCGTTCGAGGAAGCAGCCATCCTCACCGTCGATGGCGTGGGGGAATGGGCCACGGGCTCCATCTCCCACGGCAAGGGCAACACCATCCGGCAGCTCAGGGAGCTCACCTTCCCGCACTCGCTGGGGCTGCTCTATTCCGCGTTCACATACTACCTCGGCTTCAAGGTGAACTCGGGCGAGTACAAGCTCATGGGGTTGGCCCCGTACGGGAACCCGCGGGCCAACCGGGTCGATGAGTACATCCGGATCATCAAGGACAAGCTCGTGCGGATCGCAGACGACGGCTCCATCTGGATGGACCAGTCGTACTACGACTACGCGACCGGCCTCAAGATGATCCGTGAGGACAAGTGGGAGAAGCTGTTCGGGTTCAAGACCCGGACCGAAGCCGACGAGCTCGAGGCGCACCATTGCGACCTGGCCCTGGCCATCCAGAAGGTGACCGAGGACATCGTCATGAAGTCCGCGGCAGAGGCGAAACGACTGACCGGAGCCAGGAACATCTGCCTCGCAGGCGGCGTGGCGCTCAACTGCGTGGCCAACGGCGTCCTGCTGCGCAGCGGCATGTACGACGACCTCTGGATCCAGCCCGCGGCCGGCGACGCGGGCGGCGCGCTGGGCGCGGCCCTGGCCGTGGACCACATCCACTTCGGCCAGAAGCGCGAGACCGACGGGCGCACGGACCGCATGCAGGGGGCCTACCTCGGCCCGGCTTTCTCGGCCAAGGACATCGAGCTGGCCGCGCGCAAGTACCAGGCGCGGTTCGAACGCCACGAGCAGTTCGACGCCCTGTGCCAGAAGGTCGCCGGCCTCATGAACGAAGGCAAGGTCGTGGGCTGGTTCCAGGGACGCATGGAGTGGGGCCCCCGGGCACTCGGCAACCGCAGCATCATCGGCGACGCACGCAATCCCGAGATGCAGAAGAAGCTGAACCTCAAGATCAAGTTCCGCGAGGGCTTCCGGCCCTTCGCTCCATCCGTGCTCATGGAGCGCGCATCCGACTACTTCGAGATGCGGGCGCCCTCGCCCTACATGCTGCTCATCGCAGACGTGGTGAAGTCCCGGCGCAAGGAGCTGCCCGCAGGTTACGACGACCTCAACTGGAGGGACAAGCTGTACTACCTCCGGTCCGACATCCCGGCCATCACGCACATCGACTTCTCCGCGCGCCTCCAGACCATCCACAGGGATACCAACCCGAGGTACTGGGCTGTCGGCAAGGCGTTCGAGGAGCTGACCGGGTACGGCGTCTTCGTGAACACCAGCTTCAACGTGCGGGGCGAGCCCATCGTCTGCACGCCCGAGGACGCATACAAGTGCTTCATGCGGACCGACATGGACTACCTCGTCATGGGAGACTACTTCTTCGACAAGAAGTCCCAGCCCGAATGGAAGGAAGAGGGCTGGAAGCGGGAGCTGGACTGAGAGGCACGAAATGGACGCGTTGAAGGATCTGTGGTTGTTCTTGAAGGAACGGAAGAAGTGGTGGTTGCTTCCCATCATCCTCGTGCTGCTCATCGTGGGTGCTGCCATCGTGTTTGGAGGAGGCTCGGCCGTGGCCCCCTTCGTCTACACCGTATTCTAGGGGAACGCACATGAAGCTACCGGAGATCAACGATGCGAAGCAGCTCGAGACGATGGCGGTGCTGGCCGCTGCCTGCCTCGTGTTCGGGCTCCTGCTGCACGTTCCATGGTTGAGCTATGTCGCACTGGGTCTGCTCGTAACGGGCCTGTTCGTGAAACCCCTGGCCCACTGGATCTCCGTGGGCTGGCTCGCGTTTGCGGAGGTGCTGGGCAAGGGCGTTTCCTTCGTCCTGCTTTCCGTCGTGTTCTGGGTCGTCGTGACGCCGGTGGCAGCGTTGAGCCGCTCGGCCGGCAAGACCCCGGCGCACCTGCGCCCGACGCCGGCCAGCGGCACGAGCTTCTACACCGTCCGAGAGCACACGTTCGGTCCCGACGACTTCGAGAAGGCTCACTAGTCGAGCAGGAGGCTCGCGATGCGTATTCGGATCGCCACGGCAGTCCTTGTCACCGCGGTAGTCTTGTTTCCTGCTGCCGGGCTGGCCCAGCTCGACGCGGTGAAGCAGCAGATCCCTGCCCGCTCCACAGGCATGGCGGGCATCGGCCGGTCATTCGCCAACGGGGGCAGCGCACTGTATCTCAACCCCGCCACCCTCGGGGTCTTCAAGCAGTACATCCTGGGCGGCGGCTACAGCTACCTGTACTCGGGGGAAGCCGAGGCCAACGCGTTCTCCGTGGAGTGGACCGACTCCTCGCCCAACCCCTTCAACCTGGGCCTGGGCTTCGGCTTCAACTTCATCCCCCGCGATTCCTTCGACTCCCACAGCTACCACGGGGCCATGACCTATTCCGTCGGGTCGAGCACCGCGCAGTTCCACCTCGGCCTCGGCGCCCACGGCCTGTTCAACGTGGGGGGCCTCGACGCGAACGTTTGGAGCGGCGACGTGGGCGTCGCCCTCGACTTCTCTCAGGCATTCCGCATCGGCGCGGTGGGCTACAACCTCGTTCGCGAGGGAGATATCAAGCTCCCGCGAGGCACCGGCGGCGGCATGTCGTTCTGGTCCGGCCCGTTCATGATCGCGGCAGACGTCGCGGCCATGTTCAACGTACCCGGCGCAGATGGGAAGGAGTCCACGCAGGTGACCTACGGCGGGGCCATCCAGCTGGCGCCCGTCAACGAAGTGGCCCTGCGGCTCGGCGCCAACCACGACACAGACCCCTCCACGACCCGGCTTGCCGGCGGCCTCTCGTTCTTCGTGCAGCAGGCGTTCGGCCTGACGCTGGGCTACCAGCAGGCGCTCTCCGACGATACCGACATCCTGGCGTCCGTCATGCTCGAAGTCTACAACCCGTTCGGCCCCCCGCAGATGTAGCCCGGCCATGGAAGCGGCCCCGACGCTGCGCGGTCACCATCTCCTCTGCCTCCTCGCATTCTCCGGAGAGGGGTATTCTCCGGCATTCACGCAGCGCTTCGTCGAGCTGGCATCGGTCTACCGGGACCCGCACTCCCGTGTCCGCGTGGTGGTCGGACCCGATGGTGCGTGCGCGGCGTGCCCGCACCTGTCGACATCGGGCTGCACGTCGCCCACGGACGGACCGGAGGACTCCGTCGCTGCGCTCGACCAGGCGGTGCTCGACGCCCTCGGCATCTCCCCGGGCACCTGGTTGGCAGGCGAGCTGCACTCCCGCGTGGCGCGGCTCGACCGGGACGCCCTCAGCTCGTTGTGCTCCCGCTGCTCCTGGTTCGGCAGGACGAGCTGCCAGGATCTGATCCTCGGATTCTCAGAGCGAACCCGAGCGTAGCATCTCCAAAACCACCGGGAAGAGCGCCGCGGCAATGGCGTCGTGCCCCTCCGCAGTCGGGTGGCCGTCCACCGGGTAGAAGATGCGTTGCCCACTCTCCAGCGACTTCTTCAGCTCGGGCGTGGCGCTCACGACCCTGGCGGAATCGGGAAGGCTCAGGGTCCGCGGGAAGCTGGTCCGGAACCCTTCTGCCGACGACGCAATGTCGAGCAGCACGATCCGCGCTCCGTCATCGGCCACCTCGCGGGCAAGCGCCTCCAGCAGCCGTAGCGTCAGCTCGTCCTGCGGGGTTTCCGCTCCCCCCGCTCCGGCCCCATCCCCAGCGCCCGCAGAAGCGTCAGCCGAACCGGCATCGCATCCGTTGGCAGCGCCAGCAGAAGCGTCCGCCGAACCGGAGCCGGCCCTCCTGGCAGCTTCGGCCGCGTAGCGACGCGAGATCAGGAGGCTTGCCGTGTTGCGAACGAGGTTCACGAGGTGCGAGTGCTGCACCAGCCACTCGTACCCCGGAATCCGTGCCACGGAGTCGCGAAGCGTCACCCCGGGCAGGAACCCGGACGACTGGCGAACGAGCCGTCCGCCCTCCACCCGGAACAGGCCGCAGATGAAGTTGTTCAGAGGGTCGTTCTGGAAGTACGCCACCACGACCACGTCGGGATGGAACCTCCGTGCCACGTTCTGGTAGTGGATCAGCTCCTCCGCAGTGCCAAACCCGGACACGCCCATGTTGATGACTTCCGCAGGCTGCCCGCTGCCTGCAAGCAGCGCCTCCAGCCGGGCCGAGAACGTCTCTTCGTCCCGCACACCGTGCCCGAGGGTGACGGAGTCCCCCAGCACCGCGACCCTCCGGACGCCGGCCGGCACCTGCTCCGAGTAGTTCCTCTGGCTGCGGAACCCCTGCGGGCCCGTGGTAAAGCGGTACTCGTACTCCGCGGTGGAGTGGGTCCCGTCCACGTTGGGCAGGTTCTGGCGGATGCCCCAGGGAGCGGACTCCACAAAGCGCGGCACGATGGGCTGCGGGGCCAGGAGCCGCACCAGGCCCTCTGCGGCCAGCAGGCCGACTGCGGCCGCAGCCGCGGCAAGCAGGATCTTGCCCAGAACCCTGGAAAAACGATTGCCCCGCCCCGCGCTCACCGAGATCCCTCCAGTGCAGCGGACATCCTGCCGCCGCGGCTCGCATCGGCACGACCGTACCGGCTCACTGCGACTGCTCCAGCGCGGCCAGCACCAACGCCATGGCGTCCTTGACCGGCATGCCGCGAGCTTCTGCCGCTCTGCGGACCGCCTCGAACTCGGGCTTCCGGTTGACCACGCGGCCGTCCAGCATCGCAACCTTGAAGGGAATGGGGCCGATGGACGTGTCCAGGACCACCGTGCGCCGGGAGAGCCGGCGACGCTGCACCCGGGTCTCACGGATGCCGATGGCCGTCGTCTGGCAGAACACCTGGCGTACCAGGATCTCGCGGGACGTCTCGTCACACAGCAGAGACAGGACCACCCCGGGCCGCCCCTTCTTCATCTGCACCGGCGTAAGCCACACGTCCAGCGCGCCTGCGGCAAGCAGCGCTTCCTGCGCGTGGGCCAGCACCTCGGGCGAGCAGTCGTCGATGTTGGTCTCGACCAGCCACTCGCCGCCCACGGCCGCCGCATCGCGAACCAGCCCGAGAACCGCACGCAGCACGTTGGGCCTGTCCGGAAGCGTCCGGTGACCCGCGCCCCACCCCACCCGCTCCAGCTCCATGTCGGGCATGGGCCCGAAGGAAGCGGCAAGGGTCTTGACGATGGCAGCGCCCGTGGGCGTGGTCAGCTCTGCCTCGACGTCCGTGCCGCACACCGGCACACCCTTCAGGATCTCGACCGTCGCGGGAGCGGGAACAGGCATCGTCCCGTGCCGGGTCTCCACGAAACCGCGGCCCAACGGGATCCGCGAAGCAACCACGGTATCGATGCGCAGGTCGTGCAGCGCCGCGGCGGTTCCGACGATATCCGCGATGGAGTCCCATGCGCCCACCTCGTGGAAGTGGACGCTGCCCACGTCGCACCCGTGCACCGCGGCTTCCGCGGTCGCCAGCGTGAGGAAGATGGCCTTGGCCGTATCGCGCACCGGAGCGTCCAGCCCCGACGCGTCGAGCAGCGCGACGATGGCCGCGTGGTCGTGCGGCGGGTGCGCAGACGCGGCATCGACACGCACGGTCAGGCGCGACGCGGCGATGCCGTTGACGAACACGGGGACAAGGCCCAGGTCCAGCCTGTCGGGCGTGGCCAGCGCCACCTGCTTCCGCACGTAGTCGTGACGGGCCCCCGCATGGAGCAGAGCGGCCAGCGTCATGTCGCCGGAAATACCGCTGATGAGGTCGAGGAAGAGGACTCGCGTCACGCGGGCCTCCGGTTGATCAGCGCTGCAGCGTACGCAGCCCCGAACCCGTTGTCGATGTTGACCACGGTGATGCCCGGCGAGCAGGAGTTCAACATGGCAAGCAGTGCGGTGATGCCGTGAAAGCTCGCGCCGTACCCGATGCTGGTGGGCACCGCGATGACAGGCCGCGACACCAGTCCGCCCACCACCGACGGAAGCGCTCCTTCCATGCCCGCGACCACCACGAGCACGTTGGCCGCTCGCAGCGTGTCCCGGTGGTGGAACAGCCGGTGGATCCCCGCGACCCCCACGTCGAACACCTCGCACACCTCGTTGCCCATGGAGCGAGCGGTGAAGACCGCTTCCCGCGCCACCGGCAGATCCGAAGTCCCGGCCGCGACCACCGCGATGGGGCCGATACCCCGCGGTTCCACCGGCCGCACCGTCACCAGCGCGCACCGGGCCGTCATGTCCACGGTGACGCCCGAAGCGCCGAACCGCCCGAGGAGCCGGTCGGCCTGCCCCTGCGACAGCCGCGTGGCCAGCACGTTGTTGCCGCTTGCAGCAAGCTTCGCGGCGATCCGCTCCACCTGCTCCTCGGTCTTGCCCTGGGAGAAGATCACCTCCGGGAACCCCAGCCGCAGAGCGCGGTGGGTGTCTACCATCGCGTCGTCCATGCTTCCGAACGGGAGAGCCGAGAGGCGCTCCATGGCTGCTTCGATCGCGACGCTTCCGGCCGCCACGCTCGTGAGCAGCCCGCGCAGGTCCTTCTCGTTCATGTCTTCCCCCCCTGGGGAGCTCCAGGTCTACTGCAGCGACTCGAGCTTCAAGCCGCCGGGATACGCGTAGCTCACGTCGCAGTCGTACCCGTAGGCAGTGACCCCGAACCCGTCTTCTCCGCTGGTCTTGATCGTGTGCACGCCGTCCGCCACCGGGATCTGTGCCACTGCATAGCCGCTGCTGCCCGCGGGTACAGGCGAGTAGGGCGGTGCGGTGAACTGAACCATGGGATTCCCGTCGATGGTGATCTGCCCCTCGGTGCCGACCTTGAACGTGATGTTGATGAAGTCCTGCTGGTAGGACGGCGGGGTCAGAACGATGTACTCCTTCAGGAACTGCTTGACCGGCGCGACGATGGTGAGGGCGGGGTCGCCGATCCCCGTGGCGCCAAACCCGCAGACCGCCTCGAAACCGCTGTAGTTGCTTCCCTGCATGTAGTGTCCCACCAGGATGGGGCCCGTGGCCTTGATGTGGAAGCTGCTGCCGGTCTGCAGCTCGACCCACTGCCCCTTCACGAGGTTGTACGTGCCGCCGCCGACCGGCGGGTCCAGCACCACCATGACGTTGGCCGCGCCCCCGATGATGCGCCACGTGTCCTTCTGCGCTCCGGCAGAGTCACGGGTGCGGAATGCGTCGGCCACGTACTCGCTTCCCCACGTGTTGATCGGGATGAGCTGCTGCTCGATGTGGTCGCAGTAGTTGACCCCCAGCGGAACGTTCGCACACTCGTGGCCGCCGATCACGTTCACCTTCTGGTCCGACTTGATCCACGTACCGGTGAGGTCCGCTCCCTGCGAACCGTCGGTCTCGATGTTCAGAACGTCGCCCTTGTTCATGTAGAACACGTACGGGTCGGGCGGGTTCGGGGCCATGCTTGGAACATTCGGGCCGCCCAGCACCGGGCTCGTGGGCCATAACTTGACCTCCGTCGTCCCGTCCTGCGTCGCGATGATTGCCACCAACCCCCGGAACGTGAACCCATCGGTGCGCATCGGCCAGCTCAGCGCAAAGTACTCGGTGCCGCCCACGTTGGACGGAAGGAGCAGCGACGCATCGTTGGTGTATACCTGCTCGCCGTTGAGCGGGTTGAACTGGTGCACGGTCACCGGAGCCGTGGAGCTCACCCGGAACGTCTTCGTGGTCAGGATGCTCCCGTTGATGTCGTGGCCGGGCGGCAGGATGAAGATCTTCAGCTCGCCGGGCTGCACCACCATGTCCGACACCTGCAGGTCCGCCGGTGTCAGATCCTTGGGGGGGACGGCCGCCATGTCGGTGAACGTGATGGTCGCAGGCGACGTCTCCGCGGTGGGAACGCTCACGACCACGGCCACGGGCTGGAACTCGCCCACCTCCACGTTGTCCAGGTCCACCGCGAAGTAGTCGCAGCCCAGGTAGGTGTTCTCCTTGAGGTTCACCTCGCACGCGCTCATGCACACGCCATCCTTGCATATGCCGCTCTTGCACTCCTCGGTCACGACCCAGCCGAAGTTGCCGTCTGGCCCTGCCTGGCACTCCTGGATGGCCGTCATCCCCTTGCAGATCTTCTGGCCGGGAGGACACTGGTAGGACACGCACTTCCCCTCGTAGCACGTCATCGGCGCGGCGCAGTAGGACGGCTCCCACTTGACCCCGTTGGCCGAGCACACCGAGTACGCGGTGGGTCCGAGGCACTTGCCTTCCTCGGTGCCGGGCGTGCAGATCACGTCCATGCAGTAGCCGAGGTCGCAGCCCTGCCCCTCGGGGCACGGCTCCAGGTCCCATCCGTTGCCAAACCAGTTGCACGACTTGACCGTGTAGTCGTCCTCGCAGTCGATCTGTCCGGGATCGCAGCTGTTGGGGTCCGTGGTGTCTCCACCCGTGGTCTCCTCCGGCGGTGTGACCTTGTCAACGCCCGTCTGGACGTCGACCTGCTCGTTGCCGTCCTTGGGCGGAATGACGACCTGGTCCGTCGTCACGTCGGGCAGCACCTGGTCGGAGCATGCGCCGTCGACACAGCTTACGGCACATTCCTCGACCATGATCCACACGGTCGAGCCCATGATCTCGCTGCACTCGACCACCGCATTGAGACCGGTCAACGACTTGCCGCAACGCACCGTGCCCTGGTCGCCCTCGGAGCACGGGTCGCCCGCGGATACCGACGGAGACGGGCCGCCACCGCCGCAGGCGGTCAGCACTGCAACCAACACAGCCGCAACACCCTTGCGATTCATCCGGGACACCTCCTGCTCGTGCACCCGCGGGAACTTGCCATGAGATGCTACTACACTTCGCCCGCGGTTTCCACAACCAGTTCGGAATCGCCTATCGGGATTCCCTGCTGTTTGATTTGCGCCCTTGGGAATCTCCTACCCTCTTTCCTCGTCTGCGGAATCGTGTAGTATCTGCCACGGGAGGATGGACGCAGATGCGGGAGCGGCTGGCCCGGTGGAACCATCGTTCGTTGTATGCAGCGGTGCTGCTGCTGGGCATCGGCCTGGAGATAGCGGTCGCGCTCGTGGCCACGCAGCTCGAGGACCAGCTCATCGAGAGCCCGTGGCAGTGGGGTCCGCTGCTGTTCGTGCTCTCGTCGTGCTACCTGTACGTCGCAGGCCAGGTAGTGGACTCCGGCTACGGCATCGGCCTCATCCCATCCATGAGCCTCGTGCTGCTGGCCGCCATGCTCGGCTGGGTCGCGCTCGGGCTGGGCTTCCTGTTCCTGGTCTTCCTGGTCGTGATGGCCCTGTTCGGGGTGATTCGAACCACGCTGCTGCTGGTGTGGGCTACAGTTTCTCCGCGGCCATGTCCAAGAGGGTCTGCGTGAGAGCGGACTTGTCCTTGGCTCCCCCGCGCACTTCCAGCGACGGGTACGTCTCCCGCACGTAGCCGGCCTTGTCGATGAGCACGACCGTGTCCTTGGAGCCCTTGTAGTGGTCCGCTATGCCCGTATCGACGTCGTCCACGACCACCGGGGAGGACAGGGGGGCCACGAAGTCCGGGAGAGCGGACGCGGACATGGGCAGCAGCACGGTCATCATCTTGGCCATGCCGACGAACCCCTTGAACTCGACCTGCTCGATGAGCCCCTCGTAGACCTGGACGTCGGCCTTGCACGCGTCACACGTCGAGGTGGCGAAGTAAAGCAGGATGACCGACCCGTGGAAATCGGACAGGGCGATCTCCTTGCCGTAGGTGGGCGAGTTGGGCGTCTCGTCCTTCTTCACGAAGTCGTACGCGACGTCCGCGGGATTGGCTCCCTTCGGGATGACGCAGTCGTGGGACTGGCACGATTCGCCCCAGAGGCACGACGTGGTCTTGCTGCACGCTATGGGAGCCACGGTCCCGACGTCCACGGTCCCGCCGCCGACGTCCTCTTCCCCGCTCCCGCCGCCGCTGTCGCACGCGACAAGGCCCACGCCGCCCACCACCAGAATCGCCAACCAGGTCGTCGAAGTCCCGCGCATGGCCCACCTCCATATCCGGACTACTCTACCCCATGGCCCGGGAAAAGGACAGAGAACTGTTGCTGTCGGGCTTTCCCGGAGCGCGGGAGGCCCTCCGGAGTTTGGGTGTTGACTCGGCTTGCGCAGCTACGGTAGGTTCTGTCCGGCGCCACGAGGGAGGGATGACCATGCACCACTTGGAAGGGATTCGGACCGTAGACCCCGAGATGTACGCATTGCTGGCCGCGGAGGAGAAGCGGCAGTACGACAAGATCCGACTCATTCCGTCCGAGAACTACGTGTCGCAAGCCGTGCTGGAAGCCACCGGCTCGGTGCTCACCAACAAGTACTCGGAAGGGTACTCGGGCAAGCGGTACTACGAAGGGCAGCAGATCGTGGACCAGGTGGAAGACCTGGCCAAGGCGAGGGCCTGCGCCCTGTTCGGCGCGGACCACGCCAACGTGCAGCCGTACAGCGGCTCGCCCGCCAACCTTGCGGTGTACTTCGCGCTGCTCAAGCCCGGCGACACGGTCATGGGCCAGCACCTCTACCACGGCGGACACCTGACCCACGGCTGGAACGTGAGCATCACCGGCGCCTACTACCGGTCGGTCCAGTACACCGTGCACCCCGAGACGCACCGGCTCGACATGGACGCCATTCGCGAGACCGCGCTCAAGGAGCGGCCCAGGCTCATCGTCGCAGGCGCCACCGCGTATCCCCGCATCATCGACTTCGCCGCGTTCGGCGCCATAGCCAAGGAGGTGGGCGCCTACTTCCTCGCGGACATCTCCCACATCTCGGGCCTCGTCGTGGCCGGCGTGCACCCTCACCCGTTCCCCCACGCGGACGTCATCTCCACCACCACGCACAAGACGCTGCGCGGGCCCCGCGGCGGCATGCTGCTCACGAAAGCAGCGCTGGCCGACGACATCGACCGCGGCGTGTTCCCCGGACTCCAAGGCGGCCCGCACAACCACACCACCGCGGCCATGGCCGTCGCATTCAAGGAAGCCGCAACTCCGGAGTTCAAGGACTACGCCGCGCAGATCGTCAAGAACGCGGCAGCGCTGGCGGCCGCTCTGATGGAGAGAGGCTTCAAGCTCGTCACCGGAGGCACCGACAACCACCTCATCCTCATCGACGTCTCGACCAAGGGAATCCGGGGCAGGAAGCTGGCCAAGGTGCTGGACCGCTGCGGCATCGTCTGCAACATGAACACCATCCCGTTCGACCCGAGGAAGCCCTTCGACCCCAGCGGGATCCGCCTGGGCACGCCGGCCATCACCTCCCGCGGGATGAAGGAGAAGGAGATGGTCCGCGTCGCGGACTTCATCGACCGCGCCACCCGCATCTGGGAAGACGAGCACAAGGAAGAGCAGGCCAGGCTTGCGGCCGAAGTCGCGGAGTTCTGCAAGGACTTCCCGCCCCCGGGCATCCGGCTGGCCTGATCCCGCAGCACGCATGGATATCTCGCAGTTCCAGTACGACCTGCCGCCCGAGCTCATCGCACAGCACCCCTGCGCAGCGCGGGACGGAGCACGAATGCTCGTCGTGGACCGCGGCGACGGCCGCCTCACCCACTCGAGCTTCCAGCACTTCCCGGAGCTGCTGGAAGGCGACGAGGTGCTCGTGTGCAACGACACCCGCGTCTTCCCCGCACGGCTGCTTGCCGCGAAGGAAACGGGCGGCAGGGTCGAGTTGCTCGTGCTGCGCTGGGAAGGGCGCCGCGTCTTCGCCATGACCCGCTCGTCCAAGCCCCTCAGGCCGGGCCAGGCGCTCACCGTCGGCGGCGCAGCGGGCGTGTGCCTCACAGTGGCCGCAGTGCCCGCAAACGGACGGGCCGAGCTGATCTGCCCCGAAGGCACCGACATGCGCACCGTGTGCGAGGCCCACGGCCAGACCCCGCTGCCCCCCTACATCCGCCGGGATGCCCCGGATTCGGACCCGGCCCCGGGCCAGGCCGGGGACCGGGAGCGGTACCAGACCATCTTCGCTCGCGTCTCCGGTTCGGTGGCCGCTCCCACCGCGGGACTCCACTTCTCACCGGCCGTGTTGGAGCGCATCCGCCTGCGGGGCGTGCAGGTCGTGACCGTCACGCACCACGTCGGCCCCGGGACGTTCGAGCCCGTCCGCGTGAACGACGTGACCCGACACCGCATGGAGGACGAGCGCTTCGAGGTCTCCGAGCGGACGGCCGAAACCGTCAACGCCGCGCTCACCGCCGGACGCCCGGTGGTGGCCGTGGGCACCACCGCGGTCCGCTGCCTCGAATCCGCAGGTGCGTCGGGCCGCCTGGCAGCGGGCCCCGGCTCCACCGGGCTGTTCATCTACCCGGGATATCGATTCCGTGTGGTGAGCCGGCTGCTCACCAACTTCCATCTGCCCGGCTCCACCCTCATCATGCTCGTGTCCGCACTGGCCGGCAGGGACCTCGTCATGCAGGCCTACGCGGACGCGGTGGCGCAGCGCTACCGGTTCTACAGCTACGGCGACTGCATGTTCATCCGGTAAGGCCGCCTTGCCTCGAGCGGTCACGGGTCCGAGGCGTCCTGCAACGCGTCCAGGAGCGCGGCCAGCGGCACCCATCCGCCCTTTCCCCCGCGGCACACCAAGGTCGCGGGCTCAGCGGAAAACCGCGCACGGATCGACTCGAACACGTACGGCCCCTTGACCGTCTCGCCCATGGAATCGATCCGGAACGTTGCGGTCTTCTGCAGGTCGGTCGTGGTATCCGCGTCGGGGTTCTTGTAGTAGACGTACCATTCCCTGCGGTCCCCCGCGGAGCGCACCTCCAGAGCGGTGAGCACCACCCGGCGGCGCAGAGCGGTCAGCTCCACCTCGTTCAGTCGGCTGTCGAGGTCGTCGTCGAACAGCACCTTCCAATCCGGGTAGCGCTCCAGGAAGGAGCGCAGCAGGTCCACTTTGTGCGCCTCCCTGCGTGCCGTGCGGACCATGGTGTCCAGCTCCGCGGCCACGTCCGCCAGGCCGCTGCCGCCCGCCACCCGCGCAAGGTCCACGAGCTCCTTGACCACATCCGTGTCCGCGGTCCACGTGGACGGCAGCAGGCCGAGCTTCTGCATCAGCAGCGGCGCAAGGATGGGCTGCGCACCCGGCACCGGCAGGAGGAACGTTCCCGCGAGGATCGCGGATGCGGGCACCGTCTTGAGCAGGTCCACGAGCTGCGCCCTGGCAAGCTCCCTGTCCGCTTCGCTCACGTGCTTCCGGTCCACCAGCAGGGCCGTGGCCACGCGCAGCAGGTGCGCGGTCTGGCGCCATTCCTTCTCCGCATACTCGCCGTGACGCACCAGCATCGCGCCAAGACGTCTGCGGCGCCGGGCAAACCAGGACTCCCTCTCCAGCCCCTGATCCATCTTTGCCAGGAGCTTCTCGAGCCGATCCGCGATCTCCGCACGCCCCTCCCGTCGCAGTCGGGCAACCAGGGGGTTGCGACGTCCGAGGATGCTGGGAAAGGGGTTTTTCATGTCCGGGTTGCCTTTTCAAACGCCTCTTTCTATTATTATGGCATGTTTGCGCTGGTCGCAATACCCGTGCTTCTGCTCGTGCTGTTTGTTCCCGGCGAGGCGCTGGCATGGGGACCGGTGACGCACCTGCACGTCGGGCGCCTCGTCCTCGACACCTACCGCGACGTCCTGTCCGTCTCTGCCGCGTGCGTGCTCGACTACCCGCTGTCGTTCCTCTACGGGTCCATCGCCCCGGACCGCTTCCTGGCAAAGAACCTCAAGAGGTACTCGGAGCACACCCACAACTGGGACCAGGCCTTCAACATGCTGCGCTACGCAGGCACCGACGAGCTCAGGGCGTTCTCCCTCGGCTACCTCTCCCACCTCGCTGGTGACGTGGTGGCCCACAACCTCTACGTCCCGTCCAAGATCATGATGAACCGCGGGGTCGGAAACCGCATGCACGCCTACTGGGAGATGCGCTTCGAGGAGAAGCAGCCGCCGGAAGCGTGGGACCTGGCACGGCTTGCCGACCACGCTCCCGGAGCCGAGCTGCTGGACCGGTTCATGGGCATGTTCCAGTCTCCGTCGCTCTTCAGCTTCAGGACCAACCTCTCCCTGACGCGCACCGCGTTCAAGTTCATGGAGAGCGACCGGATGCGCCGCGCCATGGGCCGGCTGAACCGCCGCCGTCCGTTGGCCATCCAGGACGACGAGGTGCAGCAGTACGTGGACCTGTGCGCCACCTGCGTCAGCGACCTCCTCGTCAAGGGCCGCGACAGCAGGTGCGTCGATGCGGACCCCAGCGGCAGGGCGCGCATCCGGCACGCTCACAGCGTCGTGCGCGCCATGGGAGCGGTCGTAGGCTCCAGGACCCGCAACGTCTTCGCCCCCACCGCGGCCGTTCATGCCGGCGTGCCGGGGCAGGGGCGCCAGGTCGTCCTGCCGGGCGGAGGAGAAGGCTCCGGGGCCCAGTTCGAGTCGCTGCGCGCACCGGACCTGGAAGTGACGATCGAGATCGAACAGGCGGGAAGGGAGAACCTCTAGGACCAGGCCGCAGGGCCAGCGGGGAGCATGAGCGCACAGAGCTGTGAACGGACGGGCTGGCAGCGGCACTGGGCCGGCGCACTCGTGGCGCTGGTGACGCTGGCCGGCGCGGCCATCAGGTTCCACGGGCTCGGCAGCAAGCCGCTCTGGTCCGGAGAGATCCAGGAGATCACGTCCGCGCGGTCCCCGCGCTTCTGGGCCCAGGTGCTGGACTCCGGCACCGACGTGGTCGGCTACGCATGGCACCACGTCGTCTGGCGGCTGGGCCTTCGACCCGAGGAGGGCGTCACGAGGCTTGTGGCCGCACTGGCAGGAACCGCCACGATCCTCGTCATCTACCGCCTCGGCACGCTCCTGCACTCGCGCACCGCGGGCCTGGTCGCGGCAATCCTCCTTTCCACCAGCTTCTTCCACGTGTACCACTCCCAGGACGCCCGGGCCGTGGCGCACCTCACGTTCTTCTACGCGCTGTCCTGGTTGGCCATGGCCGAGGTCTTCT
>Ga0233425_10007643_pt1 | contig 15008 bp, 15 predicted proteins | sample Watercolumn_Towu_2_FD_181712 | JGI IMG/M metagenome (GOLD analysis project Ga0233425, IMG submission 181712) | Freshwater microbial communities from Lake Towuti, South Sulawesi, Indonesia - Watercolumn_Towuti2014_140_MG | ecosystem: Environmental > Aquatic > Freshwater > Lake | place...
CCCGGATCAACGTCGACGACAACCCCGGCATTGTCCACCGCTACAACGTCCGCGCCGTCCCGACGCTCCTCCTCATCCGCGGCGGCGAGGTCAAGGACCGCATCCTCGGCGTCCCCCGCGGGGACGATCTGCGGGACCGCATCCGCCGCGCGGTCGCCGGGCCGTAGCCGCCCGTGGGCGGCGGGCGGTGGATGACTCCTGCGCCGCGCGGCGGCGCCGCTGCCGCACGGCGCCCCACCCCGAATCCCGACTTGCGCGCGCGCGCGGAACGCCGTATGCTTCCCGCGTCATGAAGCACGGCCGCCGGCCCCGCGGATACCACGCGGCGGTCGGTCCGCCGAGGGCCGGGGGCGATCCGGTTTCGACGGGCAGGTTGAAGCTTCAGTGGCGCGCCGAGGACCCCGGTTGGCCTCGTTAAACACCCGGGAAAAACACAAAAGCCAACGAAGAGCTGGCTCTCGCGGCTTAGTTCCGCGACGTCCGACGGCCGATGCCTGCTGGGCCGTTTGGGCGACTGCAGCAGGCTGGCTCAAGAGCCGGGTGGCCGGGCTCGAGAGCGAGAACTTCACGTGGCCGCTGGTTGAGGCGGTTGCCGGCCCGTGGACGGCCGACTCAACGAGAACTAAACGCGGGACACGCGCGTAGAAGCTGAGGTGACTCCTGTTCGGACGGGGGTTCGATTCCCCCCGCCTCCAGCCTTCGCGGCTCGCTTCGGGCCGCGAAGGCTGTCCCGCCGTAGACAACTCGAGTCGGCGAGAGTTGCGAAGGCGGACCTCCCCGCCAGTTCGCCGACTACGGCGTGGCCGGCCGGCGCCGATGTCCTACTGCGTCTGCATCCTGTTTGAATCCAGCCTTCGCGGCGAGCAGCGAGACGCGAAGGCGGCCCCGCAGGGACGCAGCGACAGCCGCCCAAGGCGGCGGACTCCTACGGCTCTTCATCCCGGCTTTGACGGCAAGGGCTTTCTGCCGGGTATCGAAGGTGCAGAAACCCTTGGCCCCGAGTGCGGCGGCGGCAGCGACGTGCAAGAGGTCCGAAGCGCGCGTACCGAGTTTCCCCGCATGGGCCGCGCTAAGGGCTTTCCGCCCCGGCATACACTTCCGCCCAGGAAACGGGAGTTTCAACCGGCGCGCCGGTCTTGATGTCCGCGTCGATCCAGTCGGGCAGCCGCCGGCATTCGTCTTCGGCCATGTCGCCGCGAAAGACGGAATGCCGCAGGGCGTTGCGCCGTTCGAAGCGTCGCGGAGGCGTAACGATCAACACGCCGCCCCTGCCAAGTCCAGCGGTGAGCCTCGGGCGCGTCGACCCTGCGGCGGGGCGATTCCCGACCGCGCCGCTACGCATCCTCCTCCCACCGCAGCGGCGCGATCCGGACGCCCTGGAAGTCGGCGAGATCGGTGATGTACCAGCGCCCGTCGTGGCGAACGAGTTCCGGCGCCTTGATCGGCAACACGGCGATGAGCTTCGAGTCGTCGTCCACGCCGAAATCCCACGGCGAGACGGAGCGGTAGACGAAGGTCATCGGGTCGATCGACGTCGCGCGGAAGAGGTAGAACCACCCGTCCAGCTCCACGACGAACGGGCTCTCCGCGTTGACGGGCCCGCTCCCGGCCGCGCCGCCGGCGGAGACAACCGTGGGATCCGACCACTGCCGGAAGTCCCGCGTCGTGCGCGCGATCACGAACGACGTCCGCCAGTCCTCGCGGCTGCTCGTCGTGACGGTGAGATAGAGGAAGTACAGGCCGCGGGACCGCATCACCATGACGTCGCGCCCGCCGTCGCGCAGGAGGCACGACGAGCCCTTGTCGTCCCGCACGCGCTCGTAGTTCACGCCGTCGTCGGAGACCATCGCGTGGACGCCCGCCGAGTGATAGAGGCACCAGTACCGCCCGTCGCGCTCGAGGAAGAACGGCGCGCCGACCTTCTCCTGCGGTTCGACGATCTCGCCGCACTCGGCCCGGGCGCGCACCTTCACCCCCCGCGGCGCCCAGGGCCCCGCGCCGAGCGAGTCCCCTTCCCATCCGTAGATCAGGCGGCCGGCCGCCGTCCCGCGGATGCACGCCCAGAGCTGCCAGGCGCCGCTGCGCGCGCGGATGAAGCCGTGGTCGACGATGTGCTGGTGCCGCGGTTCGGGACCGGCGAGGCCGCCGAGATCCGGCATCCCGCAGATCCGCCGCCAGGGGCCGTCGACGACGGGCCGCCGCGCGATGGCGCCCTCCGGCGCACGGCCCCGCGACGCCTCCAGCCTCCAGCGGACCTCGGATTCGTCCATGGCGCGTCTCCTCCCCCGCGCGGCGCCGCGCGGGCGTCAGTCGGCCCCGTCGAGGGCCGGCTCGATCGCGCGCCGGTCCGCGACCGTCTCGTGCGCGATCTCCTGCAACGTCCGCACGGCCGCCGCCGACAGGCCGCCGGGCACGAACGCGTCGCCGACGACGCGCTCGCCGAACAGCACCTCGTAGAACACGGCCGTGCCGAGATACTCGCCCGCGACGCCGGCGTGATGCGTGTCGCAGGACCGCTTCGCGGGCCGGCCCCCGGCGGGCGGCGTCCATGTCCAGCCCCGGCACAGGTCCGGCCCCTCCTTCGGAAGGTTCGGATATACGGGGCTCGCGTAGTCGAAGTCGGGGTCGCGACGAAACTGCCAGTCGGGATGGCGGCGCGCGGCCGCGAAGGCGTCGCCGACCGGGATGACGCGCAGGCCCAGCTCGCGCGCGATCGTCCGGTAGGCGCCGCGGACCTCGCGGTGCATGTCCGCCTGGGCGTAGCCCGGCTTGAGGCGCGTCGTGTCGTCCGCCCGGTAGGCCCAGGTCTGGTGCAGCATCACCTCCGCCGTCGGCGCATGCCGGCGGATGTAGTCGCGCAGTTTCTCCGCGTAGGGCCGGTAGGTGGCGACGTCGTGACTGATCATGCTGTACTGCTGGATCGTCACCGCGTCCCACGGCTCGGAGCGCAGGATCTCCGCGAGGCTCCGGCCGCCGTGGGGTTTTCCCGCGCGATCGTTGGGATCCGCCTCGTGCTTCTCCACGCCCCGCCAGTGCCGCTCCATCGAGCAGCCCCCGAGGTTCGCCGCGCCGAGGATCAGGCGGTGGCGTCCGGAGGCCGCCACGATGTCCGGGAGGTAGTGGGTCGAATTCCTGGCGAAACTGTTGCCCACGGTCAGCAGGCGCACGACCTTCGCCGCGTTCGCGCCCGATCCGGCATCCTCCCCCGCCGCCGCGAAGCGGATCCCGAGCGCGAGCGAGGCCGAAATGAACACCCGCAGGTGAGTCATGGCGCCAGCATAACGGGCGCCGGGTCCCGTGGCGAGCGCCGCGCCGACCGCCGCGCCGATGCCCGAACGGCCGCCCGTCACCACGGCCGCTCGGCCCGCCAGCGAAACGCCGTCTGCGGCCACGTCGCCGCCCTCCCGTCCGCCCGCCGCCGTCCCCGCCGCGTCACGCGGCCGGCATCAGCTCCCGCACGGCGGCGCGGAGGTCCGGCTGGCGCAGCAGGTGCTCGCCCACCAGCACGGCGCGCACGCCGGCGTCGCGCAGCCGCGCGACGTCGTCGGCCGACCGGATGCCGCTCTCGCTGACCCACAACGGCCCCGCGGGCGCGCCGTCGAGGAGGCGGAGGGTGTGGTCCACCGACGTCCGGAACGTCCGCAGGTCGCGGTTGTTGATGCCGACGATCCGCGCGCCGCAGTCGAGCGCGCGCCGCAGCTCGTCCGCTTCGTGCACCTCGACCAGCGCCGCGACCGAGGCGTGGCGGCAGGTTTCGAGCAGCCGGACGAGCTCGGCGCTCATCAGCGCGCGCGCGATGAGCAGGACCGCCGACGCGCCCAGCGAGGCGGCGTGCCAGACCTGCCACTCGTCGATCACGAATTCCTTGTAGAGCAGCGGCAGCTTCACGGCGGCGCGGACGCGGGCGAAATCCTCCTCGCCGCCGCCGAAGTACGTCTCGTCCATCAGCACCGAGACCGCCTGCGCGCCCGCGGCCTCGTAGTCAAGGGCGATGGCGGCCGGATTGAAGGGCTCGCGGATGACGCCGGCGGACGGCGACCGCCGTTTCACCTCGGCGATGAGGCTGACGGGGCGGCTGCGCAGCGCCTTCTCGAAATCCGCCCGCGCGCCCTGCCGGAACGCCGCGCGCCGCAGCACGCCGAGCGCGCGCAGCCGCTTCCACTTCGCGACCTCCCGGCGCTTGTTCTCGAGGATCTCGGCCAGGACGCTCACGGCGCGCGCTTGCCCCGGAGGTAGGCATCGATGAAGGGATCGAGCGCGCCGTCCAGCACGCCCGCCGCATGGCCGACCTCCACGCCGGTGCGGTGGTCCTTGACCATGGTGTAGGGCTGGAGCACGTAGGAGCGGATCTGGCGGCCCCACGCGATCTCGCCCTTCTCGCCGTAGAACTGCTCCATCTCCTTGCGCTGCTTGTCCTGCTCCATCTCGTAGATCCGGGCGCGCAACATCCGCATCGCCTTGTCGCGGTTGCTGTGCTGCGAGCGCTCCGCCTGGCAGGCGACGACGATGCCCGTGGGCAGGTGGACGATGCGCACGGCGGAGTCGGTCTTGTTCACGTGCTGTCCGCCCGCCCCGCCGGAACGGTAGGTGTCGACGCGCAGATCCTTCTCGTTGATCTCGACCTCGATATCCTCGTCCAGTTCGGCCACGACGTCGCACGCGGCGAACGACGTGTGCCGGCGCTTGTTGGAGTCGAACGGGCTGATGCGCACCAGCCGGTGCACGCCGCGCTCGCCCTTGAGGTAGCCGTAGGCGAAGGGGCCGGTCACCTGCACGAACGCGCTCTTCACGCCCGCTTCCTCGCCGGGCTGCAGGTCGAGCACGTTCACCTGGAAGCCGTGGCGTTCGCAGTAGCGGGCGTACATCCGCAGGAGCATGTCCGCCCAGTCGCACGACTCCGTCCCGCCGGCGCCGGCGTGCAGGCCGATGAAGGCGTTGTGCGAGTCGAGCCGGCCGCCCAGCAGCGCGCGGATCTCCAGGTCGTCGCACAGCCGTTCGACCGCGTCGACCTGCTGCCGCGCCTCGCCCAGCGCGGCGTCGCGGTCCGGGGCCTTCTCCTCGGAGACGGCGAGTTCGAGATAGACCTCCGCATCCGACATGCGGCGCGCGGCCTCGTCGTAGGGACCCAGCAGCCCGCGCAAGCCGTTGGTTTGGGCGATCGTCTCGCGGGCGGCGTTCGGGTCGTTCCAGAAGTCCGGCCGGGAGGCCTTCGACTCCAGCTCGCTCAGCGAGCGGCGGCGATTCTCGACGTCAAAGATACCCCCGCGTCTCTTCCATGCGGGACTGCAGCTTCAACCAGCGGGCCTTGACTTCTTCGATGGTCGCCATGTTCGTGTCTCCGCATCTACTATAGCCGATGCGGGGCGGTCGTCCAGCCTGCGCGACCGACCCGTCCCGCCCCGCCCGGAACCGGAGAACCTTCCCACGCGACCCGTTCGAGGGCCATCAACGGCCACCAAGCCACCCACCAAGGGACAGTGAAATAGTGTCAGAATCCAAGTCAGGTTGGCGCGGGAGAGGAAGCAAAGCTTGGCCGGGGCGATTCCTGCCCCCAACGTCATCTGGCAGCGAGGGCGATCGCTGTGGGCGACTCCTCAACCGCCGCGGGCGGGGGCGAGGAAGAGGGATTGGCCGAGGATTGGACAATTCATTACGGGGCAACGGATTCGGCGGCGGTTGGTTTGCGTCGCAGATTGTCTGTCCCCAGTTCCCGTCCTCATGAAGGCCCTCCCAGTAAGATGCCCCAAGGCATCCCTATCACACCCGGCATTTCGGCGCTACTTCTTCTGTAAAGATTGTCTGCCCTGCCTGTGGAACTGAGTATCGAAGGCGGCGAGATGGCCCTCATAGCTATATCTCTGGGCGACACCGGCCGTGTCAAACCGCAGTTTGATTTCCAGATCGTAGTTGAAATCTGTCGTCTTTCGCTCTTCCTCATAGGGGTTCAACAGCGCACCGCTTCCCGTGCCTGTTGCCCTTGTCGTACTTCCCGTCCGGTGGAACTTGTATATCCAGATCTCGCCATCATTGACTGTGACTTTCTCCGCTGGCGATGCCAGCTCCATGATGAGATCGTCTTTGTTGCGTCCCATGTAGGACTGAAGTCCTGCCACCAGTTCCTCTTCCTTCTGTTCAAAATAGGTTTGGGTCGGCAGTGTGACACAGCCTTGCAGGAGAGAAGAAAGCAACAGAAGGGCGACAAATACGGCAGGCATCCCATCGCGACTAAATGCAGATGTGTCTTCCCCTATGCGACCACCAGCCATGTTTCCGCATACACGATTCATATTTGTCCTCCGTCTAGTGTTTGTCGAACGGCGAGTTGAGCGCTTTTCGGCTGGGCTGGCAAGCTTTGCTTGCCAAGGCCAGCCGAAAAGGCGCTCGAACGATTTGTTCGGGAGCGCGCGAATCAGCGCGCGGTCCGAACAAATCGGGCGAGTGCGTACGCGCAACTCGCCGTTCGGGGCGCGCGCAGCGCGCCCCGAACGACGAGGGTGAGGCGCGGCGCTATCGCGACGTCGCCTCGACCTGCATGTTCGGCTCTCAACTCGCGCTCGGCCTCCCGGATTGCCACGCCTGGCTCGGGTCATCGCATTGTACCTCTTGCAGGCGTCAGAATGCCGATCCGCCAAGGGAACTGGCCGTAATCTCTGCCGGTCTTGTCCCGCTCCAAGATGCCTTGGAATACAAACCGCAGCTTGCCCGGGTCAATCGTCATCGTCTGATCGACCCCATCGCGAATGAGTTCTCCGTGGCTGACATTGTCAGTCCAGGGCTCAACCCCCTTGGCGGGGCGGATATTCTTCCAGCCGGCAAACGGCTTCTCCGCGGTGTCGGCCAGAGGCGTCCAGACACCGTCCAGACGGTCGGCGAGGTACGCCTTGCAGTACCGGCGGCCGTTCTCCTCGACGATCGTCAGGTACTTCTCCCCGCCTTTCAGCCTGTAGGTATGGCTCGCCTCGAATATCGCCGCGCGCAGAGCAACCTCGCAATGGTCAAAGCCCTTGGGGAATTCTTCCAGCTTCGTCCACATCCGCCAGAGCTTGCCGTTGAGGCTCGTGAAAAACAGGTAGGCGCGCTGGTCGTCGCAGATGATCCAGTAGTCCAAGCCGCCCTCAACTCGTGGATCTTCGGCACCGCCGTCCAGGACCGGTTGCGCCTGCGTCCATGACAGCGGGTCGGCAATGGTGGACGTCGTGGAGTAGGCAACCCACATCTTCTTCGCGACGGGGACTCCCATCTGGTAGATGAGATACCACTTCTTGTGCGGCACGAAGTAGAAGACCTGCGGAGCACCGTAGTAGCGGCTGTTACTGAGCCTCGGGATCGTGCGTGGTGCCTTATTGGCATCATCCCACCTCTCAAAGGCGCAGTACTCGATGGCTGTTCTTTGGGGAAGCTTGACGGTCATGAACACATGCCACCGCCCCTCGTGGAAAACGAACGTCGGGTCCTTCTGCGCCACGCTCAGCTCCGAGTCACGCCTCTCCGGAGTGATCAGCGCGACGGTGTACTCCCACGCCGTCGGCACCGTGAGCGCGTCCTGACTCGGCCCCGGAGCCTCCGACAGAGAGGGTTCCGCTCCTGACGTATAGGCCATCATCACTGTGACTAGAACCGCCGGCATCGCCTTCATATCCGCCCGTTCCAACCTATTCTGTCCGAACGGCGAGTTGAGCGCTTTTCGGCTGGGCTGGCAAGCTTTGCTTGCCAAGGCCAGTCGAAAAGGCGCTCGAACGATTTGTTCGGGAGCGCGCGAATCAGCGCGCGGTCCGAACAAATCGGGCGAGTGCGTACGCGCAACTCGCCGTTCGGGGCGCGCGCAGCGCGCCCCGAACGTCAGCGTTCAGGCTGAGGCGACCCCGGGTCGCCGATAGCCTGAAACGCCTGGTTGTGCATTCATTTGTCTTTGGTCGTCTGCTTCTCGACAAACATGTCGGACTCCATCTTTGGAGTTTCATCCAGCCCGGTCAGTTTCAGAACAAGACGCAGGTCGAGGGAAGATTCCATCTGGGCAACGTGGAGAGTCGCGCGAAGCAAGAGCGTGGCATCCATGTCTTGAACTCGAATGAGTTCCTTATCCTCGTTCTGGATTCCGCCGACTCGACAGCCAGGGGGTGAAAGGAGTTCTATTCGGGCGATCACAACGTCGGGATGTTGTCTTCTGAGGATGCCGGTGAGGTGGTCGGAAAGCATCGTCCGGTAGTCGTCGAAAACGCCAAATGTCTTGAGGAGACCGCCAAGACCAGCGTCGTGATCGAAGCCGATCAACTCTGCCTGTGGGTATTCGGTATTCATTCTTCTTTGCACAACGTTCACTCCTCAGGTGTTCCGGAAGCCGCGCCTTCGGCGCGGGTTACGGAATCACCTGCAGGAGTCTGTTGGCTCTCCATTTCGATCAGTTTCTTGCATCGCTCCATCTGCCCCTGGACTTTTCTCTCGCTGTAGATGCATCCACATACCCAGACGGGATTCTGTTTTCGGGCTGCTTGCGCCCTCGTGTAGTCTGCGAGAGCGACCTCATAGCGGTGGAGCATGAAATATAGATCGGCACGTTCAACGAAGGCAGCAAAATCGTCTGGCCGAGCCGCGAGTCGCTCGTCGAGCACTCGAAAGGACTGCCTGAACGTCTGCTCGACGGCTAACTCAACAATGTTGTCCACGTCCGAGTCACTGCGAGCACGCGCCAGCAGTCTGGATGACACGACTAGGCAATGCTTCTCGAATCCAAAGCGATTGGCGATAAGGAATTGCAGTCGCAATCCGGTTTGAGAGGACAGGAATACCCCGGCTGACAGGACCAACAGCACGCCCACTGCCAGTGGTATCTTGTGTCTTGGTTTCATCAATTGAGCCAACGGTCACCTTCACCGGACGTGAACCCGCCAGGGTTCACGGTACGGTGCGAGGTGTGGTTCGGTCCTTCTTCCATTCTTTCTTCCACACATCGTGTAGGTGCAGGGTCACTGTGCCGTCTTTCTTGACACCAAGCCAAAGACCACGCATGCCATCAAGTTGAGGCAACACGGTGCATAGAACCGCCTCCGCTTCCGACCATGAGGAAGTGGGCACGAAGTCGAAATAAAGATTCACGAACCCGAGGTCCGATTGCGGAGCAAGGTCTGCAAGGATTCGCCTTGCGGAATCCCTGGGGGAGTCTGCCGTTGCCCAGGGTTTGCCGTTCTTGCCGATGCTGTTGCCTTTGACTCGGAACTCAACGTCTGTCTTGCCAAACCAAGGCAGGCGGCGACCGCCGTACAGAGGTGCACCAACGATGAAGATGCCCTGCGATGTCCAGATTTCGATTCGTTCGTCTTCAGTAAATCCGGCTGTCAGCAGGGCGACTCGGCTGAGCGGGGCGTCGGGATGGATCTGCCAGCGAGACACCGATTGGTTGGTGGCTACCCCGATGAAGGGATAACCCTCGGCACCAATCAGAAGGTCACGTGTTGGGGTGAAACTGTTGACCCTCTGCCACCCGTCGAGATCTTTGATCACAACGCTGGCCCGAGGATGAGCACATCCCGAAAGCGCCGCGGCGATCGCTATGGCAATGATCTTCTTCATCTCGTGACCGAACGCTCACCTTGAGGGTTTCGGCAACCCGTCCGCGGGTTGACGAATACCCTCCGAGGTGTTGTTCGGCAAGGATTTCATCGACACTCAGTTGTTTCAACCGCCGCCTGTGAGCCAGCGATTTCCTGACTCTGTCCCAGTCCAAAAGAGAGCCACGCCAATGGTGATCACCAAAGCCCCTGCGGCGATGTATGCCCAGCGGGGGATCAGAGTATCCCCAAAGCGAGCTGATCGCCACACGTCTCCCGTCAGGCCCTTCCCAATCAACACCAGACCGAGGATGGCTGAGGCGATCCCGGCTGCTGGTCCTCGGCCAGTAAGCATGGCTATGATATTCGTCATCTTCTGCTGCCGAACGGCGAGTTGAGCGCTTTTCGGCTGGGCTGGCAAGCTTGGCTTGCCAAGGCCAGCCGAAAAGGCGCTCGAACGATTTGTTCGGGAGCGCGCGAATCAGCGCGCGGTCCGAACAAATCGGGCGAGTGCGTACGCGCAACTCGCCGTTCGGGGCGCGCGCAGCGCGCCCCGAACGTTACCCATGAGGCTCGAGGGTGAGCCGACAGGCGAACCCGAGTAGCCTCAATGGGCTGGTTGGGCCTCATGGTTGTTTGCCGATTGGGGCATCCAAGTCTGTGATCACAAGGTCGGGATATGCCGGTGTGTAGAAGTAGTATGTGAAGAACTCGACCGGTTTTCCATCCACCAATTTGGGCGTGTTGCGCTTGCTCGCGAACTTCTTCTGAGCATTCGTCACGTATGTTTCCGGGACTTGGACATCCACTGCAGCGGTGCTGCCGGATGCGGGATCAATCACCTTGGAGACGCGGAACTGGAGAACATTGGTCTCGGCGTTAAGCGTGACGCCGAAGATCACCGAGTAGACTCGGAAAGCGGGATTTTGCTGCGTGCGTTCCCGCACAGTCTCGGAGGGTGAAGATGCAGTTGAGCAGAGAACGATGGCTGCAGCGGCCACGATGAGATGACGGATTTTCATATTCCTCCTGTTTGGCCCAACATTTATTAAGCGACCGGTCGCGAAACGGGGTGAACGGCTCGATTCGGGCCCTGCGGAGGGCTCGTCGATGCACTGCCGTCCCTGGTCACGGCGCTCATCCCGCCATCCTTTCGGTGGCATCCTGGCATGGAGAGGGCGCGCCGATCAAGCACGATTCTCGGCGCATCGCTGTCGGTAAGCGACTGGCATCGCGTTGATTCGGGGAGAATCCCGGGGCGGGCGAGCAGGAGAGGTCGAGCGGCGTCATCGTTTTGCGCCGCGACGGGCCAGGGCCGGCCTTACGAATGGGCCGCTAATGTTAGGCGACCAGTCGCATAATGTTGGGACATCTTCGCGTTGACACCTCTTCTCTGTCCCCGGTCCTCCCCCCCTCCGCTGAAACCGCGTTGATGGCCGGCGCTGCGCCGGACAGCAACGCGGGTGTACCCGCGCCCCGATGCCCGGGCGCGCAGCGCCCGGGCATCCGGGGGGATGTCCGAACGTCGCACCCTTGCCAGCCTCGCGGTTCGTCGCGCATACTGGCGACATCCGGCGCGGGGCCGGCGACCAACGAACGGGAGCGAACAATGCAGTGCCGCGCGATGGGTAAATCGGGTTTCAAGGTCTCCATCCTGGGCTTCGGGTGCATGCGCCTGCCCACGCTGGGCGCGCACGACAAGATCGACGAGGAGAAGGCGATCCCGATGGTCCGCTCCGCCATCGACCGCGGCGTCAACTACCTCGACACGGCCTACCCGTACCACGGCGGCAACAGCGAGCGCGTCGTCGGGAAGATCGTCAAGGACGGCTACCGCGCGCGCGTCGCCGTCGCCACGAAGATGCCCTGCTGGAAGATCGCGGCGCACGAGGACTTCGACCGTATCTTCGAGGAACAGCGCGAGCGGCTCGGGATCGAGGCGATCGACTTCTACCTCCTCCACGGCCTCAGCGCCGAGGGCTGGAAGAACATGAAGGCGCACGGCGCCATCCGCTGGCTCGAGCGCCGCGCCGCCGCCGGCCATATCCGCCACTTCGGCTTCTCCTTCCACGACCGGCTGCCCGCGCTCAAGCAGATCATCGACGACTACGGCGGCTGGACGTTCTGCCAGCTCCAGTACAACTACCTCAACGAGCACGTCCAGGCCGGACGCGAGGGCGTCGAGTACGCCGCCGCCAAAGGCCTCGCCGTCATCGTCATGGAGCCGCTCCTCGGCGGCCTGCTCGGCGCGCCGCCCGAGCCCGTGAAGGCGATCTTCGACGCCGCGCCCGGGCGCCCCTCCCCCGCGTCCGTCGCCCTGCGCTGGCTCTGGGACCAGCCCGCCGTCACCACCGTCCTCAGCGGCATGGGCGCGATGGCACAGGTCGATGAGAACATCGCCGCGGCCGACACCGCGACCGCCGGGTGCCTGACCGACGCCGAGCGCGACCTCGTCGGGCGCGTCCTCGCCTGGTACAAGGCGCGCAACCCCGTCCCCTGCACCACCTGCGGCTATTGCCGCCCCTGCCCCCAGGGCGTGGCGATCCCCGAGAACTTCATGCTCTACAACGACATGAATTCCATCCAACGGCAGGAGAACATGTTCCGCAGCCTCTACGCCGCCCTGCCGCTCGAGGAGCGCGCGGAGTCCTGCACCGCCTGCCGCGAGTGCGAGGAACGCTGTCCGCAGGAGATCAAGATCAGCGAGTGGATGCCCAGGGTCCACGAAGCCCTGCGCCGCCAGCCGGCGAAGACGTGACCACGCCCCGCGGCGCGAGGCGACGGAGAGGATTGTCCAACCCTTGGACAATCCGGGTGGCAGTTCGTCGACGCCTCGATCGCGGCGTCCGGCTCGACGCGCCGATCCGAGCCCGATAGACAAATCCCGCGCCGCGGGGCGTCTTATCGTCGGAAGGACCGGGCGTGAAGGATGCGCGCGTGGACGACGAGACCGAGAGTGAGGCGATCCGGGCCGCGCTGGGCGGGGACGCCCCGGCGGGGATCGAGGTCGTCTGGCGTCGCTACGCGCATCCGCTGTTCATGTTCCTGCTCGGACGCCTCCGCCGCCGCGCCGATGCGGAGGACGCCCTGCAGGAGGTCTTCGTGAAGATCGCCCGCAAGCGTCGGGCCATCGCCGCCGCCCGGAACCTCGACGGCTACGTCTACGCCATCGCGCGCCACGAGGCCGCCACGCTCGTGCGCCGGCGCGTGCGGCGGGAGGCGGTCGCCGCCGCGGCCGCGCGCGAGCGGCTCGATGCGTCCGACGCCCCGCCGGCGGGCGAGGCCGACGAGGTCCGCGCCGCGCTCGCCGCCCTGCCCGCCGCCCAGCGCGACGTGGTGATGCTGAAGCTATACGGCGACATGACCTTCGACGCCATCGCGCGCGCGCTGCGGATCCCGGCCAACACGGCGGCCAGCCGCTACCGCTACGCCATCGCGCGCCTGCGCACCACCCTTCTGGGAGACCGGCCATGATCCGCGACGCCGATGCCGGCCGACTTGTCGAGGCGCGTCTCCGCGCGGCGGCCCCGCCGCGGCCCGACCCCGCGCTCGAAGCGCGCGTGCTGCGGGCGGCTCGGGCGGCGTGGCGGGATACCGACCGCGAAGCGCCGGCGGGGCTCGTCTGGCTCTGGCCCGTCGCCGCGGCCGCCGCCGTGCTGCTGGCGGTCGGCGCGGCGCAGTCGTCCGACCGTCTCCTCGCGCGACGCGCCCCCGTCGACCCAGGCGCGGCGCGCGCCGCCGGCGCCGGGGCGGTGTGGGCGGCGCACGAGGCCGGCGCGCCGTGGCGCGCCTTCGCCCGCGCGGCCGCCGCGCGGCGGCCGCCGATGTGGTGTTCACTGAGAGACGCAGGCGCGTTTCTGGGAGAAGACGGATGAAGGAGACCCGGCCATGAAGAAAGGAACCCGACGCATGCTGCAGATCGCTTCGCCGCTGGTGGCCATCCCCGCGCTGGCCTACGCCCTGTTCACCGCGACCTCCGGCCGTGACCTCGAGAGGGCCTATGCCGAACTCGAGGCGGCGGGCCGGCCGATGCGGGCCGAGGAGATCGTGCCCGCGCCGGTCGCCGATGCCGACAACGCCGCCTTGTTGTACGAAAGCGCCGCGCTGCTGTTGAAAGCCGTTCCCGTGCAGCCGGTCGACGGACGCAAGAACCTGCTCAACCTCGCGCGGCGGGCGATCGCGGGCCCGGCCGACGCCGCGGTCGAGGCCGAACTGCGCGACCTGCTCGCGACCCCCGAGGTCGAGCGCGCCATCGGGACGATCGAGGAAGGCTCTCGGAAGTCCCGGTGCGTCTACGCGATCGACTACTCACAGGGCGCGGGGATCCTGCTGCCCCACGTGACGGACCTGCGCCTCCTGACCGACGTCGTGTGCGCCCGCGCGCGGTTCGCGGCGGAGGCGGGCCGGGCGGAAGCGGCACTGGACGATCTCGATACGGCGCTGCGGGTGAGCGACGCCCTCCGCGAGGAGCCGATCCTGATCAGCCAGCTCATCCGCGTCGCGCAGTTCCACACTGCGTTCGAGACGCTCCAGCGCGTCGCGGCGGTTGCGCCGGTCGACGGCGAATGCGCCGCGCGCCTCGACGACCGGCTGCGCCCGTTCGAGAATCCCGCGCCGCTGGTGCGCGCGATGGACGGCGAACGGCTGTTGCTGGGGGAATGGGCGTTCCGGGTGGCGTCGGGCGAACTCGCTGTGGCGCTCGGACCGGACGGTTCGTCGCGCTGGCTACGGAGCCTCGCGCGGATCCGTCCGCTCCGCCAGGCCGACCACGCCGCCTACCTGCGCGCCATGGGCGGCTACGCCTCGCTGGCGGCAGCGCCCTATTCGGCCGACGAGGGGCGCCGGTTCAACGAGATGGTCGCGGGCATGCCGCGATGGGCGAGCCTGACGCCCATGCTGACGCCCGCGCTGGGAAATGTGAAGGCCAGTTCCACCCGCTGCCGCGCGGAGGCCGCGGTCGCCCGAGCCGGCCTGGCGGCGCTGTCGCACCGCCGCGAGCGCGGCGCGTGGCCGGCGGAGCTGCCGCCGGACGGCGACGCGTCGTTTGCCGATCCCTTCACCGGCGCGCCTTTGCGCTACCGCGTCGAGGGCGACCGGGCGATCGTGTACAGCGTCGGGCCCGACCAGGCCGACGACGGCGGCGACGACTCGGCAATGAAGCCGAACGACCGCAAGGACGTCGTCTGGCGCCTCGCCCCGCCGCGCGATGTGAAGTAGCCAACGCCAAACGTCCGGCGCCCTCGGGGCCTTCGCTGCGCTTCCGCCTTCAGCCTTCCGCCCCGGGCGCATCGGCGAGTTGTTGCCGTCGAGGTCGGTTCGTGCGCGACATGGGCTGTGCCCGCCGGCTCGCTCGGAGAGCTCGCCCTACCTGTGCCATGGGGGCGATAGGTAGGGCGCGTTCTCCGAACGCGCCGCAGGGGTCAGGCGGTGGTCAACGGCTCGCTCGGAGAGCTCGCCCTACCT
>Ga0233425_10007644_pt1 | contig 15006 bp, 14 predicted proteins | sample Watercolumn_Towu_2_FD_181712 | JGI IMG/M metagenome (GOLD analysis project Ga0233425, IMG submission 181712) | Freshwater microbial communities from Lake Towuti, South Sulawesi, Indonesia - Watercolumn_Towuti2014_140_MG | ecosystem: Environmental > Aquatic > Freshwater > Lake | place...
CGCCAGGGCTAGTCCGTCGCGACCCGCGGCGGCGAATCAAAGAGCAGAAAGCAAGGAGTGACGTTCAAAGACGTTTCCGTTTCTGCTGCTTGCTCTTTGCTGGTTGCCCTTTTCCGCTCTCACCGAACGCAGACTACTTTGGCGACCGCAGTCCGGCTTCCGGTTCGGACCGCCAGCAGATAAACCCCGGCCGGCAGTCCTGAGACCGGCGCCTGCAACACCAGGTTTCCCGGCCCGCATCTTCCGAAAGCTCGATGTCGCACCAGTCTGCCATCAAGGGCAAAGAAATCCAGTTCCACCCGGTCTGCCCCCGCAAGGTGGAGCTTGATCGCCAGTTCTCCGCACGCAACTGAGGCGGACCGCAGGTGTGGTTCCGGCTGCGGCTTCGACTCCGCCAGCCCGACGAATTGCGCCGCGTCGTACCAGAGATTGACCGGCCCGGGCTGGGAATAGAATGCCAAGGCCTGGTTCAGGGTGTCGTTGCTCACGCCGTAGCTGGTCACCACCGGGGCCGTGGCGATGGTGACAACCGAGTCGCTGAGAGTGAGCGGGCTTGACCAGCTCGACGGGTTGACGCCCTCGCCGGAGCGGTACTGTACGCGGTAATCACCGCCGGCGTCAGAGAGATAGACCGCGCGGACCCGGCGCGAGCCGTATCCGGCGCAGTCCAGGCTTGAGAAGAACTCATTGCCGCTGCCTCCGGCCAGCACCCGGTCCAGCACCCAGAGCGCGCCGCCATTGGCGCTGTAGGCGTAGCGAACGTCCCAGCTTGACCGGTGCGTATCGTAGCTGACCCAGACCCGCTCGCCCGTGCCGGAGTCGTGGGTCGCGGCGACACAGGGGAACATGTCGTTATTGTCCAGTGAATCGCTGGTGAGCATTACCAGCGTCCAGTTCTGGCCCTGGTCGGTGGAGAAGGCGGCGGCGATGTCCGCGGCAGCGAGACTGCGGGCGGCCAGGTACAGGTGGTCCGTTGCGCCGTGGTCGGCCGCCGGGGTCTCGAACCCGGTCAGGACGTCGAGCGGCGCAGTCCAGGTTTCGCCCAGGTCGCTCGAGCGCGCCATACGAATCATCGGCGCGCGGTCAGCGCCGGTCCGGCCGAGCTCATCCTGCCAGAAAGCATAGACCAGCGGCAGCGAATCGAAACTCCGCGTCAGCGCCAGCCAGGTAATCGTATCCCGGGACGGCGTGACCGGATACAGGGGCGATACGCCGCTGCCGTCGAGCGCAATCCGGATGCCGGCGACATCGCCGTTGTTCGCTACGTACCGGTCCAACCACAGAGCAACTACCCAGCCCGGATTCCGGCCGCACACGCGTAGCGCCAGATTGGAGTAAACATGGTCGGGCTCACCTGCGGACCAGAACTGCTCCCAGGTCTCACCCTGGTCGGTAGTGCGCAGGATGCGTACCGAATCGCCGGCCGGATTGCTGGCGACGAAACCGACAAAGGCCGTATCCGGTCCGCTGGTCCGGTCCGCCGCAATGCCGTACTGGCCGACCGTGCCGGCATACAACTGCCGGTCAATCCCCCAATCCAGTTGCGCATACGCGCCGGCCGCCAGCAGCAGAAACAGCGCCAGCCCTTCCCGGGTTCGTCGAGGCCGCATAACTGCCTTCAGGCTAGGCCGATTTGCCCTGTTTGTCAAGTGAGGTGACTCCCCTTCGCCTGGAAGGGGTGTCACCTCTGCTCTTCATTTCATTCCCGCCTGGTTGTTGACTTTGCGCGGCGCGGCGCTAAGTTTAGTCATGAACAAGTGCATTGGATTGCTGGTTGTCGCGGCGGGCGTGCTGGCCGCCGCGGGCACGGGTTTTCTGAATGTGCAGGCCGACCGCGCCGGGCTCGTGGTCTATCTGGACCGCGACAGCATCGGCGTCACGCCGCTCGTGAATTACCCGGTGGAACCCGGCGAGTACTGGGTGAGCATCTTCAGCCCGGACTCAACCGAAAGCCATTACTACGTTCTTCAGTCCGGGAGCCTGGGCGAGCGCCTGGGGACGCTCTGGCAACTGGCGCGGGTGAACAAGGGCACGACTCGAGTGGCGATTCAATCCGGCGCGAGCCGCGACGTCTTCTTCAGCCGGCAGCAGATTGAGAGCGCACCGGCCCGGGCGAAATGGCTGACCGCCGGCTGCATCGGCGTCCCGTTCCTGCTCGGCGGACTGCTCGGGGCGCTCATCGCGGTTCTCGCGCGTTAAGGCGACACCCCCTCGCCGCGAAGGGGTATCACCATACGTGAGAGTATGTGAGACAGCACGCCGGAGGGGGGTAGCCGGCGTGCTGCTTTTGCGGAGAGGAGGCAAGATGCCTGATGCGAGTCAGGCGCGGATGCGTAAGAATTACTTCTCGAGTTTCTTCAGGTCCTTCCGGAGTTTCTCGATTTCCCGTTCGAGCGATGCAATCTCGTCGCGCAGCGCACGGATTTCATCGAGGTAGTCGTCGAACAGCCCCTCGATACTGGGGCGTAGCTGTTCAAACCGGGCGCCGGCGATTTGCGGGACATCACGGAGCGAGAACTCCACCTGGCGGTCCCGGGTACCGAGTTTGACCTCAACCGCTTCGGTCTTGCCCTGACGCAGGCACTCGACCCGAACCGATTTGTCCGGGTGCGCGCCGATATAGTGACTCAGGTCCTCGGGCGTGTAGATCTCCTGAGAGTCTACCCGCAGGATGATGTCCCCGGTGCGCAGCCCGGCTTTTGCGGCCGGCGAATTGTCCACGACCTCGGTGACCAGGATGCCCCGGGTCACACCCAGCGCGGCTTGCATCGGTTCGCTCAAGCCCTGGCTATAGATGCCGAGCCAGCCTGATGGTTCAGCCCGGGTCATGCCGGCCAGCGCGACCAGGGCAAGCGCGAGAACAATACTCTTAGGTCTCATGCGGATTCCTCCTTGTCTTCACGGGGCGGCACTCACGCGAATCGGGCCGCCACTGGTTTCCAGATCAAACGACGCCTGTCCGGCGCCAAGCGTGCAGACCAGCGATTCGCCGTCGCTGCCCCGACTGGCGGTCGCGCCGGGTAGACCGCAGTTCACCTGTCCCTGATTGGCGCGCGCCGCAATCTGCGCTGACGGCTCGGCCGGCAGGTTAAGTTCGATGCCGCCATTGCGGTTGCGGATTGTCACCGTATCCGGTGCGCGCACGGACTGCTCAAACACGACGCGGGCCAGGTTGCAGTTGACGCTGAACCGACCCTGGCAGGACGCGATGCTGATGTCGCCCAGTTTGCTGTCGAGCCGGAAGGCTCCCCGGCACGCGGTGACCCGGATTGGGCCGTTCTCACTGGTGATCTGCACGCTGCCCTGCAGGTTCCGGGCGCTGACATTGCCGAACCGGTTGTCAACTACGCTGCTCTCCACAATGCCGGTCAGGTTAACGTCGCCGACGATACTGCTGACTTCGGCCGAGCGGCAGTTGTGGATACCGGTGCTGCCGAAGCGGTTGCGCACCAGAACCGCGCCGCGCATGTCATCCACCGCGACATCACCGTAGGTGTTCTCGACCTGCAGCACGACCCGGGCCGGCAGCCGGAGGTTGAAGTTGCTTGAGTATTCAGTGGCGGCGCTGGTTTCCGGACAGCTGACTTTGACTCTCAGCCGGCGGCCCTGGCGTTCAGCGACCAGGGTCATGCGCTGGACAAAATCCCGGGCGTCATTCCGGGTTTCTCCGCCCGCCGTCAGTTCGACTTTGATTTGCGCATCGCCGCTGCCGGCGCCCAGACAAGCGACGTTACCGAATCGGTTGTACAGAATCACGGTATCATCTGCGCCCAGTTCTACGCGCTTCTCAATCGCAGTCCTCTCCTGGAACTTCGGCGCCGGACGCACGGTCGGACCGGGCTGAGCGAGGGCCGAAACCGAGAGGCCCAGCACGAGGAGCATGGCGAAAACGCAGAATCGCTGCGCTTGCAGAATCACTGCGCTTGCAGAAGGCGCTTTCTGCGTCCTTTCTGCGTCCTTTCTGCGTCTTCTCTGCGATCTCTGCATCACCTTGCGCCCAACACATAGCGCTGGCGGAGCTCCATGCCTTTCTGGTAGGTTACACGATAAGCGACCTGTACCTGGACATTGCCCGGGTTCTCCTGCAGGGCCGCTTCAATTTCCTCAAGCGCCTGCTGGATGCTGCGCATACTCGCGAGCACTTCGGAACTGGCCGCGGGCAGCGGCTGCGCGACGGGCACCGGCTGCACCGCCGTGGCGCTCATCATCGGCGAGGACGCAACCGGGACAATCTCCGGCTCGGCGCGGACCACCGACGAGCGCATTTCCGAACCGGGCATGCGGCGGGGAACCGGCTGACGGCTCACGGCTGACGGCTCACGGCTATCGGCCAGCGGTTCACGGAAAGTCGGTTCAGCGGACGGCACCGCCGGCCGGCCAGTGTCAGTTGCCGGCGCGCGGGCATAGACTTCGGTCTTCACGTCGGCCGGCTGCTTCCCGGGGAACAGGACCAGCAGCAGGGCCGCGGTTGCCAGCGCCGGGACCAGCACCCAGCCGATTTTCCGGGGGGCGAACCAGGGCCGGGGCGGCGCGTTCCGAGCCTGGTTGCGGATGGTCCAGTACAGGCGGTCGGGCGGTTCAAGCAGCGGCAGCGCCGCGCTTTGCTGGACAATTAGCCGCAGCTCCTCGAACTCCTGCCGACACGCGGAACAGTTCGCGAGATGCCGATGCACTTCTTCGGTCGTCTGCGGGTCGAGTTCGCGGTCAATCAGTCCGGAGAGGTGTTCTTCAATACGTTCACATGTCATCTAAGTCCTTCCATATACGGCGCCAGTTTCTTACGCATCATCAGCCGGGCCTTGTGCAACTGCGACTTGCACGCGCCCTCGGTGATGTGCAGGTGTTTTGCGACCTCATAATGCTTCAGGCCCTGGATGTCGTGCAGCACGAATACGGTTCGATAACCCGGGGGGAGACTGGGGAGCAGGCCTTCAATCAGCTTCATCACGTTCGACTGCTTGGCCACCGCGCCCATCGCCTCATCCAGCGGCGCGGTCGGCTGGCGCTTCCGCTTGCGAAGAATGTCGAGGCAGCGGTTGATGGTGATGCGATAGAGCCAGGTTGACAACTGGCTGCGGCCCTCGAATGTATCAAGTTTGCGCCAGGCCTTGATGAAGACGTCCTGGACTACATCTTCGGCGTCCGCGCCATTGCCCAGCATCCGGTAGGCGGTGCTGTAGATGCGCGCCTTGTTGCTTTCGTAAATCGTCGCGAATTCATCGGCTCCGGTCGCAACCGCGTCACGCGGCGGACTTTGCGGTTTGTCCGTCGCAAACGGTCGGGCGCCGATTACTGCCGTGTTCTCCAGATTCAACTCCTGGAACTTCGACGCCGCCGGTATTTCCAGAGTTGTCCGGTCGCTAACTGACATTGCCTCGCTGGTTTAGCATCTATCCGATTGATTTGACGAACATCATGCCCGGGAGTTGCCGGACAATGCCGCGGATTTCCATGTCCAGTAGCTGGCTCAGGAGAAAAGGCATTGGCTGTTTCGTCAGTTCGGCAAGTACGTCAATATATACCGGGTTCTCGGAAAGGTGCGCGAGCAGCGCGTGGTCAGACTCGGATAGCGCGACTTCCGGCTTCGGCTGGGCCCGGGCCTCGACGTTCAGCGCCTCGAGCAGGTCCTCGAGCACGGTCACCGGGCGCGCGCCGTCCTTGATGAGCTGGTTGGTGCCCAGGCTGGTCTCAGAGGTAATCGTGCCGGGCACGGCCAGGACGTCCCGCCCCTGGTCCGCGGCCCAGCGTACGGTATTGAGGACGCCGGACGAGTCCTTGCATTCCACGGCCAGCACCGCCCGGGACAGGCCGCTGATAACCCGGTTTCGGGCCGGGAAGTTGTAGGCCGCGGGTTCGGTGCCGAGGTTGAATTCACTGACCAGCGCGCCATTGGCCGCAATCTGGTCATAGAGCCGGCGGTTTTCCGGCGGGTAAAAGACGTCAATCCCGCACCCCAGCACAGCAATCGTCCGGCCGCCGCCGGCCATCGCGCCGATGTGCGCCGCGGTGTCAATGCCCCGAGCCAGGCCGCTGACCACGGTGACGCCCTGCTCGCCCAGTCCCCGGGCAAAGCGTTGCGCGACCATCATGCCGTACGGCGTGGCGCGCCGGGTGCCGATGATTGCCAGCGCCACCTCGTCCGATTTGCGGATTTCGCCGCGCAGGAACAGGACCGGCGGCGCGCGGTCAATCGTCCGCAGGTTCACCGGATAGTCCGGGTCAAGGAACGAGACAGTCCGGCATTCGAGTTCTTCGGCCCGGCGAATGCGCTGCTCGACTTCCGCGGTCCGGCGATAGCGGCCGATGCCGTGCGCCAGTTCCTGTGAGACGCTGTCCACCGCTCGCAGTTCTCGGTCGCCGGCCGCGAGAATCGCCTCGGGCGTCTGGAATCGAGCGAGCAGGGCGCGCATGCGCACCTGCGTCATCTTCGGGATGGAGCAGAGATCAATGAATGCTTCACGCATGGTGCACAGCGCCTGAGGCACAACGCCGGCGCGTGATACCCAAACTCTTACGCCTCGTGTCCTATGCCTTCCTGCTGGCGAGCGTCTTCTCCAGCAGGGCGACGAGCTCCGTAATACCGGCGCCGGTGAGTGCGGATACCGCAAGGAATGGCAGTTTCGTCCTGGGCTTTGCCGGGAGTCTCGCCAGCAGGTCGGTCTTGTTGTAGACCAGGATTGCCGGCTTGTCGAGAATCGCCGGGTTGTACTCGCGGATTTCCGCGGCCAGCGCGCGATACTGGCCCAGCGGTTTAGGCAGGCTCGCGTCAACCACAAAGACCAGCGCGCCGGTGCGTTCGATGTGGCGCAGGAAACGCAGGCCCAGCCCCTTGCCCTGAGCCGCACCTTCAATGATGCCCGGCAAATCGGCGACCGTGTAGCTGGTCTCGCTGCCGACCAGCGCGCCGAGGTTCGGGGACAGGGTCGTGAACGGGTAGTCGGCAATTCTGGGCTGCGCGCGCGTAATCCGGGCCAGCAGAGATGATTTGCCGGCATTGGGAAACCCGACCAGACCGACATCCGACATCATGCGCAGGACCAGTCTGAGCCTGCGCTGTTCGCCGGGCTCACCCTCCTCGCGTTTGCGCGGCGCGACGTTGGAATGGGTCTTGAATGCGGCATTGCCCCGGCCGCCGCGCCCGCCCCGGGCGACCATCAGCAGTTCGCCGTCCCGGGTGACCTCGCCCAGCCGAAGCTCGCCGTCCCAGGCTTCAGTGCCCAGCGGGACTTTGACTACGTGGTCTTCACCCATCCGCCCGGTCATGTCCTTGCCCTTGCCGTGGCCGCCGGGCCGGGCCACGTAGCGGTTGTGATACTCCAGGTCGGCCAGAGTCTGCAGCGCCCGACTGCCCTTCAGGAAGACTGAGCCCCCACCACCCCCGTCGCCGCCATCCGGTCCGCCGCGCGGCACATACTTCTCGCGCCGGAACGACGAGCACCCGTCGCCGCCGTTGCCGGCGACGACCGCGATAGTCACTTCGTCAACGAATTTCATGTTCTCAATGCGGATTGCGGAATGCAGATTGCGGAATTCCGAACTCGACATTCCGCATTCCGAATTGCGGTCAGTGGCATTTCGGGTTCTTCGCCTGCAACGCCGCCAGCGCTTCGGGCGGGACGAAGCAGGAGACCGGGCCGCCCAGCACGGCGATTTCCTTGACCATCGAGGAACTCAGGTAGAAGTACTTCTCCGACGGCAGCAGGAAGACGGTGTCAATGTCTGCGGCAATCTTCCGATTAGTGAGCACCATCTGGAATTCATAATCGAAGTCCAGCACTGCGCGCAGGCCGCGGACAATCGTCTGGGCCTTCACGCGGTGGGCAAAATCAACCAGCAAGTCGTCGAAGCTGGTTACTTCGGTGTTCGCAACGCGCGTCAGCACCTTTCGGGTCAGCTCGACCCGCTCCTCCATTGTGAACATCGGGTGCTTCTCCTCCCGCAACGCCACCGCGACAATCACCTTGTCGAACAGGCGGGATGCCCGCTGGATGATATCGAGGTGGCCGTAGGTTATCGGGTCAAAACTACCGGGATAGACCGCGACTTTCATGTAGTTCCTCCTGATTTCAGTGCGGACGGCGGAATGCAGATTGCGGAATTCCGAATTCGACATTCCGCATTCCGAATCGTCGATACTATCGTGTCACCGTACTTGTGCGCTCCGGTCAACTCAAGCTCCGCCGGGATAACGGGCTGGTCGCGTCGGCTGTGTTCGAGGACAACCACGCCGTCCGGTTTCAGCAGGCCGTAGCGGGCAATCAGCTTCAGGGTCTCGGTGTCCTGACCGCGCTGATACGGCGGGTCGGCCAGGATGATGTCGAACTGCTCGCCGGCAAGACGGGGCAGAACCCGGCTCACGTCGCCCGCGATGACGCGGGCGCGGCCGGCAAAGGGCAGAAGGTTCTCCTTCAGCCGGGACAGCGTCCGTCGGTCTCGTTCCACGAAGATCGCCGACGCCGCTCCGGCCGACAGGGCCTCGATACCCAGCGCGCCAGCGCCGCAGAACAAATCCGCGACCTGCGCACCGCTCAGGCGCGAACGCAGGATGTTAAAAATCGCCTGCTTGACGATATTCCGGGTCGGACGCCGGCCGGCACGCCTGCCGACAGGGCCGACACGGGGACAGCGCAGGCGCCGACCACGATTCACACCGCCCGCAACACGCATTGTGGCTAAGGATAGACGCAAAAGCCGGAAAGTCAACCGCCTAGAGAGATGTGACCTGGTGGTACAGTGACCCAGTGGCCGAGTGTCTTCTACCCGGCCACTCTTCCCCGGGCCACCAGACCACTAGACCGCCGGGCCACTTACGTCTATAATGGTGCGCTATGGAGAAGCGACTCACGACATTGATCCTGCTCACGATCGCGCTTGCCGCCGCGGACAACGGTTTCGATTTTGTGGTGCTGGGCGACCGCACCGGCAGTGCGCGCGAGGGAGTATTCGAAACCGCCCTGAGCGAGGTGAAGCTGCTCCGACCGTCGCTGCTGATGAACGTCGGGGACCTGGTTGAGGGCTACACCAAATCCCACGACACACTGATTCAGCAGTGGGACACCATTATGAGGCTCCTGCGGAACACTGGTGTCTACTACCGTCTCACGCCGGGCAACCACGACATTACCGACGCGATGAGCGAGAGCGTCTTCGTCCGCTATTTCGGCGGGCCGCATTCTTCGTTCAATTTCGGCGGCAGCCACTTCCTGATTATTGACAACAGCCGCTGGGACTCGCTGCCCGAAACCGAGCTGGCCTGGATTGACCGGGACCTGGCCTTGAATCGGCTGGCCCGCTGGACGTTCGTGTTCATGCACCGTTCGTACTGGGTCAAAGCTCTGCGCGAAGGGAAGGCGGACCGCCTGCATAATATCTTCCGGCAATACGGCGTGGACTACGTCTTCTCCGGGCACGACCACTACTACTGTTCGGCGGTCTGGGACAGTATCCACTATGTTCAGGTCGGACCGACCGGCAGCCGGTACAAAGTCTACGAAGACGAGGAACGAGGCGCGTTTCAGAACTACCTGCTGGTTCACTGCGGCGATAGCGCGGTCCGGCTGGAAGTGGTCCGGCCCGGCAGCCTGCTGGCGCAGGACTGCGTCACGCTCAAAGACATCGCCCTGCTCGATTCGATTGACCGGTCCGGACTGAATCTGTCCGACGTGGCGCTCAGCCCGGATGGTGCGCTCGATGATTCGGTAACCGCCGAGGTCAGGAACGTCTCAAATTCGGTTCTGAGCACGCGCTGCGAGTGGAACCTGGCGGCGTCCAACTGGCGCGTTGAGCCTGAAACCGTAGTGGTCGTGTGCAGTCCGGGTGTCGGGGGGCAGGGGTCAGGAGTCAGGAGTGTTTTCTCTGTGCAGCTTCCGGCCGGCGCCAGTCCTTATCCCTTGCCGTCGCTCAACCTCGACTATCCCTATGGCCCGGGCAAGCTGCATGAGATTGACCGACTCCTGCCGTTGCGCCGAAGCGCGGACTGCCCGAAAATCGCACTACCTCGACTGGACGGGGTCCTGAATGACAAAGCCTGGAAGAAGGTGAAGCCGATTCAGCAGTTCGGCGCCAAAGACGGCGGCGTCAGCCCGACCGAACCATTCGACGTGTTACTGGCTCACGACGACACAATGCTTTTCATTGCCGCACGCTGCGTTGAAACACAAATGTCCCGGCTCAAGACCGACGAGACAGTGCGCGACGGCAAAGTCGCTAACGACGACAACCTCAACTTTCTGCTCTGCCCGGATGTTGATTCCGTAATCCGCAATCCGCAATCCGCAGTGTACTATCAGCTCATCATCAGTCCGGCCGGAGTCATCTGGGACCGCAAGTGCTCGATGCAGAACGGCAAGAGCGTACGGGACAACGCCTGGAACGGCAACTGGCAGGTGGCCAACAGCCTGGACAAGAATCAGTGGATTCTGGAACTGGCGATTCCTCTTGCCGACTTCGGCGTTGCGCCGGAAAGCGGTCAGCGGTCAGCGGTCAACGGAGAGCGGTCGCTGGGTTTCAACATCGTCCGGTTCCAGTCCCGGAACCAGGCCGTCGGCGTCTATCAGGTTCCGTTCGTCCACGACCCGGCGACCCTCGCCCGCCTGCGCATGCAATAGCTCAAGCTGCAAGCCGCAAGCTGTCAGCCCATCGCCGGTCAATTTGCACTCTGCAATTTGATATCTGCATTTTGAAATCCCCTAACTTATTCGCCTTCCGTCCGCACCACCACCACGTCCCGTCCTCGTCTCGCACCATAGAAGAGTGTCCGGCCCTGTGAATCGAACCACAGCCGGCAGACCGCATCATACTCCACGCCTTCGCGGCCATTGAGTACGGCGCGATACTTACCGCCGGTTCGGGCCCGATACGCAAACCCGCCCGCACCCCAGACGAGCCACGAGACATTGTCATAGGCCTTCCCGGCGCGTTCCTGGACCACTACCGACCAGCCGGCGCCCCGCCGAGCCAAATAGCCGCATCTTCGGCTGTCCGGGCTGAACTCCGGCAGAACCACTTCATCCCAGGCCTTGCCCGGATAGCCGTCAGTCACACAAAACTGCTGTTTGCCCTGCGTCGCGGAAAACACCATGCGCCGCGCGTCCGGGCTGAAATTCACGAAAGCGATGTCGTCATAGCGCGCACGTAATGGATAGCCTTCTTTGACGATGAACCACTTCCCACGCGACTTCGCGGCATAGTACAGCCGATTCGTGCCCGGCGCATAGGCCGGCCACCCGACATCGTCGTACTTCGGCCCGGCTCGTTCGTTATCAACCACCCACGCCTTCTTGTCCTGCCCGACTATGTAGGCGAACACCGGTTCCTGCGTACCCGCGCTCCTGCGCACCTGCGCTCCGGCTTTGACCCAGCCCACGAAATCACAGTCATACTGCCTGCTTCGATTCCAGAAAACCGAATCCGGCGCAGGCGTCCTACCCCCCGGCGTCAGTGGTTTGCCCTGTGTTCTCTGTGTTCCCCCGGTGCTCTCTGTGGTGATCCGTTGTCTGACCACAAACCACTTCGCGGTCCAGTTATCCTTGTCGAAGTTCTCCCAGGCCGGGAACAAGATGGTCCGGCTGTCCGCCGCGAAACACGGCATGCCCACGCCGTCGTACGTGTTGCCGCCGAGGTAGCGACCATTTGACGACGCGGTTACGGTCCACTTGCCATTTCTTGCCCCGGCAAAGGCCAGTTCAGTGCCATCCGGGCTCATAACTATCGAACGCCAATTGATGCTTTCCCAGTTTGATGATTCGACACCGGCCAGCGATATGAAATCCCTGCCAGCTCGTCGACCGCCGAGCAGCAGCTTGGCGGCTTCCGTATACTGCAACAGAACAATGGAATCAGCCCGGGCTGCGACCTTGCCCTTGCACCACACTGCCCAGCCCCTGCCCTGCGCCGTGTCGCGCAGTCGCCCGCAATACGCGAAGTCCTTGCCGTTCGGCGCGACATCAAACAGGGCGATTGCGGCGCAGGCTGTGTCCGCGGCGCCGAGCCTGGTTTCGGTGACCGGAATCTGGGCAGCCGAGAGCAAGCCGCAGAACAGGCAGAGAGCGAGCAGGGAATTGCAGATTACAGACTGCAGACTACACAGGTTAAAGCTCTCCGTTTCAGTTTGAGCTTTGCACTTTGGCATTGGTACTTTGAACCCCTGCCTGCTACATACTGTCTAGTGTATACTGACTTTATGCTCCAGTTCGGCCACCAGCTGCCGCGCGGTTTCCGGTGTGCAGTAGCCGGCAAACGGCCGGTCGAGCATTGCGCCGACAACATACTGCTGACCTCCGGTCGCCGTCACGCCAATTCCGGCAATGACTACTTCGGCACCACCGGCGATGGTCGCGCTGTCCGGGACAACCGGCGGCGAGTCGGCAATCCGGGTCAGCAGCTCACGAGCGGCAACATCCGGGACTACCGATTCCCGGGCGGTCGGCGTCTTCCGGCGCCGCGCCCGATTCGCGATCAGGAACGGCCGGCTTTGGCGTCCATCCCGGGCAAGCGTCGAGACCGCCTGGACTACCTGCAGCAGCGTAGCCCGGGCTGCCGATGGCGTGTCGCCGAGCAGCCCGGCAGTCTCGTCCGGCAGGCCGATTCCGATAGCCCGACCGAAGCCCAGTGCGTCGGCGTCACGCTGCCATTCGCTACCCTCCGGCCAGCGGATTGCGGCCTCGACCGGGAAGGCCTGGGTTACCGCCCCGCAATCCCAGACTTCGGGCGGATACATACGCGCTCGAGCCGGGTCGGGAGCGGGATACCCGACCAGGGCCAGAATCTCGCCGGTAGCGCCGGCTATCACGACTGCCGAGCCGCGCGCGGCCCGGGTCGCGGCGACATAGTCCTGCAAAGTCGTGAAGAATTCTCTCTGCAAATCGGCGTCAATCGTCAGGCGCAGTCCTCCGTCGCTGCTCCATCCTGAGAGGGCCGAATCCATGCCCAGTTCCAGCCCGGCCCCGCCGTTGTGAGTTCCCCCTGGCCCCGTGAATCCGGTGACGCACGCCGTCGTTTCGCCCAGAGGATAGACGCGCGTCAGTTGGCCATTGGGTTCCGCACTCTGACTTCTGCCTTCTGACTTCCGCCGGTCTTCTGCCAGCACCTCTCCGTTCCGGTCCACAATCGTTCCGCGCCGGCCACAGCCTTCGCTCCGGCGCAGGATTTGTCGCCCGCGACCTTGAAACAGACCCAATAGTGAGACCAGCACGAGCACGAACAGGACCAAGCCGACTACCGCAATTCGCGACTTCACGTCCTTGACTATGCCAAACCGACAGGGAGAGTCAAGAGGAATCACACAACAGCTATCGGAGCGCCCCTCGGACTTAAAGAGCGCAGGGACGCGCCTTCGCGGCAAGGCGGTGCTGCTTCAAGTGATATGGGCGCCGCGAGCATAAGGCGGTGAGTCCCCACGCGACTCGCTCCGAGTCGTTATGTCACCGCAAGGTGATTATGTCATGGTCATCGCAAAGTGATTATGTCATGGTAGCGGTAGCTGGATCTTGTCGTCGGGGCATCGGCGATTGTGCCGGTTGGCCACCCGGTATATGTCCAGATGCGGCAGCATCTGGTTCCTGATTTCGCCAAACGTCTTGTAGTAGGTGTGGATTGTTTCGTCAAACCACTCCTGCACGGTTACTGTAGCGCCGTAGAGCACTTCACAACTACGCGGTGGGTGTAGTTGATAGGTTCGGCCGTTCAATCGAATCGTATTGTCACTGTGGACCTGGCGCGGTGATTCCTTGCAGAGCACCTGGCGCAGATCGAGACCGACCGGAGCCGGACGGAATGCGGAATTGGGGTCACGAGGAGCAACGGCGAAGCGTTTCCGGTAACGCGGTATGAATCGCTCATTAAGGTACTTGTTGGCCGGTTCATAGTCGTGGATACCCTGACGACTTAACTCTGCCACCAGACGGCCCTGAAATGACCCGTTAATCCGTTCGCCCCGACCCCGAGCCTGTGGCGTCTGGGCGAAGATAATCGTTACCCCCAGCTTGCGCATGGCAATCTGGAAGGCGGTTTCATCTTCAGTCTGCTTGACATGAATACCCTCGTGGCGGGTAGTCTTGAAGACACTTCCGCGGTCAAGATACAGAACATCAGGTAAGCCCCACAGCTGCGCTACTTGGCAGAATACTGCAAAACATCCATTGCGATCCTCCTGAGGCCGTAGAATGCCGTACAGCGGTGCTCCGGTAGCATCATCGGTAGCCAGAATCAGCGTTGACTTGTGGTAACCGGGACCGAACCAGCGGTGAGGACTGCCATCCAGGAAAAGCAGTTGTCCCATGCGGGCCTTCCGCTCGCGTTTGAGCCGGTGCTGATAGTAACGTTTGACCTTGTGTCCGAGATTGGCTTCTCGTAACCAGTAGCGAACAGTCTCGCGACTGACGCCGATCTGGTATTCTTCAGCCAGGGTGTCAGTGAAATGAGCATAGTTGTACTTATGGTCAGCGAAATCAGTGGCATAGAGGTCAACTACGCGGCGACGCAGCGTGTCGGGCAGGGCAATGGCCGGTTTGCGACCGGTATTACCATGGACCAGGCCGGCTCGACCGACGGCCTTGACCTTAGCCTTGAGACGGAAGATCTGACGGACCGTCAGGTGCAAGACTTCGGCTACTCGTTCGGCAGTCCAGCCCGGGTCGTTGTCCATCTTGGAGATGATGTCATATCGAACGCCCAGTTTCAGCTGGCGTTCACTTCTGGTTACAGCCATGGTTCCCATTTGTTCTTAGCATGGGTCAGTCTAGCCCCGACCATGACATTTTCACTTTGCGCTGGACCATGACATTTTCACTTTGCCGCGACACTCGCTCCGAGTCGTTATTGACAGCCCCCCCCTACGGCCTATAATGTTGGTGCGCTGAATGCGCCTTTTTTTATAGGGCACTATGGCCAAGGATAATAGTAACAAACCGGCCGCACCGGCCGAACTGAGACGCGACGTTACCGTCTGGGGCTCCTTTATGTGGGGCTATGCCGACGTGGGCGCCGACGTCTATGTCGCGCTCGGGC